>SKDY01000217.1_pt1 | contig 51253 bp, 48 predicted proteins | sample 4826591 | NCBI WGS metagenome assembly SKDY01 (sample SAMN11008823, study PRJNA524170) | human gut metagenome | biome: Human fecal sample; material: Feces; isolation source: fecal sample from pouch patient p10, p22 | host: Homo sapiens | place: Israel: Tel-Aviv | collected 2016-06-15 | reverse complement strand
CTACTAAGCATATAAGTCTTTTTATATTTATAATTATTTTAAATCCGGTGCAAAATTACTAAAGGTTACAAGGTACTACAATACCTATTTCTTAGTATTCTGATAGGAAAAAAGATTGTTTTACCCTAATTCGGGATAAATGATTGGAACTCTTCAAAGCTAAGATTTATCTCCAATCAGTGTTATCTCTGTCTGTAACTTCAGTCACTTTACCACGCAATATGACTGAGATGACCGTGCATTTAGACTCAAATTGCACGGCAAGATAATTCTTAAAATACAACTTATTGAAAATAAAGAAGTTACCTTGTTGGTAAAACTAAATAGGTAACGATTTGGAAACGAGCGAACTACTTGGCTCCGCTGTTTTCTGCCTAACAAAGAACGCTTGTTATTCCGTTTGCAAAGATAATACTTTGCTGGCGAATAACAAGCGTTTTTAATGAGATATTCTTCTTTCTGCACTTTTGTAATGCTGTGTTTGTCATTGGAGTGGGACTATAATCCTCGTCTGCGCTTCTTCTTCCTGTTGGCTTGGTTTCTGAGTTTACGCTGCCACGCTGTTTCTGCATAGTCATAGCCATGCGTATTTGGTGTAACCAAATCGCCTAACCCTTCCACAACTTCATCGGCTGCGCTAACGATGGTGTCTGCCACTGCATCAATGGAGTTCTGCACTTGTGGCGTGTCATTGTCTCGTGAGATTGAGGAATGGCTCTTGGGTACAAGTTGATAATCTACATTAGGTTGTTTGTTGTTTTCTGTCGGCTCTTGTACTGTTTGGTGTAACATCTTTGTTTCTTCTTTCTTGGTTGCTTCAAAGTTCTTCTGCAAGGAACGGTAGCCGAATTCCCTGCCAATTTCGGATGCCTTGAATGTATGTTCTCCGTATGAGAACTTCAAGCCATATACCTTGTCCTGCTTGTTCTTCATATGCTCTATGGTAATGCCATTTTTGTTCAATTCATAAAGGAACATGGAATGCCCCGTGACGCCTGTTCCTTTGTACTTGTCAAGCTGAGCATAACAGATTTGTTGCACCTCTTTCTTTGTTTGCTCTCTCGTTGGGTTAGATTTTTCCTTTTGGTGTTTCCTTTCTGTCTTGACCTCCTTTGTGATAGTCAAGTTTTTCTCCCTGCTTATTTCCTCTGCTACTCTCGCTGCCCTGTTGCTCACAAAAGTGGTATCATAGACCTCTCCATATAGGCTGATGCGGTTGGCAATGATATGAATGTGTCTGTTGTCGGTGTCCTTGTGCGTTACTGCCACCCATTGATGGTTGTCAAGTCCCATTCGCTTGGCAAACAAATGGGCTATCCACATGAGTTCGGACACAGGCAGCTTTTTCTCATCCTGCGGTGCAATGCCTATTTCGATACGGAGAAACTTGTTCCTGCAACGGCTGTTGTAGTCGCTGACCACTTTCATTTCCTCATAGATAGTCTTTGGATCCCTGCTGCAAAGATTGTGGAAGGCAAGCCGATAGCCAAGCTTGCCCTCTCTGAAAATATAGTTCAAAGCTGTGCTGCCGTGGGCAATCGCCTTACATTTACCTATCATCTCTCTTCATATTTAAGACCTTATATATCTCATCGTCCACACGAAAATATGGATTATAGAATCGCTTAAATGCCTCTTTGGCACATAAGGAAAGGTTCTTGGTGATATGTAGCCAATCCTCATCCTTGACCTTGATGAGATTTGAAACCTGCCCATAGAACTTTCCTGTATGCTGAAGAATGGCAATGGCTTCCCTCTCATTGTCTGTCATCTTGGGAACGGCTGTTACTTCTCCGTTAAGGAGAATCTCACGGCAGTAATCTGAGAACTTCCGTCCTGTACTTTCTGCCTTTGACTTGATACGCTGCTTCTCTTCACTGGTACATCTTACCTTGATGAACTCCGTCTTGTTCATCCTCTGTTCTTCCTTATCCTGTTGCTGCCATCGGGCAGCTTTTCCCTTGTATCTGCTCATACAAGTTTCCTTGAAAGTTTATCATTGTAGATGATTTGTTGTTTCTTAATTCCTGAACTCTGACCGATGAGAACGGAGTGATTACGGTCTTATCTCCCCGACAATCGAACGAGGGGAGCAAGAGCAGTTTGTGGGTACAAACTGACGTCTTGCAATGCAACCTAACAGACCGTTTACGCACAAGGCGTTTTGCAGTCGAAAAGTGAATGCTGTGCATTCCGTGCCTGACTGTGGTCGTGGCATTCCCATCATTCATCAATACTCATAATTTCACTCGACTGAATAAAAAAATCAGTCGAGTGATTTTTAGAAACAGTCGACTGTTTTTGTATATCGTATGATAAAGTCTCAAACTGCTTACAATCTTCTCCACTTCTCTATGTCCTCACCGTATTCCTCCAAATGGAGGTGCACGATGTTCTCCATGAAACTTGAAAGGTTGCTGCCTCTGTCGCCTAATCTACGCACGATGAAGTCGGCACGTTCCTGTGTCTCCTTACTCAGATAGACCGCCTCCAGGTTGTTCAACTTGGTCGGCACAAGATAGGCTTGCTTGTAGGCTTCGAGTGTTTTCTTTCTCATCTTGGCACTGATGCGTTTCTGAACGGTTACGTTCTCCGTGTTCCGTGTATGCTCGGATTGCTCAGAAGCGATGTCCGCTTCTCCTTGAGTAATACGGTCCTTCTTCATATCTACGTCCGTTGTTGTTTCCTCCACAGGAACGGGTTGTACTTCCGTCTGTGGGATTACCTCATTGTCCATTTCATCATCTTGGAATTCCAAGAACCATGAAAGGTCTTTGTCGCTCATCATAGTTTTCTTTTCCATTTCTATTTCATTTTATGTTTGACTTGTTTTGATTCTTTGTTTTGATTTTGGTCTGTAATCGACATGTGTGCCTGTATCTTCCCTTTATGCTTCTGTCGCTCACGGACACGGCTGACATGATATTCATGAGATCTTTGAAGTCCTTGTAATGTTGGGACATATCTTCCACCTTGAAACCAGCCCTTACAAATTCTTGCACGGTCCTCCGCCCAGCATCGTCATTGTCAAGGAAGGCACGGATATGGGTCAGGTGTCGGTCATTCAGATAACGGACTGTCCTTGCCACATTGCTCACCGAGTTCATCACAAGGCAGTGGTTGATAATTTTCTCTTTCATTGAAAGGAAGGATAGGAAGTCCATGAAGCCTTCAAAGATACATACAGGCTCCGCTCTGTCCGTGAATATCGGAGTAATGTCTTTCGGGGCTACTGTTCCCTTGAACGATTGATTATCCCGAAGCTCGTACCCTCCCGATTGATTGGCAAAGCCGATGGCTTGGTAGTGCCTGCCCTTTACCTCATAGCTGATACATTTGAGGAAAGGCGTAGCCTTTTCCAAGTTGATGCAACGCACCTTTGTAAGGTACTCCTGAAAATGTGGTGCCAGGGTGTCTGATATTTCTATCAGTCTCCTTGCTCCATTTGCAGCCATCACAGGCTGGGAATTATTTGGCACGAAGTCATTAAGAGAACTATATGTGCCATTATCGGAAGCGTTCTGTCCCAAACGACGGATGGCTTCCGATAGCGTGCAGCCCTCCAAGCGCATACAGAGGTCTATTATGCTTCCGCCCCGTCCTTCGGCATAGTCTATCCAGAGGTTCTTCTGTGTGTCCACCTTAAAACTCGGATGTGTTTCCTCTCTGAGTGGTGAGCGGTACAGCGCATAGGTCGGTGTTCTGCGTACAGGCTTGATGCCTTTCCTTTCAAGATACTCCACGATGGGGTATCGCTTGATGAGTGATAAAGCTTCTTCTTTCATTGTGATATGTTTTAATTAAACTGATTGTATAATTTTTATTTGAATGACAATAGTGTGTTTGAATGATATTTGAATGGTAGTTGAAAGAAAAACTCTTTTCTGAAGTTTTTCCTCTCCAAACTTTTTCATCTTTCTTCTTACTATATACTGTTTTAAGTTAAGTAATTGATTTACAATATATTTTGTAGTACCAAGTCATACTACGAACTTACGACATACGGCTACTACATTTGGTTGCTGCAATAACTTGGCAAGGGACAAGGGAGTATCTTCCTTATCTTATACACATAAATAGGACTGCCACCCTCACGCCGCTTGCTCACTTTCTCAAAGCCAGCCCTTTTAAGGGCTTCTCCCATACGTTTGGAAGTCAGGGGCTGCCGTGTATAGATACCCAGAAAGGTAAGGATTTCCGTAGTGGTCATATAGGAGCAACGGGGATTATCATCAGTTGGCTTCTCGAAGCAGCGCAATAGCAGTTCCGTTTCTGCGGTCTGCACTTGAAACTCCTCGCTCTCCTGGTATAGTTCTGCTATCTCATCATCGTCAAACCAATAGCGGAAACCTGCGCTGAGCAGGGCTTTGGCTTCAGCATAGACACTGTCCATAGATATACTCCTGGCCCCCTCAATGTCAATGGACAGCACTTCAAAGGGCAGAAACCGTCTGCTGCCTGTCGGGTCTGTCAGAAAGTCGTTGCCGTTCACTGATGCCACGAAACTTGCCAAGTGGGGATGTTCCTCGACATACTTGTCGTAGGGCATGCGGTACTTGACCATCGGGCAAGTGATGAGGTTCTTCAGTTCATTCTCGTCACGCTTGTTGAGTGCTTTGAGTTGGTCGTCGATGTTTACGATAAGATTCTGCCCGATATAGGTGAGCGTGTCCTTCTCCTGCGGATATATCTTGCCCGTATAGCTGTAACTGTGCAGGATAGGAGGGCATAATAAATCCAAGAATGTTGTCTTGAACTTTCCCTGCTCGCCTGTCAGCACGAGGCAGGTGTGGTTACGGCACTCACGGTCGTCCATAGCATTGGCAACTACTGCCACGAGCCATTTGGTGAGATATGGTAGCCATTTTTCATGATTGCGCACCACAACGCAACTTGCCAGTTCGGGAATGGCTTTCAGTGAAAGAGAGGAGATACTACTATTACCTTCATCACAGCCTATATCCACCAATGGCAATGCCTTGAAATACTTCTGTATGGGATTGATGCGTGGAGAGAAACTGCTCTCGATGATGGAGTACAGGTTATCCGATGAGGTTATTATCCCGATGTCATTGTCTATCTCCCTGCGGAGCGTATTGATTTCATAGCGACCCACCTTTGAGAAGTGAGCATCATTCTTGCTACGATATTCGGTTCTTCCCAATACCGTATTGTATCTGAACTCGTAGTGAGTGGAGAGATAGGCTTCTATCTCCGAGTTCTTGGAAAACTTCCTTCTTGTATGAAATTCGCTGTTTCCGCCCTCAGATTTGCCTTTATCTGCATTCTTCTTCATTATATGATTGGTTTGGTTTCTGAGAGTGAAGTTATGAAGAGAACAGGAAAGTGCCAAGTATTCGGAGAGTGCTTGCATAATGTTGCGCACATTGGCAATGAATTTCTCACGGATTTCAGGTAGGAAACTGTCGGAAAGCATGGATTTAAGCCCCAAACAAGAGGACAAGTATAGAAATGATGCAAGAAAGGAATGTGTTTATTTGCTCCAATCCGAATAGCATTGCGTCAGATAAAACGGATATGATAAAATGGAGTATGGAGGCAAAGAAAGAGAGCGACAATCCTTTTGTCTTTTCCTTGTTTTTCCCTGTATTTCCTTGCTGCTCTCTCGTGCTTTGAAGTATGGCAAACACATCATACTTTTGCAGATAGAAACGTGCATTAAGGCGCAATACAAAAAGGAATTACAAACAAAACAACAATAAAATTATGGGATATTTTATCATTACGGATTCAAACTGGGCAAAGCTGAGGAACGAGATACTCAGCCTTGCCGAGACATGCCACAAGGCATTCGGGGAACAAAGCAGGCATACCGATTGGCTGCACAACGGGGATGTGTGCAGGCTGCTCAACATCAGCAAGCGTACCTTACAGCACTATCGTGATACGGGTGTTTTGCCCTTTGCCCAAATCGGGCATAAGTGCTACTACAAGCGTGAGGATGTAGAATGGCTGTTACAGACAAAATCGGAGAAATCAAAAACAGACAAATAAAAGAACGAGAAATAAGACAAGAGAACGATGGAACAGGTAAGGGACTTAAACATGGAGGCTGACGACATGCAGGTGGTGCTGTCCGCTATCAGCAGTGTAAGTAGAAGGATAAAGGAAGTAGCACAAACCCACAAACCGCTGTTTGGTGGAGAACATTTCCTAACGGGCAAGGAGGTGTGCGAGCTGCTGTATATCAGCCCCCGCACCTTGCAGGACTATCGGGACAGGAGGATTATCCCCTACACGCAGTTTGCTGGGAAGATACTCTATAAGGTGTCAGATTTAGAGAGAATGCTAAAAAATAGCTACAGGGAAAAAGATAAGATGAGGTTGAAATATTGACAATGCCACATAGCACTTGAGTTGATATATACTAGCCCAAGTGCCATGTATTGAATAGATACTTATATCTACATCTTTAATTTTCAGGTAAACCTACTTCTGGATTGAATGTTACAAAGACTTTTTTATTCTGGGCAATATTTACCTGTCCATTATATGCAATATTAGATTCATCATATTTCATGTTTGGTCTGGCATAGTACACTTTCAGGTTATAATTACCAGATGTCAATTTGCTAATCTTAAAATTAACGTCGTATTTGCAAATACAATCGGCCAGTGCATCAAGGACATTATGGTACACGATAAGGGTTATCTGATTATCTTGATTAGCAATATTCACATAAATCTTTCTTACGGAACAGTTGGCTTTCAAATCTTCCAGTAGACACTGGGCTATACCGTCTTTGTCCAACTCTATACTTAATTTTGCTGGAATAGCATTGTTTTCTGCATAGAAGTCAGGACGTGTATCTGTCGGAGAGATGCTTAACTTACAATTAGAATTTGCAACATCATAAATTCTTAATGGCTCAAGAGCTACCTTCTCTGAGGAACATGCAGATAATCCACAGAAAAGGATTAGGCTGTAAAATACTTTTTTCATAATTACAAGGATTTTATATGTTGATATTTATATAAACGTAATTACAAGTTATTTCTTGCTTATATTATTACGTATTTCTGTTATTAATGAATAAACGTATCTGACACTTTCCAAGCCTAAATCATGATTTGTGTCATGTTGTAGGATGGATCCCCCTTTCTACTTTATACATAAATGATAAATTTTATATGCCAAAGCTCCATTGCCTTGACATTTGAGAGTAGAAAGGCCTCCTAAAAACACGAAGCATGATAAATCACCTGCAAGAAATTGATCATTCATGTTTTATAATTTAGACAAATTAAAATTATCACTGAACTGAAAAATGTCAATGACTCGTTTCTTGCTTGCAAAAATATAATCAAAAAATCTGTATTTCGAGAATCCTCAAAGCGCAACCGACCAACCAACCAATTATTTAACTTTATCAGACGGTTTGTAGGAGGATATGAGGAGAAATGAAGTGGCAATGGCTATAAAATATCATACCTGAAGGTGCACAAAGTCCAAGTGATATTCCCTTTTATTCGTGATACAATATAATGGTATAAAGGGCAATGAATAAACAAATACTGTGGTTAGAGAAAAAAAATAGCCCTCTTTGATACGATAATCAAAAAGGGCTGAAATCCGCAATAAAGACATACATTTTATGGATAGTGTTTACTATTCAATCAACTTCCCGTGTTTTTTGAGTATTGAGAGAAACTCTCCCCATTCTGCCGCTCTTTTTTCTTTTGCTTTTTGAATGGCCTTGTTCTCTTTAACATATTGACTATTATCCTCAATATTGCGTGGGTAACAGTCACTCAGATAAAACTTGCCAGATTCTGAAACTAATGATAAGTCTGTGAAGATTTGACTATTGAAAGATGACACAAACGTTGAGATATGGAGTAGAACCTTACCATACGAATGTATTTCTATGTTACGATAAATGGGAAAGAGCAGACTTGTCGGCTCAAAATCTTGAAAAATAATCTCACGGGTCTGCGCGTTGAAAGACTTGATGTTGTCAAGTGTAAAGAGATAGGGGCTTGAAGCGGCTCTTGTCATTCGGGCTGTCCCTATAGCAAACAATTCCGTTTTCGATGCTTGCACTGTGGGAGTTGAAGCAGACTCATCTTCATTGCTGCAACCAATAAACAGCAACGAGAAGATGAACGCCTGTAATACACAAAAGTACCTTTTCATAATTTGTTGGATTTAATTAGTTATTATAATATGTGGTCGTCAATTATGTTCATATACTTCTTTATTTCTGCCATTAAGGAATAAACATGCTTGACACTTTCCAAGCAAAAGGCATGATTATCCTCGCATCTGTTTTCAACCATATCGGCAAACGCTTGAATTTCCGAGAAGAACCCTTGTGACACAATTTGGTTATTCCCAACCGTTGGTACAAAACCATTCCTTCCGTATAGGCTGACAACGGTTGCATTATTTTGGAAGACCTTTTCCAAAGGGATTCCCCATATAGCAGAGTGTCTTGGGGAAAAATCGAGTCTTTCCATTCTGTCCAATACATATTGTCCTTTGTCCGTACTAATACTTAATTGTTCCTGTGCATCCTGCCAAGAGTAATCTGTTGATAGTTCCAGCATCCCCGTTATACCTTGATGTTCCAACATAAGGAATAAGGTCTGGGTACCATCCTTGCTGCGCATTTCCTCTGCTGCCTTTACCCTTGCTTTACCAAAGAGAAACGTAACATAGTCAAGAGGATGGATGAACAGGTCGAGCAGGGCATCACCCTCCGGGTATAACCCCGTAAGATAGCGATAATGATAGTGCCGCCCCCTCCCAATTCTCAATCGCTTTTGCAGGATTTGAGTGGCTGGGGCAAAACGTCTTTGCAGTCCGACAACGATATGTTTTGACCCGTATAATTTGACGGTATCGGTCAAAGCCTTTAGTTCTCTTTTATCTTCACAGGGTGGTTTCTCTATAAATAAGGATTTACCTGCTTTTATAACTTCGGTTGCAATCAAGAAATGTGAATGTGGATTAGCTGCCACGAAGACTCCAGAAATCGTATCATCAAGCAGGATGTCCTGTAAAGAAGTTGTACCTTTGACTCCTTTGTACTTTTGAGAAATCAGTTCAGCTTTCTTTTCAGAGGTACAGCAGATATATTTCAGTGGCAGCTGAAGATACTGTATAACGGGCAGCAGGTTGTTTGCACAATGATTGCCAAACCCCACAAGAGCATACTGCTGTGTGTAGGTATATTGCAGTTCTCTCATGCTGCGTATGCGCCTATATCTGTCTATAATGTTATCTAAATATCCCATTTTAGCTATGCTTTTATTTGCTTGAAATGTTTCTTATAGGTGGTTTGCCTATTGCTGGTCCATTGATACTTCCCATAAAACAACTCTATCAGCCGTTTGGGGATTATTCTTTCTAAATTTCTCAACAGGATAATATCGTATTTACGATGATAGTTAATCCAGCATTGATTACACGCTTTAGAGTATTGACACTGGACTTCGATGCTCTCCTTTGAGTTGAATATCTCGTCAAGCGTGTTCTCATGTATATTTCCTAATATCACATCCAGGTTTTGGCACAAGGGAACGTCTCCATTAGAATGGATGACCAATTCACTGAAAATACTATGACACCGCAGTCTCAGTCTATTATTCTTCCACTCGTCATACAAAGCTACAAAGTCAAAGTTCTCATATGTTTGATGTATGGAAGAGGGTATCTGGCTGATGAAATCAGCATCATTGGATTCCATTAAATCTTTGGTTGTGTCAAAGAATGACATTGTGCTGTAAATGCCAATACGTACATCAATGTTATATTGTTTGGCACAATCTATGACATGCCTCATATCCTCAAACGAGTTCCATGGAGAAAGACAGAACATTAGGGAGATTGGTACGATGTCTTTACATGTTTCTATAACCTTAATCACCTTGTCATATCCATCTCTCCCACGCATATAGCGATAGGTTTCTCTATTGCCGTCAAGTGATATGTATAGATGTTTGGGATGATGATTCTTTACGGAAGAAATTACCTTGTCTGCTGCAAGACAGTTGGACAGCAATGTATAGTTTGGGTGGTTAGTATCAAACCATCCTAATATCTTGTCTGCTTCGGGATGGAGGATAAACTCACCTCCTTCCAAACCTACCATTGTGCGTTTAGTTACACATTTGCTGTTCATTATTTTGATGATGTCATCTAAGCTGAGATTTTCTATAGGTTTCTTCCAAATGGAACAGTGCTTGCAACGAGACTGACAGCTTGTTGTGGAATATATCATCAGGAATGTGAGTTCTTTGTGCTGTCTGCGTACTACATTATTGACAAATACAATTCCATTGTAGATGTAGTCATAAATACTGTACATTCTTTCTTTTGAGTTTTGTCTTTTATTGTTAAGAGCATAAAACTACTAAAAGACTGCACTGTATTCATGACTTTTTATTTACTCATTATTTCCATTTACCAAGTAAGCCGCAATCCGAATGGTACCGTTATGATGAACGGATGCTCTGTGCGGTAAGTCTCAAGGTTGCTGCTATTTCTGAAGTAATAGAACATGTTTGGTTCCAGATACAGACTGAAAGGCTTGAATAGCTTGTACTGCACACCGACACCTAAGTTCACAGACCACTGATAACATGGCTTGATGTCACCTTTTAACGTGTAGGACGAGTCAGACGTTATGATATACTTCTTATCAAGTGAACTGTGAACTGGCATCTCGAATGTCACTCCACCAGTCGTATAGGCATTGAATCGTCCCTTGCTCCATATGCGATAGGTCAATCGCAATGGTATGCCCACATAATCGATCTTCTGGGTCTTCAACAAGGTTGCACCATGAAACTCACTCTCAAAATCAGACTTCATTCTTGTGTAAGTCAATCCTGTGCCAAAAGTCCAATGAGAACTTAGTTGCTTGTTGAGCGACAAACTAAAGGTTTTGGGGCGGTAGTGGTGCGCCTTCTCACCTAAGGAAGCGTTGCCGTCTGTTGCATTATTCAGTGCTATCCATGACATTTTTGCCCTCTCGACAGAATCCATCAGTGCACTGTTCCGAACTAAATAATTTACATAATCATTCCATGTATATAATTTGGCCGCAGCCCCACCATTAGCGTAATCTACTACTGATAGGTAGTTCAAATTGGACATGGCTCCATTTGCTCCGGCATTGGAAGAATAGCCGAGGTTAAATGTCCATGGGTATTTCTTCTTATTGCTGACACTAGGCGACATACTTCCATTCAATGCTATCATCTTATCTTGTGGTGTCTGTGGAATGCAGTATAAAGAATCGTTTGTTCCGATACCTATAGCCAAATGTTTTTGCAGGGAGTCTACGTTGAATAGTAATGCTCGTTGTTCTATTTCAGTACTGTCAGTTAACACTTGCGAAATTATATTTTCTTTAGAAATAATTGTACCTGCAGAACTTCTTCTATTATTACCGTTAATATTTGGCGAGGTAGAATATCTTGACTCTTCTTTCTTCAGAGTTCCTAATCCTTTTTGAACATATTTTGATTGACTCTTATGAGTGTTTGTAGCAGTAGGTCCGTTATCGGAAGTCTCAACAGTTTTATCTCTCGTTACGAAATAGATATAAACCGGTATCAGAATTGGAAGCAGGAAGAGCATCCAATAATTAATCAGCATTGCACGCAATGTTTTCTTTGCCCTGAATAACTGGGAAGAAGAACTGTGCGGATTGATGCCGAGCTGTTCTCCTATCTCCTTGTGGGAAAGACCTTCTAAGACTGAGAGCTTGAAAACTTCACGATTCCCTTCTGGTAAGGACTCTATCGCTGACAACAATAGTCCGAACTCTATCTTTTTCTGTTCCTCACATGCTGCTTCCTGAATTTCTATATTCAAGCAAGATAAGGGTATGGCTTCTTTTTCTGTGTTTTGGAGATATTTTAAGGATAGATTTCTTACGATTGTTATCATCCAACCTTCCAATTTTGATTCATCTTTCAAATCTTGGATAGACATGAAGATTATAATAAATGCATCATGCAAAATATCGTGAGCTGAATTATCATCTTTTACATAATGCCGACATACGCCTAAAAGTCTCTTGGCATATGTCGTATATAGTTCTCCAAGGGCTTCTTTATCCCCTTTTTTACAAGCGTCAATCTGTATCATGTTATTTTAAGCAAGGGAATATCCCTTTTTGTCTAAAGGAGTCTATTAGCCCAAAAGACTGTACAAACTTTTGTTAAATTTCTTTGTTTTAACTTTTTATAACACAAGAGAGACTTTGCAAAAGCATTATGTTATTTCGGTATGTCACTTTGCAAAAGTACGAATTTAATGGCAAATAGCATATTATTAATTGGAAGTTTATAATTAGGAGTAGTATGTAGTGTTTAAGTAGTAGTTACATATTTATCTTACTAACTACACAATACTTCTTTTTCTTTCACCGAATTATCCCTTATTGTAGTTATGTAGTAAGATATAATTCGGTGAAAGAAAAAGAAGTATTGTCATCAGTTATCCGTGTTGCCTATCAGGAATATCGGTGTTATGGTAGCCATCGGTCGTTGTACCGTATGGCAGATATAACTTCTGAACAAATGCGCTTCCGTGCTGTCCAGCTGAAAGGATAGGGCAATGATGATTGGAAGCGGATAGAGCGGAGCATAACCTTTTAGTTGTTTGTTTGCATAAATATTTTCCTCGCCTGCACTCCTTTCATCAGGGTGCAGATTGGAAGACTTCACCAATATTTGCAGTCTGTAATTGAGTTTTCTCCATGTTACACCGAAGAAATTCACGAGTTCGTTCTCCGTCATGGCTATTTCACCATATCCCTTGCGAACGACCTGCATTCCATCAGACCAACCAAAATAACTGCGTTGATTGGCAGCGTTTGTTCTTATTTTTAAATTGTTGTTTGTCCTCATGCCGTTTCCTCCATTTTATAGGTTATAATATCCGAAAGTTCACAAATCTCTCTCCGCAATACCTCTCTTAATTGCCGATTGTTTGGCTATAAGCCTGTCCATATCCTTTGAAATCTTGTTGTCCGTTACCTGCGCATAAATCTGCGTGCTTGATATGGAGGCATGCCCCATCATCTTGGCTATGCTCTCAATGGGTATTCCTGCGCTTAGGCTCATCGTACCGAAGGTATGCCTTGCAACATGGTACGACAGTCTCTGTCTGATACCGCAAGCCTTACCCACGATGCTCAGGTTCTTGCCCATCACGCTACGGCTGCAATGAGGTTGAAAGACAAGGCTGTCGCCTTTTTCTTTCACCGTCTGCTGTTCTTCGTTTCTTGCCAGCTCTTTCCTATAATAGTTGATGATAGCTTCCGCTATGGGATGTAACGGCACGACAAACTCAACCTTTGTCTTCTGACGCTCTTTGCGTATATACATCTGTCCATCCGCTGCCGTTTGGATATGCTTGTATTTCAAATTCTCCATATCTGAGATAGCCAAGCCTGTGAAGCAGGAAAAGATGAACATCAGTCTTGCCAACTCTGCTTCCTTGTCATTCATACTCATTGCCATAAGTTTCATTACATCGCCCTTTTGCAAGAAGCGTATCTTCTTTTCATCCTTCTCATACTTGGCGTTATCAAGCGGATTGCAGCGGATAATCCTCCTGCTCACCGCACGAAACATCAGTCGGCTCAGCCAACAGAGATTGGTATTGACAGTCGATGCTTTCAGCCCACGCTTCTTAAGAAAGAAGCGGTATTCCTCAAACAAACTCTCCGTAATGGTGGCGATAGATATGTCTTGTACTCCTTTGTTATCGATAAATTCTCGGAGATTTCTATCAGAATAGTAAAGGTTCAGATAAGTCCCCTCTGCCCTTGACTTTCCAACGCTTTCCTTGACGGCTTGCAGTTCCGCCTTGCTCATGGCAAGGAGCGTGGTGGGGTTAGTGGCAATGCCTTGCAAACTGTTCTTGATAAGTTCCACACTTACCACTCCGTCCCTCGTCAATATGTCCCGATAGGTTTTTTCTATCAATTCCCTGAACTCATTGATTCTTTGGTTGGTCTTCCTATTGGTTGTCAAACCCTGTTTGGAGTTCCACTCGGAGACTTTACACTCTTCTCCTGTGGTAATGGCGGTGCTCTTTCCGTCTATGGTGATACGGCAGAGAATGGCGGTGTTGCCGTCTGCTTTTGTCTTCTGTCTGTTAATATAGAACAGTATCTTGAATGTACTTCTCATAATGCTCGTCTTTTATATGGTTAAACGTAAATCTTCGGTGAAAGAAAGGAAGCGGTCAAATTCCTCAAAGAGTTTTTGGGGTGTAACCTTTGCATAACGCTCGGTCATACTTACGTTGCTATGTCCGAGCATCTTGCTCACCGTTTCTATTGGAACTCCTTGCTCAAGCGTGATAAGTGTGGCAAAGGTGTGTCTTGCCGTATGCGTGGTAAAGGGAAAGGCTATACCCTCTCTAAGGCGCAATGCTTTAAGATACGACTGATAGGTGGCATACTTCATCTGTGGCAGCAGTCTTTCCCTTTCTTCGCCTCGATACTTCTCTATTATCCTAATCGCTTCGGGCAACAACTTAATACGGCAAAGTACACCTGTCTTCTTCCTATTGAACTTCATCCAAAGATTTTCCTCATCATCACGGACAAGATGTGTCTTACTTAATCCCATTAAATCACAATAGGCTGCACCTGTATGACAGGCAAAAACAAACAAATCCCTTGCTGTTTCCATTTCTTCCTCCAACTCTCCGAAGTGGGTATTCATTAGTTTGTCAAGTGAACGTCTGTCAAGTGCCTTTGGGAGTTTCTTATCACCTCTTGCTATCTTTACATTAGCAAATAATAAGGTGTCAGCCAATCCTTCACGGTATGCCAACCTGCATACGGTCTTTATTTGGGATGCAACTGCATAGAAACTACTTTCCTGAAACCCTAATTTGTTCAAGTAGTAGTCCCTGAAATCATAAATGAAATTTTCTGTAAGTTGCGAGAAAGACAAATCTTCCACCTTGTACTTGTCTTCGATAAATGTCCGAAGATTATTACGGGTAGTATAGTAATTGGAAATTGTTTCTCTCTTAATGTCAATTCCAATATGTTCTTTCTTCTCCCTGATGAGGATGTCCAATCGTTCGATAAGCATACATCGTGTCTGTACGCTGCCTTGAAACAGTTCCTTTACATCGGTTGCGTCAAATGGGCAACCTTTGGAAAGTAAGGCTTGATAAGCCGACTGAACAGACAACAGCAAACTCTCCAACCTGCCGTTTATCTCTACTGCCTCACGACTCTTGCCATCCACTCTACTCTCACGGGGATTCCACAACTCTGGATTGCAGGAGAGTTTACAACTGAACTGGGCAACATTCCTTCCAAGTGTGATACGTCCCATAATCGGAGCCTTGCCCGACTTGTCAAGACCGCTCTTTTTGAGGTAGAGCAACACCTTTATTTTCTCTTGTTTCATACGCTTTAATTTTTATGGGCAAAGTTACCCGAATTAAAGCGTTCCTCACTTATGCAGAAAACTGCCGACAGAAGCAACAGCCACACGAGCGAAAATAATTCGGTTACCGGACATTACTCCATCGTTACCTATCCCAAAATCAGGTAATGCTTTGGTAACTGAACTTTTGCCTAAATCTGCATATTCCTACCCTTTTTGAAAAGAGCACCTCTATGCAAATCGTTCCATTTCTCACTCATTATCAGTTAGTTTACGCCAACTTCGACTTTTCTTCATTTTCGTTGATTAGTTACTTTCCGATTTGAGTCAAGTTACACTGTAATCTGACGCAAGTTACAAAATGATTTGACTGGAGACAAAACGATCAATGAATTGTATCACATGACAAAAGAAAACGGTTCACGATGATTATACAATCATAAAAGAGGGTATTCCATAAGCTACAATTTCACACAAAAAGTCAAATTAAATCATCATATCGTAGCCATTGTTACGAAATTATTATGTAATTTTGCAACATAGAACAGAGAATTAAATGATATATCGCTTATGAAAGTAGCAATTGTTGGTGCAAGTGGGGCCGTAGGACAGGAGCTCCTGCGCATTCTTGCAGAGAGAAATTTCCCGTTGGATGACTTGGTTCTGTTTGGCTCTACACGCAGTGCGGGCCGCAAATACACCTTCAAGGGGAAAGAATATGAGGTGAAACAGCTGCAACATAATGATGACTTCAAGGATGTGGACATTGCTTTCACATCGGCAGGTGCAGGGACTTCAGAGGAATTTGCAGGTACCATAACGAAGCATGGCGCTGTGATGATCGACAATTCCAGTGCATTCCGCATGTGCGATGACGTGCCCTTGGTGGTTCCCGAGGTGAATGCTGAAGACGCACTGAACTGTCCCCGTCACATCATTGCCAATCCCAACTGCACTACAATCATGATGGTTGTGGTGTTGAAACCCATAGATCGGCTCAGTCATATACGCAAGATACACATTGCAAGCTATCAAAGTGCGAGCGGAGCAGGTGCAGCTGCCATGCAAGAACTTGAGCAACAGTATAAGGAACTCATTGAAGAAGGCCGTGTGAAGACTGTAGATAAGTTCCCACATCAGTTAGCTTACAACGTCATTCCACAGATTGACAAGATGACTTCGAATGACTATACGAAGGAAGAGATGAAGATGTATAACGAAACACGCAAGATTATGCACAGCGATGTGCGCACGAGTGCCACCTGTGTACGCGTGAGTTCGCTTCGTTCTCACTCTGAAAGCGTGTGGTTCGAGACCGAGAAACCGCTCTCTGTCGATGAAATCCGCAAGGCTTTGGCAGCTGCTCCGGGCGTTACTTTGGTAGATGATCCGCAGCATTATGTATATCCCATGCCCCTTGAGAGTGCGGGGAAAGACAATGTCTACGTAGGACGCGTGCGCAAAGACTTGGCTGATGACAACGGCAACACACTGTGGCTGACGGGCGACCAGATTAGAAAAGGCGCGGCGTTGAATGCTGTTCAGATTGCAGAATACCTGATAAAGGCTAAAAAGTAATATAGAAATAAAACGGTAAAAGGGTAAGAACGTAAAAAGACTACACTTGAGTTTGAATTCAAGAAGCGTCTTTTTGCGCTTTTACCCTTTTATTTTTGTGGTGTTATTCTACCTTTTTACTTTCTTCTCTTCTTAGCCCTTGCATGCCAACACCTCTACTTCGACGAGTGCACCCTTGGGTAAATCCTTCACAGCTACAGCCGAACGAGCTGGGAAAGGCTGACTGAAGAACGTGGCATAAACCTCGTTCATGGCAGCAAAATCATTCATGTCGGCCAAATAGACCGTTGTCTTTACGACATGAGCAAGGTCTGTTCCTGCTTCTTTCAGAATGTTGCCGGCATTGGTAATAGCCTGTTTGGTCTGCTCCTTAACCCCACCTTCCACGAAGTTTCCTGTCGATGGATCGATTGGAATCTGTCCGGATGCGAATACAAAACCGTTGACTTCGATGGCCTGGCTATATGGCCCTATAGCGGCAGGAGCGTTGTTTGTGTGAATAGCTTTCATATAAATTATTTTAAGTTTGGGTTATACAATATGGTTATATCCTTGTCCTTAAGAGCTTGAAGGATTTCATCAATGTGCTCTTGGTTCTTGGTTTCCATGGTCACACGCAGCATACAAGCATTCACTTTCTTGCGATTTGCCGAGCGATCATGGTGCACTCCCGTCACATTGGCCCCTTTCTGGGCAATCACAGAGCATACTTCGACAAGCTTTCCAGGTTGGTCATCGAGTTCAAAGTCAAGTGTACAGAGACGGCCACTCTTGGCAAGTCCGCGATTAATCACACGGTTCAGGATAGTCACATCAATGTTTCCGCCACTGACAACACACACGGTTTTCTTGCCTTTCACGGGCACTTTGTTGAACATTACGGCTGCAACGCTCGTTGCACCCGCGCCTTCTGCCACCATTTTCTCACTCTCGATGAGCTTCAAAATGGCTGCACAAATCTCGTCTTCCGTAACGGTAACAATCTCATCTACATATTTGGAACAGGTGTCAAAGGTCAGTTGTCCCGGCTCTTTTACAGCGATGCCGTCGGCTATAGTCGATACACTTGGCAGACATTCTATCTTGTGGTCATGAATGCTGTTGACCATACTTGGAGCGCCTTCTGCCTGTACACCGTAGACTTTCACATGCGGATTAAGACTCTTAATGGCATAGGCAACACCTGAAATCAAGCCTCCGCCACCCACAGGAACGACTACAGCGTCGAGGTCGGGAAGCTGCTCAAGCAACTCAAGTCCTATCGTTCCCTGCCCTGCAATGACGTTTTCATCGTCGAAAGGATGCACGAAAGTGTAACCCTTTTCATCGCGCAATTGCAACGCTTTCTGATAGGCATCATCATACACTCCGGGCACAAGCATCACCTCAGCACCTAACTTTCGGGTGGCTTCAACCTTAGAGATCGGAGCACCTTCAGGCAGACAAATGAGGCTCTTCACACCCATTGCAGTGGCTCCCAAGGCTACACCCTGGGCATGATTTCCTGCAGAACAGGCAATGACTCCCTTTTTCTTTTCCTCATCCGAGAGTTGGGAAATCTTGAAATAAGCCCCCCGAAGCTTGAAAGAACCCGTCAACTGCAGACATTCCGGCTTAAGATAAACGTCCACATCCGGGTTGATTTTCTTCGCATGTATAAGCTCCGTCTTGCGTAAAACGTTGCTCAACACGTAGCGTGCCTTATAAAACTGATCTAATTGCAACATGACTTTGTGCATTAACAAATATTGTATTGCAAAGTTAGTACATATTTGTGAAAAGCAAAAAGGTAAAGGGGGTAAAAAAGCAAAAAAGTCTTTTCGCGTTGCGAATGAACAGCTTTCATGAACCGACAAATCACATTTTACACCACGGCAAACGTTGGGTTTCACGTTTTTTTGTGTAACTTTGCGCAATAATATGTTGCATATCGCCCAGTATTTTCCCATCACAGACCCCACACTTGTATTCTTTGTGGTGTTGCTGATAATCCTTTTTGCACCGATTATCATGGGAAAACTGCGCATCCCTCATATCATAGGAATGGTTCTGGCAGGCGTTGTTGTGGGCGAATATGGCTTGGATATCCTCGTCAGAGACGACTCTTTTGAACTCTTCGGACGTGTAGGTCTCTACTATATCATGTTTCTTGCAGCCCTCGAAATGGATATGGAGAGCATCCGAAAGAACAAGAATCAACTGCTCATTTTCGGGCTCTTGACTTTCACCGTGCCTTTAGTGCTGATTTATTTCATGGGCATAAGTCTGCTCAATTACGGAAAAACAGCATCGCTTTTGTTAGGTTGCATCATGGCAAGTAACACACTTGTGGCCTACCCTATCGTCAGCAGATACGGCTTGCAGCGTAAACCGAGCGTCACGTTGAGCGTGGGTTCAAGCATGATTGCCCTTCTCTTCTCGCTCATTCTCTTGGCTACTATCGTGGCATCCGACAGCGGTGAGGGCAGCATTGGCTTCTGGTTGCTCTTTGTCTTGAAGTTCATCGTCTACTGTGGGGGCGTCATCTTCCTGCTTCCAAGACTCACACGGTGGTTTCTCCGCCGTTACAGTGATGCCGTGATGCAGTTTATTTTCGTCTTGGCTTCAGTCTTCCTATGCGCCGCTTTGAGTGCAGCCATTGGATTAGAAGGCATCTTCGGCGCCTTCCTTTCAGGCTTAATCCTCAACCGATACATCCCTTCCGTGTCGCCATTGAAGAACAGATTGGAGTTTATCGGCAATGCAGTTTTCATTCCATATTTCCTCATTGGCGTGGGCATGCTCATCAATGTGCGGTTGCTTTTCAATGGAGGTGGCATCCTTTGGGCCGTCATCTGCATCACTCTTTTCGGCACTTTGGGCAAAGCTATCGCTGCATATATCGCATGCATGGGCTTCAGAATGCCCATAAGTTCAGGCCACATGATGTTTGGAATGACGTCTGCTCATGCCGCAGGTGCCATTGCCATGGTGATGGTCGGCATGCGATTGCCCTCTGCCGACGGCTCTCCGGTGGTGAGTGCACAGATGCTTAACGCCGTTGTTATCATGATTTTATTCACCTGCATCATATCAAGCATTCTGACAGAACAGTCAGCACAACACATCGTCTTACGTGACAAGGAGATGCCGGCAGAAGCAGAAGAAAAGATAAAAGACGAGAGAATACTCGTTCCGGTGAAGTATCCTGAGTATGCTGAATACCTGATGAACATGGCCATTCTCATGCAAGACCGCAAGCAAGGGCGCGGACTTGTGGCCCTCAATGTGGTTTATGATGACGAGCACATGCGCCGAAACATGGAACAAGGCAACCGACTATTGGAGCAAGTGACACGCTACTGTGCCGGCTCCGACGTGCATATTCAGACGCAAACACGCGTGGCAGCCAACATCGCTAACGGCATAAAGCATGCTTTCAAAGAGTTTCAAGCCACCGAAATCCTTATTGGAATGCACAGTCATAAAGAGGTTTCTTCAAAGTTTTGGGGCGAGTTTCACCAGAGTTTATTCAACGGATTGAACCAACAAATCATGATGGCAAGGCTCAATCAACCCCTCAACACAATCCGCAGAATACAGGTAGCCGTACCTTCACGGGCCGAATTTGAACCCGGTTTCTACCGCTGGTTGGAGCGCCTGGCACGTGTAGCGGGCAACTTAGATTGCCGCATTCAGTTCCACGGACGCACGGATACGCTTGCCTTGGTGAATGAATATATCAAGAACCGACACCCTCAAGTGCGTGCCGATTACAGCAACATGGAACATTGGAACGCCCTTCCGCAATTGGCAAACAGCCTCTCCGACGACCATCTTCTCGTCATTGTGACCGCCCGAAAGGGTACGGTTTCCTACAAGAATGCACAGGAATACCTGCCCGATGAAGTCCAACGATATTTCAACGGCAAGAACTTGCTCATCATTTTCCCCGATCAATACGGCGATCAAGAAGTCATGACATACTCTCAGTCGCAGCATACCGAGGAACGAAGTGCCTGGGAGTCGCTTGCAAGATGGATTGACAAACGTCGCAGAAAGTTATCTTAAAACACATCATTGATATGATTGACATCAAGAATATAACGAAGAGTTTCGGCAGTCTTCAAGTGCTCAAAAGCATTGATCTGCACATCAACAAAGGCGAAGTAGTCAGCATCGTAGGCCCATCGGGGGCTGGAAAGACCACGCTCTTGCAGATCATCGGAACGCTTGACAAGCCCGATGCAGGCACCATCTGCATTGACGGCATCGACGTGAGCAGTCTTTCGACACGCAAACTCAGTGACTTTCGCAACCAACATATAGGTTTCGTGTTTCAGTTCCACCAGCTTCTGCCCGAATTCACTGCCTTAGAAAACATCATGATTCCAGCCTACATCGCAGGCAAGAGCAACAGCGAAGCCAAACAACGGGCCTTGGAACTGCTTGCTTTCATGGGCCTTTCAGACCGTGCCCACCATAAACCTGCCGAGCTTTCGGGCGGTGAAAAGCAGCGCGTTGCCGTTGCCCGAGCCCTCGTCAACAAGCCTGCAGTGATCCTTGCAGACGAACCTTCGGGCAGTCTTGACAGCAAAAACAAGGCTGAACTGCATCAACTTTTCTTCGATTTACGCGATAAATTCGGACAGACTTTCGTCATTGTGACCCACGATGAGGGGCTTGCAGCCATCACAGACCGCACAATTCACATGAAAGACGGCGAGATTTGGGGAGCAGAATAAGCTGTACTTTCGCCTCCTATTCTCCCTTTTCGAGCAATCGGAGATAGCGGTTTAAGACACAACCGGCATGCACTTTACATCCCATTTTGTAAAGTTTATATCGCGTTTTTACCCCCTTCGCGAATTGACCAAATAGAAAATAGGAAGCCGTTTTTTGTGACTATCCGAGGTCATTTTCGGCAAAAAGCAACGCAAAATAAGCCATATCATCTTGCAAGATGCGTCACTTTACATGACAAGATGCACCAAATCACCGCGCATTATGCCTCAAAGCATCGCACGTTTTGCGTCAAATGAGCGCCTAACATGACGCAAAACACATCCTCATCTGTATCTTTTCAGCATGCAATCTGCCTTAAAACGCACTACAATACTGATTATCAATCGATTAGAAAAGAGCCTCAAAACTCGCGTATTTGCGCCTAAGGGGATTATTATTTGAAACAAGGGGAGTTTTCAGAAGGGTTTTGTAAAAGAATATTTAATACCTACCCCCATCCCCTCCCCAAGGGAGGGGGGGAGCTAACTTGCAAGGAAAATCATCATTGTGCTATGGCTTTCCAAGCCATAGCAACCCGTTGGTTAACAACAAAAAGAGCTGCCACTTTAACCTCTCCTCAAGGGAGGAGGAGAACTAATTTACAAGAGATTATAGGATTAATCACCTCATAATGATGCATGATGAATAATGAATTATACATTATCAATTATGCATTAATATAATTCAACATTACACATTAAACACTCAACATTATGAAATTTCCTTCTTTCTACGCCAATAAATATCCGCAATAAAGCACGAAATTCCATGCAAAAAGGAAGACTGTGAGGGCCAAGGTGACTGCCCGCACCACATAAAGTGCTGCATCATGGCGCTGAAGTGTCTTGAAAAGATAGGCCATGACAATGGGGAGTACGCACAACCAATGGGCACCCATGATGTAGACTTCATTGAGACCGAAGCCAAGAACCACATGAATCAGCATATCGAATGCCCAGAACGACAGGGCAAGCCACATCAGACGCGCACGCCGACCACACCATATTCCGCCTAAAAAGAGCAGTACGACAAGGGCTTCAATTATGTAGTTGACGGCAAACCGATAGTTGACGATGAGCGGACGGGCGCGAAGTGTGTCTTGCAGAAGGTGGTCTTGATGCAACTGAATGGTTTCACCGAAGAGATTTTCAACAATACTTGGCACGCGCGGAGTCGTGATATCAGTCCACTGACTGAACTCACCCTTGGCAATAGGTTTGCCTGTATGCTGGTTCCAAGGCTGCTTATGGTCGGCAATATACTTCTCTCTCGCCTTCTGTTTTATCAGCAGTTGGATGCCCTTTTCAATCTCCACAGAATCTTTCAGCCGTGTAGTATCGCGAAAAGCGCGGGCAAGTTGGGCATGTTCTTTCGCCACTTTGACGGCCTTGGCATGCTGTCTCGCCTCAAAACCAGGGCGTTCATAATGGTTCCATTCAAGTCGGGCGAGTCCCCAAAGCATAGCCGAAGGCAGGAGTATTGCCAGCAGAAGATTGGCCGGACGCCAGAAACGGCGACCGTTCACAAAGCAGTTGGCGAGGAATATCTTGATGCCGTTGTTGAGCGATATGCCTGCCGTGAGGATGAAAAACAGCACCGTCTGCCATTTCGTGAACATCATCTTGCGTTTTATTTTCTTGCCGGCGACATAGAGAGTCAACAGCAACATGAACATCGACAGTGCAAAATGATCGGGCACACTGACAGAAACCATCACGTAGGCAAAGCTGAAAAACAGCAGCGAAAGCAACGAACTGTCAAATGGTTTCAGTTCGATGACCTCACGAAGAATACGATAAAGAAAAAGGAAACTGTAGAAACAACAGAATATCAACAGGGCAGCTACGACGATTTGTGCACAGTTCAGTCCTGTGAGTTGCATCAGACCTTGGTTGATCTGATTAGGAATAAACATGAAAAACGCCAGCAGAGGGTGGCGATAGATATTGTAGACAGTGCCCCACTCGGATACAACTTCATAGCTTAATGGGTCGAACCCCGAGATATGAAACGTGCGGACGAAGAGTTTATGATAGTCGGTTGCAATCTGAGAGAACCTGTCAAAGTACTTATAAACCACCAAACCATTGAGCACAATGGCATAGATGAGCATGGCAAAAGCCAGCCACCGCTCTTCTTTCTTTACCTTGAAGATGCCGAATATCCTTTTCATTTCTGACGATTTTGCCTGTAAATTTACGAAAAAGAAACGGTTTCTGCCCTCTATTTCTCAATCAGACACACCGCATAAGCTGACATTCCTTCCTCCCGTCCGGTAAATCCGAGTTTCTCTGTTGTCGTGGCTTTGATAGAGATTTGGTCTTCATCAATGCCCATAACCTCGGCCATACAGGATTTCATTGCAGGCACATGAGGATTGATTTTGGGGCGTTCGGCACAGATTGTAGCATCAATATTTCCCACACGATACCCCTTTTCGCCTATCAGTTCGACAACACGTTTCAAGATAATCTTACTGTCCATGTTGAGCGTTTTGTCGCTCGTGTCGGGGAAATGAAAGCCAATATCGCGCATGTTTGCAGCGCCAAGAAGGGCATCACTGACGGCATGCAGGAGCACATCGGCATCACTATGCCCCAGAAGTCCCATGGAATGGTCAATCTTTATGCCTCCCAACCAAAGGTCACGGCCCTCAACAAGTTTGTGGACATCAAAGCCCATGCCTACTCGAATCATTCTTATTAAATCAATGTTATTTAGGAAATGAAGTGATTGAAATCAGCTTCTTACTTCTTGAAAAGGTCTTTGATACCGTCCATATCAAAGGTCAAGGTGAAACGAAGTGTCTGGTCAAGCGGATTACTTTTAGCCGTTGCAATGACATAACCGGCATCAAGAGAGAAAGCACTCATCTTGAAACCGGCACCTACTGTGAAGTATTTTCGGTTGCCTTTCGTCTCACTTTCGTGGTGATAACCGGCGCGGAGAGAGAACTTATCATTATAGGTGTACTCCCCACCAAGGCTCCAACCCACCTCTTGAAGCTCTTCTTTAAAGCCTCCCGGAGCATCCCCGAAGCTCTTGAAAATACCTGCAATGCTCGAAACATCATAGTAGTCTTTCTGCAACCGCGCATCATAATCCACCTGAGATTCGTTCTCTCCCTGGATAGGACGCGTGGGAACAAGCAGCTTGTTGGCGTCGGCAGCAATGGAGAAGCGGTTATATTCATCGACAGGTATCATCAAAGAAGCACCCAGACGCATGTTTGTAGGGATGAATTCGCTATTGGTATCGCTGCCGAAATTAATCTTGCTACCAATGTTTGAGATATTCAAACCGATACCAAGTTGGCACTCTCGCTGTCCGATATTAATGTAGTTCTGATAGTAAGCGGCTATATCTGCAGCGAAAGCACTACCGGGTGTGGTCTCCGAAGAATAGTCGTAAGTGAGGTCGGAGTATATCCAACGCAGGCCAGCTGCAATAGAAAACTTCTCACTAAGCAACAAAGAGTAAGCTACATCGAATGACATTTCATAGGGATTAATGGTCATTCCATTGCTTCCTCCAATCGACTCTTTCATTGTAACCTCGCCCATGTTGAAGTAACGGAGGGAAGTTGAGACCGCACTGAAGTCTCCGATGCGATAGTAACCGACAAGATTTGCGAGATACATATCATTGACTAACTGGCGCAACCAAGGCGTATAATTGAGCGAAACGCCGGCTCTACTAATCGTAAAAGGATACTTTGCAGGGTTCCAGTACTGTGAATTCACATCGGGATCTGTAGCAACTCCGACGTCACCCATACCTGCTGCGCGGGCATCAGGAGCAATAGTTTGTGAAGTAACGGCCGTATAAACGGGGTTGAATATGTCGGTTTTCTTCAGCTGTGCAGATGCCGAAAGCGTCATCAGAAGCATCAGTGAGAGAACCAAAGTCAATCTTTTCATCTTGTTTTTTCCTGTTTTTTATATGATTGATAAACGCCAGCTGCGGTTATTTATTGCCCACGACAATAAGTTTCTGCGCCTTACTTGCCTGCTCACTGCCCTCACATGCAATCTTTGCCCGATAGAGATAGATGCCTGTCTGCAATTGACTGCCCCCGTCAGTACGCAGATTCCAGTCGACAGTATAGGCATTTGAGGTGGGAACTCCCTGCTCCTTATGCCGCCAAAGCAGGCGTCCTGAGGTATCGAAAACCTCAAGTTCCACGTCCATTTTGCTGCCCACACGGTCGTGGTTGATGATAAAGCGCGTGCCTGTTCGGGCAGGATTCTGTGAAACGTCTACGCTGAAGAGGTTCGGGCGCAAGCCTTTTGCAACCTCAAAGTCAAGCCATGTGGTTGAAGAATTATTCAAAATGTCCCATGCCTTGAACTGTAAACGGTGCTTACCGGGTGCAAGTGGCGGGATGTTATAATAGGTGGAGCCACTTGTATAGCTGCCAAATTCATACTGAAAGTTATCATTCAGCACGTAGGTTTTATTCATATCGCCGTCGATGATGAGTTCAAGATTATGGCCGATACCACTTCCCGAAACGTTAATTCCGTCCTTATCGGTCAGTCGGGCCACGAAATAAGGCGTGCTGTTCACGCGTCCTCCGTTCTCAAATGAGGGCGAATTGAGGTAACAGTAGATAGAAGGGCCAATGGAATCATTGGTCAATTCGGCACTGCCTCCTACTAAAAAGCGATCGCAAGAACCATGAACGATATGATCATGGTCGTCATTAACGGCATAAACATTAATGAGACCATTGCCGTTACTGTAGTTAATATCGCGGGGAACAGCAAAGGAAAAGCTGAATTTTCCGGCCTTCACACTGTCTGACCCCGTGAAGATGGTTGTCGGACGGTCGTAATATTGGAATGCATTCTCGGCCTCGGTATTATCGTTCAGCCTGCAAGTGACGAGCTCACGCGAGTCACGAACGGTCATCGTTGCTACGCCATTGAAAGGCTTGTCACTGTTTATATGTCCCGCAATACGAACGGTTCCGCCAGCCTTGATGACGGGTAACGGCGTAGTTCCTACGGCTATTCCATTGATCGAATCGACCACCGCCTGCGGTTTAGGTTGGTGCAATCTGAGTGCAGGGTCACCCAAAAGGGCATACTGAAGCTTATTACTCGTGAGGTCTTGTCCCGTAGTTATCATTTCCACCTGTGCCAAACGCGACGCTTCTCCGATTGTAGTTGCCTGTCCGTTTGTCGTTCCAAGCACATATTTCAGATAGGCCATGTTCATCGGTTTGTTGTATATGGCATACACGGTACGTGCAGTTCCGAAGAAAGCTACAGCCCCACCGCGTGGATTCAGCAATGCAGCTTCACCGATAGTTGCGGCAGTTCCGTCGAAAGGCATAATGTCACAAGAGGCTGTTATCCATAAAGGCAGGTTGCTGTTTGTAAAAGATGCGAAGTCATTGATACGCAAAACGCCCTCATGGGAAATCTGAATTTCAGAGCCATGACCTGCATAATCCATCACAAGTGCACCGCGGGCCTGCTGTTGCAAGATAGCTTTACGCACGTCAGGAAAGCTGTTTCCCGTTGCAGAAGTCTCTCTCTTATAGGCATCCCACATGATTTTCCTGACCACATATCCTTGATGTTGCGATGCCATTTCATCTGCTGCAGTGTTCGCATCATCCATATGTAGATTGTTATTGCCGTCGTCTCCCATGAACACTAACGTGTTCTGCCAAGCTCCAGCGTTTGCATTTGTGGCATAACTTATCGTCTTGTCGACCATTATCTTGGCTTCATCAGCCGTTGAAACAGGGAAACGTCCCACGGCAACATCAGGCAGATCGCGTGCTTGCAGGTTGCCTCCTTCACCGTCATCCAACAGCCCAAAGAAGTTATCATCTACATAACATTCAACCTGATTAAATGAGTTTTCACTCTCATAACACAACAGATAATCATCAGGATTGAGTCCTTTCGTTTCATTGGTCAGCATGCGATTGTCCCAAACTCCGTCGCCGAAGAGCAACAAATAGCGTGGAGCATCATCGGCAGATGCCGCCCGATCGTAGAGCATCTTCAGGTAACGGCGATACGCATTGGCATCGGGCGTACCGCTTGAAAACTCATTATAAAGCTCATCAGCAGGCACTATGTTGACACGAAGCCCGTCTTTTTTCTCATGAAATTCCTTTAACCGCATTGCCTGTGCAGTGAGTTTACCCGACGAAGGCACGATGATGACCATGTCTGCCTGCGCATCTGCATGCCTGTTCTGATTGCCGACAACACCTACCAACTCAGGAACGGCGAAGTCGTTTGACTTGAAAATGGGGGCAGGAACCGCACCGTCCCAAGTGATTGACACATAATCCAACCGCACAGGGCCACCTGAAACAACTTTGATTTCCAAGGGCTTCAACTCATCGGTAGAGACAAACGGATAGACAGCACGGCGTTCGTTTCCCTTGTCATATTCAAGCAATCGGATTGGTAACCGACCGAGTTGGCGATCACCCATGTAGACTTCTACTTCGCTATTTGAGCCTGCACTCACGGCAACACAAATTCTCCCACTGTCTGTTGCACGAGGTTTCCTGAGCTGAATCGACTTGCTTTGTCCCACAGCAATAGGCTCGGGATCAAACAGATTGCGTCCACCTTGATACCAGGCAAAGCCGTCACGTTCATAAAGGGAATGGTAATCATCGGCCGACGCATAGAAAGTTTTCAGGAAAGATGTCGTGTCCACAGGGGATGAAGTGACCTCGGTCTCTGTCAGAAAATAGTAACCATAGTCTGAATAAGGATTGCGGATACGTCGTACAGAATATTTACTTTCCCACGAAACAGGCCCTCGTGCATAGAAAAGATGCCTGCCATCAACTACGCACTGGGCCACTTCATGCAGGTCATCTCCTTTGACAAGGTCGGCTTCTGTCAGCACTTCATGCTGCAAATTGCCCCCATACCCGTAGACATGCACCTTATTAATATCTGTGAAACCGGCCTTTCGAACAAGTGTTTCGGTGAGTTGATAGACACCGGATGACGGCACACGTATCTTTACCCAACGCCCATTGGCTAATACCGACTGCTTAGCATAACGGTCGGAAGGATTACTTCGCGTGGCAGGAAGATGGCTGTAAGCCTTGGCTTTCGCCACAGCAAACGACTCCACTTTCAGCATGAAACTGGCCAAAATGCGGTAACGACCGTCGCGATATACGAATGGAAGGAACGAAACTACAAGCTCGGGACGCCGTCTGTTCATGGCAATGAACTGCTGAACGGGTGGCATCGCAGGTAAGGCTGCACCGGAAAGACGGTTGTAATGCTCGATATTACGCTGTGACATATCCACAAATTCAGGGTAAACAATGCTCACCCGATAGACTGAATCACGGTAATCGCCATGCAGCGGTATGCTATATGCGAAACGAGGCAACACAGAATCAATCTTCACCTGTTCGTAAGTGAGATTGAAGAAGCGTTGCGAAGCCTGCAAACCGAGGCTCAATGACAACAACAATACGACAAGAATAAACTTTAAGAAGCGCCTCATAGCGGTGCGTTGTTGGTTGATGTGATGGTTGATAACTGTTATTTGCAATTGAATTCCAATACCTTTTGTTCCTCAAGATAGCCCTCAAGATGATCGTTAATCCTTACGGGACCGCAGCCCGTTGGACAGCCGGTATAGAGCAAGTCGCCTGTGCGGAGCGTGAAATATCGGCTGATATACGAGACAATCTCATCCACTTGGTGGAGCATATCGCCCGAATAGCCCTCCTGAACCGTAGTTCCATTGATGTCAAGATGAAAGCGAAGGTTCTGAACGGGCTTTATCTTATCCAAAGGAACGAACGTCCCGAGTGCGGCTGCACCGTCAAATCCCTTGCAAAGATCCCATGGAAGGCCTTGCTCCCGCAATCGACTTTGCAGTTCACGAGCCGTGAAATCAATGCCCACCGTCACCGCATCGTAGTATCGGGAGGCAAATCTTACGGGAACAGTCTTGCCCAATTTGCAGATGCGCACCACCAATTCGGTTTCATATTCGATGCTTCCGAGGTGGTCGGGGATAAAGAACGGCTTGCCGTCTTTCAGCAAAGCAGTGTCGCATTTGGTGAAAATGACGGGGTCCTCTGATTTAGAAAACGAGCCGGGCAGCGTTTTATTGTGCTGCATATAGTTCATGCCTACGGCAAATATCTTCATCTGTTGTATCGTTTAATAACGTGGCACAAAGTTCGTTATAAATTCCCAAACGTGCAAGAAATTGGCGAGTTATGTTGTAAAAGGAGGGAGGAGAAAGGGCAACTTTGTTGATATTGTTTACCAAAAAACAAGCTTTGAAAACATAGTGTAATAAATTTGACAAAACAAGTTCTTGCAGAATTTCCGGTAATTTCAAACCAACAAAATGGCTTGAAAAATGCCATTGCGACCCATTTTCATGCTTCTTAACCTCTCATTTCATTCATTTTGCACGCTAAAATGACAGAGAAAGCGACACAATCTAAGGCAGATTACACGATAATCTGCCTTAGATTGCGCGTTGCATTCATGTGATTTCATACGATAACAACAATCTTTATCTGTAACAAACTGACTGTCAGAAGCTTACTTAATCACTGAATTTCGCGCGTATTTCGGACAAAAGGATTTCCGTTTTCAAATGCGCAAATCCTACGAAGGCTTTTGTTAAGTATTTTCAGAACATACAAGGCAGAAAACATACTGACCATGCCTGACGGATTGCACAGGCTTAAAAAGCCTGCGAACTCCCGCTGTTCAGCCCGCAATCTCGTTCTCCCCTCCTTGGAAGGGGCAGGGGGAGGCTCCGCAATCTCACTCTCCCCTCCCCTCGAACCGTAGGTCGTTGTTCGTTGAGTGAGCAAGACGAAGAAAATAATGAAATAGAAAAGGCTCCGCAATCTCACTCTCCCCTCCCCTCGGGAGGGGGCGGGGGTGGGTATCACTACTGCTGCATTGTCTTGCGTAATGCCTCTTTTTTCAGTTTTTCAGCGATATAACGAGCCTTGACATTGACATCGTTAATATCTTTCTTACGATAGTAACTGCGTGACACAAAGCCGTCACTGAGCACGAGAGAGTCCTGCCCTAAGTAGACAATAATACAGGTGTCTTTGCACGGATTGGTAATCGTGACGGTATTATCCTTATTATAAACAGGCGTCGCACTCTCTATAATAAGCTTTCCATTCCATATATGCCACCCCGTAAAGTAGCCCAATTGCGGATAAACTACAGGGCTTTCCTGCTCCAAAGACGACTGTTCGCTGACATAACCCACACTTTGTGCCGTCCATTGACGACGCAACCAGAAACCATATTCGCGTGGAATAAGATAGGTTTGCTTTATCGAATCGGGCATATTGCGCATCATACGGCTCTGCAACCGCTTGCTCATCTTTTCGTAATCGCGCATCTGTGGCATGACGACATAGCACCAGATGCCTTTCAATTCGTCGAGATCAATCACCTCATCGGCCACGCGCTTGTCTTGCTTGCTGACTACAACACCAATCCAATCACCAATCTGAATGTCGCCCAACACACGACCGTTGCGATTGGCATCAATGATTTCATAAGACACAGGATCACGCCCATCGAAAGGCAAAAGCACGATGGTGGAGTCGTTACAGCCTTCACATGCAAGTCCATAGACAGTGCTGTCGCCTTTCATCTTTACTTCTTCATTCGGTCGTTCCTCCTGACTTGCGGTTGTTTTTGCCTTTTCACCACACGCCGTCAGCAGCAGAATGACGCACAAAATGGCTGCATATGTCTTCGTTTTCATAAGATTCTAAATTTTGTGCAAATATAAAGCAATAATTGCAAAAAATACATGTTATCATGCCGTTTTTGGATTTTTTTACCTAATTTTGCAGCCCGACGGGTTCTTGTTGCATTGTGGTTGAAATACACCGACAGGCAAGTGCCTTTTTTATTCAAAGGATATCAAATACATATTATAATCATATAATGGGAAAGAAAATACAGTTCAGTCTCGTCTATCGGGATATGTGGCAGAGTTCAGGCAAGTTCCAACCACGCAAAGATCAATTGGAACGCATTGCTCCTGTATTTGTTGAAATGGGATGTTTTGCCCGTGTTGAAACCAATGGTGGTGCCTTTGAGCAGGTTAATCTCCTTGCCGGTGAGAACCCTAACGAGGCCGTTCGCGCTTTCTGCAAGCCGCTTCATGAGGCCGGTATCAAGACTCACATGCTGGATCGTGGCTTGAATGCCCTCCGCATGTACCCCGTTCCTGACGATGTCCGCGCCTTGATGTACAAGGTAAAACATGCACAAGGCACCGACATCACACGTATCTTTGACGGTCTGAATGACGTTCGTAATATCAAGCCTTCTATCAAGTGGGCCAAGGAAGCAGGCATGACTGCACAGACTGCACTGTGTATCACCACCTCTCCTGTGCACACTTTGGAGTATTACACGAAGCTTGCCGATGAACTTATCGAGGCAGGTGCAGAGGAAATCTGCCTCAAAGATATGGCCGGAATCGGTCAGCCTGCATTCTTGGGTAAGCTGACTAAGGCTATCAAGACCAAGCATCCGGACATCATTATCGAATATCACGGACACTCAGGCCCAGGACTTTCAATGGCTTCTATCCTTGAAGTATGCAACAATGGAGCCGACATCATCGACACAGCTATCGAGCCTTTGTCATGGGGTAAGGTGCATCCTGACATCATTTCTGTATTGAGCATGCTGCGCAATGAGGGCTTCGAAGTGCCAGACATCAATATGAACGCCTACATGAAAGCACGTGCACTGACACAGGAATTCATTGATGAATGGCTCGGTTATTTCATCAATCCTGCCAACAAATACATGTCTTCTCTGCTGTTAGGTTGCGGACTTCCCGGTGGAATGATGGGCTCCATGATGGCTGATCTCGGTGGTATTCGCCAGACAATCAATAACCTTCGCAAGAAGAAAGGCGAGGAAGAACTCTCTATGGACGATATGCTTGTGAAGTTGTTCAATGAAGTTGAATATGTTTGGCCACGTGTAGGTTATCCTCCATTGGTGACACCTTTCAGCCAATACACTAAAAACATTGCCCTCATGAACCTGCTTACGATGGAGCAAGGTAAAGGCCGTTTCGTCATGATGGACGAGTCTATGTGGGGTATGATTCTTGGAAAGAGCGGTAAAGTACCTGGAAAAATCGACCCGGAACTTGTTGAATTAGCAAAGAAACAGGGTCGCGAATTCACCGATGTTGACCCAAGAACCCTGCTCACTAACGCACTTGAAGACTTCAAGAAGGAAATGGATGAGAACGGATGGGACTATGGTCAGGACGACGAAGAACTCTTTGAACTGGCTATGCACCCTGAACAATACCGTAATTATAAAAGTGGTCAGGCCAAGAAGAACTTCTTGGAAGACCTTCAGAAGGCCAAGGATGCAAAGCTTGGAGCAAAGGTTAGCCTCGAAGAAGCAACTGCATTCAAGCACGCCAAGGCTGATGCTATCGTTGCACCTGTAAAGGGTCAGATCTTCTGGGAGTTCCAAGGAGACGGCGAAGCAGCTCCGGCTATCGAGCCATTCATTGGAAAAGAATACAAAGAAAGCGACACTTTCTGCTATATCTGCACGCCATGGGGCGAGTTTGAAGCTATTCCTGCAGCTCTCGGCGGACAGCTTGTTGAGATCAATGCCAAGCAAGGTTCCAAGGTAAGTAAGGGCGATGTGATAGCTTATATCCAGCGTCCCGAGGCAGAATAAGCCATGGATTATCAGGCAATCATTGATAAATACTATCCCGAAGACAATCAACTTCGGTATATACTTATGACACACAGCACGCTTGTTACTAAGCGTGCTGTGCGCATTTGTGACCTTCATCCGGAGCTTCTCCTTGACCGTCAGTTCATCATTGAGGCTGCCATGCTCCACGATATCGGCATTTTCAAATGCAATGCGCCTGGAATTTATTGCTTCGGAAGCGAGCCTTATCTCATTCATGGACGTATAGGTGCAGAACTTCTACGGGCAGAAGGCTATCCGAAACACGCCAGAGTATGCGAGCGTCACACAGGAGCAGGCATCACGAAAGAAGAGATTATACGCCTCAATCTACCTCTGCCTCATCAGGACTTCCTACCCGAAACCATGGAAGAAAAAGTCATCTGTTATGCCGACAAGTTCTTTTCAAAGACACATCCCGAAGTAGAAAAGACCATTGAACAAGCCGAACAAAGTCTTAAACGCTTTGGAGAAGAAGGCTTAGAACGCTTCAAAGGGTGGGAGAAACTCTTTGAATAAAAATATCTTTTAACGCTGAAAGAAAGGGTGTTTCAGCGATTTATCACTATCTTTGCAGTTCAAATGAGAAGATATTCGTTTATAGCCCTGCTGTTGTGTGCCGTCCTTTTCATGATGGCCAATGCCGACTACCAATTTCGAAAGAAGCATAAGCGTGCTTCTAATGACAGCATTGCTATCAACAAAGCCGTGAGAAAAGACTCTGCCGGCCGTGAAATCATCGATACAACCAAGATGGATTCGCTGCAATTGGCTATTTACCGACACAACAAACAGATTGATGATTCCATTTATCTTGACTCATTAAACCGCCAAAAAAAGAACGGAATAGACGCTCCTGTGACCTTTTCGGCCAACGACTCCATGGTTTATGACGCGCAAAACAAGACAGCTTTCCTCTACGGAACATCGAATGTGAAGTATGAGAACATGGATCTTAAGAGCGAACGTATCTATCTTAACATGGACAGTAGCCTCGTTCATGCCACCGGGGTGCGCGATACGGCTACCAAAGGACTAACGGGGACACCTGTTTTTTCCATGGGATCAGACAACTATGAGAGCGATACCATGGCCTTCAACTTCAAGAGTAAGAAGGGACTTATACAGAATGTTACGACCCAACAACAGGAGGGTTTCCTTTCAAGTCAGCTTTCCAAGCGCAATGACAAAGGTGAGATTTTCCTGAAACATGGCCGTTATACCACTTGTGATAAAGACTGTCCGGACTTCTATATCGCCCTTTCGCGTGCCAAAGTACGCCCTGGAAAGGACGTCGTTTTCGGCCCGGCATATCTTGTTGTGGCTGATGTTCCGTTGCCATTAGCCATCCCCTATGGCTTCTTTCCATTCTCCAAGAAATATTCAAGCGGTTTCATCATGCCCTCATATGGCGATGAAAGCACACGCGGTTTCTATCTCCGCGACGGTGGATATTACTTTGCTTTGAGCGACAAATGGGACTTGAAGCTCCTCGGTGAGATTTATACTAAAGGCTCATGGGGCTTGAGTGTAGCCACCAACTACCGCAAACGCTATCGTTACAACGGCACTTTCTACGCCGCATATCAAGATACCAAGACCGGAGATAAAGGCTTACCGGACTATACCCGACAGCAAAGTTTCAAGATACAATGGAGTCATCGCCAGGATCAGAAAGCCAGTCCGTACAGTTCTTTGGCTGCAAGTGTGAACTTTGCTACGTCAAGTTATGAGCGCAACAACTTGGGAAGCCTCTACAATCCACAGACACTCACGCAGACAACACGTACTTCTTCGGTCAGTTGGGGCACCAACTTCTCGAGCATCGGCCTTTCCTTGAGTGCCACTGCCAACCTGAATCAGAACATGAGCGACTCGAGTATAGCGCTCACTCTGCCTGATCTGAACATCAGTCTGAGCCGTTTCTACCCTTTCAAACGACGTCATGCCGCAGGTGCAGAACGCTGGTATGAGAAGATTTCCGTCAGCTACACAGGACAAATCAGCAACTCTATCAACACGAAAGAAGACCGTCTTCTCCGCTCCAATCTCATCAAAAACTGGCGCAACGGTATGCAACATCGCATCCCGGTGAGTGGCAACTTCACGCTGTTCAACTACATCAACGTGAGTCCTTCGTTCAATTTCACCGACCGAATGTACACCAACAAGGTGACAAAATCATGGAACAGAACCACTCAAAAGGAGGTTTCCGACACCACATATGGCTTCCATAACATCTACAATTGGGACCTTAGCCTCAGTGCAAGCACTAAACTCTACGGTATGTTCATACCTAACCGCAAGATTTTCGGCGACAAAATCCAAGCTATCCGCCATGTCATCACGCCTTCGATCAGCTTCAGCTACGCGCCCGACTTCGGTTCTTCACGCTATGGTTACTACAGCACTTATCAGCGAACCAATGCCGACGGCAGCGTCGAACTCGTTGACTATTCACCTTATTCCAATGGTCTTTACAGCGTTCCCGGCCGGGGAAAGACGGGAAATGTAAGCTTTTCGTTCGACAACAACATTGAGATGAAGATTAAATCCGACAAGGATTCAACCGGCATCCGCAAGATAAGCATCATCGATAACCTCGGTTTCAGAATGTCATACAACATGGCAGCCAAGGAGAAACCATGGAGTGACCTCAGTGTCGACCTGCGTCTGAAGTGGTGGAAGAACTATACTTTCAACCTCAATGCCGTCTTTGCATCCTATGCCTACGAGCTCAACAGCAACGGAGAGCCCTATGTCGGCAACCACACCTATTGGGGAATGGGCAAGATCGGCCGTTTCCAGGGCATGTCGCAGAACATCTCTTACACGCTCACTCCAGAGAAAATAAAGAAGCTTTTCGGTGGAGGCGGAGATGATGACGACACGAAAAGCAAGCGCAACGACCCCGAGGCAGAAGGAGTTGACACTGATATCGAGTCGAATGTTGACGATGATATGATCGAAGGACAGCGCAGTGCACGCCGTAAAGGTAGTGGCCACAAGGCAAAGACCGATGATGATGGCTACATGAGTTTCAGCATGCCATGGTCTATCACCTTTGGATATGGCATCACGATGCGTGAGAGTAACGACATCAACAGGTTCAACTACAAGACGATGCGCTATCCCTACACGTTCTCACAAACCTTGAACTTCAGCGGTAACCTGCGCATCAGCGACGGTTGGAACATCAGTTTTTCGTCGGGTTATGACTTCGAACACCACGCACTCAGCATGACAACAGCCAGTCTGCAGCGCGATCTTCACTGCTTCAACATGAGCTGTCAAGTCGTTCTTGCACCTTACACAAGTTACAATTTCACTTTCCGCTGCAATGCAAGCACACTCACCGACGCACTGAAATACGACAAACGCAGTGGCTACAGCAATGCCGTGCAGTGGTATTAAGCCTATGGAAAAGCCTTCATTCACCAAAGACAGCATCGAAGCAGCCTATTGCTTCTTTCATCAGAAATGGCAAGTTTATGCCTTTTCGCACAGTGAACACCAGAAAGATGACATCGAATATGCCATCAGCGAGTATGTCAACGAGATGAGTCCCGCACTCTATGAAACTCTCGCCAAAGGCAAAGAAGGCTTTCTCCTGACACATACGACTTTCGCTGACGACATGAAATCGGCCGTGGAACAATTAGGAAATCTTCTCTGACATTTATCTTATATACCACAAATAACATCTATGAAAAAATCTGTTCTCATGCCACTGCTCCTGCTCCTTGCCTTGGGAGCGACGGCACAGAATGTGCAATTGCACTACGACCTCGGTCATTCTCTCTACAAAGACCTTACAAACAGGCCTTCGGTTACTACCACTGTAGAAATGTTCAAGCCTGACAAATGGGGCAGTACTTACTTATTTACCGACATAGACTATCAGAGAGACGGCGTTGCGGGAGCCTATTGGGAGGTTTCACGCGAGTTCAATCTCACCAAAAACAAGCAGTGGGCAGCCCACATTGAATATAATGGCGGACTCTCTTCTGACGAAAACAGTTGGCAGGCAACGCGCTTCCAACATGCTGTGTTGTTAGGAGGTGCATGGAATTGGCATAGTACTGACTTCTCAAAGACATTCTCCGTGCAGGCCATGTACAAGTATTATTTCAAAAACAGACACTATGGTGCACACCCTTTCAGCGGCTTCCAGCTGACCGAAGTGTGGGGGATGACGTTCGCACATGGACTTTGCACCTTCAGCGGTTTCTGCGACTTATGGTACAATCCCAATGTAAATGGCAAGCTTATCGTGTTGAGTGAGCCGCAGTTCTGGTTTAATCTCAACGCATTGAAAGGCATGCAGGGCGTCAATCTGAGCCTCGGCAGCGAGGTTGAACTGAGCAACAACTTCGTCTGGAACAAGCGGGGAGAACACAACCGCTTTTATGCTTTGCCGACAATAGCAGCAAAATGGACTTTCTGAAAGCCTCTCCCACCCCTTTCCAAAGAAGAAAACGCATGCTTGGCAGTAAGGTTTGATCATCACGTTTGAATGATGAAACTCGGCCATAAGCACTTCGTAATTATCTTTACAAATGCTTCTTCAGGAAGGGGTCTGCTGAAAAACAATCGGGACTCGGCTTCAAATACGCGAGTTTTGAAGCCTTTAAGCAAACCATTGAGCATCAAACAGTTACACAAAATATCGCCTTTTAAAGGCTACCTACACACGAGAAAACACGCTGATTTGAGGCTTTTTACATCCTGACTTGCCTCAAATCAGCATGCAATCTATGGCATTTCATCACGCGTTTTGCACCATGTTGCAGTGCATTATGACGCAAATCACGAGAAAAGTTGATGCGATGAAGCAGACGAAAGGTATGGAATGCGCTTGCTACCCCACGAAAAACCGCCTTTCAATTTCTATTTGGTGCAGTCAAAAAGTGTTAAAAATAGCGACACAAAGTTTACAAAATCATCCTCTCCCCCGCCTCTGACCGGAAAGGGGGAAGAGCAAGATTGCAAACTAATCAGTGTGAGTTCGCGGGCTTTCTGAGCCTACGCAAAAAGCTTATCTGATTATGCTTTATCCACGATTAATTATACCTTAAAACGCAGGACAATAGTCTAAGCCAAACACTTCAGCAACTGCTTTATAGGTTACCTTGCCATTTACGATGTTCAGTCCCTTGCAAAGGGCTTCGTCTTCACGGCAAGCCTGTTGCCAACCCTTATCGGCAAGCGCCACGGTATAATGCAAAGTGGCATTTGTCAAGGCGGAAGTTGACGTATTAGGCACGGCACCCGGAATGTTGGCCACACAATAGTGGAGGATGCCATCGACCTCATAAACAGGTTCGGAATGGGTCGTCGGACGAGAGGTTTCGAAGCAACCGCCTTGGTCGATAGCCACATCCACGAGCACTGAACCGCGCTGCATGAGGGCCAACATGTCGCGCGTGATGAGCTTAGGTGCCTTGTCACCCGGCACAAGTACAGAGCCAATGACAATATCTGTCATGGGAAGTTGCTTGCGAATGTTATAGTCTGACGAATAAAGTGTATGGACATTGGGCGGCAGATTGATGCCCAATTGACGCAAACGCGGCAGGTTTACATCGGCAATCGTCACCTCGGCACCGAGCCCGGAAGCCATTCTTGCAGCGGCTTCGCCCACAGTTCCACCGCCAAGTACAAGCACACGAGCCGGTAAAACGCCCGGAACACCACTGATAAGTCTGCCATTTCCTCCCTTCGTGGTCTGTAGATAATGTGCTCCATTGAGTACAGCCATACGCCCTGCAACCTCACTCATCGGTACAAGCAACGGCAAAGAACCGTCTTCTTTCTGCACTGTTTCATAAGCAATACACACAGCTCCGCTCTTGATCATTGCCTCGGTGAGTGCCCGTTCGCAGGCGAAATGGAAATAGGTGAACACCACCTGCCCCTTACGAACAAGCGCATACTCGGGCGCTATAGGTTCCTTCACCTTCACAATCATATCTGCCTGGGCATAGACATCCGTGATATCAGGCAGGATTTTAGCACCTACTGCCTCATAATCTGCATCCTTAAAACCGCTATTCTCGCCTGCGGTATGCTGCACGTAGACTTCATGACCATGCTTACAGAGTTCGTTTACGCCTGCAGGAGTCATGCCAACACGGTTCTCATTGTTCTTAATTTCCTTTGGAATACCGATTTTCATAGCTATTTCCCTTTCGTTATTAAAGTTAGTAGTCATAGAATATGCAACAAATATAATGATTTATTTGATTGGTTGTAACGCAAAAAGGAAATTTAACTAAACAGAAATGAACAAATAAAAAGCGCCCAATCATGGGATATTTCCATAATCGGGCGCTCGTTTTATCGTATAGAAAGTTCTATGCTTTCTTGTCTTCAATGGCCTGTGTGATAAGACCTTCGAGTTCTTCGCACAGCTCGGGATTGTCGCGAAGCAATGCTTTCGTGGCGTCACGGCCCTGCGCAAGCTTCGAACTATTATAGCTAAACCAGCTTCCACTCTTCTGAATGATGCCGTATTCTACACCAAGATCAAGGATTTCTCCTACCTTGCTGATGCCTTCTCCGAACATAATTTCGAACTCTGCCTTGCGGAATGGCGGTGCAACCTTATTCTTCACAACCTTCACGCGCACTTGATTTCCGATGATATTATCACCGTCCTTGAGACTTGTTACACGGCGAATATCAAGACGAACACTACTGTAGAACTTCAGTGCATTACCACCGGTTGTGGTCTCAGGACTACCAAACATCACGCCAATCTTCTCGCGCAACTGGTTGATAAAGATACAACAGGTGTTGGTTTTACTGATAGTTGAGGTGAGTTTTCGCAATGCCTGACTCATCAATCTGGCCTGCAAACCGACAACGTTGTCGCCCATATCGCCCTCAATCTCTTTCTTCGGAGTCAGTGCAGCAACTGAATCGACCACGAGAATATCAACAGCACTCGAGCGAATCAGCTCGTCGGCAATCTGCAAAGCCTGTTCTCCGTTGTCGGGTTGGCTTATCCAAAGGTTGTCAACATCAACGCCCAACTTCGCTGCATAGAAGCGATCGAAAGCGTGTTCTGCATCAATGAACGCTGCAATGCCGCCCTTCTTCTGTGCTTCTGCAATAGCATGAATGGCCAAAGTAGTCTTACCTGACGACTCCGGGCCATATATCTCGATGATGCGACCACGCGGATATCCGCCCACACCAAGCGCCACATCAAGCCCGATACTGCCTGTAGGGATCGTTTCTACATTCTCAATCTGCTCATCACCCATACGCATGATAGAGCCTTTACCAAAGTCTTTTTCTATCTTAGACATTGCTGCCTGCAAAGCTTTCAGCTTCTCGCTTTGCTGGTTAGCCACTGCTTCTTTTGCCATTTCTTCTATATTTTATGTGATTAAATGAGACATAACGCCTCGTTCTTTGCTTAGAGTTCCAGGTCGCCGTCAAACACTTCATGCCATGGAAGCCCATGAATGTTGAGCTGTTCCATGAACGGATCGGGGTCGAACTCCTCTACATTCCACACTCCCGGACGTTTCCAAATGCCCTTGACAAACATCATTGCGCCTATCATTGCAGGCACACCGGTCGTATAACTGACGCCCTGCATGCCGGTTTCCCTATAAGCTTCCTGATGTTTACAATTGTTGTAAACGTAGTAAGTGCGCTCTTTTCCGTCCTTTATACCACGAATTCGGCAGCCGATAGAAGTCTCACCATCGTAGTTTTCGCCAAGATCCTGTGGATTAGGCAACACTGCTTTGAGGAACTGTAAAGGCACAATCTTCACCTTGGCAGTCTTTGTCGGGTCGTCAGCCAACGGTGCTTCGTACTCTACTTCATCGATACGGGCCATTCCAATGTTCTGAATTACATCGAGATAGTTAAGATATTGCTGGCCGAAAGTCATCCAGAAGCGAGCCTGCTTGATAGTAGGATAGTTCTTAACCAACGACTCCAGCTCCTCATGATGCATCAAATAGCTGTCGCGTGGGCCGATATTTGGATAGGTAAGGTCTTTGTGAACAGCCAGCGGTTCGGTTTCAATCCACTCGCCATCTTTATAGTATAAGCCCTTCTGGGTAATCTCTCTGATATTGATTTCAGGGTTGAAATTCGTGGCGAAAGCCTTGTGATGATTACCTGCATTGCAATCAACGATGTCGAGATAATGTATTTCATCGAAGTAATGTTTAGCTGCATAAGCCGTATAAATGCCTGAAACACCGGGGTCAAATCCGCAACCTAAGATTGCAGTAAGACCTGCCTGCTCGAACTTTTCCTTATAAGCCCACTGCCAGGAATATTCAAAATGCGCCTCATCCTTAGGCTCATAGTTGGCCGTATCAAGGTAGTTGCAACCGCAAGCTAAGCAAGCTTCCATAATAGTGAGGTCTTGATAAGGCAGTGCAAGATTAACAACCAACTCGGGTTTATAGTCATTGAAGAGCGCCTTGAGCTGCTCCACATCGTCTGCATCAACCTCTGCGGTCTTGATATTCATCTTGTATCCCTTGGCATGAATAGCCTCAACAAGACGGTCACACTTAGCTTTGTGATGGCTTGCAATCATCAGTTCGGTGAAAACATCGGTGTTCTGGGCCATCTTAAAGGCTGCAACGGTGGCCACACCGCCAGCTCCAATCATCAGTATTCTACTCATATCTGTTTATTTTATTTCTTCAGCTTTGATGCCTAATGCACTCATCAGCGAGTAGCCTAATATCTCTTGGCGGAAGTTCCCGCCCTCCATGGGCTGCATTGCAAACAGCGTAATGCGCTTATCCTCATCCTCAACACGGCGCAAGAGATTGCGCAAACGGGCATAACCGTCACCATGTTCACTGTCGGGGACTATCATTACACGACGCACTTCCTTGTGCTCCAAAAGCGTACGCAACACGCTTTCGATGTATTCTTCCTTGCTGACGGCCGCGCCTGATGACACAGAAGTAATCGTGAATTCACCCAACCGTGCATCCGTAAAGGCTTTGGCATGAAGTTCACCGGCATAATCTGACGGCGTGAAATTGTCCATCTGCTTATGCTTCTCATCATGAACAAGCACCACCTGCACGTCGTTTTCTCCTGCACGCACACCTCCGTCAAGTGCCACACAGACTGCCCATTGGCTTAAATCTGCCTTTGGAATAGGCCTGCCTATCATGCGTTCGAAGTTGACAATGAGGTCGAAAGCGACCGAATCTATATAATCAGCATCAGCAATGATTATGTTTTCACTCATCCTGATGTTGCTGTCTGCCTGTGAATTCATGCTACAAAGATAGTGTTTTAATTTGAGATTATCGTGGCTCATAATGTTTTTTTTCTTAACTTTGCAGTGCTTAATGCTGAATTAAATTTATAAGGAAAAATGACAACTTTAACTGTTTCAATCATCGTGGTATTTGTAGTGGGCTACCTCTTCATTGCCCTTGAAAGTATCACGAAAGTCAACAAGGCTGCCATTGCACTACTGATGTTCGTGGCTTGCTGGACACTTTTCATGGTCGATCCAACCGGTTATCTGCCCGGATTGACCGGCAATGCGCTCACAAATGCTGTAAGCAGCGCCATCGAACACCATTTGGGAAGTACCTCAACAACGCTCTTCTTCCTCATGGGTGCTATGACAATCGTCGAAATAGTCGACCAAAACGGAGGCTTTAACTGGGTACAGACGCGCATGAGTACCAAGAGCAAGCGGGGCCTGATGTGGAAGATTGCCTTCATGACTTTCTTTCTTTCGGCCATATTGGATAACTTGACAACATCCATTGTCATGGTAATGATACTGCGAAAACTCGTGCATGACCATAAAGACCGCATTGTCTATGCCTCGTTGGTGATTATCGCAGCCAACTCCGGGGGTGCCTTTTCACCGATTGGAGACGTGACAACAATCATGCTTTGGAACAAGGGTGTGATTACAGCTTTAGGCGTAATCAGTGAGATTTTCATTCCTTCGGTGGTCTCATTAGTTATACCTGCACTCATCATGCAGACGCAACTTAAGGGAGAACTCACAACGACAGAGTCGTCATCCTACGACAAACGCGACGGCGAAGTGCTTGAGTTTACAGGCTTGGAACGCAAGATTATCTTTGCTGTGGGCGTTGGAGGACTGATGTTTGTGCCCGTATTCAAGTCGATTACTCACTTGCCTCCGTTTGTTGGTATCCTGCTTGTGTTAGGCGTTTTATGGACAGTAACCGAGGTATTCTACCGCCGACTGCATCATTATCACAAAGACATGACGTTCCAGAAGCGCGTTTCCAACCTGCTGAGCCGCATCGACATGAGCACCATTCTCTTCTTCCTCGGCATTCTGATGGCCGTGGCTTGTCTCGAAGAAATTGGTGTACTCACTTCTATGGGAGGTGCACTTAACACTATATTTAATAAGAATCATTATCTTGTTACGGGTATTATTGGTATCCTTTCAAGCATCGTTGACAACGTGCCTCTCGTGGCCGGATGTATGGGAATGTATCCCGTCACACCGACCGGTGACATGGCTATTGACGGCATTTTCTGGCAGTTGCTGGCTTATTGTGCAGGAGTTGGCGGAAGCATCCTCATCATTGGAAGCGCTGCCGGCGTAGTTGTTATGGGATTGGAAAAGATTACTTTCGGGTGGTATATGAAGCGTGTCAGCTGGATTGCCTTTGTGGGTTATTTGGCGGGAATACTGAGTTACTTCATCATCCGCACGTATATTATGCAGACGGCACTGTAACATCAGTCGGCAAAATCATCATAAGACGGTTGCACTTCAAATAGAGGTGCAGCCGTTTTTCTGTTTCGTAATTTCTTTTACAAATACTCTTTCACAGCTCGCGTATTTCCAATGAAAAGCTCACCTGCCTGCAAATACGCGAGTTTTAAGCATATTTGGTAAGGCTTTGAGTATGAAACGGTTACACAATTCCACTCTTTTTGCAAGCCAATTTTATGGCATAAGAAGTCGTGAAATGACTTGAATTGCACGGTGTTTTGACGCATATCAGCGTGTGAAATGGCATTCATGAGCAGACAATCTGACGCTAATGACGCATTAACTTGACGCAAATTGGTGGACAAAGTGTTTCGGGAGACAATGCCAAAAGCATGAAATACCTTGAAAAGGTCATGATTTGCGACTTTTCAAATTCTATTTGGTGGTGTTGCGAAGTAGCAAAAAACGTGATGTAAAATTTACAAAATGAAAGTTGAAAGAAAGGGTATCGAGCCTTGAAGAAAAAAGAAAATGAGAAGTAAGGAATAAGAAATTTACACCTACCCGGAATGTAGTTTTCTCGGAAAATCCGTCTTTCAAAGCATCAAAAAAGGTGATCTGCATCATGCAGACCACCTTTTCTGATATGTAAATACATGGAAAATGCAATTACTCTGCTACGAGTGTGAAGCGCTTGTAGGCAACAATCTTGGCATCGCCCTGCTTCTTCAGCCATTCATTGACGCTCAACTTGTCGCCTTCAGAGAACTGGAACTCCTGATCAACCAAGCAGTTATCCTTGAAGAACTTGTTCAAACGACCCTTAGCGATGTTCTGAATCATCTGCTCATTGAGTGTAGCAGCCTTCTCTTCGCCTACGGTCTTCTTGATCTCTCTGGCTCTGTCAGCATCCTCTTGTGTCAGCCAACCCTTCTTCGTATTGCTTTCAATGTGGTCTTCAGAGTCAACATGTGCAGGATTAATGCCAGCCTTCTTGAGTGCTGCATTGACTGCTTTTTCAACCATTTCTTCCTTGGTCTTCTCGACAGCTACCTTGAATTCCTCATCCTTTACCGACTGTGGAACCGAAGCTTCATCAAGTGCAACCGGCTTCATTGCAGCCACCTGCATGGCAATCTTGTGTCCGGCGTCCTCGTTGTTGGCGCTGAGTTGAACCATTGTTGCCAAGGTGTGGCGGCCCATGTGGTCGTAAACAGAGATGTTGTCTCCCTCAAGGAAGTTGTAGCCATCTATCTCCATCTTCTCTCCGGTGATACCCGAACGGTGCTGAACTGCTGTTGCAGCGTCGTCGCCATCAGCCAACTTGAGCGCTTTAACTTCGTCAAGCGTCTTGCATTTTGCAGCAACTGCCGCATCAAGAATATCCTGAGTGAGCTGTATGAAATCCTTACCGGCAGCCACAAAGTCGGTCTCACACTTCACAGCAACCATTGCTGCGAAACCTGGAACGCACTTAACGAGCACGCAACCGTTAGAAGTTTCACGGTCAGAACGCTTTGCAGCAATAGCCAAACCACGCTCACGGAGCAGGTCTTTTGCCTTGTCGAAATCGCCTTCAGCCTCTGTAAGAGCCTTCTTTACATCAGCCAAACCAGCACCGGTCATACTGCGAAGCTTCTTGATATCTTCTATTGAAATAGCCATAATATAGTCTTTTCTTTGTTTATTTGTTTGAAAAAAGATAGGGTCTTATTGATAATGCGTAGGTTCTTACAGCTTCCTATCCTATCAAGTAAGCCCCTATATCTTGATTATTCAGCCTTTTCAGCCTCGGCTTCAGCTACAGGAGCTTCTTCTTCCTTGCGTGCCTTGCGAGTGCGCTTCTTGGTTTCAGCAACCTCTTCAGCCTGTTCAGCAGCAGCCTTTTCGTCTGCTTTCTCAGCCTTGCGCTCTTCAAGACCCTCAGCGATAGCACCGCAAACAGCCGTAAGTATAGTCTCTACGCTGTCTTTAGCATCGTCGTTTGCAGGGATTACGAAGTCGATGTTCTTAGGATCTGAATTTGTATCTACAATACCAAAAACAGGAATACCCAGACGGTTAGCCTCTTTCACTGCGATGTGCTCTTTCATTACGTCGATAACGAAGAGTGCACTTGGCAGACGAGTCAAGTCGGCAATAGAACCAAGGTTCTTCTCCAACTTAGCGCGCTGACGTGTAACCTGCAGCAACTCGCGCTTAGAAAGGTTAGAGAAAGTACCGTCGTTCATCAGCTTGTCAATGTTTGTCATTTTCTTAACTGCCTTACGAATGGTAGGGAAGTTGGTCAACATACCACCTGCCCAACGCTCGTTGACGTATGGCATGTTAACAGATGCGGCCTTATCAGCTACGATATCCTTAGCTTGTTTTTTAGTAGCGACAAACAGAATCTTCTTTCCTGACTTTGCAATTGCCTTCAATGCCTCTGCAGCTTCATCTATCTTAGCAACTGTTTTGTTGAGATCGATGATGTGAATACCATTGCGCTCCATGAAGATATAAGGAGCCATTGCCGGGTTCCACTTACGCTTGAGGTGACCAAAGTGGCAACCTGCCTGAAGTAACTGGTCGAAATTTGTTCTTGACATTTCTTTTCTTGATTTTAATTGTTTACTTTCTTTTTTAATTCTTACAGTCTGCATACAACAGCATTACTATCATAAACAAACCTTTTTTGCTCAGAATCAGCCCGACAGTAATCCGGTCTTATACTGCATCGCAATATAAAGAAGCCACAGAGTCTGCCTGGTTTAGATACTAAACTAAATTGTCTTTGAAACTTGAAGATTGAATTTTGAACTTTAAAATATGTCGGGCTAAGCCCTATTGCATGTCATGATGACACAGAAAACAAATCATAAAGTTCAATGTTCCATATCCAGAATTCAAAGAACAAGCATTAACGCTTACTGAACTGGAAGCGACGACGAGCCTTAGGCTGACCTGGTTTCTTACGCTCAACAGCACGACTGTCGCGGGTAAGGAAGCCTGCATCCTTCAAAGCTTTCTTGTCTTCAGCGTTCACCTTGACGAGAGCACGGGCGATAGCAAGGCGGAGTGCCTGGCTCTGACCAGTGAAACCACCACCGTCGAGGTTTGCCTTGATGTCATACTTACCTTCAGCTTCGAGCAACATCAGTGGCTGCTTAACCACGTACTGCAGAATAGCTGACGGGAAGAATTCAGTTAAATCTTTCTTATTGATAATGATCTTACCGGTTCCTTCAGAAAGGTAAACACGAGCGACAGCGCTCTTGCGGCGACCAATTGCATTTAATACTTCCATCTTAATCCTAAATTATTTATACTGGTTAATATCGATTGACTTTGGCTTCTGAGCCTCCTTGTTGTGCTCTGCGCCATCGAATACATAAAGGTTATCCAACAAAGCACGACCAAGACGGCCCTTTGGAAGCATTCCTTTGACTGCATGACGAATGATTTTGTCAACACCATTGGCACGAGTACGAAGCTCGGCAGGAGTGTTGAAGCGCTGACCGCCAGGATAACCAGTATAACGTGTGTAAACCTTATCAGTCTCCTTTTTACCTGTGAAGACTACCTTTGAGGCATTGATAATGATTACATTGTCTCCACAGTCTACGTGGGGAGTGAAGTTTGGCTTGTACTTTCCGCGAAGCAGCTTAGCTACTTTAGAGCAAAGACGACCTACAATCTGATCGCTGGCATCTACTACCACCCACTCTTTCTTAGCTGTTTCCTTGTTTACGGAAATAGTCTTGTAACTTAAAGTGTTCATTTTTAAAACTTAATTTTACTACTAAAAAACAATATTTATTACTTTTCGATAACAGAAACCTCGCGGCGCCTCCAGTCTAAAAGAGACCATCCACAGCTTTTGTTCTGTTGCCCGACAGATTCACTAACCGCCTTATCCGGCCAAAGAAAAGGCTATTAACACTGCCAGACTGCCGGAAATTCCAAGTGCTTTCCCAGCAATCGGTTTGCAAAGGTACATATTTTAAAGAAAGAAGCATAATGTAATAGACTGTAAATCTATTCTAATTACACAACTTTAACACTATTATTGAATATTAACAATACATAATAAGGTGAAAGCAGAAATTGCTTTCACCTTATTATATATATGAGATTCTAAAAACTTTACCCTTTTCTACCCTCTTATTTCTTTACCATCTTCCCTTCCTACAGCATCAGACCGAATGACAAAGTCCTGAACTTCGGACCATAACCATCGCGTAAAAGATTGCAGGGACTATACTTGAAATAGAAGTCGGGAACACCTTTGACAGAGAGGGTACCCATGAAATCAACGGTAACGGGACTTACACGAACATTCGTATCAATATCTTTCACCTTGTGACCATCGAGCTTGTATCGTGTTTTCAGACTGCCGTAAGTATTGAAATTAATAACCGGACCAAGACTGAAGCCTATCCATCGTCCCTCATACTGATAGCGCAAAGGTACATTAATGCTGAAAACCTTAATACGAGAGAAGCGTGGCGTACTGCCTGCAGGATAGTGATCGAGAGCTACAGCACGATTATCCTTCACAAAACGCAGGTCATCCGTCATGCGATAATTACGCCAGTCAAGTCCGAAACCGATAGAAAAAGCATGCGCATTACGCCATGGACGATAGGTCCAGTCGCTCACAATCCACCACAATTCCCATGATTTGAAAGGCTGAATATCTGCACCTGAAGGCATACCTACAGCGTTATTGAAACCTGCAACAAAGTGCATATTACATTCATGCTGTGATTTTTTACCCTTTCGAGGCTTACTGAAACCAGCGATTGAGAAGTTCCATGTGTCGCTGTTCAAGGCTGAAGTACTCACGTAGTTGCTATCAACCAACTGGATGTTATTTTCATAATGATAGCGCGGATTAGTTGCACTACCCCACACTTCCACGCGCTGAACAGAGTCGCCTGTAATGATTCTGACCTTTCGCGGCTTCTCCACAACTACGGTGTCATTGTCTGATGATGCAGCAAAGGCCGACATGCTGAAAGCCAATGCCATGCAAACGAAGATTGTTTTCATAAGCTATAATTTAATTTACTAATTCTCCTAATTCGGCAATGCTTGCCACATTTCCCTCCATATAGACCACAGTAACCATCGTTAAATGGCCTTTCGTCAATGTGAGATAGCACAGATAGCGATAAAGACCATGCTGTTTGGGGAAAGCCATGATGAGTGTTGTCGCACCTTTTCGGGTAGTCTGTTTTATATCCGTGGCCATTTTACGGTCGCGTTCCACCAGTTCATCAACGGTTTTACATTGCTGTTCATTGGCCTTGAAACGCACACTGTGATAGAATTGAAGTCCATATTTACTGATGGTACGCCCTTTTACACGAACCTCCACCATTTCTTCGCGTGGCACCACCTTACCCGTGAAGAGCGCATTCACGCTCAATCCCTGTTGAGCGCGAGCCACAAAGGAAAGCAACGCCAAGCATATCGTCAAGAAAATGCGATGTTTCATAACACTGTTTTTATTGATTTTCCCGTTTTATTTCAATCTGTTCCAAAGATGTCATGCAGCTGATGATCAACATTGGCACCATCATTCTGATGAATAGTCTGCATCGTTCCATATACCTCTTGCATCACCTTTTCAGGGTCAGTCACATGCTGATTGTAGATATATGCCTCACAGTAATCCTGTCGTTCAGGGCTCCAGAACAAGCTCCCAACAGCAATCATCAGCGCTATCGAGGCTGCAACACCGACGAACACCTTATAGAAATGTAAATGAGCTGACTTCGGTTTACATTCCGCCACCACCTCTTCATCCGGTTTCATGGCTGCAAACGAACAGAAAAGTCCACGCAAGGGCAGTAAATCTTCTGCCACCTCTTCACCTGTGAAGTAGCGATAGAGCTGCTGTTCTTCATCAAGTGAAGTATCGCCCGCCATGAAACGGTCTGCCAATTTCCTGATTATTTCGTCGTTATTCATCATGCTGTTGCTTTAAGAATTGTAGTTTAATCGCTTGTCGGGCACGGCTCAACGTCTTCCTTACTGCCACTTCCGAGCTTCCTGTAAGCGAGGCAATATCTCGCATTTCCATTCCTTCGATATGACGTAAACGCATCACTGTCTGCTGCAATGTAGGCAATGTGTCGATAATCCGCATCACCTGCATATAGCGTTCATCGCGCATCGGCTCACATTCTGCTATATTCTCGGGCACATCAACCATTGGCTGTCGTCGCCGAATGAGGTCAACACAACGATTTTTCACCAATACTGAAGCCAGAGGTCCCATGGGTAAGTGCAGCGAATCGAGCAATTGCCAAAGCTTGAGCAGCACATCCTGCACGACATCCTCAGCCTCATCACCGTCCTTCAGATAGCCTCGGGCAATGGTAAGCATGCGTGGTCGGTTGCGCTCCACCTCTTCTTTATATTCTTCGATGGTCATCGTTGCTGTCTCAGATCTTACTCCTATTACGCAAAGTTACAGCATTTGTGACACCACAAAAAGCGTTTCTTTTATTATTTTCTTAAAAATCATTGAAAATCTTCTGTCAGCAATGCCGATTTCCTAAATGAAACACCTATATTTGTTGCATACAGAGTGCCTTTATCTACAAAGTGAAAGCGACACCTCTTTTGTCAAGTTTATTTCTATTTTTTAACATTTCTATCCATGACCAAATAGAAAAGAAAACACCATTTTTGTGCATTTGCGAAACTATTCTATTGTTCTGACACCTCCATTTTTACCTACTTTGTCTGCAACTCCATTCATAGCATGCTGTAATTTGATGCAAAACACACGATTATTTGAGTCTGAAAGCATCGTCATCTAAGGCAAATTATGAAGTAATTTGAGTCGAATCACTGCTTTTTCCTATGTGATTTTTCCCTACCATTTGATCTGAAATCAATAACATATTGACTATCAATATATTATATATCATCAAAATATAGCATACATTTGGAATGAGGAAACCTTTTAGTTCAAATTCTTAAATCTAATAAAACAAATTGTAAAGTAATCTGACAACTTTTAACTTATCCTTAAATC
>SKDY01000215.1_pt1 | contig 51347 bp, 50 predicted proteins | sample 4826591 | NCBI WGS metagenome assembly SKDY01 (sample SAMN11008823, study PRJNA524170) | human gut metagenome | biome: Human fecal sample; material: Feces; isolation source: fecal sample from pouch patient p10, p22 | host: Homo sapiens | place: Israel: Tel-Aviv | collected 2016-06-15 | reverse complement strand
TACACCCAGTAATTCCGGATAACGCTTGCCCCCTACGTATTACCGCGGCTGCTGGCACGTAGTTAGCCGGGGCTTCTTAGTCAGGTACCGTCATTTTCTTCCCTGCTGATAGAGCTTTACATACCGAAATACTTCTTCACTCACGCGGCGTTGCTGCATCAGGGTTTCCCCCATTGTGCAATATTCCCCACTGCTGCCTCCCGTAGGAGTTTGGGCCGTGTCTCAGTCCCAATGTGGCCGATCACCCTCTCAGGTCGGCTACTGATCGTCGCCTTGGTGGGCCGTTACCCCACCAACTAGCTAATCAGACGCGGGTCCATCTCATACCACCGGAGTTTTTCACACCGTACCATGTGGTACTGTGCGCTTATGCGGTATTAGCAGTCATTTCTAACTGTTATCCCCCTGTATGAGGCAGGTTACCCACGCGTTACTCACCCGTCCGCCGCTCAGTCACCAGCAAAATCACCCGAAGGATCATTCGCAAGTGCTTCGCTCGACTTGCATGTGTTAGGCACGCCGCCAGCGTTCATCCTGAGCCAGGATCAAACTCTCATGTTAAAAGTTTGTATCCGGGTTTAGAACTTAGCTTGGCTAATGTTTAAACCGTTCTACTGTTGTTTTGGTTTGTTTTTGTTCTGAATTTTCTCATTCAAAGACGTCCAACCAGGACTCTTTTTTATTCGAATTTTCAAGGTTTTACATACTGTTCAATCTTTGATTTTCAAGGTTCGCACGCTCTTTCGAGCGAACGCAGAAGGAGGGATTTGAACCCACGCGCCGCTACTAACGACCTACTCCCTTTCCAGGGGAGCCCCTTCAGCCACTTGGGTACTTCTGCTTGTACCAATGCCTAAACATTGTTTCTTATTTGATTTATTTATCCAACGGAGAGAGTGGGATTCGAACCCACGCGCCCTTTCGGACAAACGGTTTTCAAGACCGCCTCGTTATGACCGCTTCGATATCTCTCCAAACGTGCTTGTCTATTATACTATAACTTTCGGAGCTTGTCAAGAGGTTTCTTGAACTTTTTTATTTTTCTTTGTTGTGATGTCTTGCGCTCACCAGCAACTCTGATAGTCTACCATGTTCATTTCCAAATGTCAACTAGTTTTTTCTATTTTTTCTACTTTTTGTTTTTTCCCGTTTTTCTGGATTATCAGAGCAGAAAATCTTCCGGCCTGGTTGCTTTTTCTATCGACCAGCATTTTCCTTCAAATAGAGCTCCGCGATTGCCAGATCCTCCGGAGTAGTTACTTTAATATTCTTATAACTGCCAGGTATCAACTTCACCTTCTGACTGGTCTCGCGTTCTACTACCATAGCATCATCGGTCACTCCGGTAAATTCCTGCTCACGAAACAATTTCTCATAAGCCCCATACACCAGATCATAAGAAAATGCCTGTGGTGTCTGAACCATCCAGAGATAGCTCCGGTCCGGAGTATGGGAGGCGTAACCTTCTTTATCTGCTACCTTGATGGTGTCTTTCACCGGCATCCCTACAACACAGGCTCCATATTGCTCTGCTCCATCTGCTGCATGTCTGATGATCTCCTCCGTCACACACGGCCGGGCTCCGTCATGGATCAGCACATAATCGCAGCCAGAGGCCGCCTTCAGACCGGCAAATACTGAATCATACCGTTCTTTTCCGCCCGTTACCACTGTTTTTACCTTCCGAAATCCTTCTGCCTCCACGATCTCTTTTCTGCAATATTCCTCTTCCCCGGCCCCGGCTACCAGAATGATCTCATCTACACAGCTTCGTTCAAAGGCCGCCAGGGTGTGCGCGATCATCGGTTTCCCATTCAGGCACATATACTGCTTCTGGACGGCACTTTCCATCCTTCTGCCACGTCCTGCAGACAAAACGACTGCGCATATTTTCTTCTTCTGATCATTCATGGTCACTACCTCCGGTGTTTATCGTTCACCAAGTTTTAAGTTTGGTACAGCATTCAAGTCCAAGCCGCTTCTGGTTCCATTGATGTATTCATAATAACCAGCTACACCGATCATTGCCGCATTATCTGTACAAAAAATCGGTGATGGATAGTAAAATTTCAGGCCAGCCTTCTCACAGGCCTCTTTCATTTCTGCACGCAGGGCAGAGTTAGATGCAACACCTCCGGCAATGGCGACTTTGTCATAGCCCAGATTTTTTGCCGCTTCTACCGCATGAGAGGTCAGCACATCAACCACCGCATACTGGAAAGAAGCCATCAGATCTGGTACATTGATCTCTTCCCCCATCATATGTGCATGATTAATATGATTTAACACTGCAGATTTCAGTCCACTGAAACTAAAGTCATATGGGGCACCTTCTACCCTAGCACGTGGAAATACAACAGCATTGCGGTTTCCTTCTTTTGCTGCTTTATCAACCTTCGGGCCGCCTGGATATCCCAGTCCCACAGCTCTTGCTACTTTGTCAAACGCTTCCCCTGCCGCATCATCTCGCGTTCTTCCGAGAATTTCAAACTCTCCATAATCTTTTACAACCACCAGATGAGTATGTCCTCCCGAAACGATCAGGCATACAAATGGAGGCTCCAGATCTGGATGTTCGATAAAATTGGCAGAAACATGGCCTTCAATGTGGTGTACACCTACTAATGGCTTTTTTGCCGCATAAGCAATGGCCTTCGCTTCTGCCACACCTACCAGTAAAGCCCCAACCAGTCCCGGACCATAGGTCACTGCAATGGCTGTCATCTGGTCTAAGGTCATATCCGCTTCCTTTAATGCTGCCTCAATGACCTGGTTGATCTTCTCAATGTGTTTTCTGGATGCGATCTCCGGGACCACGCCGCCATATAAGGTATGCAGTGCGATCTGGGATGAGATCACATTGGAAAGAACCTGTCTTCCATTTTTCACAACGGCCGCTGCCGTTTCATCGCAGGAACTTTCAATGGCCAGAATGTATACGTCTTCTTCTACCATATGTTTTTTCATAATATTTTCCCGGCTTTCTATATTCTGTCATCACGATCTCTGATCATGAATTTCTCTTTTGTTCACTCGTTATCATCAAATTCCAGTTCTACGGTTCTTCCGTCTTTCGCTGCAATGGTTCTTGGGAAGATTTCCCGTACTTTGTCTATAAATTCTTCCGGTCTGGTTAAAGATGGGCTGTAATGAGTCAGCCACATTTCCTTCGGCTGGGCTTCCCTGGCCAGTTTGGCCGCCTCATAGAAGGTCATGTGCTTCTTTTCTCTTGCCTTGGCTTCTTTTCCATCTTCCCCATACATTCCTTCACAAATAAACAGATCAGAATCCGCCGCATATTCTGCAATCACCGGAACTGGTCTGGTATCTGTGCAATAAGTAACCTTCAACCCCCGTCTTGCCGGTCCCAGCACCATCTCAGGTGTATAACAGACGCCATCCTGTTCCATGGTTTCTCCCTTCTGGAGGCGGTTCCATAATTTCATCGGAATATTCTGGCTCTTGGCACGTTCCAGATCAAATTTACCGGTTCTCGGGATAGAAATGGTATAGCCATAGCAGATAACGCCGTGATTTACACGGTATGCATCGATCACATAAGGCCCCACCTTCAGTTGTTCTCTTGGCTCAGAAAGTTCCAGATACCGGATCTCAAATGGAAGCTCCGGCGCAATGATCCGCAAGGCATCGATTACTCGTTTCAATCCCTTGGGGCCGATCAGCAACAGGGGCTCTGTCCGCTCCGCATTGCCCATGGTCAGTAAAAGTCCAGGAAGACCGCTGACATGATCTGCATGGTAATGGGTAAAACAGATCACATCAATGGGCTTGGGACTCCACCCTTTTTCTTTTAACGCAATCTGGGTTCCTTCTCCGCAATCAATGAGAAGACTGCTGCCATCACATCTGGCCATCATAGCAGTCAGCCACCGGTACGGAAGCGGCATCATGCCACCGGTTCCCAGCAGGCAAATATCTAACATATTGATTCTCCAATCTGTATTCCAGTCATACTCAGCAGCTGCGCGAGCTTGTCAGGCAGCTGCCATATTCGTTACTATCCTAACAGATATCCCGTGAAATATCAAATCATTTCCACTGCCGGTTCTTTTTCCACTGCAATCCGAAATCCGCTAATGATCTCATCATAGCAGTTTTCACACAGATCAAGATGATGGATCTCCCCATCTTTTTCTGAAAAATAGTCCCATGCATGATCAATGTGGATGGCGCCTTCTCGCAGAATCCCATTTTTTACAATCATCTTTTTTCCGCAGCAATTGCAGATCACCGTCTCTAATTCTTCCTGGCATCTGTATTTTCTCATGTTCCTCTCCTTTTTGAATGAAATAATCTGGCTGATACCGGGTCCCAATGGCAAAAATTCTCCTGCAAGCACGCTTGAGTCGAACTTCTGACCTTTTGATCCTGGTATCATATAATAAAGGATATCTGCATTTTCGCAGATACCCCTTCATTATACTGACTTACAGATTATTTTTTACTGGTAATTGTTTCATGAGCGGTACTGCCACATGATCACGGCGTCATCCTCCGGATCATGATAATAACGCCTGCGGACTCCGGCTTCTTCAAAACCGTAGGATTTGTATAGTTTTAATGCGGCCGTGTTCTGGCTTCTGACCTCTAACGTCACCGCTTTAACCTGGTTTTGAGCGGCAAAGTCTTCCATGGCTTCCATCAGTTTTCTGCCAATTCCAAGTCTTCTATGATCTGGTGCAACGGCGATCCGTTCCAGTTCTCCCTCATCAGAGAGAACCCTGAGATTGGAATAACCGATCACGGTATCATCCAGAACTGCCACCCAGAAGGTGTCCCATTTGCTGTTTAAGCCTTCTAACAAGAGTTTCCCGGACCACGGATCAGAAAAGCACTGCTTTTCCAAACATTCTACGGCCTCCACATCACGGGATTCCATCAGACGGATCTTCATCTCCTCTGTCATAGCTTTATGCCTGGCCTTCACTGGCAGCATCCGCCTGAACTTTATCTGCTTTGGCTGCTTCTGCCTCTTCCCGTTCCCGCTCTGCCTGGGATTTTCTCAAATAGTCCGGTTCAAATTCTTCTGCGGTAACGGTCTTTCCCTGACGGAAATATTCCATGCCAAGGGAAGCCACGCTGGCTGCTCTCTGGCGGTTGTTGGATGCCGGGGCAAAATCATATTCGACTGTCAGGTTCTTTTCTGCCATTTCCCGGTAAACCGGAACACCATCTCCCAAAAAGATCACCCGCTCACCCATATCGTTTAATTTCCGGATCAGATCCATCATATCCATGGCACACTGCTCCATCACAATCTCCAGGCTCCGTCTGCAATGATACAATCCCGTATAAACCTGATTTCTTCTGGCATCCATGATCGGGCAGATCAGGGCATCGCTGCCCCACAGGTTATAAGCCATAGCATCTACCGTCGGCACATGGATCAGAGGCTTCTCAAGAGCCAACCCCAACCCCTTCGCGGTGGCACTGCCGATCCGAAGTCCAGTAAAAGAACCAGGGCCGCCGGATACCGCGATGGCATCTATCTCATGAAGGTCCATTCCAAGCATGGTCACTACTTCATCGATCATAGGAAGCAGTGTCTGAGAATGGGTCTTTTTAAAATCCACCGTATATTCTGCTGTCAGTACATCATCTGTCACTACTGACACAGAAGCAACCAGTGATGAGCTGTCAATTCCTAATAGTTTCATGCTTTTTCCCTCTCCATCTGGATCCGGCGGTAATCAAATCCCTTCTCCAGATCCTTTTCTATGGTAATATGAATAGCGTCCTCCGGCAGAATCTCCTGAATCAGCGCGGACCACTCGATCAGGCATACGCCTTCTCCATAAAAACAGTCCTCATATCCGATCTCATCCATTTCTTCTACATCACCGATCCGGTACACATCAAAATGGTAAAGAGGAAGTCTGCCCTCTTCATACTGCTGGACAATGGTAAAGGTCGGGCTGTTGACCGGCTCCGTAATGCCAAGACCACTGGCAAAGCCCTGGGTAAATACGGTTTTTCCCACTCCCAGATCTCCATCCAGGCAATATACTTCTCCCGGCTTTGCTTCTAACCCTAATTGTTTTCCGATTTCAAAGGTCTCCTGCGGACCATGGGTTTCCCACATTTTTTTCATATTTTTTTACGCCTCTCTGCTGGCAGATTTGTCCGGATCATCTCCAGAAGCTGCTCTTTACACGCTGCTGATGCCTGTTCCGGAATCAGGTATGCATGAACCCGGCCCATGTAAATGATCAGAAGTCCCTTCACCTGCTCCACCTTAACGATCTGGTCCCAGGTGATCTGCTGGCTCTGCTCAGCCTGTTCGATCAGTATCCCTTCTGCGTTGCAGGTCATGTCCATGGGCTCTTTCACGGCTTTGGTTTTTGCCTGTTTGGCCGCTTTCATATAAAGAAGAGCTGGCTGCCACACTGTAAACATCAGCACGCAGATCAGAAGAAGAATCCGGTACGCCACGGTCACATCTGACCATCTGGTAACCAAAAGCCACAAAGATGCCAGGGTAAAGAACAGATTAAATACCCCCAGATATCCCTTGTTGCTGTGGTACATGGAAAACATCCACAGATCCTTCGCAGTGATCTGAATCCGGAAACGGACACTCTCATTCTGTTCCATCTGGTTCCTCCTTTTATAGCCCTTCGCAGGGCGTTTCACACTACAGTTTCATGGTCAGGGAGATCCGCTTCTTGGCCATATCCACGCCAAGAACCTTCACTTCCACGATGTCACCTACACTGACTGCTTCCAACGGATGCTTGATATAGCGGTCCGTCATCTGGGAAATGTGTACCAGACCATCCTGATGAACACCAATATCCACAAATGCGCCAAAATCAATGACATTTCTGACGGTTCCTTTTAAGATCATTCCCGGAGTCAGATCCTTCATCTCTAATACATCGGTTCTTAAAATCGGCTTTGGCATCTCATCACGAGGATCTCTGGCCGGTTTTTCCAGTTCTTTTACGATATCCGCAAGTGTGATCTCACCGATTCCCAGCTCTGTTGCCAGCTTTTTTAAGTCACCAGTCTTTTTGCCAATACCTGTCAAACCACCGGCTGCGATCTCCTCCGGCTGATACCCCAGCTTTTCAAGAAGCTTCCCTGCTGCCTCGTAGCTTTCCGGGTGGACACTGGTGCCATCTAACGGATTCTCGCCGCCCTGGATCCGCATGAAGCCTGCACACTGCTCAAATGCTTTCGGGCCAAGCTTCGCCACCTTCAAAAGCTGTCTTCTGCTGCGGAACGCACCATTTTCCTCACGATACGCCACAATATTCTTTGCCAGTGCCTTGCTGATACCGGATACATACTCCAGAAGCGGGGCAGATGCAGTATTTAAGTCTACCCCTACCTTATTTACACAATCCTCAACTACACCTTCCAGTGCCTCACCTAACCGTTTCTGGTTCATATCATGCTGATACTGGCCAACGCCGATGGATTTGGGGTCGATCTTTACTAATTCTGCTAACGGATCCTGAAGACGTCTTGCAATGGAAGCTGCGCTTCGCTGTCCTACATCGAAATTCGGGAATTCCTCGGTAGCCAGCTTACTTGCGGAATACACAGACGCACCCGCCTCATTAACAATGATATACTGGACATGCTGCGGAATCTCTTTTAACAGTTCCACGATCACCTGCTCCGATTCTCTGGATGCCGTTCCATTTCCCACAGAAATCAGGGAAATGTTGTATTTTTCAATTAATTTCTTTAATACTTTCTTGGCTTCTTCTACCTTATTCTGCGGAGCAGTCGGGTAAATGACAACCGTGTCTAACACTTTGCCTGTCTCGTCTACCACCGCCAGCTTACAACCGGTACGGAACGCCGGGTCCCAGCCCAGGACCACACGGCCTACGATTGGCGGCTGCATGAGAAGCTGCTCCAGATTCTTGCCAAATACCTTAATGGCGCCCTCTTCTGCTCGTTCGGTCATCTCGTTACGGATCTCACGCTCAATGGATGGGGCGATGAGGCGGCTGTAGCTGTCCGCAATCACCTCTTTTAATACCGGAGTGGTATATGGATTATCCTTAGTAAGCACTTTCCGCTCCAGATACTGGATAATCTGTTCTTCTGGCGCTGCGATCTTCACAGTCAGGAATTTTTCGTCCTCTCCACGGTTTAACGCCAGAATCCTGTGTCCTGCTGCCTTTTTGATCGGCTCTTCGTACTGGTAATACATCTCGTAGACAGATTCTGCCTTCTCGTCCCTGGCCGCTGACTGAACGGTTCCCAGGTTTCTGGTAGTATTACGGATATAAGTCCGGTAATCTGCGCTGTCGGAAATCCGCTCTGCCAGAATATCCTTGGCTCCATCTATTGCTTCTTTGACTGTTTTCACACCCTTTTCTTCGGAAATAAAACCTTCTGCGGCTTTTTCCACCGGCTCTGTCATCACCTGCAGCATGATCATGTCTGCCAGAGGCATCAATCCCTTCTCCTGGGCAATCGCCGCTCTGGTTCTTCTCTTCGGACGGTATGGACGGTATAAATCCTCTACTGCCACTAACGTCTGAGCCTGAGCGATCTGCTCCTCTAATTCTCTCGTTAACTTGCCCTGTTCCCGGATGGTCGCTGCTACCTGTGTTTTTTTCTCTTCCAGGTTTCTTAAATAGCGCAGCCGTTCATCCAGGTTTCTTAATACCTCATCATCCAGAGAACCGGTAGCTTCCTTCCGGTATCTGGCAATGAAAGGGATCGTATTGCCTTCATCTATTAATTTGACAGCCGCTTCTACCTGGTTGCGGCCGATGTTTAATTCTTCTTGTAACGCTTTGATAATATCCATATATCTTTCCTTCCTGTGGTTCTTATCCGGCCGGAGATCATCTGTACTCTGTATAAGCCGACACTGCCGCTGCCATGTCATACAAAAAGGAAAACTCCGACCTATTTATTATATAGCGAAAGCCCTCTGACGTCTAGACAGTAATTTGTTTCCGTGATACAATTACATGATACCAGGGTTAAAAGGTCAGAAGTTCGACGCAAGCCTGCTTGCAGGAGAATTTTTGAGGAACACAGGACAATCCGGTATCATAGCATAATTACGGAGGATATTTTATGGACGATTATCATAACAGTAATCAGAACCAGCCCGAATCATCGGATAACAGCTGGCAGTCTGACAACTCGCAGCCACAGAACAACGATCAGAACAACAATCAGAACAACGATCAGAACAACAATCAGAATGACTACCAGAATAATTACCAGAATAATTACCAAAATAACTACCAATACGAAGCACCTCAAAGAGAGACCAACCGCCTGGCTGTGGCTTCTATGATCGTGGGCATTTTTGCCATGCTCACCTGCTGCATTCCATTTGTCCAGTTTCCACTGGCAGTTGTCACCATTGTACTGGTAATTCTTTCTAAAAAAGGGAAGCCATTTAACGGATTCGCTGTTGCTGGTCTGGTTCTTGGCATTCTGGCAGTGATCATCAGCATCGGCATGACCATTTACTGGGGTGTTCTGATCTCACTGATGAAGGATCCGGAATTTATGTCCATCTATAATAGTTTACTGGAATCTTACCACTAAGTGACGTCAAGCCGAACGTCCGTAAGACCTGGCGCATGATTCTGGTCAGCGTAAACTGAAACAGTAAAGCGGACATTCGCAATCCGCTTCGCTACTTGCTCATGAACGCAGTCGCTTCGCGATCTGTCAGTGGGAGCTGAAAGCTTCCACTGACATAAGCATCCCCCCCTCACCCGCCGCTTAGTGCTCCGCGCACTTGAAGCGGGGGAATGCTTATCTGCGTTCATAAAATGGCCTGACTGGAGAAAGTCATCATCAGACTTCTTCCAATCAGGCCATTTTCTTATATTCTCTCCGTCAAAAGATCAATCCCATACAAAAGCAGGATATTCTTCAAAACCCAGTTAACCAGAATCACCGCGACTCCCAGATAAACGAACTCTTGATACCGTTTCAGATGGATCTCCGGCTTATGTAACAGCCGTGACAGGCCATACGTAGCAAATTCTGCCAGAATGACCGCCACAGCATAAAAGACCAGCGGGTGGTAACGGATACTTTTTAAGATCTGTCCGTGCAGCAGATACTTCACTGCTCTGGTGCCTCCGCAGCCTGGACAGTAAAAACCCGTGATCAGATGAAAAAGGCAAGGAAGTCCCTGCCTGATATAAATTTCTATAAGTCGAAACATCGATGCTCCCATTAATCTGCCAGATCAAAGGCGTCATGAACAGCTCTCATGGCACGCTTCACATCCCGCTCATCAATCAGGGCAGTGATGCGGATCTCAGAAGTCGCGATCATCTCCGTGTTCACATCTGCACTGTACAACGCCTCAAACATCTTGGCTGCAACGCCAGGATTGCTGCACATACCAGCACCGATGACAGATAATTTTGCCACGCCTTCTTCACTGACGATCTCTCTTGCAGTTAAGGACTCCCGGTTCTCCCGTAACAGATCCATGGTATCACTTAAGTCTGTCTTGGCAACGGTAAAGGAAATATCTTTTTTGCCCGGCTCCGTCACAGACTGAATGATAATATCGACATTAATATGATTTTTCGCTAACAGATTGAATACGCGGAAGGTAATGCCCGGCTTGTTCTCCACACCCAGGACAGAAATCCGCGCCACACTGGCATCTGCAGCAACTCCGCTGATCAACGTTCTCTCCACTTTGGTCTCCTCCTTCACAATGGTTCCTTCTGCTCTTGTCAGACTTGACAGGACCACTAACTTCACGCCATATTTTTTTGCCATCTCTACTGAGCGGTTGTGAAGCACTTTAGCTCCAAGGGAGGCAAATTCCAGCATTTCATCGTAGGAAACCTCTGCCAGCTTTCTGGCGTTCGGTACAACTCTCGGATCTGCGGTATAGACACCTTCCACATCCGTGTAGATTTCGCACACATCTGCATGAAGAGCAGCAGCCAAAGCCACGGCTGTGGTATCTGAGCCGCCTCTTCCCAAAGTGGTAAAATCATCATATTTGTTGATTCCCTGGAATCCTGTCACAATCACGATACGGCGGGATTCCAATTCATGGCGGATCCGCTCCACATCGATCCGTTTCAGTTTAGCAGAACCGTAGGCAGAGGACGTATGCATCACCACCTGGGCTGCGTTCAGGGAAACGGCAGGTACTCCCAGGCTGCTCATGGCCATCGCCATCAGCGCAACCGATACCTGTTCTCCGGTTACTAATAACATATCCAGTTCCCGTTTAGGCGGGTTGGGGTTGATCTCATGTGCTTTGGCGATCAGACCGTCTGTGGTCTTACCCATAGCTGACAGGACAACAACCACATCATTGCCTTTCTCATAATCCTCAATACAGCGTCTTGCCACATTGAAGATCCGTTCCTTGTCTGCCACGGAACTTCCGCCAAATTTCTTTACTACTAACATATTGTCAAAAAGCTCCTCTATCTGTATTTCATCTGCTCAGCCTTTTGCAGATACGGTAAAATCCATTCCTGACCTACTTTCTCCATGGGATTTTATGCTTCCGCGCGGATCACCTGAAGAACTTTGCCATCGGCAGCCTCAAAAGCAGCTTTTGCATCCCGGAACTGCTTCTCATTCAGCACCTCTGTTAAAAGAGCGAATTCATCTGCTCCTTCTAAGGTAATGACCTTACAGGTTCCAAAAAGCTCCTGCAGCTTATCCTTCTGGCTCTCATATACGCCGGAAATACGCACAAAATACTTATGGCTGGAATCTTCCATCGGCTGGATCACCTGTTTTTCACTGGTCCATCCCAGCGGAATATTGTGATGTAAGTTCTTTGCCTCTTCTATAATATCTGCTACCACTGCGCTGGCTGTCGGCAGTTTACCTGCGCCGCTTCCATAGAACATGGAGGTGCCAAGCATATTGCCCTTTACCATAATGCCGTTAAAAACATCATTCACTACGTAAAGTGGATGGGACTTACCGATCATCAATGGAGCGACCCAGGCAAAAACCTGATCCCCATTCATACGGCTGGTTCCAAACAGCTTAATGGAAGTTCCCATTTTATCTGCATATTTAAAATCAACATCGGTGATTTTTGTGATTCCTTCTGTCTGGATATCCTCAAAATCCACTTCTTTTCCGGTTGCCATGGCAGTTAAAATTGCAATCTTACGGCAGGTATCATATCCTTCCACATCTGCTTCAGGATTACGCTCCGCATAGCCCAGCTCCTGTGCCTCCTTCAGGACTGCGTCAAAGGATGCACCTTCCTTATCCATCTTCGTCAGGATAAAGTTCGTGGTACCATTTAAAATTCCGGTGATTTCCTGAATCTGTTCACCCATCAGGCACTCGTATAATGGACGGATGATCGGAATTCCTCCACCGACACTAGCCTCAAACTGGAAGTTTACCTGTTTTTCTCTTGCAATAGCAAGCAGTTCGGTTCCATGAGCTGCTACCAGGGCCTTATTGGAAGTCACTACATTCTTTCCAGCTTCCAGACAGGTCTTAACAAATGGATAGGCCGGATTTAATCCTCCCATGGTTTCTACTACGATCTGAACCTCCGGGTCATCTGCAATCACCTGGAAATCATGCACGATCTTGTCCTCTACCGGAGAACCTGGAAAATCCCGTAAATCCAGGATATATTTCACCTGGACTTCCTGTCCAACATTGGCTGCGATCTTATCTCTGTTACCTGTTAATACCTCATAGACACCAGATCCGATGGTGCCGTATCCCATAATTGCAACTTTGATCATGTCTTCTCACTCCCTGGCTAATATTTTTACGTAATGGATTCCCTTCATCATCTCGATCTCTTCCACCATGTTCGAAACATCTCCGGTATCAGACAACACCTCGACACTTAAGGTCAGGGTTGCTACACCGTTGACTGGAATACTCTGGTGGATAGTCAGGATGTTCGCCTTGTAAACAGCCACAATATGGAGAAGGTCTGACAAAAGCCCTGGCTCATCGTCCATCTGGGTCACAAAGGTTACGGTTTTTCCCTTGGCATTATCATAGAATGGGAAAATATCGTCTTTGTACTTATAGAAGGAGCTTCGGCTGATTCCTACTGCTTCCGTCGCTTCCTGTACCGTGATCACCCGTTCCGATTCCAGAAGTTTTTTGGCCTCTACTACCTTTAAGAGCACCTCCGGCACTGCTTTCTGTTTTACTACAAAATACTTACTCTTCGTCTCCATGACAATTCCTCTCTCGTGTTCGCACAGCAAATACATCTGTGTTCATGTGAAAGATATTAGCACATTTTATGTTTTGACGCAACTATTTTTTCTCTCCTCCGAGACGAATCCATTTAAGGTATTCACTGATAAATGGATCCAGATCGCCATCCAGGACCGCGGAAACGTTACCGGTTTCATAGCTGGTCCGGTGATCCTTCACCATGGTATATGGCTGGAGCACATAGGAACGGATCTGGCTTCCCCAGCCATTGTCCGCCACATCGCCACGGATCTCGGATAAGTTCTCCGCATTGGCCTGCTGCTTCAAAATAAACAGCTTGGCCTTCAGCATCTGCATGGCCTTGTCTTTATTCTGGAACTGGGAACGTTCATTCTGGCACTGTACCACAACGCCTGTTGGAATATGGGTGATTCGGATAGCGGAAGAGGTCTTGTTGATGTGCTGACCACCGGCACCGCTGGAACGATAGGTATCGATCCTTAAATCATCCGGATTGATCTCCACATCCAGGTCTTCCTCAATATCCGGCATCACATCACAGGAAACGAAGGATGTCTGACGCTTTCCAGCCGCATTAAACGGCGAGATACGGACCAGACGGTGAACGCCATGTTCGGATTTTAAATAGCCGTAGGCATTCTCCCCATTGATCTGAACGGTTACAGACTTGATCCCCGCCTCATCACCGTCCAGATAATCCAGCACTTCCGTGGTAAAACCCTTCTTGTCTGCCCAGCGGCAGTACATCCGGTACAGCATGCTGCACCAGTCACAGGACTCGGTTCCACCGGCTCCCGCATTCAGACGGAGAATGGCATTATTATTGTCATATTCACCGGATAATAAGGTGGTAATCCGAAGGGATTCCAGCTTGCTCTCCAGTTCTTCCAACATCTGGGCGATCTCCGGGATCAACTCTGGATCATTTTCCTCATATCCCATCTCGATCATCACGCTGATATCCTCATATTCCTGCTCCAGCGCCTTAAATCCGTTGACGGTATCCTTTAAATTCTTAGCTTCTTTCATCAGTTTGGTGGAACGGTCCGGATCATCCCAGAACCCCGGCTCCTCCATAGACCTGTCTAACTCGGCAATTCGTTTCTCCTTGTTGTCCAGGTCAAAGTGAATCCCTCACTTCCACTAATGGTTTTTCAAAGGTTGAGAGTGTGTACTTAAACTGATCTAATTCTACCATTGTGTCACCTTCTTTCATTTATTATAATGGGTAACTGCCTGGCGTTTCTTCGTGCTTTCCACCAGAATCCTGAATCCAGGATTTCACAGTTACATTATATGAAAACCCCGGCTGCCGGCATTTTCTATCTGCCAAGCAGCCGAGGCTTCTCATCAAGCTTATCTTGCGGATCGTGTAACTCAAAAATGAAAGTTTTCTGAGTTATACCGGTTTCCGTCCACAGCACTGTTTATATTTCTTGCCGCTTCCGCACGGACATGGATCGTTTGGATAAATCTTCTGCACTTCTTTCCTGATCGGAGCTTTGGCAGAGCTGTCATCACGGTTAGTTCCTGTTACCTTCGCTGCAGGCTCTCTCTCTACCTTCTGCTCAACGCGGACATGGAACAGGATGCGGACCGTATCCTCTTTGACTGCTGCGGTCATGCCGTCGAACATCTCGTAAGCACTCATCTTGTACTCAACCAGCGGATCTCTCTGGCCATAAGCCTGTAAACCGATGCCCTGGCGCAGCTGGTCCATATCGTCGATATGGGACATCCATTTATTATCGATCACCTTCAGGAGAACCACACGCTCGATCTCACGGATCTGCTCTGCCTCTGGGAATTCAGCTTCCTTCTCTTCATAGAGTTTTACCGCCTCTTCCTTCAACATATGGCTCAGTTCCTGTTTCTTCATGCCGGCTCTCTGCTCATCAGTCAGAGTAATCGTCTTTAATGGAATGATCGGCAGAATCAGGGAATTCAGTTCTCCTAAATCCCAGTTATCTGCAGTAGTATCCTCTGGAATCGCCATATCTACCGCATGCTCAACAATGTCAGTGATCATCTTTAAGATCACATCGCGCATGTTGTCACCATCCAGTACTTTACGGCGCTCTGCGTAAATCACCTCACGCTGCTCATTGTTAACCTCATCGTATTTTAACAGGTTCTCACGGATACCATAGTTATTGTTCTCGATCTTCTGCTGTGCTTTCTCAATGGCAGAGGAAAGCATCTTATGCTCGATCTGCTCGCCCTCTGGAACACCCAATGCGTTAAACATATTCATCAGACGTTCAGAACCGAACAGTCTCATCAGATCATCTTCCAGGGACAGATAGAATCTGGACTCACCCGGATCTCCCTGACGACCAGAACGGCCTCGCAGCTGGTTATCAATACGTCTGGACTCATGACGCTCCGTACCGATGATCTTTAAGCCGCCTAAAGCTCTTGCCTCATCATCCAGCTTAATATCGGTACCACGGCCTGCCATGTTGGTAGCGATGGTAACTGCCTTATGGACACCCGCCTGAGCGATGATCTCAGCCTCGATCTCATGATATTTCGCATTCAATACCTTGTGCGGGATGCCGCGCTTATTTAACATGCGGCTTAACATCTCAGAAGTCTCGATGGTGATGGTACCAACCAGAACCGGCTGACCCTTCTTGTATGCCTTCTCCACCTCATCCACAACGGCTTTGAATTTTTCTTTCTTGGTCTTGTATACAGCGTCATCTAAATCAATACGGGCAACTGGTTTGTTGGTCGGAATAGCAATGGCGTCCATATAATAGGTATTACGGAACTCTTTTTCCTCAGTCAGAGCAGTACCGGTCATACCTGCTTTCTTCCGGAACTTATTAAAGAAATTCTGGAAGGTGATGGTCGCCAGAGTCTTGCTCTCACGGCGGACATTCACATGCTCTTTTGCCTCGATTGCCTGATGGAGACCATCAGAATAGCGGCGTCCCGGCATAATACGTCCGGTAAATTCATCAACGATCAGAACCTCGTCATCTTTTACCACATAATCCTTATCACGGAACATCAGGTTGTGGGCACGCAGGGCCAGGATGATGTTATGCTGGATCTCCAAATTCTCCGGATCTGCCAGGTTATCAATATGGAAGAACTGCTCTACCTTCTTGACACCATCCTCCGTTAAGTTAACAACCTTATCCTTCTCATTGACAACAAAATCTCCGGTTTCCTCGATGTCCTCGCCCATGATGGCGTTCATCTTGGTAAACTCGCCGGAAGCCTCACCGCGGACAAGCTGTTTTGCTAAAATGTCGCAGACCTCATAAAGTTTGGTGGATTTACCACTCTGGCCGGAAATGATCAGAGGAGTTCTCGCCTCATCGATCAGAACAGAGTCCACCTCATCGATGATCGCGTAATCCAGATCACGCAGAACCATCTGTTCCTTATAAATAGCCATGTTATCACGCAGATAATCGAAGCCCAACTCGTTGTTCGTCACATAAGTGATATCGCAGGCATACGCTTTCTTTCTTTCTTCCGGAGTCATGGCGTTTAATACCACACCTACGGTCAGGCCCAGGAACTCATGAACCTGTCCCATCTGCTCTGCATCTCGCTTTGCCAGATAGTCATTGACCGTAACGATATGCACGCCCTTACCCATTAAAGCATTTAAATAAGCCGGAGCCGTGGATACCAGAGTTTTACCTTCACCAGTTTTCATCTCGGCGATACGTCCCTGATGCAGAACGATACCACCAACTAACTGAACCGGGTAATGCTCCATATTTAATACTCGTCTGGCCGCCTCGCGGACCGTTGCGAATGCCTCTGGAAGAATATCGTCCAGGGTCTCACCGTTTGCCAGGCGCTCTTTGAAAATCCGGGTACGGTCTCTTAACTGCTCATCAGTCAGAGCCATCATTTCTGGACGCATGGCTACAATCTTATCTACGATCGGGTATATTAATTTCAGTTCGCGCTCACTATGAGTACCGAACACCTTTTCAAAGAGATTCATGAATCACACTCCTATTTTACTATAATAATTTACGATACAATCTTATATATTGTAGCACTAACCGCGGGTTTATTCAACTAAATCGGCCTTTGTTCACAATTTTTTTACTTTTCAAGATGACATAATATTTTTCTTTACGGTCAACCTGTCACATTGCACAAAAATTATGTTCGATTCCAGGGTTGTCCACATTATCCACACTTTTCCACATTTACTTTTACAATGAGTTATCCACACACAATTTCCAGTCAATTTCTGGAAAAATGAGTTATACACAGAGTTATCCACATTATCCACATGCTTTTCCACTGTTCATTTCATCCACCTGGTTGTCTGCTTCTTCGACTATTTTTTTGTACAGATGTCATAAATTTTGTTTTTTTGACAAAATTTTTTCGCCTTAGAATCCATGTATTTCTTATAATAAATCAAAAAATTGTCACTACATTTCACAAGATTTGATTGAATAATTCATACATCTGTGGTATACTGGAATCATCTCAAAAGAAGGAGTTGATTCGTATGCGTTATACTATTACTGGAAGAAATATAGAGGTAACCCCTGGATTACGAGATGCCGTACAGGAGAAGCTTGGAAAACTGGAATGTTACTTCACTCCTGATACCGAAATTTATGCAACTCTCAGTGTTCAGAAAGATGTTCAAAAGATCGAGGTTACGATCCCTGTGAAAGGAAGCATCATCCGTGCGGAAGAGTCCAGCAACGATATGTATGTTTCCATCGATCTGGTAGAAGAGATCATCGAACGCCAGATCCGTCGTTACAGAAAGAAACTGATCGACAAAAAGCAGGCTGCACAGTCTTTCTCCCAGCTCTTTATTGAAGAGGCAGAGGAAGCAGAAGCAGAGGACGCGATCAACATCGTTAAGACCAAACGTTTCGGTATGAAACCGATGTTCCCAGAAGATGCATGTGTAGAGATGGAGCTGCTTGGACATAATTTCTATATGTTCTTAAACGCAGAGACCGATCAGGTGAACGTGGTTTACAAACGGAAAAATCATACATACGGTCTGATCGAACCGGAATTTTAAAATAGGATAATGAATAGCTGTCTCTGCATCTTCTACGCGGAGACAGCTATTTTTTTCGGAGAAATGTTCCGTCTGTGACGACAGCCTGATGAACGGAATGCACATTTTTACGAAGAAATTTACAGGAGAATCAATATGAATAAAAAAACCGTACTGATCAGCGGCGCTTCCCGTGGAATCGGAAGAGCTGCTGCACTGGCATTTGCCAGAGAGCAGGATAACCTGATCATCACCTGCCAGAAAAATAAAGAGCTTTTAGATCAGGTAAAACAGGAAGCAGAGGCAGCAGGCAGTGTATGCCTGACCTTTGCCGGAGATATGGGGGATTTTTCTTTCTGTCAGGAAGTGTTCGCAGAAGCCCACAGACATGGACTCTACCCGGATCTGGTCATCAACAATGCCGGAATCTCTTATATCGGACTTTTACAGGATATGGCACCGGAGGAATGGAACCGGATCGTCCGCACCAATTTAACTTCTGTGTTCAATTGTTCCAAACTGGCCATTCCCCATATGCTGGAGCAGAAAAGCGGAAAGATCTTAAACATCTCCTCGGTCTGGGGGAATGTAGGGGCCTCTTGTGAGGTGGCCTATTCCGCTACCAAAGGCGGTATCAATTCTTTTACCAGGGCTTTAGCCAAGGAGCTGGCCCCCAGCAATGTCCAGGTAAATGCCGTGGCCTGCGGAGCCATTGATACCGATATGAACCATTTTCTTGAAAAAGAGGAACTGGAAGCCCTAAAGGAAGAAATTCCTGCAGGGCGCCTGGCAAAACCGGAAGAAGTCGCACAGCTTTTATTGCAGCTGGCCCGGTCGGATTCTTATCTGACGGGACAGATCATCGGATTTGACGGGGGGTGGATCTAATGCCAACCACCTACTCCCACTACCGTTTTGGAAAAGAGGTCTATAAGAAGCTGACACCAGCCCAGAAAGCCATCATCGATCCTTACCGTGGACTGTTTGATCTGGGTCTTCACGGACCGGATCTGCTATTTTACTACCACCCATTTTCCAAAAACCAGATAAACCAGACCGGCGTTGCCATCCACGAGCGGCCAGGCATCGCATTCTTCCTTCCTGCTGCCAGCCGGTGGAGAAGCTGCCGTCACAAAAAAGCAGCACTGGCATACCTCTACGGCGTTCTCTGTCATTTTGCCCTGGACAGCACCTGTCATCCCTACGTGGAAACAGCAGTCCGCCGCACCGGAATCTCCCACAGCGAGATCGAAGCGGAAATGGATCGCCGGAACATGGAAAAAGACAGCTATAATCCCCTGACCCACCGCCCGGCCAACCATCTGCGGTCAAAGCCCGGCTATGCGGAGACTATCGCTGTCTTTTATCCAAAACAGAGCGTCCATCAGATCGATGTCTGTATCCACTCTATCCGGATCTGCTGCAATCTGTTCGTGATCCCGAACCTTCAGATGCGCAGCCTGATCTTAAAATTATTAAAACTGGTCCATTTTCCAAAGGTGATCCGGGAAATGATCATCAAATGCCGGAAGAATCCAGACTGTGAGCCCATCTGCCAGGAATTAGACCAGCTTTATGCACAGGCAGTACCTGCTGCAGTGGAGCTGATCCAGAACTTCGATGAGGTATTAAAGGGCACCGGAGTTTTTGACTCCCGTCTCCAGCACACCTTTGGAGAATTTTAAGCAGTCCTTTTTAGAAGCTGCGGATATGGTCCTCCGGTGTCTCCTGGGTGTTCCGGATAGAGCGGATCTCCACATAGTATCCGATCTTATCATTGACCTTTACATAGACCCGGTCGCCTGCTTTATGTTTAAAAATGGCTTTGCCCAGAGGGGACTCGATACTGATCAGTCCTTCTAAGGAATTGCCGCGGATGGAGGTGACCAGACGGTACGTTTCTACCTCATCGTCATCTTCCATATACAGCTCTACCGTATTATTGATGCCCACTTCGTCATCTTTGGATTCGTCGGATACGATCTGGGCATTTTTTAACATTCTCTCTAAATACCTGATCCGGCTCTCATTCTGGTTTTTATCCTTCTTTGCCGCATAATACTCGAAGTTCTCGCTTAAATCGCCCTGGGCCCTGGCTTCTTTCACAGCCTCGATCGCATTCTTTCGTACAACCAGTTTGCGGTAATTGATCTCCTCCTCAATTTTGGCCACATCGCTTTTTGTCAGTTTCTCTCCCATTTCTTACTTCCTTTCAGTTGCTTCTGTCATATCTGTTCTGGCTCATTTTGCCTTATTTTCTCCAGATGTTCTGCCAGTTCTGGATCTGTCTGGTCCAGTACCTTATTTCCTGTGGTTCTGGTGGACTTTTCCAGATACTCCGTCCGGATCTGTTGGTTTACATAATCCACCTCTTCTTTTAAATCCCTGGCAGACATTAAGTGGCATCCCTGTCCGCGGATGATCAGCTGCTCCAGTCCATCGGAGGTTGCCACCGTCACACGATGGTTCCGGCCCATCTTATGGGCCAGCTTTTCAATATACTGGTCTGCGGTCTCGGCTTCCTTAGTGTAAACCACATGGATGTTGTGATACTCGATGGCCTGGCCAATATTGCCTGTGACTTTATAAGCATCAAATACCAGAATCAGGGTACATTTTTTATAGCCCTGATAATTACAGAGAATATCCATCAGCTTATGTCTTGCCCCGTCAATGGTCGTCCTGGCAAGTTCATTTAACTCTTCCCAGGCGAAAATGATATTATAACCGTCTACTAAAAGATATTCTTCCACTGGTTCCCGGAATTTGATCTCCACTTTTTTGGCCGGATCATAAGAAACTCTTCTGGCGGCATTCATCTCCGGCGGCATTTTTCTCTTCTCGCCGTAGGTGCGGGTAAAAATCGCCTCCAGCTCTTTATCCAATGCCCCCCAGGCGCCATTTGTCGTGGATTTCCGGTTTTCTGCTGCTGTGCGGGCCGCCTGCACCTGCGCCTCAAATTCCCTGCTCCGGCGCTGCTCTAACTGGATGGGGCTCTCCACCTGCATATGCTCCTTGACCTGATCCCAGCTGACCGTAAATCCGGCTCCATGAGCGCAGAATACGGAACCAGTCGGATTGTTCAAATCCGCATCCGGATCATAATAAATGTGGGAAAGGACCTCCTCCTCATTGTGACACCGTTCATATCCTTTCACACTGCAGATCAATTTTCCACGGCCTTTGGTATAAGAAACCACATCCATCTGGTAATCCCTCATGGTCGCCACCGGCGCCTGTCCGCGGATGACCGACATTCCGCCTTCCAGTTCTGGCGGATCGAAGGTTCCGCTCATCCTCTCTAAATCCGTCAACGCCCTTCCGACCGATTCTGTAGGGATCTCAAGGCGGAAGCTGTAATAAGGCTCCAGCAGATGACATCCGGCTTCTCGTAGGCCCTGACGCACCGCCCGGTACGTGGCCTGACGGAAATCTCCGCCCTCTGTGTGCTTCTGATGGGCCCGTCCCGCGATCAATGTGATCTTCATATCTGTGATCTCGGCTCCCATGAGAGTTCCCATATGACGTTTTTCCTCCAGATGGGTCAGGATCAGCCTCTGCCAGTTCCGATCCAGCATATCTTCACTGCAGCTAGTCTCAAACTGCAGACCACTGCCCCGTTCTCCCGGCTCCATCCACAGATGGACCTCCGCATAGTGGCGCAAAGGCTCAAAATGGCCTACCCCTTCTACCGGCTCCGCAATGGTCTCCTTGTATACAATACTTCCCGCGCCGAATTCCACTTCCATACCAAAACGGTCCGCGATCAGCCTCTTTAAGATTTCAATCTGCACCTGCCCCATGACCTGCGCCTGGATCTCACCAAGAGTCTCATTCCAGACAATGTGAAGCTCTGGCTCCTCTTCCTCTAACTGGCGCAGTTTTAACAAAGCCACATGGGCGTCGCACCCCTCCGGCAGACGGATCTGATAGGTAAGAACCGGCTCCAGCAGCGGCAATTCTCCTTCCGCCGCTTCTCCGATAGCCTGTCCCGCCCAGGTGCCGTCCAGTCCTGTCACTGCACAGATACAGCCCGGTTCCGCCTGGCTGACCGTCTCATATTTACTTCCGGAATAGATCCGGATCTGGTTGACCTTTTCTTCCCCCTGTTTTCCAGAAATAGTATCTTTTACCTTTAAAATACCAGAAAGGATCTTTAAATGGGTCAGACGGCTGCCCTGCTCGTCCCTGGAAATCTTATAAACTCTAGCTCCCAGACCTTCCTTCTCCCCGTCCTTCTCCCAGCACCGGGCATAGGCATGGATTCCTTCTAACAATTCCTCTACACCCTGTCCTTTTAATGCGGATCCAAAATAGCATGGGAATAATTTCCTGGCACGGATCATTTCCCGGATCTGGTTTTCCTCGATCGGATTCCCGCTTAAATAGCCTTCCAGCAGGTGCTCATCGCACATGGCGATCTCCTCCTGCCACTCAGCCTCATTCCTGCCTTCCTGGTCAAACGCCACGCAGGTGTCGCTGAGCCTCTTCTTAAGCTCTTTCAGAAGGGCCGCCCGGTCCGTTCCCGGCTGGTCCATCTTATTGACAAATAAAAAGACCGGAACCTGATAACGTTTCAACAGCCGCCACAGGGTCTCCGTATGCCCCTGGACTCCATCCGCACCGCTGACGATCAGCACTGCATAATCCAGAACGCTCAATGTCCTCTCCATTTCTGCAGAGAAGTCCACATGTCCAGGGGTATCTAATAAGGTCACTTCCCAGTCACCCAGGGGAAACACCGCCTGTTTGGAAAATATGGTGATTCCTCTTGCCCGTTCCTGATCATCTGTATCTAAAAATGTATCCCGGTTATCGACCCGTCCCCGGTTCCGAATGGCTCCGGTGCAGTAAAGGATCTCTTCAGAAAGAGTGGTCTTTCCCGCATCTACATGAGCAAGAATTCCTATACAAATACGTTCTTTCAGTTTCTTTTCCTCCAATCAGCCCGGTTAGACCGGACCGTTACTTCTTTGATGCCACTATCTCTTATTATAGCGAAATTCCCTGCGGCCTGCAACGTGAAAAAGCCTCCTGTCCTGCTGAGAAATAGTAATCACCTGCCATCAGATAATTTACGATTGTTTCATGAGTCAGCTCTTCTGAACGAACCATGACCCAGCCGTATCAGCCTTGCTGCCTCTTTCCGCACCTTTTCACCATTCTTTTTTCTTGTTTTGGACACTGGCTGCTATAACGTCTTTTTGTAAATATTTTTCTATTTTTTCGTTAATGATTTGCAAAATTATAATAAATCCGGGTAAAATCGCTTGAAAGGCCAGAATAAATCCATTAGAGTAGTAAACACAGGTTTTCTAAAACCATTGAACAATTGATTTTCTATAAAGAAAGGCTTATAATAACATGATGCTGAAAGCAGAATACACCATCGGATACCACTTTGACCAGGCGGTAAAAGTGGCCCGTTCCTACGGATTTGACCGGACCCTGATATGAAAACCGGGCGGTGGATTCCGGGAAATTGATCTACCATAGAAAGAAAGGATGTACTTGTTCATTGATCGTTAAACTAATTGAAAAGACATATGCTCTCCTGTGGGGAGATTTATTTACCATCTCCCTTGGAAACAGTTCCATCGGAATTTCTCTGATGATCCTGCTGTTGGTTCCTGCAGGTATCTATTTTACAATCCGGACCGGCTTTCTTCCTATCCGGTATTTTCCTCAGATGATTGGCACGCTCAAGGAGAAAAAGGAATCGGAAAACAGTCTTTCTTCTCTTCAGACCCTGATCATCTCCACTGCCACCAGAGTTGGCATGGGCAATCTGGTCGGTGTGGTTGCCGCAGTCTCGGCAGGAGGCGCTGGCGCTGTATTCTGGATGTGGCTGATGGCTCTTCTTGGAGCATCAACTGCTTATGTAGAAGCATCTCTTGCCCAGAAATACAAAGCCCCCGATCCTCTCTATGGCGGCTACCGGGGCGGTCCTGCTTACTATATCCATGAATTCTTTAAAGAGAAAACCGGCAAAAACCGCAGAAGATTTCTGATCCCGGCCCTGTTTGCCATCTCCGGTCTGATCTGCTGGTGTGGTATCAGCCAGGTGATCAGTAATTCTGTCAGTTCCGCGTTCCAGAATGCATTTCATATCCCACCTATCGTTACCACAGTCATTCTGGTGTTTCTGGCGGCGGTGATCGTTCTTCAGAAAAATGCTACGATCAAACTTCTGGACATACTGGTGCCTATTATGGCAGGAAGTTTCTTCGCCATTACGGTATTTATCATCCTGTTAAATGTCCGCCAGCTTCCTGCAGTCTTTGCGCGGATATTCTCGGAGGCATTTGGCCTTCGCCAGGCAGTATCCGGTGGTCTTGGAGCCGTGATCATGAACGGTATCAAGCGAGGTCTGTTCTCCAATGAAGCCGGCTCCGGTTCCGCTCCCTGCGCTGCTGCCGCCGCTGAAGGGAATGATCCTTCCAGGACGGGTCTGATCCAGGCTCTTGGAGTTCTCATTGATACCATTGTGATCTGCAGCTGCACTGCCATGATCATGCTGCTGGTTCCGGAGGAAATAACCGCAGGACTGTCCGGCATGGATTTGCTGCAGACAGCCATGTATCATCATCTGGGTTCCGCCGGTGTGATCTTTATCGCCATCACTCTGGCATTATTCAGTTTTTCCACATTTATCGGAATCCTGTTCTATGCACGCTCCAACGTAGCTTACCTGCTTGGGGACCGGTGGTGCTGGCAGACAGCCTATAAGGTACTGGCTCTGGTAATGTTGTTTATCGGTGGATTACAGCAGTATACCGTAGTCTGGGATCTTGGCGATGTGGGAATCGGACTTATGACCGTGTTTAATATTTTATTTTTGTATCCGATGTCTGGGGAAGTGTTGAAGTTATTGGAGAAATACAAAAAATAGATATTGTTTTATTTTTTTGCTATTTGATCCTAAACATGGAGTTTTGTAAGCAGCGACCGCTCAAAACCTGCCACCGCTTCTTTTACATAACATTTCCGCTTCTCCGGATCCACCAGACTGACCGCGCACTCATTCATGGCCTTAAAATCCGGTACTTCGTGTTCCTGATAACTGCGCTTTCCGTTGGAATAATTCCAGGCAAACCACCAGTTTTCCGGCACGATGATCTCCCGGTCCAGATATTTTGAGGCTTCATTTATCAAATCCTCCGTAATATCGTTGACCTGATATCCCTTTAAGTAGCCGTCCTGTGGCTCTGCCTCTGTATCAAAAAGACTGAAGCCTGCAAATAAATTCTGCTCGATCTCGATCCGGAACCACATCTGCAGGCTTTTCTTCTGGAATCTTGCCTGATTTACCACGTAATTCAGTCCCGGATAAGTGCTGTAACAATCGTAAAAACGGTCATGCTTGGGATTTTCATAGGAATAATATTTCGCATCTGTTTCCAACTCTAACCCATACTTTTTCGTCAACGGCTCCATGGCTTCTTTGAAATCGTCAAACAGCAGACGAATCAGCTTGATCTTTGCCAGCTTCATACTCCGTTCAATCTCCAGTCCCGCCGCGAAATAATCCGGGGACTCATGGAGAATATCCATGGTTTTCTCCATTTTCTTTCGTCTCCTTCCGTCTGATACACGATGGATCGCATCCAGATACTGTATCACCGCTCCCTCTATCGGCTGCGGCAGACTGTCAAGCCGCCGTTCCAGCCAACCACTTATGTCCTCCGACCAGGAAATGCACTGGATCTGGCCAATAGGCAGAATTCCGCTTCCGCCCCGCTGTCTACGGCTGTAAAGAGAAGGCTGGTCTCCAAACCGGGTCAGATAAACCATCTTGGAATTCTTTGCCTTCTCAAAATAATCAAAACACTGGCCCTCCTGTTCTCCCGCATAGATCTTCACCTCCATGGGGATGAAAAAATCCGCATTCTGGATCACCAGATCGATCCGTCGCTCCTTGTCGATCACATATTCTTTGATGATGATGGTATGGGTCAGCAGGGAATCTGGCATTCTCTTTTCCTGTAACACCTCTTCCAGAAATGTTTTCAAAAACAGGATTCCGCAGCCATGGCTGCCCTCTGGATTTAACAGATCCGCCAGAAAGCGGCACATCAGCACCTCTTTCCCGCTGATCTCCAAAGTCTGGAACAGATTGTAGCTGGTCTTGGAATGGTAAACCGGAATGGACTGGGTGGTATCATAGATCTTCTTTAATAGCTCTTTCGTGGTACTCACCTGCAGTTACTCCTCTGCGCGGACCGCCCAGCGCATTTTCGTGGAACGGGCTCTTGGATTCCGCACACATTCCTCCGCAGACGGGCGCACCACGTCCTTGGAATACGCTGAGTAAACACCCGCCCGGTATCCTTCCTTCAATGCTGCTTTTACCAGCTTGTCCTCTCCGGAATGGAAGGTCAGGATCGCCGCCCTTCCACCTGGTTTTAAGGCTCCTGGCAGCTTCTCCATAAACTCATACAGTACCTCAAATTCCTGGTTCACATCAATGCGGAGAGCCTGGAACACCCGCTGGCAGGTCTTTTTGATCGTCTCTTTCTTCTCCTTCTCCGGCAGAAAATCCAGAGTCTTCTCGATGATCTCCCGCAGCCTCGTGGTGGTATCCACCCGGCGGCCTTTGCGGATCTCATCTGTGATTGCCTTCGCTAACTCCTCACAGTAAGGCTCATCGGAATTCTCATATAGCATTCCCGCCAGTTCTTCTCTGCCGATAGTATCCAGACGCTCCGCCGCGCTGATCCCTTTTTGCTGATTCAGGCGCAGATCCAAAGGCCCATCTACCTTGAAAGAAAATCCACGCTTTGGGTTGTCGATCTGCATGGAGGAAACACCCAGATCCGCCAGAATGAAATCAAAACCGCCTACTTCTTTGGCGATCTCATCGATCGTACAGAAATTCTGTAATTTGATCGTCAGCATCTCTTCCCCAAAGCCCTGCTCTTCCAGACGCTTTTTTGTCTTTGCTGATTCCTCCGGGTCCACATCTGTAGCATACATATGGCCCTGGCCCTTTAAACACTGCAGCATGGCTCTGGTATGACCACCGTAGCCTAACGTAGCATCAAATCCTGTTTCTCCTGGCTGGATCTTTAAGAAATCCAGAATTTCATCTACCATGATGGAAATATGCATGCCCGCCGGTGTATTTCCTTTCCCAATCACATGCTGAATGGTGTCCTGGTATTTCTCCGGCTGAAGCTCTTTGTATTTTTCTTCAAATTTCTTTGGATATTTTCCTTTATACCGCACTCGCCGCTTATGAGGTGTCTGCTGATTTTCTTCCATTTAGAATTCTCCTTTTTCTATTCGTTCACTTACCAATTTTTCCTTATAATAAGCTTGTAACTCTGCTGCAAAAGCATTCATCCTCATGCGACCAGATCACACCGATGGCCTGCAGATAAGCATACACCACTGTAGTTCCCACAAATTTCATGCCATACTTTTTTAAGTCTTTGGAAATGGTATCGGATAATTCCGAACTTGTTTTTCCGGTTTCCTGAATAACTCTTCCGTCTGTCCAATGCCAGAGGTACTCTGAAAAGCTGCCGTATTCCTTCTGGATTTTGCGAAACGCCTGTGCATTGATAACAGCAGCTTGTATTTTCAGGCGGTTGCGTATAATCTCAGGATTGTTCCGCAGCATTTCCAGCTTGTCCTCATGATAAGCGCAGATCTTCTCCAAGTCAAAACCATCAAAGGCTTTACGAAATGCATCCCGCTTATTTAAAACACATTCCCAAGACAATCCCGCCTGAAAACACTCCAATATCAGCATTTCCAATAGTTTCTGGTCATCATGCACGGGAACGCCCCATTCCTCATCGTGATAACAGATGTATCGTTCATTTTTCGGATTTGCCCAATAGCACCGCATTTTTCCGTCTGCCCACTTCATCCACATCCCACCTTTCCATTTTTACGCTGATGATCAGATACAAACAGAATTATTTTTCATCACCCAGGCAAATCCTTTCGCCATCCGGATTCCTTGTTTTTTCCTCACGGTCTCCCAGACTCAGATATACAGATTCTGTCCTAATGTCATGTTCCTTCATATATTGCAGGAAATCTGGAAACCAGATGGAAGGTGATGCCGCCGCAACACCTGCAAAAGCGTCTGTCTGATACGCCGCCCACAGAGAAAATAAGCCTGCCATGGAATATCCCCCGGCATAGTATGTTTTGCTGCGATCCGCACACTGTCTCAAAATAAGCTGCAACATATCCTCTGCACCATCTCCGAAGCCGTCCTTTCCAAAGACAGCCGGTGCTTTTTTTCATGTCATCTGATCATATTCCACTGCTGCACCAATGATAGGAATCTCTTTTCGTTTACATAACATGCTCCGATTGGCGAACCTGCTATCATTATATCATTGGAATTATTTTATACAACACTTTCGTGAGTAACAACCAGTTTAAGATATCCTACTCCCTGCGATCTCAAGTATTCTTCCACCTGACGGACCTCGTCCGCCTTGCTGACATATTTCTGCCCCTTGCAGTACACCGTGGAGGCTTGCGGGTGTTTTCACACATTCCGCATAAGTCAGCGGAAAGGATGCCTTTAGTACAGCACTTTTTCGCACCGTCCAGCCGTTCTGTTGCAGGAAGCTCAGATATTCCTCACTCGTCCACTTGTTATGGAGAGGAAAGCCTGCCAGCTTCATGAAAAATGCTTTGACCTTGCCAGAAAATGAGTTCTCTGCATGTGTAAAGGTGGGCGCAATCAGCACACCGCCATCCTTCAGTACTCGTCGGATTTCGGCAAGGGCCTTTTCCGGCAACGGCACAATATGCAGTGCATTGGATACGATCACCACATCAAAAGACTTGTCCGCATAGGGCAGTGAGAACATATCCTGCACGGAAAAGTACAGCTTCGCAGAGTGATTATTCCGCTTTGCCTCTGTAATCATTTCCGAAGAGGCATCCGTCGCCTCGATATGTACCGCCGCGTTTACGATGTTCTTGGCGATCAGGCCCGTTCCGGTGGCCAATTCTAACACCGTTTTGTCTTTCACAACAGGACGGATCAGCTCATACATTTTTTCGTATACTATCCTGTCTTTTCTCATAAAGCAGTCATATCGGCCTGCATTTCTGTCCCAGAAATTCTTGTATTCTCGCATTGCTGTCATTCCTTTTGTAGTCAGGTTTATCTAACCATTGTGTATATTATTCGGTTAGCTTTGGCTAACTTTTGTGTTTTAGAAAAGCCGCATTGCAGCGACTTTTGTTTTCTTGGTCATATTATACAGTTCTTGCTTCTGTTTTGCAATGGTATCATATTCCTATTTTGTAATTTCCAAACGCAGATCGCTACTATCTCCCACTACGCCCGTGATTTTTATGCTGTCGGCTTCGACATGGCAGCTGTAGCAGACAATTTGGACACCCGCCTTGGCAGCCTTCACAAGTGCCTCCTTAAATTCCGGTTGCGCCGTCTTGTTTGGCAGCACGCGATGAATGCCATTCATCTGAATCACAAAAGCAATTGAGCAATGGTAGCCTTCCTTTGCCGCCTTTGTCAGTTCCTGTAAGTGCTTCACGCCTCGCTCTGTCGGTGCATCCGGAAACAATCCGATACCCGGATGCAAATCATCTGCCAGCGTGCAGCCCTTCACTTCAGTCAGGAATCTTTCGCCATTACTTTCCATGTAAAAATCAATTCTGGATTTTCCGTAAGTATATTCCGGTTTCACAAGCTCGTAGTTCAGGCTCATTAACTGATGTTTCATCAGCATATTCGGTGCCAGACTGTCTATATTCACCCACTTTAGCCCTGGCTTATATACAGAAATCAGGTCGTATGCCGTTTTCCGATTCGCGTTCAATTTCTTTTGCAGCGTCACCTTTGCTTTCGGCAGAAGCAGTTCCTGCAAACGCCCCGTATTTTTTACATGAACAGTCTCCGGTTCTCCGTCAATCAGTACCTCCGCTGTAAAACGGTTGATTCTGCGGACAAATACCCCAACGACTGTATTTTCATAAATGATTGTCGGTTTTTGTTTCACCATATATCGTCCTCTTTCTTATCATTCAGACTTTCCCTCGGAGACAAACTCTGTCCCTGCCAGCGCCAGGAATTTTTTATCTGACTGGATACCCTGTGTCAGAAACTGACCGTCCCGAAACAGTGCATAAGTCGTGACCGGTGCAGGTACATTCTGTGCGCTTTCTTTATCCGTGATATGGATGGTCTTGAATGGGATACCATGTTCCTGCGCCACCTCCTGCACCCTTGGCACCCAATAATAGGTGTAGGGACACTGGTCGGTGTAATAGAGGATAAAACCGGTTTCCTCAATCGCCGGATGTTTCGCGCATTCCTTGAAATGCGGCGTTTGTGTCCCCGATTCAATGGGAAGATACATGAGATTGATCCCACAATCAGATATGTCTGCCACACGGAAACCCTTATAAGTAAGAAATTTCGGATCAGCGAGAAATTCCCGCTTCCGGCCCTCCGTACACAGAATACAAATACCTTTCTTCCCCTGCGCTTTGGCATCACGGATACATGCCTCCAGCAGATCATTCGAGTATCCGTGTCCCTTCATGGAGCCGGATACCCATAGACAGTTAATGTAAAGATAACCATCTGCCGCAATCGGCACCCAGGCATTTTCAGCCGGAATGTATTCAATAAAACATTTGCCACGCTCTGCGCTACGATAAAAAACAAGTCCATCATCAAAGCGTTGCCTCAACCATTCCTTTTTTGCAACACTCTGCTTGCCAGACATGGCGCAGCAGATATGTTCCTTGTCAATATTCTCTTTTGTGATCCGAATATAGTTCATCGATTATTCCTCCAATGCCGTTGTTCTTTCGTTTTGGCGACGGCAATTCATCCTACATTGCGAGAACCTCACATGGCTGAAGTCACGTGCTTCTCAGCCGTTTTAAACGGCAATGCTAAATATCGGCGGATACGCCAGTAACTTAGAATTCGTGCGGATACGCACTTTTTCCATGCCGGATACGGCTGGTTTCCACATTACAGGTAGTCCGCTGTATATCTGCCTGTGTAATTCCTCCATCACTTTTTTCACCAAATAGTAAAAATCACTGTAACTGTTCAGTAGGTCTGCGCATTCACTGCGCTGACCGTATGAAAACATAGGCTTGCAGGCAAAAATCCCATTGCCGAAGGCAATTTTCAACGGATTTTTGCCCGTAACTGTGAGGGTACTGAACAGTTACAAATCCCCAAGTTTGACACTTGTGAATCCAAAAAGTCACTCTAAAGCCTTTATTTATCAGGCTGGAGCGACTTTTCAATTTCGTAGCGATATGTGCTATATTTTATCATGTGGCAGTTGGTTTAATTTCTTTGGTGCTTTTTATGATATTCCGCATCTTAGATTTGGAAATGAATTCGATATCGGTATGAAAGCCAAAATGGGTATGTAATACATCTGTCAGATCAGTTCTTTTATAAGAGGGTGTATAGCCAAGGTTTCCTGGCAATAACGTCACTTGCATGGAACGGAGAGCTGCAAGCAAGGATTCACAGGTATATCCCCCGTCTAGTTTCTTCTCTAACTAATCGGTAAAGAAGAAGACTGAGATAGCATGTCAAAAAGTGAGCTTTGATCCGATCATCACGCTGAACATAAACAGGCCGTGCTTCAAATTCCGTTTTCATGATTCGAAAGTTTTCTTCGATTTCCCAACGTTGTTGATTCATTCGGATGATTTCCTTTACATTACAATCCAAATTGGTTATCACTGCATAGAAACCATCATATCTGGATTCCTTGTCTATTTTATCCTGGTCAAGACGGTAGATGCATGTTTCGGCAATTTCACCATCTGTGGTAACAGAAGTTTTTTAATCAAATGGAACGCATCTCTAATTTTAAAGTTCCGACAGCTGCTTTCCAAGGGCACTGCAAGCAAGGACAGCATCAGTTTATGAGAAACTGTACCAGTAAATAATACCAGAAGATCCGGATTGCCCAATCCCTTTAAACTGCTTTGCTTTTGGGGAGCTTCCGGTATCTGTCCTGCATGCAGTGCTTTCTTTAATTCCTCTGGATCTGTGCTGGTAAGATCAGCTTCCGACTTTTCATAAGGTATTTCGATTTCGTAACCATTTTTTCCATCATCTGTTATGACATGGGGAATAATACCATTCTCCAGGCAGCCCACCATACCTTCTGTATCCTCATAGTCTTTATCAGCCACTACCTCTATGATTTTTTCTGGCTCTGCTTCTTTCACTTCTGACATAGTGCTTTCCAATGATTCCGTTTACATATGGGTCTTCTCCAAAGGATTCCATCATCCTTCCCCATCTGGGATCTCTTGAAACATCAATCATAGGAGAAAATGTTGCCCTTAGCCCTTCTGAAGATGCCTCCGAGGCAGCTATAGAAGCCGCCTCAGGCACCAGTTCCGGATGAAATGAACACGCCTGCTCCAACGGAATCGGATAAATTGTCCGACATCCATGGATAACATTTGCCATATAGAGAAGAGGAATATGATGGGGATGCTGTTCCATATATCTGCTCTGGATATCATAAATTTTATCTTTACCGATCACTCCAAGCACTGAACCGGCATATTGAATGACCCATTCTGGTGGCAGCTATTCGCCAACAACACCTGTGAGTACCGCCTCTTTATCAAAGTATACGCCATTGAGCTGCACCATCTGTCCTATTTTTTCCTGTAATGACATTTCTGACAGCAATTGCTGTAATTTATGTATTTCCATAAATACTCCTTATGCAAAGTAGATTGTCTTGCCACTTTCTGCGGACTGGTAGATTGCTTCCAGAATACGTGTGACAACTGCAGCCTGTGCAGGCTTCACAATCTGTTCTGCCCCATCAACAACGATGTGGTAAAACAATTCCTGCTCATAGTCTGCTGCTGACTTTTCTTTTCCTGAGAAAAATGCTACTCCGCCGCCTGATAATTCCGGTTTTTCTACTACCTGTGTATTGTGGTGGATGTAGTTGATCCGCAGACCGTCTTTCATATCTGCTCCGGCTTTTGTGCCGCACAGACTTGTTTTTGCCTCGTCAACCTCCAGTGTGTTCAGTGCCCAGGCTGATTCCAGTTCGATCACTGCCCCATTCTTCATACGGATAAATCCAAAAGCAGAATCTTCTACACAGAACTTCTCCGGATCCCAGTTGCCAAAGGCATTTCCCTGATTAGTCTGGTCAGCCAGTTTGTGGAAGGTTGCTCCTGTCACAGACTCTACTTCATAATTGTCCATCATCCATAAAGTCAGATCCAGTGCATGGGTTCCGATATCAATCAGTGGACCGCCTCCCTGTTCTTCTTCATTTAAGAATACACCCCAGGTCGGAACCGCTCTTCTTCTGAGTGCATGTGCTTTTGCAAAGTAGATCTCTCCCAGTTCATCAGCCTTGCACATTTCTTTCAGATACAGGGAGTCTGCACGATAACGATTCTGATATGCTATGTTGAGAACTCTATGTGTTCTTTCAGCAATTTCAACCATCTTCTGTGCTTCTGCATAATTTTTTGCCATTGGCTTCTCACACATAACATCTCTTCCTGCCTCCATTGCTGCTATAGAGATTTCTGCATGGGAACGGTTTGGGGTAGTTACATATACAACATCCAGATCTTCTTTTAGAAGTTCACGGTAATCTTCAAATACTTTTGCATCTTCTGTGCCAAATTTTTCTTTTGTCTCCTTCGCACGCTCTATAATGATATCACAAAAAGCCACCACCTCATAGAGACCACTTTTCTGCATAGCCGGGAGATGTTTTCCGTTAGCAATCCCTCCACAGCCTACGATTCCTGCTCTTAATTTTCTCATGATATTTCCTTCCTTATTTGCACTTTTCTGTGTTATATAACATATTTCTCCAGATATCTTTTACTGAGAATTAAAGACTTCTCTACCTTTTCCTTAGAATCCTCAAATGCTTTATCTTCTATTTCGATACATGTATAGCCATCATATCCTATATCAGTAAGTGCTGACACATATTTTCCCCAGTCCACATCGCCAAGTCCCGGAATCTTAGGTGACATATATTCCAGCGGATAAGCCATGATGCCACAGGACTCTAATTTATCCCTGTATATCTTGATATCCTTGTAATGGACATGGAATATCTTATCCTTGAATTCATAAAGCGGACGAATATAATCAATCATCTGCCAGATAAAGTGGGAAGGATCGTAATTGATGCCAAGATAATCACTGTCCAGAATCCGAAATACCTCTCTCCAGATCGGCGGTGTTGTCATCAGGTTCTGTCCTCCCGGCCACTGTTCCTCGCCGAAAAGCATCGGGCAGTTTTCGATGGCGATCTTTACATCACATTCCTCAGCCAGTTTTATGATTGGCGGCCAGACCTCTTTTACCAGTTCCAGGTTTTCCTGTACGTTTTTGGTCTGGTTTCTTCCGATAAATGTAGTGACCATACCGACACCTAATTTTCTGCTCGCACGAATCACCTGTTTCAGATGCTCCACAGCGGCTTTGCTTTTCTCTTTATCTGCAGCCATTACGTTGGGATAATAGGCCAGTGCCGAGATCTCTACTCCTGATTTTTTTGCATATTCCACAATATGCTCAGCATATGCATCATCCTGGTTGACCCGTTCCGCATCGATATGGCTTACCCCTGCATATCTTCTTTCTGCTTTTTCCTGTGGCCAGCATGCCACTTCCACACATGCAAATCCCTGTTCGGACGCAAAATCCATCATTTCTTCATAAGTCCAGCCGTCAAGGATCGCTGTAATAAACCCAAGTTTCATAGAAATACCCTCCTGTATCTGCTATTTTTCCCATGGAGTTGGTGTAAATTCTCCACCTCTGCACCATTTCAGATAATTCAGTGCGTGAAGCTGTCCGGTCATCTCCAGTTCTCCGGAATATACAGGATCATGATATCCCTCAATGCAGATATCGTCCTCATATCCGTTACTTCTTAAAATAGAAATGATATCTCTCCAGTTTGTGTCACCAAATCCAGGCATCCGATGCCATACAAACGGAACTGCACCGGAGATACCGCTGTGTCTTACAGCATCCCAATCTATTGTTGCATCTTTTCCATGTATATGTACTATTTTTTTGCACCATTTTCTCAGTTCTGTTACCGGATCGATCAGCTGTACCATCTGATGGGTCGGTTCCCATTCCAGTCCGAAGTTATCATTTTTAACTTCCTCAAACATTGCTTCCCAGGCTTTCGGGTTGAAACCGATATTGCAGGTCGCATGTTCCCAGGTTCCATTCATGAGACAGTTTTCGATCCCCAGCTTCACACCTTTTTCTTCTGCAAGATCTGCCAGTTCCCTGAACACTTTTCCGAACTCTTCATATGCGGATTCCACCGGCTTTCCTTCCCAGGCTCCTGCAAAGGTGCTTACATGGGTAGCTCCGAATTTTTCAGCGGTACAGATTACCTTTTCCAGTGTCTTTCTGTGGTCTGCATACTGGATCGGGTTACAGTAGTATCCGACAGTAGTGATCTTGGAGTCTGTACCTGCAAGCAGTTTTTCTGTGCTCAGTGCCAGCTTGTCAAGATCGGTTCCTTCCAGTGACATATGGAAATTGAGAGAAAATGTCTCAAATCCTTTTCCAATAAATCCCTTTAACCATTCTTCTGCCTTAGCTCCAGGAACACATGTTCCTATTTTTATCTGTTTCATACTTTTTTTCTCCTGTTCCTTCATAAATACTTATGATTCATACTGTCTATAATCAATCACCTGGTTTGTTTCTGCTGATTGGAAAATAGCTTCCATTAGTTTCATTACACGCATCACCTGGAAGAGCTTAATCTCCGGCTCTGCCCCATCTCTTATAACTGTTGCTACATTTCTATGGAAATCCGCAATATCTCCGGACACATGTGGCAGCTCTTCTTTCACGATTGTATCTTCCCGTCTCGGAGCCATGGTTTTGGTCAGACCTGCTGCTGTCTTTACCGGCACTACTTTCTCTTCGGTTTTGCCTGTTTTCCGTATAATCTCACCATTTAACTGCCAGTCCCTGATAACCGCAGTACCATCTTCACCCAGCACATACCATCTTGGCAGGGAAATATAATTGTTGGTTCCTACTTCAACCAGGACTTCCGTTCCACCTTCAAATGTCAGGATTGTAGTGAACCCATCATCCACTTCCTGATTGGTAATATGGGTAAGTGATGCATATACAGTTTCAATTTTTCTATCTCCATAAAGATACAGAATCTGATCCAGCAAATGCACACCCCAGTCAAGAACCATTCCGCCACCATGTATTTTTTCTTTTCTCCAGTCGCCCGGAATACCCCTGGAACCATGCACACGGCTTTCTATCCGGAAAACACGCCCCAGCTTCTGCTCCTCCACAAGCTTACGTATGATCAGGAAATCATCATCCCAGCGCCTGTTCTGGTGTACTGTTAGGAACTTTCCTGTTTCTTTGGCTACATTTACCATCTCCTCAAGATCAGAAGATGACAGAGTCACCGGTTTCTCTGATATCACGTTTTTCCCCGCATGCATAGCACGGATTGCAATCGGCTTATGGCAGTCATTTGGAGTGGCAATCAGCACGACATCAATATCCGGGTCTGATAACATTTCCTCTTCCGAGCCATACACAGAAAAACCTTTTTCTTTTGCTTCTATTCTCTTTTCTTCCTTGATATCGTAGATACCACCAATTTCAATTTCCGGTACATTTGACAGGATCTCTGTATGCCATCTGCCCATTCCACCATATCCTATCAGTCCGTAGATTACTTTGTTTTCCCGCATTTAATACCTCCAATTAAGGAACAGCGGCTGATGAACACCATCAGCCGCTGTCTCATTTACTTACCTAATTCATCGTTGATTTCTTTGAGAATCTGGTCACCGCCCTGATTTTTCCAGTTTTCAACGAAAGTATCGAATTCGCTGATATCTGCTTTTCTCATAACAATGCAAGAGAATCTCCAGGTTACTCTTGTTTTTCCTGTCAGTAAAAATCTCTGAAATTCATCATCGTTTTTCACTACAAATACCTGGAGGCAATACGCGGCATAATCTGAGAAGACGCTCCCTTTCCCTGATTAAAACTATCTATTTCCTAATAGCCATTCTGACAAGCCAATTTATTTTTAGCAAATTACATTCTGCATATTTCCATTTATCCAACATTTAATGTTCTCAGCCACAATCACAGCACGTTTTTCAAAAGCCTGCTGTGAAGCAAAGGCAACATGCGGCGTTGCAATCAGATTTTTGGCTCCAAACAATACATGATCGGCAGCTACCGGAGGCTCTACCTCGAATACGTCCACAGCTGCTCCGGCGATTTGGCCTTCGTTCAGCGCTTTGGCCAACGCTTCGCTATCTACAATGGGACCTCGGGCGGTATTAATAAACAGGGCGGTATCTTTCATCATATCAAACTGTTCTTCTCCAATTAACCCAATGGTTTCTTTCGTCTGAGGAACATGGACAGATATAATATCACAAGTCTTCAAAAGTTCTTCCATCGTCACAAACTGCACACCCGGAATTTCTTTTGGAGAGCGATTATAAGCATATGTCTCGCATCCGAATGCCTGGGCAATCTTCAATACTCTTTGGCCAATTGCACCTGCTCCAATCACACCAAACTTCTTACCTTCCAGTTCAAATCCTACCAGCCCCTGTTTTGTTCCGCCTTTTCTAACCACTTCATTACAAGGAAATACATTTCTAGCTAAATCAATAACAAAGCCAAACACCAGATCCGCTACAGCCACCGTAGAATAACCGGCACAATTGCATACTCGTATGTTCTTCTCTTTACAATATTCAATATCAACCAGATCTACTCCGGTAAAAGCCACACAGATCATCTTAAGTTCGGGACATTTTTCAATAATGTCTCTTCCAAACTTCATATTAGACAAAACCACACAATCCGCACCCTGGCATCTTTCCACCAAAACCGCCGGATCTTCATTTCTGTCAGAGTAATAGGTTACTTCATGCTGTGTTCCTATGGTATTGTCCACGATTTCACGTAACCTATCATTTGAAATACCCAATGGCTCTAAAAAGTTAATTTTCATTGTTTTACCATTCCTTTCACTTTACTCCAGCAAAAAATGTTTCTCTGAATCAAATATGATCTTCATCTCTATATTTTCTTTTAAAAACAATTTCTTGGATACTCCATAGATCCATTAACATAAATTTTATGAGCTAATTCTACAACCATATGCATATCTAAAACGGAATTACACTTTTGACCCAAAATTTCTATATTATCAAAATAGATTCTCTCGGGACGGCTTTCTTCCAGACGCATTTCATAACCTCTTATTATGGAGACTGGGAATGGACCATTCAGTACCTTAATATCCTTAAAATAAATATCTTCAATTCTGCCCCGTACCGGCGCCCATGTATACTTGCACTCCAGCACCTTAATATCAAATAATTTCTGAGCTACATCCTCTACTCGAATGTTTTCGTAGTGAATATCGTGAATATAGGCATTGTCTGCCTGATGAATCGACATGGCACTTCCGCCCATATTACCCTCATACTCGCAATGAATAATATCGCAGTCCCGGAAAATCAAATTTGTTATTTCCTTACACATAAGTCCATAACCAATCTCAATGGCATTTCCTGGCTCCGCATTCCATATAACACATCTTTGTACAATCAAATCCTTCACATCCCGAACTGTGGTAGGATTCGGCAAACGCCCGGATTTAATGCAAATACAATCGTCCGCTGCACGTACAAAGCAGTCTTCAATCAAAACATCCTGACATCCGGTAATATCAATACCATCACCAGTTACTACCCTGGAAAGCGAATTTGTATTACGAATTACCACATGATCACAGGCTGCAGGTACTATCTGCCACATGGGACTATCCACTACCGTAATTCCTTCGATTCGAACGTTTTCACACCACTGCAGATCTACCAAAAACAATTTTCCATTGCTATCCGGCAGATGCCAAGGTGATCCATTCAAAATTCCATTCCCGATTATTTGAATATTCTTGCAACGATACGCATATATTCTCCCATAGACCACACTGCCTTCTTCCAGATAAACAACATCATTGTCATGCAGTTCCAGAGTTGCCACGTTATAGACTTTACCACGTTCAAAGCAGATCGTTGTATTCTTGGGCTTTTCTATTTTAGGAGAACACAAAACAAACAGAGGATTTTTTAAATTTCCGTCCAGCTCTACGCTGACTTTCATAATTTTCGGCAAATGAAAGCGAAGTTTTTGTCCTTCTCTGTGAAACTCAATTCCATAGCTGCTCGGGCGAATCTTCACCTGTTCAAATGGTCTGGAAATCACAATCTCAACATCAATACCGTCATTTTCGCCACCTACCGCTACCGGTGCATAATGAAAAGAATCTGTATAAAAAACTGCCTGTTTTTCACCATTACAGGTCACCTCATACAAATCCGACCACTCTACTTCGTCCAGGCTATGCCGTTCAAATAGTGGCTCAAGCACCGGCTCAGGATCTGGATTATAAATCAATTTTTTCATTTTAGCACGTTTCCTCCTTATCCCAGCATAATCTGAATGTCTTTCCAAACAATAAAATTGTCATCAAAGAAATGTATCTTTCTTCTCTCTGCTTTAAGATTTCCAGACAAGTATCCTTCTGCAGCTTCTATCAGCTGCTTCCATACTTCACGTTGGAGCATACCATGACCGGCACAAATCAGTGTTTCATCATTAATCTGGCTATTAACATACCGAAGTTTTTCAAGCCATCGCGTCACAAGCTCCTTATCGTTTTCGCTTCCTTTTTTCCGAAGAACCATAATAGGGTTTGCACAATCACCGGAAAAAAGCACATTCTTTTCCCTTTCGAAAAAGGCAACAGAGCCGTTTGTGTGTCCAGGAACTGCAAAAACTTCTAATTTCCAATTGCCAGCACAAATAACATCTCCTTCTTTAATGACGTGAAGCCTTGGACGCCGATCCCATTCCTGAATGTCAGCCTGTTCCAAAAGTTCAGGATCCACAGCACCAGCGGCAATCATTTTCTTTACATAATCTCTGCGTCTTTCTGCATCAATAGAGCAGGCGTCCTCCCAATCTTCCTGGGCCATATAAACCTCCGGAAACTGTCCCGCACCACCAAAATGGTCACGATGTCCGTGTGTTACACATACTTTAAAAGGCGTTGCCGTCAAGTTACGAACACATGCATTCAAATTGCTGATTCCTGTTCCGGTATCCACTAACACTGCCTGTTTTTCCTCACAGATTACATACATAGCACCTAATCCGGCCTCCATAATCTGATATACCTCCGGATGAACCTTCCTGATCTGGTAAATTTCTTTCATATGCCTGACCTCCTTCCAGTATTCTCCAAGACTTTGGACAAAGCTTCCAGTTTTTCATAAAATGCAAAAAAATTTTCCAGTTTCCATTCCCAGTTTGGACTTCCCACAGTCCCAGGAGTATTGATTCTTGCTTTCGCATCTAATCCCAGAATGTCCTGTACCGGCACAATCACAATATCGGCAATGCTGGCATTTGCCAGTTCTACCATTCCCCAGGCCAAATCTTCACATACTATCCCCTTTGTTTTCAACGTTTCCGCTATAGTCGCCTTTGTATCTGCGCTTTGCAGATCAAGCCACCCCTGTATAGGCAGATTGTCATGTGTTCCTGTATATAGCACCATATTTTTCCTGTCCGGGAAACGGTTATTCGTTTCATTCGGATCAAAGGCAAACTGCAAAATCTTCATTCCTTTAAATCCATAATGATCGCGCAGGTCATACACTTCTTCACGTAAATCTCCTAAATCCTCTACTATAATCCGAATATCAGGACTTGCCTTTAACAGACAGTCAAAAAAATCATAAGATGGTCCCTCAATCCATTCACCCTCAATTGCGGTTTTACATGAAGCCGGTATTTTCCAATATGTATCAAATGCTCGAAAATGATCAATACGAACCAAATCATATATATCGCTGCTATACTGAAGGCGATGAATCCAGAAATTGTATCCTTCCTCCTTCATCTTCTTCCAATCATAAATAGGATTTCCCCATCTCTGTCCTGTACTGCTGAAATAATCCGGCGGCACACCTGCCACAGCGATTGGATAGCCTTGTGGATCTAATTGAAAGTTTTCTTTGTTTTTCCACACATCCAAAGAATCCAGTCCAACATAAAACGGAACATCCCCCATAATATGAATTCCTTTTGCGTTGGCATAGCTCTTCAATTCCTTCCACTGCTTTATAAACATATACTGCAGGAACATCTCAAAGCAAATCTCGTCTTCGTCAAGTTCCGTTTCTGCATCCTCTGGCCATTCAGTCCAGCATCTATATCCATATTTCTTTTTGCATGTACAAAACACTGCATAGTCACGCACCCATGGCTCTTTCTCAATAAATTTCGTATATCCGTCATCCTTCTGAAACCTTGAATACGCAATTCGAAAGCAGGGTTCTTTTTTCTTCCGAACCACTTCATACAAAATTCGATCTGACGCAGGGACCTCATACTTCTCCTCTTCCGTCAGCAAACCATATTCACATAATTTCTCTAATGAAATATAAATATCATCTCCTGCATAGGAGGAAAACGGCTGATAGGGAGAATTTCCATAACCAAGCGGATTTAACGGAAGAATCTGCCAAATCTGCACTCCTGCCGCTGCTATGCAGTCAATAAACTGATAGGCGCTTCCCCCAAAATCTCCTATTCCAAACTCATTCGGAAGGGATGCCAAAGGTAATAGTATTCCTGCTTCTCTCATAGCTATTCCTACTTTCGTTTATATTCCTAGATCTTTTTTGCGAAACTGTAGTTTCGTTTTTTTCTGTGAGTTTATCTCTATCACAAGCTGTATGGAGGCATCTGGCGGAATGGATACAGCAACACTTCCTTCTTCCACAGAATGTGGAAGCACAAACCATTCTCTCGGCGGCAATGCCTTTACCTGAACAATTTCACGGTCTATAGCCAAATAGCCTTGCTCATAAAACAAATTATCCGGATTTTCCAGGCTTACCACATAGGATTCCTGCTCTGTCTCAAAGCCGCATAGCCGTCCCTTTGTTATCTGGATCCCTGCCAGCTGCTTCAGAATTGAAATTCCTTCACCCCAGCCGTACCGTTGATTGTTCCACTTCATATATCCGTCGCAAATTAATACAATCTGATGAGCATAATTCGGATATTTTTCTATCAAAGTTTCATCTGTTGTTATAAAATATCCCAAACTGCCTGTCTCCATCAGACGGCACAGATTCTTTTCATGCACTGAAGCCTGTATACAAACGCCTTCTTCTATTACGGAAGCTATCCTCCGGCCATCTGCTATATGACTGTGAAACCGGTCTTTCACTCCCCTCTCACTCCATAGAAGCGTAATTCCTATTGGCCTGTAATATGCCTGGCAAAGCTGATAGGCCTGATTCCAACGAAACCTCAGCCAGTTCCAGTTATCGCTGCTTAAGTCATTGCCCCAGATAATACATACCCCTTCACAAATCTGTTCCCATGCAGTTCCATTAAAGCAATGTGTCCATAAATAAGCATAACACTCCCTCTCTGCCACATGAGGAAGATCCTGGATCGTATTCCAAAATTCCGGAACATTAACCGTAGCCTGGGCCCAATAATACTTTAACCGCGGTTCATAAGCCTTATGTGCTAAAAATGTATAAATATTATTTTGTTCCCGAACATATTCTCCTTCTCTGTGCTTTCTCCATTTATTTGTTTCCCTTGCCTGTACAAATACCCCCTCTAAACCATTTTCATACAACAAATGATAGTCGATTCCAAAAGATTCTCGAATTTCTTCTGGGTTTCTGCTCCATGCATCAATCGCTAAAAACGTCATGCCTCTTGCTTTCAATTCTTTTGAAACCTTTGAGACATGCATTGCCCATCTGGCACACCAGAAGTCAATCCACTCCGGCATCAAATATGTTACAATATAATCCGCCCGTGCATTATAATCCTCTAAAGCAATCGGTCTAAGCTTTGCATATTCTGTAAACTGATCCACCATATCCTGCGAAAAATCCGTATCCTTAAGCGTTTCCCGCGGTCCTCGCAGACCTAACATACCGTCTCCGGCTACATAACCATCAAAATGAAACGCATCCAACACCCGCATCAGTTTCTCAATATAGATATCTTCAAAAAAACGTCCATCCTTCAGGCGCTTCAATACGTTGATCGCTTCGCCCCATAAGAGCGATTCGCCGCGCATCGTCTGAAGAACTTCCCGATACTCCCAATGATACCGGGTATTTTTCCATACTGCACTGATGGTATTTGACAAAATCCCCAAATACGCCCTTACTCCGCAAGACCGAATGTATGTAATCAAACGATAGAGATCTCTATTTGTCCATACCTGGCTGCATGGTGTTCCGTTCTGCCCTGTGCATATAGGATCCAATTCTCTATCATCTACATTTTCAAAGTCAAACAAATACATCACCTGAAAATTCAGAAAACACAATCCTGTCGGCACAAAGCCTAATTGCTTAAAGTACGCATTGACCCCCAGATCCTCTGCAGCCCGATCAAAGCTCCGCAAATCTACACAAATAATGCTTTCATATTCGCCTTTTCCCATAAGCCTCCTTTATTCCCCTTTCTTCGCACAGGATTCCCTCTCCACAATTTCCGCATTTAATACCATATGCCGATTATCTTCATTGTCCAATAATCCGCACATCATAAAGATTGCCTGCTCTGCCATATATTCATACGGCTGTCTTACCGTGGTAAGTGAAGGAGAATAGTATGCTCCAAACTCAATCCCGTCAAATCCCATAACAGACAAGTCCTCCGGCAGCTGATACCCTGATTCCTTTGCAGCTCGAAGACAACCGATCGCCAGGGTATCAGCAATCGCAAAAACAGCTGTAAACCTCCCCCCACATCGCTGATTCAATTCCTGAAACGCTTGGTATCCGCTTTTTATAGAAAATGATCTTGCATTCTCAGTCAGCGTCTCATCATATGGAATGCCTGCTTCGTTCAGTGCATCCTTATATCCCTCCAGGCGAAGCTTCATAATACCATAATTTTCTAATTCAGCGGCCATAAACGCAATCTTTCTATGACCTAACTGTAGCAAATATTTTGTTGCCTCATACGCCGCCATTCTATCATCAATGGCAATACTCGAAAATTCGTCAGCACTGATATTGTCTACCTCATTACTTGTAACCATAACCAGTGGAATATCCAATTCCTTAAACTTATTTCCACGGTTTTTTATGATGCCGCCCAAAAGAATAATTCCCCGTAAGCGTTTTTCCTTCATCTGGACAATAGCAGCATCCAGTTCATCTTCATCCTGGTCAATCTGCTGAATCATAATATTATAATGATTATCTATGCTTTTTTTCTGAATGATGCTTAGCATATCATTAAATACAGGGTTTGCAATACCCTTCATCAGAACGCACACGGTATTGGACTGAGACCGCTTCAAATTCCTGGCGCTATTATTCGGAACATAATTATATTCCTTAATAATTTCCTGAACCCGTTTCTGGGTTGCCTCTTTTACCTCTCCCGTATTGTTAATTACCCGGGAAACCGTAGCTACGCCCACTCCTGCTAGACGTGCGATATCTTTAATATTAATATTCCCTGTATTCACAAAAAGCTCCCCTTAATCAATATTTCATGTGCTTAATCTGCTCCTCCATTGCCTCCAATCTGGACATATAAGCGTTATAAATCATATCCGAATTTTCTCTCAATGTTCTCTTGGAATTTGTGTAAGGATTCTGAGTCGTAGCATAATCTACCTGCTTAATCCACTCCTCTGGAATCGACTCACCACCTGTAAGAGCGCCTGCAATTCCTGCTGCCACCGCGGCTACACAGTCTGTATCACGCCCCATATTAACTCCCGCCAAAATTGCTTCTTTTGTATTTCCTGCTGTCATTTTGAAGATGCAAATTCCTTTTGTAACCACCTCATTTGCATAACTAAATGGATATGGCATGCCCTCTCCGCTGTATACGCTGTCAAATTTGCTTCTCATTTCCTGTATCGTCCTGCAATCTCTGGTATAAGAAAGCTGTTCATCGATCTCTTTTACTACCAGATCTTTATCGCAATAATCATAAATTGCCCCAAGAACACTGTCTACCGTCGCATTCGGCTTTGTTGCCTCTGCGATGGCTATGCCTGTCACACAGGCCCATTTTAGACCTTTACTATTTGCCGTCTGATAAAGTTGTCCGCATTGCAAAATATCTTCCTTCGCTGCCTGAATATCTCCGGCGTTAATCAGACCAATTGGATGGCAGGCTCGGGCAAAACTGTTAAGTCCCGCATAATCACAGTATCTTCCCAGATCTGTAGCCGGAATTCCAGTTCTGGCCATAGCAAGAAGCGTATCCTCAAACGGCTCTGAAACCCAACCGCCTACTTTATCTTTAATATCCCTCAGCCAGATAGCTCGAATATCTTCTGCCGTTACCCTGTTTTTCTTTTCTCCAATTGCTGTGATCATCAATTTTTGACGTTCTACGCCATCTTCTGTTGTTCCCGCTTCACGCATCCACCCATTCCAATAATGTTCATATGGATACAGCTTGTCTACATAGCCATATTTATCTTCAATTTCCTGCCATTTCATCCCCTCAACAACCGCTCCCATGGACGATCCGATATGAACTCCTGCAATACAGCCAAACATTTTCTCTCTTAATGATACCATTGCTTTTTGTATGATGTTTATAGAAGCTGAAACATCACTTTTCCTTTCTTTATATTTCATATCGTAGTTCAAGACATTCAGATTGCAGCCTTCTCCAATTCCATAATTCCTTTGCTGTTTTTTCTGCGCTGTAACTCTAATTTTTCAAATACTTCAATTACAATTTCACAAAGATACAGTGTTTTACAGCCATGCTCCAAATGTCCACTAAACGTTTTTTCAGGACTGGAAAAAACTATATGTAAATGAGGCATATAATCTGCAATAATTCCAGAAATACTGCTTAATTCCATCGGAACATCGTTCCATACCGGATAAATTTCTACTGCAGGATACGAAACTGTTGTTACCATATGAATTCTTGTATCCGAAAGAGTTCCAATTCCAGAAACCACCACTCCATCTTTAATATTTGCTTCCGCTATTACCTGCTCAATGCTTTCCAGAAGCATATCGCCCGAATCCAAACGTATAATTACTTTCTTTCCATTACCTTCTTCGATAAAATATTTCATATCTGTTATCCTTTCACCGCTCCGGCTGTAATACCTCCAATAAATTGGGAAGAACACTTTAAGTATAATGCAAGTACCGGAATAATCGAAATCATTAAACCTGCACACAAGATTCCATAGTCCGTGTTAAACTGAGACTGAAAATTCATAAGGCCTAACGGCAGTGTTTTTATCTCTTCCTTCTTTATCATAATCAAAGCCCAATAAAACTCACTCCACACGCCCTGAAAATTAAAGATCGTAACAGTAGCCAACACCGGTTTCATAAGCGGAAGTGTTATAGACCACAAATTTTGAAATATTCCACAACCATCCATAGTAGCCGCCTCATCTAATTCTCTGGGAAGCTCCCTAATAAAGTTTGTCATAATATAGGTTGCCAAGGCAATTCCATTTGTTACATAAGGAAACAGCAGCGATAAACGGCTTCCTGTCAGCCCAAGCGCCTTCATTGTCATAAAATTGGGAACCGTTATCATCTCTGATGTTACAAAAAGCCCCGTCATATACACGATCAGCAATATATTGTGCCCCCAAGGCTGCAGCTTACCAAAGGAATACGATGCCAAAACAATAACCACCATCTGTACTAATAGTGTAACTGCCGTTATAAAAACACTATTCATAAAATACTTGCCAATCTTACCAATTTTCCATGCCTCTATATAATTCTGCGGTTTGAATGAGTGAATCGTAAATGGGCTCGTCAATACATCAAAATTAGATTTAACCGAAGTCATCAAAACAAAAAACAGAGGATAGATAACAAGGACTGCAAGAAACAGCAACGCAAACTGTGATAATACATAGCTTAATGTTATTTTCTTTTTCATGTCATCCTCCTACTCTGTTTCGCCTAGACCCAAGCCATCTTCCAAGCAAAACCAACGTTAAGATAATTCCAAACAGCACGGTGGACATCGTAAGAGCTTTATAGAATTTATAATCCATAAAGGCAGTATCATAAATAAGCATTGATACGACTCTGGTTGCAGTTCCAGGGCCACCTCCCGTTAACATGTAAAACAGCGCAAACGATTTCATTCCTCCCGTAATGGAAAGAATCACATTGGTTTCTGTAGTCCCTGCCGTCAATGGAAGGAAGAAATACCTTAACTTCTGCCATCTTCCGGCCCCATCAATCTCTGCTGATTCCAATATATCAAGCGGAATATTCTGCATAGCAATATAATACAAAACCATCGTAAACCCAACATACTGCCACGTATTAACAGCAATCACAGTGCCAAGCGCCGTTGCATTTTCTCCAACCCAGGCATGACAAAGAAAATCGAGACCGATCAAACGAAGAATATTATTTACCAGTCCTGTATCTGGCGACAGCATAAATCTCCACATAACCGCAATAACAGATGCAGGTAAAATCACAGGAATATACAGGGAAACCTTATAAAACTTTTGCCAGCCTGCCGTCATATGATACACCGCAAAAGCCAGCAGAAATCCCAAAGCCGTCTGAATCGCAGTAGAAACAACTGCAAATATAAGGTTGATTTTTATAGATGACCAATACGCCGGTGTATCCGTAAATAAATTTACATAATTTTTTAGCCCTACCCACTGATAATCTGGATTAAATCCATTCCAATCTGTAAAGCTCATAACCATACTTTTTATCATTGGATAGATTAAAAATACTGCCAGAAAAAAGAACGATGGGATCAGAAAAAAGTACCCCATGACCTTTTTTCTCCTCTCCAATTTATTGATTTTCAAAGTGATTCCTCCTTCCTTTTTCTGATTTTATGCGGGGAGACATAATCGTCTTCACTATGTCTTCCCCTCATTGGTTTCCGTACTATTTATTTTGCGTTTTCTTCAATACATTTTTGTTTTAAGTCAGCAATCGTCTTACCGAGATCTGCGCCGGTTGCATTTTCATCTGCAATAAAATCTGCAATGGCAAGGGCTTCGTCCGTAATCAAAGAACCCTGTGAATAATCGAATTTAATTCGATAACTTTTTGCATTCGAGAAAATCTCTACAAACTTATTCTGATTTTCATCTTCGTATACGCACCCTTTGTTACCCATAACAGACAGTGTTTCCTGACCAAACTTCTGCTGGACATCCAGCTGGCTCAAATATTTCAGGAAGCGGATACTCTGCTCCGGATATTTTGTTCCAGAATATACCATCCAGCCATCTACACCAAAGTTATACAACAGTGTAGGAACTCCCTCTTCCGGCGGGAATGCCATAAAGCCCAGCTCGATACCTGCCTCAGCAGCGTTCTCCTCCAAAGCAGCCAACTCGTTATTGTTAGCAAAGTAAATCAGGCCTTTTCCTGTGTAGAACTGCGTAGCAGCCTCTTCCTTCGTCAGAGCCAATGCATTTTTATCAATATATCCCTTTGCAATCCAGTCTTTTATCTTATTGCCTGCTATCTCATATTCTGCTGAAACATCGCTTAAGTGACCGCTTAAATACTCTTCAGAGGTCAATTTCCCGGACTTATAAAGCTCTGGCTCTGCCAGCGTTCTAGTTAAAGATGCTAACTGGAATCCTTGTGGATTTCCCGGAGCAATTAAAGGAATGATTCCCTTGGCTTTAACCTGTTCCATTAATTCAACTAATTCCGTCTGATTTTTCGGCTCCTGCCATCCATTTTCTTCCAACATCGTTTTATTGTATACTAAAACAGTACAAGTTGACCGGAATGGTACACCTAAGATCTTCTCTCCAACCGTACCAAGATCTAAGGAAACAGGAATAAATTCATTCTTCCAGGAAGCTCCATCTGCTTCCATAGCTTCTGTTAGATCATATGCTGCTCCCAAAGCATTAAAGCCGCCCATACGATCTAACCAGCAGCAAGTAACATCTGGTGCATCTCCAGATGCAAATGCAGTCTGTAACGTCTTTGTCAAAACATCCCAGGTGATAACTGTGGTTTCAATTTCGATATCAGGATTTAATTGCTCAAAATCTTCAATAATCTGATTAAATTGTGTCTCATATTCAGGCCAGTCGTGCATAAAACGAAGCGTGATCTTCTCCCCTGTTGCTTCCGTCTCTTTCGCCGTTGTTTCAGAAGTCTTCTCTCCTGTTACTTCCGTCTCTTTCGCCGTTGTTTCAGAAGGAGTCTGATTATTGCTTCCACAACCCGCTAACGAAACTGCCATAACACCGACCAAAGATGCTGCTACCATACTTCTAACCGTCTTTTTCATAAAAACTCTCCTTTTTCTTTTTATTTTGCAGCCATAGCTGTATAACTGACTTCCTTTTCATCCTTTTTTGACAAAACCTTTCCTACTAACTGAATCATATCATCCCCCTCTCCGTTTTTATTTTTTTATTGCTGGAAAGAGTTTGTCTTCCAACAAGTAAATCCCAACTCCTATTAGTGAAAAGAAACCCAAACCGAAATAAGCGATTTTCAATGAATACAATTCGCTAAAATAGCCAAAAGCACCGGCTCCCACAATTGTTCCAAGACTACTTATTGCTCCCATGAAGCCTAGCATAGTGCCAAGTTCTTCCGTACGTACAATCTGTCTTAAATAACTCATAAACGTAATATTTATTGTGCAAATCATTATGCCGTGCAAGAACTGTGTAAAAATTAATGTGGGAACGGATCCTGCCGTTGCAAGCAGCAACCACCGAATTGCCGATAAGATACATCCAACAACCAAAACCTGATGTGTCATACGTTTACTGAAATCACATAATTTTCCAATCCACGCCGATATAAAAATTTCAAAGAAACCAGAAGAAGAAACAATAATTCCGGAAATAATTTCATCTAATCCAAGTTCCCTAGATAGATAAATCTGTAAATATGAAAATCCTCCGTTACTTTGAAGCTGCATCAGCATATATAAGAAAAATAGGTTGATCATTCCAACTGTAATGTTTAATTTCGTCTTTGACCGTGCCTTATGACCTTCCGGGGAATGCCTTTTATAAAACTCAAATAATTTTACAAATAGAACCAGCTTCATGCATCCCATTAAAACCACAAGCAAAGCCAAACATCGAAAGTTAAACTGTTGTACAATAAAGCCAGAAGCCGCGGCAAAAATAATCCAAGCAATAGAACCTGCCATTTTATACATTCCAAGACTTTCCCCATAACGACTTCCAGAAATACGTTCTATTAAACGGTACATAAATGTCGAGAAAATCTTGTACGCAGCCACCTCTACAACAAACATTATTGCTAAAATTCCAGAATTCTTAGTACATGCAAAAACGCCATGGCCCAATAAGGATAAAACAAGCATACTTTTTAGTATCTGCTCTAAGCATGCATGTTTATCAATCAATCTGCCAAAGAGAACATTCAGACAACCAGTAAGCCCGTTCGACAAAGAAAGCAAAAAGCCATAAAACGCTACCGATATTCCCACATCTACCAGGCGGATACTTCTCGGAAATGTAATCAACGCCGACATACCGGTACTCAAAAAACTGATTGCTAACAAATAACCGTACACGTATCCTACTTTTTTATCCTTCATGTTTTCCCCATCACACAAATGCGTATCTGGAAACGTTTTCATTTTATTCAAAAATTATCCCTCCTGGTCTTTTCCTATGTGGGTTTTTCGCTCCGTTTTTCTCTCTAAACTGGCTACCGATATTCCCACATCTACCAGACAGATACTTCTCGGAAATGTAATCAACGCCGACATGCCTGTTCCCAGAAAAACGGATTGCTAACAAATAACCGTACACGCATCCTGCTTTTTTATCCTTCATGTTTTCCCCATCACACAGATGCGCGTCTGGAAACGTTTTCGTTTTGTTCAAAAGTTATCCTCATTTTCCTATGTGGATTTTTCACTCCGTTTTCCTTGATGCCTTCAAAGTGTCCTTCCGTCTGAATGGAGAGAATCTGGCAGTTCAATATTCCTTTCTTACTCTGGATATTCCGAGTAGATATAACTGTATAACTGATATCTACATTATAT
>SKDY01000213.1_pt1 | contig 52216 bp, 51 predicted proteins | sample 4826591 | NCBI WGS metagenome assembly SKDY01 (sample SAMN11008823, study PRJNA524170) | human gut metagenome | biome: Human fecal sample; material: Feces; isolation source: fecal sample from pouch patient p10, p22 | host: Homo sapiens | place: Israel: Tel-Aviv | collected 2016-06-15 | reverse complement strand
GCATTGAGGTCACACCTGTTCCCATACCGAACACAGAAGTTAAGCTCAATAGCGCCGAAAGTAGTTGGAGGATCGCTTCCTGCGAGGATAGGACGTCGCGATGCAACATGAACCGTACCAGAAATGGTGCGGTTTTTTTGTGCGTTTGTAAAGTAACTATTTACAAAAACGCAACGCAATCATGACACAACACTGACGAAACACATACAAAGGTTCACTATACTTAAAGATGTCGTAAGGGGTAAGCGCCTCACTTCAGTCTGCTACTACTAACTGTTGCTTACCGCTTGCGACCTAACTCGAATAATACATGACCATAGAAGGAGTCAGTGATGAATAAGAAGTAGCTTGTTGTAGGAAGTACTGTTGTTCTCGTATTAGCCGGGGGATTGGTTGGGCATGATGCAAATGCCGCAAAGAAGAAGCAAGTGTTGGCTGTGGGGTCAACCGCTTTACAACCACTAGCGTCACAAGCCGCTGAGATGTATGGAGAGAAGCATCCTGGTGTGTCGGTTGTCGTGCAAGGTGGTGGATCTGGAGCTGGTCTGAGCCAAGTTGGTAAGGGTGGCGTAACCATTGGAAATTCTGATATTTTTGCAAGTCAGAAGGATGGGGTTGATGCTAAAAAGCTAACAGATCATAAAGTAGCAGTTGTTGGTATTGCACCAGTGGTAAATAAGGATGTGCCAGTAAAGTCTTTGACCAAGGAACAATTGCGAGACATCTTTACGGGTAAGATTACTAACTGGAAGGACGTTGGTGGTAAGGATGAAGATATTGTCCTAGTTAACCGTGCCCAAGGTTCTGGTACACGTTTCACGTTTGAACATGATGTTTTGGACGGCGAGAGCGCTAAGACATCACAAGAACAAGATGATAATGGTGCCGTTCAAAAGATTGTGTCAACGACGCCTGGTGCCATTTCATACTTGGCTTTCTCATACACAACAGGACCAAATGCTAAGGGTATCAAGACGGTTGCCATTGATAAGGTAAAGCCAACTGATAAAAACGTCGCATCAAACAAGTGGCAAATCTGGGCCTACGAGCACATGTACACAACGAAGAAGACTGATAAGAATACAAAGTCTTACATCAAATTTGTGCAATCAAAGGCCATGAAGTCGACTATTAAGAAGCTTGGATACATCCCAGTTTCTGATATGAAGGTTACGAAGAATGCTGACGGTGACGTCAAAAAGAATTAAAGATTGAAAGAGCATGTTGAACAGAGAGTCAATATGCTCTTTTTTTGGACAAAAACGGTAAACGCCCCTCTTTATTTATAAGGGGGATGTTATGGAATTTGACTTAAGTTTATTATATGGGCGCCTAGTTCCGGCCACTAATACAGCAGCAACGCCGGCTAATGCCGTGATGACGCCAGCAATCGAAAATGAAATTTGTCAGCGGTGTGCGACGACAATTAAACCGCATTGGCGTTTGGTAGATGGGGCCACTTATTGCTGGGCATGCGCCAATTTAGGAAGACTTTCAAGCCAAGATGTCTTACTGACCATACCTGAGCCACGAGCCTATGAAATTGAACCAGAGCCATGTGTGTGGACGGGAACGTTAACACCGGCTCAACAGCGAGTGGCGGATGAACAGATCAAAGCCTTGGAGAATGAGGTCTCTCATCTCACATATGCAGTAACTGGTGCAGGTAAAACAGAAATGCTCTTTCCGATGTTAACCTACGCATTGCAAGCGGGAAAACGCGTTGCGATTGTTTCGCCACGTGTGGATGTGATTGTTGAACTGGCGCCCCGTATTCGCGCGGCGTTTATCACCGATTTTGTAACCCTTTATGGCGATTCACCGGATGACTATCGCTACACACAATTGGTCCTGGCTTCAACGCACCAATTGCTCCGCTTTAAACAAGCTTTTGATGTCATTGTGATTGATGAAGTAGATGCTTTTCCATACGCAGAAAATCCGCAGCTGATTGGTGCCTTACATCAAGCGACTGCATTACATGGATCGCATTTCTATCTAACGGCGACACCGAGTTCGCGTTTGCTTCGTGAAGTACGGCGTAGACAAATGGTAATTAGTCTGTTGCCACGTCGTTTTCATGGCAATCCACTGCCGAATTTTACGATAAAGCGAGTGGGTGAGTGGCGCAAAAAGATGCCCCGGCAACTACGACAATTACTACAAACATATCAGCAAACTGGACAACGATTTTTACTGTTTGTGCCGTCAGTCGCTGATTTAGATACGGTGCTAACGATGGTTCATCATGGCACACCTGATATGGCCATTGCAGCCACGCACGCCACTGATTCAGAGCGGCAAGCAAAGGTACAGGTAATGCGCGACGAAAGCCTACAAACGCTCATTACAACCACCATTTTGGAGCGTGGAGTAACGTTTCCGGGCATCGATGTGTTTATCTTAGGCGCTGATGATGCGGTGTTCAGTCAGGCAGCGCTCATTCAAATTGCTGGGCGTTGTGGGCGTAGTAGTAGCCGACCATTCGGCAACGTTACGGCGTTTGTTCAAGAAAGAACGCAAACACTTCTGGCAGCACGCAGTGAGATAAATTATTTAAATCAGATGGGGCGAAGTTATGAGATGTGAGTTTTGCGGAAAGGGCGTTGCACAAACTTGGCAATTATGGGATTTTTGGCAGTTCAAACCAAAGAGCCAACAGCCGATTTGTCAGGACTGTTGGGGGATGTTCACGCCAATCATCGGGCCGACCTGCCAAGAGTGCGGCCGGGCCTCACGCCAAGAAACATGCGAAGATTGCCAGGTTTGGTTAGAGGAAGGCTATCCGCCACTTAAGAATCAAGCGTTGTTTAAATACGATGCTATGATGCACGATTTCTTTCAGCAATATAAGTTTCGGGGTGGTTATCATCTGCGAACTATTTTTCAAGAAGCCTTGCAGAAAAGGTTGGCTGAAGTTTCAGTGGATATGATTGTGCCAATCCCAGTTAGTCCCGATACGTTAGCGATGCGCGGGTTCAACCAAGTTAATGGTCTATTAGAAATATGTGAAATAGATGATATTCTATGTTGTATATCGCATAACAAGAGTGTACAATCTTTGAAAACACGTCAGGATCGTCTAAATACGGCACAACCATTTATGTGCCAATTGGGTAATCTTGATTTAACTGGTCAGAGAATTTGCTTAGTTGATGATGTTTATACGACAGGGAGAACCTTGCGACATGCTGCGACGTGTTTATATGAATGTGGTGCGAAACAGATATGCACGATTACCTTAGCTAGATGACGGAGCTATGAACAGTTTATGAAAACGCTTTCTCTCTTGTCATCTGAGTGTTACAATATAGTTACCGAAAGGACATCTCAAGGATACTTTGGGAGATGCGTGAAGCCATATTAGGGGACTAGGCCCACGCAAAATAAGTCAGATAGGAGACAGAATTATGCTAGAATTTAAGGTACGTGGTGAAAACATTGAGGTCACAGACGCGATGACTGAGTACATCGAGAAGCGTTTGTCACGTTTGGAGCGTTACTTGAATGATGATGCTAAGTATGTAGCACACGTTAATGTTCGTTCTTACAAGGAAGGAACATTCAAGACTGAAGTAACGATCCAATTGCCATACTTGTTGTTGCGTGCAGAAGATACGCAATCAGACATGTATCAAACGGTCGACTTCGTGTCAGAAAAGTTGGAGCGCCAAATCCGTAAGTACAAGACTAAGGTTAACCGCAAGTCTCGTGAAAAGGGATACAAGGGCATCGAGCAATTGGACTTTGCTGTTGAAGAGCAAGTTGAAGAAGCTGAGGCTGAAGAAGCAGCAGGTTTGGACATTGTTCGTACAAAGCACGTTGCTTTGAAGCCAATGGATGCTGAAGAAGCCGTTTTGCAAATGGAATTGTTGGGCCACGAGTTCTTCATCTTCCAAGATGCTGAGACGAACACACCAGCTGTTGTCTACAAGCGTCGTGATGGCAAGTATGCTTTGTTGGATACGGAAGCATAATTTCGTTAGATTAAGGCGTTACGCATAAAACCTATAAATAAAATCAAACACTGGTATGAGATGATAGGGCATCTCGTACCGGTGTTTTTTTATGTTGTTGACTTACTAAAAATTAGAGTATAAAATCAATATTGTTAAAAAATAATGAGAAACAATTTGAGCAGGAAAGTAGTTAGCCTTGGGAAATGCACAGAAAACTGTTGAATGATGAGAGACAGTGATTAACCAGCTGATGAAAATGACCTGTGATTGGTATGCGTGAGTGGCAAGCCTATGAGCGCATAACGGGGTGGTCGCCGTTACAACGACACGCGTATCGTCAATGCATCATCTCGCACCCTGACCGTACGTTATGAAGATTGCGCCGGGTAACTGGCCAATAAAGATAGAATGGTAACACGACAAGCTCGTTTCTATTCCAGAATTTATCTGGGGTAGGAACGGGCTTTTTATTTTAGAAATGAGGCATAAGAATGACAGAATCAGAATTGAATTTCGACACACTTGCTTTGCATGGTGGATATACACCTGACGCGGAGGCACATGCGACGAGCGTACCTATTTACCAAACGACGTCATATGTATATGACAGCGCGGATGATGCGGCCTCACAATTTGCGCTTGAGAAGCCAGGCCAACTTTATACGCGCTTTACCAATCCGACGACAGCGGTCCTTGAAGATCGATTGGCGTTGTTAGAAGGTGGTGTGGGCGCAGTGGCCGTTTCATCGGGGATGGCAGCCATTAATTACGCATTGGAAAACTTAACCGTCGCTGGTGATCACATTGTGGCTGCTAACACGCTATACGGTGGGACACATAACCTGCTTGCGACCGCCTATCCACGTCGCGGGGTCACAACTACGTTTGTGGATATCGACGATTGGGTTGCCGTCACAAATGCCATTCAAGCGAATACGAAGGCATTGTACGTTGAATTAATTGGTAATCCCAACTCGAATATTGCTGACTTAACGGTGTTGGCTGACATTGCACACGAAGCGGGTATTCCATTGATTGTCGACAACACATTTGCGACGGCGTACTTATCACGTGTTTTTGACTTTGGTGCGGACATTGTCGTTTACTCGGCAACTAAGTTCTTGTCAGGTCACGGTGCAGCACTGGGTGGTGTAATTGTCGATAGTGGTCACTTTGATTGGACCCAAAATGATAAGTTCCCTGGTTTGACCACGCCGGACGAAAGTTACCACGGGCTGGTTTACACGGAAAAGTTTGGGAATGCTGCCTACATTAACCGCATTCGCTATAACTTGCTCCGCGACACTGGCGCTACGTTGTCACCATTCAATGCCTGGTTGATTTTGTTGGGGCTTGAAACGTTATCTTTGCGTGTCCAACGTCACGTGGATAATGCCAAGCGTGTTGCGCAATTCTTGGCACAACACCCAGCTGTGGCGTGGGTGAATTATGCCGGATTGACTGATAATCGTTACTACGAGCGTGCGCAACAATATCTGCCAAAGGGACCAGGTTCAATCTTCACGTTTGGGGTTGTCGGGGGTGCTGATGCTGGTAAAAAAGTGTTGGACAGTGTCAAAGTATTCACGCATTTTGCTTCGTCTGGTGAAGGTAAGTCATCTATCTTGCACCCGGCATCAACCTCACACGCACAACTTTCAGAAGAAGAGTTGATCGCTTCAGGCACCCGCCCAGAGACGCTTCGCTTGTCTGTCGGCATTGAAGATATTAGTGATTTGCTGGCTGACTTGGATCAAGCATTGCGTTTTGCAACCGGCGATTAAGCCACGGTGAAACCTGTTATAATAGAATCATTATTGATTAATTATCAGTGCCGTTAAAGGCAAGAAGGAGATTCTATTCATGGCTAAGACGAAGTTCGTTTCACCACAACAATACGCAGCAAACTTGGGGGCTGTTATCCAAGCAACTGAGGACGCTGGTAACAAGGTGGCACCTTTCTTTGAGAAGTTGGATGACGCAATCAAGGCTGACAAGGTGGCTGAGATGCCAAAGGCCGAATTCCAAGAAATTGCAATGGAATTTGACGAAGCCGTTGCCGTTTACAAGGATGCTTCAGCTAAGATCAACGCAATCGCTGCCCCAGTTCGTTTGATGGGTGTTCACCAATCAATGAAGAAGACGTTTGGTGAATACGCTGATGCCACTGAAATGATGGCAAAGTCATTGGACGTTGAAAACCAAACGATTAACATGGACGACTTCAAGCAATCAGAGACGGATCAAGATACGTTGATGGAGAAGTTCTTGGTGCAAGTTCGTCGCATCATGAACACGGTAATGTAATGACGACGGCGGTAGATGATGCCCTAAAGATTGATATCGTTGGGGAAGTAGCAAAAGAATTGGCCTTGCCACTTAACAAAGTGACCGCAACGGCTGATTTGTTGGCTGATGGTAACACGGTGCCATTTATCGCGCGTTACCGTAAGGATGTTACGGGTAACTTGGATGAAGTCCAAATTCGTGACATCCAAGCAGCCACGAAGCGTTTGGAAGATTTACAAGCGCGTAAGGCGACAGTTGAAAAGGCCATCACTGAGCAAAAGGCGATGACACCAAACTTGATGAAGGCCTTGGTGGCAGCTGATACGATGCAAGCGGTGGAAGATTTGTATCTCCCATACAAGCAAAAGCGTCGTACCAAGGCGACTATCGCCAAGGAAGCCGGCTTGATGCCAATGGCGCAGTTTGTACAAAAGTTCCCAGCGGAAGGCTTGCAAGCAGAAGCAGCGAAGTATGTTGATGCGGATAAGGATTTGCCAGATGTGGCTGCCGTTATGGCCGGTGTCCACGAGATTTTCGCCGAAGTTATTGGTGAAAACGCTGGCTTGCGTGACTGGGTTCGTAAGTATACTCGTGACCACGGGCGCTTGGTTTCTAAGCAAAAGCGTGGCGCAGGTGATAAAGACGAACAAGGCATTTTCCAACTTTACTACGACTTTAGTATGCCGATGAATAAGGTGGCGAACCACCAAATTTTGGCAATTAACCGTGGTGAAAATGAAGGTGTGTTGTCAGGCAGCATCGATGTTGACGTGGCTGCTATCGAGCGTTACTTGAAGTTCCGTTTGGTTGGGTCAAAGACTGGCGAATCAGCCGACGTTTTGACAGCAGCAGCTAACGACGCCTACAAGCGTTTCATTGGTCCAGCTATCGAACGCGAATTGCGCAAGGAATTGTTCGATCGCGCAGCGGGGGATGCCATTAAGGTGTTTGGCACAAACTTGTATCACTTGCTGATGGCGGCGCCTTTGCGTGGCCGTGTCGTGTTGGGTTACGACCCAGGTGTTCGTACAGGTTCTAAGCTAGCGGTTGTCGACGAGAATGGTAAGTTCTTGGAGAAGGCTCACATTTACCCATTGCGTGGTATGCAGTACGATCCTAAGGGTGCTAAGCAAACCATCATTAACTTGGTTAAAAAGTATGGGGTGTCATTGGTTGCCATCGGAAACGGAACGGCTTCTCGTGAATCACAAAGCTTCGTAGCTGACATCATTAAGTCAGATTTGCCTGACTTGCAATATGTCGTGGTTAACGAATCAGGTGCTTCAGTGTACTCAGCTAGCGATATGGCGCGTGCTGAATTCCCCGACTTGCAAGTCGAGCAACGTTCAGCCATTTCAATTGCCCGTCGTTTGCAAGATCCAATGGCTGAGTTGATTAAGATCGACCCACAAGCGGTCGGCGTTGGGCAATACCAACACGACTTGCCAACGAAGGAACTTGAAACGGAATTGGATGCGGTACTGGAGACGGCGGTTAACCAAGTTGGGGTTAACTTGAATACGGCGTCACCACAATTGCTAACGCACATTGCTGGTTTAACTAAGACGACAGCTGCCAATATCGTCTCTTATCGTGATGAGAATGGTCAATTTACGTCACGCGCGCAATTGAAGAAGGTACCAAAGCTTGGCCCTAAGGCGTTTGAGCAAGCTGCGGGATTCTTGCGTTTGCCAGATGGAAAGAACGCGTTGGACAACACTGACATTCACCCAGAATCATACAAAATTGCGGAGGCCTTGTTGGCTGAGGCAGGTGTCACAGCACTAGGTGAAGCCGCGCAAAAGCCATTGGCCCGTTTGAACAATCAGGCGACAGCTGATCGCTTCGGCATCGGTCTCGCAACGTTGCAAGATATTATTGCATCATTGGGTAACCCAGGCCGTGATTTGCGTGATGATGCGCCAGGTGCTGTGTTGCGTTCGGATGTGTTGTCATTGAAGGATTTGAAGCCGGGGATGCAATTACAAGGAACGGTACGTAACGTGGTCGACTTCGGGGCATTCGTTGATTTAGGTGTGCACGAAGATGGCCTGGTTCACATTTCACGCATGGCTAAGCGTCGCGTGACGAACCCACACGAGATTGTTGCCGTTGGTGACATTATTACTGTTTGGGTGGTTGACGTTGACGTAAAGCGTGAGCGAATCGGTTTGACGATGATTGAACCAACAGAAAAGTAAACGAGAAGAGTGGATGATAGTCCACTCTTTTTTATTATCCAGGTATAATAGTAAGAAAAGGGGGAAAGTGCCATGGCATTTTTAGACGTAGTAAGTAAGGTCGTTAAGAAGACCGGTGATGTTGTGACCGTATTGGGCGAGCAAGCACAAAAGGGTGGCGATTATTTGGCTGATCCAGAAAACCAAGCTAAGATTAATGACAAGGTTGGTGAATTCAAGGACGCCGTTGTTAATGTGTTTAATGACATCACCAAGAAGGATAAGTCACAACAAACTGAAGCCGAAGCGGAACCTGGGGTACGCAAGGATGTAACGCCAGCTGATGAGGATATTATTATTAAGTATCCAGAAGATGAACCAGCTGAAGACGTTAAGGTAGAGGTCTTGCAACCCCGTCATAACAATGATGACGAGATATAGTCAGCTTGCATATAAGCGCTATATCTGATAATATAATCTGTGCTGATACTTTCGGTACAGACATGCGGTCGTGGCGGAATTGGCAGACGCGCAGGATTAAGGATCCTGTGGTAGAGATACCGTGCGGGTTCGACCCCCGCCGATCGCATAATGATTTGAAAAGCCTCGAGATACGTTGATGTATCTCGAGGCTTTTTTCGTTTTTAATCTGCAAGCTGATAAATCTGTTTAAGTTAACATAAAAACCAATGAATAACCTGTCCAGCAGGGCAGTTGTATATATTTGTTGCAAAAAAATTGATATAAGTCCAATTTTGGACGTTTATTATATTTTTGTCCGATAACGGACATTTGATTAAAAATAGTGTTTTGATTGAAAGCCATCATCTTACATAATAAAGCCAATGAATAGAGGCCTTTTTAGACCTGGAATGGTAGGCGATGATATGAAGCTTTTCAAGAATAGGAACAGTCTTTGGTTTGTTTTTTGGGCTGTAATTTTGACACTAGCAGTAGTTTTCTTTCCGGACGAGTCCAGTCTGAAATCTGACCAATCAGTGCCGGACTCTTATCAGAGTGTACAGGCAGACAAATTGGCCAATCAATTTAGTGAAAAAGATAAGGGTGCGAAAACGGTCATTGCCGTATACACAAATGGTAATCAACCGTTGACCGATGTTCAAAATCAAGCAATTGATCAAACAGTCAAAAAGCTACGAGATAATGCGGCCGAATATAAAATTACTGGTGTGACGGATGCGGGAGATAGTTCCGAGGCGAAGTCACAGGTCGTTTCGAAGGATAAAACGACACGACTGGTACAGCTAACAGTGAAGTCAAACGATATTACGAAAATGAAAAAGGAACTGACGGCGGCAACTGCTACAAAACAAGTCAGGTCTTACATTACAGGTAGTGATATCTTGGACCAAGATTTCGGTGATGCTACCGGTAAGGGAATCGCCAAAACAGAATTAATCGCTGTTATTTTTATTTTTGTTGTGCTGATTTTTGTCTTTAAGTCACCAATCACACCGATTTTGTCACTAGCTACGGTTGGCGTGTCAGCGGTCGTTGGCATTAGTATCGTGTATAACATGGTTAAATATTGGGGATTGTCATACTCGGATTTAACGGAAGCGTTTATTATTATTGTCCTTTTTGGGATTGGAACCGATTATAATATTTTGCTATATAATGAGTTCCGATCAGGTCTCGTGCGTGGACTGGACAAGTTTGCGGCATCAAAAGAGGCCATTCGAGTTGGTGGCCGCATCATTTTGTACGCCGGCGTATCGGTGTTGATTGGTATGGGAACGCTCTATTTTGCTGACTTTTACCTTTATAAGTCGGCATTTGGTATTGCTATCAGTGTGGCGGTCTTGTTGATGGTGCTGTTAACGTTAAACCCATTCTTTATGACGACATTTGGTTCGTTTATGTTCTGGCCAACCAAGTCGTTTAACGTTGAGGGTGAAAGTCGCTTCTGGCAATTCCTTACCAAAACGGCTTTGGCACGTCCTGTAATCGCACTCGGGACACTTCTAATTATCTTGGTGCCGATTGCATTACAAAGTCACGGTGATTTAAATTACGATAGTGCGGTTGAGGTGAGTGACAAGACGCCATCGAAGCAAGGATATAATTTGATTCAGTCTCATTTCTCGAAGGGGATGGCTGCCTCGACGACGATTTACTTAAAGTCAAATACAACATTAGATAATCAAGATGACCTTCGGGTAATTGATCAAGTTACGCAAAATCTTAAGTCAATTAAGAACGTAGAAAAAGTAATGTCCGTAACCCAACCAGTTGGTGAAAAAATCAAAGCGCTATACGTTAAGCAACAATTATCAGACGTGACTTCTGGACTTGGTTCGGCCACAAATGGCTTATCACAAATTAAGTCTGGTTTGCATTCAGCGAAGACGGAAATTGATGGTTCTGACATGAGTGGTACTGTGAAATCAGCCACAGAGTTGTCAGATGGGTCAAAGGAAGTGGCTGCTGGTGCAGCATCGTTGCAATCAGGTATTGGCCAGATTACAACGGGCATTAATCAATTGCAGAGTCAGTTGACAGCAGGGACGGCCGATGGCGAACAGATTACACAGTTAGCAGCGGCTTTGCCTGAATTAAACCAGGCGATTAACCAATTAAATGAACAAGTTAATCTGACCAATAATCAACAGGACGCAGATGTGACTGATCACCTAACGAAGATTGGTTCAGCGGCAAACGAGATTGGCAATCAACTCGGTAGCGTTAACGAGGCGTTGCAAAACGTGAGTGAAGACAGCGACTTTGACGCGCAGTCACTGCTTGATGAAATGAAGCAAGCAGGCATTGAAATGACGGCCGAACAACAGGCTGCTGTTAAGCAATCGATTGATGACAAGCTGGCAAAGCAGCAAGCTGAAATGGCTGCTGTGCAGAAACAAGTGACAGCATCTTTGACGGCTATTGGTGAACAGGCACAGCAAATTGGTGATGCGGATCAAGCATTGGCAAGTCAGCTAACATCATTAAATGAAACAACTAGCCAACTACAAACAGCGGTTGCCCAATTGACGCAAGCATCAAATCAGCTGTTACCAACGTCGGCAAGTGTGATTCAACAATTATCAGGGGGAATGGATCAACTTAAGTCAGGGACAACACAATTGACCACGGCGTTGAATGAAGTTGATTCGCAAACTGGACAATTGACAGCCGGCGCACAACAAGTTGCTAACGGCAACTCGCAATTTGCGGCTGGGTTTACTGGCCTTGCTGGCCAAATGAAGACATTGTCAGAGGGATTGGCTAGCGCTGATGGTGGACTAGGTGAAGTTAGTGCCGGCACGAATGACGTGAACAAGTACGTGAAGGAGCTCAAGCAGTCATCATCATCAGAGATGTTTTACGTACCAAATGATATGATTCATGGTGAGGACTTTAAGTCGTCATTAGACACATACCTATCGGATAATCGTAAGATGACGTCAATTACAGTGTACTTGAAGGGTGATCCAAGTACGGTACATGCGACAAAGCAAATTGATAATATCAAAGCTGTATTAACGGCCACTTTGGCTGGTACGGATTTGAAAGATGCTACCTTCGCAATTGGTGGCACGACATCGTCAACCAAAGATTTGAATGATTTAGCAACGAAAGACTTTGTTAAAACAGCGGCCATCATGCTGATGGGAATCTTAATTGCGTTATTGTTCGTCACACGTTCATTCTGGCAGTCAATTGCTATCGAAGGGACGTTAGTGTTGGCGTACTATGCCGCATTGAACATTGTGCACTGGGTGACGTCGTCTTTGCTAGGCCAAGATAGTTTGACTTGGAATACACCCTTCTTCTCATTCATCATGTTAATAGCATTGGGTGTTGATTACACCATTTTCTTGATGTTGAAGTACCGCGACGAATTAGCAGCTCATAAGGATGCCCGCGTAGGGGTAAAGGCTAGCCTAATCAAGTCGGTTGCGATGATTGGGACGGTTGTTATATCTGCCGCAGTTATTTTGGGCGGGACTTTTGCCGCGTTGATTCCGTCAGGTGTTCTAACGCTAATTCAAGTTGCCCTTGTTGTGATTGTTGGCTTGGTATTGCTAGTTATCTTAATTCCTTTGGTGTTGCCAGCGGTTATTAGTTTGACGCAGGGTAACACAGCGGAATAAGTGTTTTTAAAAATTGAAATGGGGGGATAGTCATGGAAATTAAGCCATTGCAGCGAAAAGACTTTGGGAAGATTCAACGATTTGCGATCACGGGGATGCATTTGTCACGGTACACATCAAATCGTTTCGAGTTATATTTTTACGCCAAATATTTTTGGTATTTAGAGTTGTTACGTGCAACGCGAATCTACGCAGCTTATGAAGGGGATGAGTTTGCCGGCGTGCTTTTGTTAGATATTGATGGGGAACAGAAAGCATATCGTAGTTGGTGGGCTCAAAAATTCGTTGCGTTGATGGAGTGGATCATGCAACGCGGATATGCGGATACATCTGACCAGTACGGTAGTGCTAATGATGAAATGTTAGTAAACTATAAGCAACGGCAACATGTTGATGGCGAGTTGAATTTCTTTTTGGTCAATACAGAGATTGTTGGCCGAGGAATCGGAACACAATTGCTAATTGCGGCAGAAAAAGATTTGGAGAACAAACACATCTATTTATTCACGGATGATGGTTCAACTTACCAATTCTATGACAAGCGTGACTTTGAACGGGTAGGAGAAAAACAAATTTCGCTACCCGTTAACGGCGAAGATGTTGCATTAACGGCGATGTTGTACGCAAAACAATACTGATAAAAACAAGGCTGGGACAAACGTATCTGTCCCAGCCTTGTTTTAGTATTCTTCAAAGATTGTCGTCAAGATTGAAATAATGACTTGCTTATCTGTTTGGGCACCATCCTGCAACCATTGATTAACCACCCCAATTGTCCCGGTTACGGAGTAGGTCACACCGTAGTAATCAGTCGGGTTATTACGATCAAGGTGTTCTAGTAACAAAATTTTTTCAATGAAGATAGGTATCATTCGACCGAATAAATCAGTGTTTTGTGATTGCGTTAAAACAACAAATGCGTGTTTGTGATTATCTATGTAACTAACTAAGTTGCTTACTAACAGAGAAAAACTGTCTTAGGACAAATCGGGATAATCCGCAGTTATTTGATTTACCAAGCCGGCTAGTAACTCATTGACGGTTTGGTCGTATAAATCGAATACGTCATCAAAATGGACGTAAAAGGTGCTTCTAGAGACATTCGCAATGTCCACGATTGATTTAATCGTAATTTTGTTTAGCGGCGTTGTTGGTAATAATGAAAGTAGAGCGTCTGACAAGGCGTCCCGTGTTTTTTTAATGCGACGATCGATGATCATAGATAAACCTCCTTTCATAAAATAGACACATGTCCACTATTAGACGATTGTATCATGCGTGGACGGAACGGGCCTTAACATAACAATAATTGAGAAAGATTTTTCCGGCAGGGTAGTAGATATCAGGCGACGACAAGAGTTAGATGTAGCCAAAGGATTCGTGGTTTCGTGGGGCGAATTAATAAATTTAAACTGGTCTTATCTAACCGAATGACAGAAACGAACAATTTCGAGATGTCTGTAAGCATATTGCTATTACTTTGTTTTGTCATTAAAGAGAAGTGAAAGTTTTTGCGGTTTTCTCAAAAAGTTAGATAATTGTGCCACCAAGTCAGAAGGCACCTACATTTGCGGGTCAAAATGGACCGTAAATGGGACGTTCCTTTTCATTTGACACCTTGCTTTTTCGTGCTACACACTATAGACTTATAAATTGTAAGTGAAATGTAGTACAAATCAGTTAGGAAATTTTAATCATGACAAAGTACGGTGTAATTGTAGGATCAACTCGTAAGAACTCATACTCACTTGGTGTAGCGGAGGCCCTTGTTGCTGGTTTGCCAGCCGATGCAGAAGTTTCATACTTCGACATCGCAACGTTGCCTTTGTACAACCAAGACCTTGATGCTAACTCTCCTAAGGAATATGAAGACTTCCGTGCGTGGGTTTCTGCACAAGATGCCTTTATCATGGTAACGCCTGAACACAACCGTTCAGTGCCAGCTGCATTGAAGAACGCTTTGGACATTGCTTCACGTCCATGGGGACAAAACGTCTGGGCTGGAAAGCCAGTTTTGCCTGCCTCACAATCAATCGCCGGTCTTGGTGGTGTTGTAGCGCACCACGTGTTGCGTAACTCTTTGGACTTCTTGGACATGGCTATCATGCACCAACCAGAGCTTTACATTGGTAACACGGCCGAATTGGCAAACGAAGGTGGAAAGATCACTAACGAAGGAACGAAGTCATTCCTTGCTGGTGTAGCTGACCAATACAACACGTTTGTTTTGAAGCACTTGGGATAATAACTATTATGAAAATGACGACTAGTTTAACGACTAGTCGTCATTTTTGTATATGTAAGGGTTATCATTTAACATTTGACTGAAATAAGCGTACGCTTAACGTATCCACCGGCTACGAAAGGAAGTGCACTTATGGACGCAATGGAGAAGTCACAACGGATCGAAAATTGGTTGAAAGAAAACGGGTCTGTGCAAGTCGCAGTTTCAGAGTACATGGCGTCGAATCCGCCAATGTCAGTTAGTCGCTTTTTGGCGACGAATGACTGTTCTAACAAGCCTGAAACAGGCTTGGAAGGTATTTTGTTGCCAAACGGCTTGTATTACGATTTGCGTGGTTCTCACAGTATGATGATGAATGTGCTAGCTGCACAGACGCTTGATACGACGATTGAGAACTACATGAAGTCAGTACCCAAGGTTTGTTATACCGCAATGACGGCTTATGCAATGAAAATTACAGGTGCCGTCATGTTACACAATAATGTACAACAATATGCTGATGAACTAACGCAGGCACAAAAGGATGCGCTATTGCAGTTGGAATCAGCAAATAAATTAGTAGTTAATCTCCAGCCAGTCCGGATGCCGGCGCGTATCAAGGTGCACTATCCAAAGCTGGTTGAACGGCAACAGGCAGTGCTTGCGGCTAACTAGAGAAAGAGAAACGTTCTGGCAGATGCCGGAACGTTTTTTAATAGAATTTTGCTTATTTAAAGTTTGGCGGTAGAATGAATTGTGAAGTTGTACACACGGAGGAGCGTAATGACAAAACATGATCATCATCATGATATGAGCATGCATGAGCATAGCGAACATCAGATGAATATGAGCGAAAAACATATGGACATGGATATGCCAATGGCGCATCATGACATGGACCACATGGACCACATGGACCACATGGACCACATGAATCATGATGACATGATGATGCACGGTGGCCACATGATGCATATGGGGAATATGAATCGAAAGTTGATTGTATCCCTAATCTTGACGGTGCCAATTATCCTGCTGTCACCAATGATGGGGATGAAGATGCCGTTTACGATTACCGGCATTCCGGGTCAAAACTGGCTGGTACTGTTGCTGGGGTCAATTCTATTTTTCTACGGTGGTACGCCATTCTTTAACGGTGCCCGTGGCGAATTGCAGAGTCGCAAGCCGGCAATGATGACGTTGATTACAATGGGCATTGTGGTGGCTTACGTTTACAGTTTGTACGCCACGATTATGAACGCCTTGCATCCTGAAGCCATGGTGATGGATTTCTTCTGGGAGTTGGCAACGTTAATCGACATTATGTTGATTGGTCACATCATCGAGATGAACGCGGTGATGAAGGCTGGTTCTGCCGTTGATGGTCTGGCAGCGTTGGTGCCTAAGATGGCACACCGTCGTCATCATGGTGACCACTTCATGGATGTCGCGATTTCAGACTTGGCATTAGGCGATGTATTGCTAGTCAAAGAAAATGAACGTGTGCCAGTTGATGGGCGTGTCTTAACGGGGATGCCAACGTTGGATGAATCACTACTAACAGGTGAATCAACCGGCGTCATGAAGCACGAAGGCGACCACGTTGTTGGTGGCTCGCTAAATGGTGGGGCCTCATTCACGATGACGGTGGCGCATCGTTCTGATGATGGGTTCTTGGCCCAAGTCCAGCACTTGGTTGCCAATGCCCAACAAAATCAATCACACGCGGAGACGCTGGCTGACCGAGTGGCTGGCTGGTTGTTCTACGCTGCGATGATTGTTGGTATTTTGGCCTTTGTGATTTGGACAGCCACCCACGGCTTTGCTTACGCTTTGCCAATCGCGGTGACGGTGTTTATTATTGCCTGTCCACACGCACTTGGCCTGGCCATTCCATTGGTTGTTGCGCGTTTGACAGGCTTGGCTGCCCAAAATGGTTTGCTAATCCAAAACCGCGCTGCCTTGGAACGCGTGAATGATTTGCGTTACGTGCTGATGGATAAGACAGGAACGCTGACGGAAGGTGATTTTAAGGTGCAAACCGTTAACACTTTGGCTGACGGTTGGACGTCAGATGATGTGTTGCGTTATGCAGCAGCCCTTGAACAAGGTAGCTCACACCCGTTGGCAACTGGTATTTTGAAGGCAGCCCATGAATTGGACGTGCCAATGGTGATGCATCAAACGGCGACAGCTGGTGAAGGTGTTTCTGGTATGATTGGCGATGCGCACTATCGTTTGGTATCACCAACAACGTTGCCTGAAACTCTCGATCAGCAAGTTCGAGACCTAATCGTGAAGGCGACGGCAACAGGCGAGACGGTCAGTGTCTTGTTGAAGCATGATGAACCACTTGGTATTATCGGCTTGTCAGATGCGATTAAGTCAGATGCAAAGGCATTCATCGCCAACTTACAGGCGCAAAATATCACACCGGTAATGTTGACTGGTGATAATGAAAAAGCAGCCCAACGCGTGGCTGCAAACTTAGGCATTCACGAAGTCCGCGCTGACCTGAAGCCGGCTGACAAGATTGCGTTGGTCAAGACGTACCAAGCCAACGGTGCGGTGATGATGATTGGTGATGGTGTTAATGACTCACCTGCATTAGCCCAAGCTGACTTAGGTGTGGCAATCGGTGCCGGAACTGATGTCGCGATTAATGCTTCGGATGTGGTGCTGGTGGATTCAAAGCTCGCTGATGTAACGACGTTGCTTGAACTAGCGCGTCAAGCAAAACGCAAGATGACCCAAAACCTTTGGTGGGGAGCGGGGTACAACCTAATTGCAATTCCATTGGCGGCAGGTATTCTCATTCCGGTCGGCTTTAAGCTGGATCCAATGGTTGGTGCCATTCTGATGTCACTCTCAACTATTATTGTGGCGATTAATGCCATGACGCTAAAACTAAAGAAGTAAACAAAAACGGCGAAGCATATCTGCTCCGCCGTTTTTTGATGAAGTTGTTTTTAACCCCCACACGGCTCTCTCTAAAAAGCCATGGTGCTGTGTCAACTAATCTCTATTGAGAAAGGGAAAGAGAGATGATAGAAATTAGTGACGGGTTAGCACGTGATTTATTATGCCAGTTAATAGGGGACTGCGGTAGAAAAGTGCCTGAGGTGGGAAGATTTTTGATTTTTCAATCGTTTTAGTGGGTTTACGCAACAAAAAAACACGCGCCAGGGGGGACGCGTGTTTTTTAAGAAGATTTGGCTAGCTGGCAAAAGAATCTAAGGGGGAGGGGGAACCAGCTAGTCGGGGATCTTCAAATTATGCTAGGGATAAGTCAGGGCGCATATCTGCGCTTCTGAATGATTATAGTATGCTGCAAATTTGAGCCCTTAACTAAAAAGTGCCAAATATGAGTCAAATTAACGTGATTTTTTATTTTGGGACCTAAAACCCGCTATGTAGCTTACAAAATGTTAGAATAATAAGTCGAATAAAACGAAAGCAGGTGAACAAGATGGAAGCAAAGGCAAAGTATGTCGGATTGATTACGGCGGCCATCCTGCTCTCAACGTTTATGTCAGCTATTGAGGGAACCGTTATCTCAACAGCTATGCCAACAATCATTGGATCGTTGCACGGCATCAAGTTGATGAGCTGGGTATTCAGTATTTATATGTTGATGACTGCTGTAGCAACACCAATCTATGGTAAGTTGTCAGATTTGATTGGTCGTAAGCCGGCAATGCTATCAGGGCTCATTATTTTCTTGATTGGGTCAATGATGAGTGGTGTGTCGGATAGCATGGGAACTTTGATTTTCTGGCGTGCTATTCAAGGAATTGGTGCCGGTGGTATCATGCCGGTTGCCTTTACCATCTTGGCTGACCTTTACCCAATTGAAAAGCGTGCCTCAATCATGGGCTTGAACTCGACAGCATGGGGTGTCGCCTCAATGGTCGGACCGCTAGTTGGTGGCTATTTGGTTCAAAACTTATCATGGCACTGGGTATTCTTTATTAATTTGCCAATTGGCATTATCACAATTGCTATTTTAATTTTCTTCTATAAAGATACCTTTGAAAAGCGCCAAGCAATTATTGACTACCCAGGTGTCCTTTGGATGTCAGTCTTTATCGTTGGCTTGTTGCTTGGTTTGCAAATGATTTCAGAAGCGAACTGGTTGTTGATGGTGATTTTCTTTGTCGCTTCAGTACTTGGTTTGGTCTTGTTTATCAAGCGCGAGCGTAAGGCACCGGAACCATTGATTGATTTGAAGATGTTTAAGTCCGTTGATTTCACGGCTGCCAACACAATTGCTGGTTTGACGGCTGGATTCATCATTGCTTACAACATTTACTTGCCAACGTGGATGCAAGCACTTGGTGGTATGAAGCCATCAGTAGCCGGATTCGTTGTGACGCCAAGTTCAGTTGTTTGGATGTTTGGTGCCGTGATTGCTGGCCGTGTCTTGGCTAAGCACAGTGCGCAATATCTCTTTAAGTTTAGTTTGTTTGTTGGTATGCTTTACGCCATTATGTTGGCTGTGATGCCAGGGGATGCACCGTTCGTGTTGTTCCTCGCCACTGGATTAATTTTCGGTTTGACAATGGGTTCAACGATTACGGCCTCAACGGTGATGGCCCAACAAACAGTTGAACCAAGTCAAATTGGGATGGCCACATCATTTAATAACTTGGCCCGTGCCATGGTTCAAACAATGATGACAACGGTATATGGTGTTGTGCTTAATGTGTCTATGTCGATTGCTTTGCAGTCACACCACAACTTGCACTTCGCTGAGTTGAATCAATTGATTGATCCAAACACAGCAAAGGACTTGCCAGCTAGTCACATTGCACCGTTGCGTGACATCATGACGTTTGGTTTGCACAACATCTACTGGGTTGGTGCCTTGTTGATGTTGGGGGCTGTCTTGACGAATGTCTGGGCAACGCGCCAGTTGAAAAAGTAAAATTAAATTGCTTCAACAAAAGTGTTGACATTTAATAGGCAAATGCGTATTATATTACATGTGGTTGCGATAAGTAACTTACATGTTTTGGAGGATTACCCAAGTCTGGCTGAAGGGAACGGTCTTGAAAACCGTCAGGTCGTGAAAGCGGCGCGTGGGTTCGAATCCCACATTCTCCTTACTGATAACCGTGTCCATTGGGCGCGGTTATTTTTTTATCAAAAATCTTGAGGAGTGTGAAATATGTTAACATTACAGCTTCGTTATCTCAGATATGCAATTGTTGGGGTGGTTTTGACGGTTTTGACGGCGCTGATAATGCCAGTGTTACTGGGCATGAGTCCGTTTTTGGATTTGTCAGTGCCACATCGCATGATGGCAGCCTTTGCAATTGCGACTGTGTTTGTGATTGTGGTTGATGTACGCATGGGGATGCAAGCATGGCGCCAACGCCAAGAAGAGGGATTGACGACTTTGTGGGTGCCAATCATCGGTCAAACGCTTTGGTTGGCGACGACCGCTTGGATTTACAAGCAGCCAGTTGCTGGTGACTTCTTGCAGACGATGACGTTGCCAGTTATGTTGGCTGGCTTAACGATTTTGCTATTAACGTTTGGTTTGTTGCAACGTCGTGAACGAGCAATCCCGCTAGATGATGTGATGAAGCAAGCGACGCGTCGTTTGACGTGGTTGGTTGTCGTATTAGCCATCTACGCATTGATTTTCTTCGGACTAACGTTGAACTGGCAATCAGGTTTGACTGTCGCAACGTCTGTCTTGCTAGTCGTTGATCCACGTTGGCCAGCATTCTGGGCTGGTTGGCGTCGTTTCCGCATTTTGCGTGCACTGGCTATGGAAGGTGTCACATTTCAAAATCCACACGCACTTGATGAAGTTCGGGATGTGGACCATGCCATTGTTGAAAAGTCAGGCTTGTTGACTAGCGATGACGTGACGGTGACTTCGGTCATGTCTTTGGATGATCGTTACAGTGATTTTGACATTCTTGGTATTGTGACTGGCTTGGTTGAACCAGTTAACGATGTGCTTTCTAAGAATATTCTGACGTTCGCTGAAGAACGCGGGGTTTATCCATCAAGCGCAAGTGAAGTGGAATTTATTCCAAATGCCGGTATCCAAGGTGTTATCTTAAATGAACACTTTGCCGTTGTTTCGGCTGCGTTTGTCTTGGCCAATGATTACACGGTAGATGAAGATGTGTTGGCAACGTACAAAGAACTAGGTAATTCGGTTAGTTATGTTGTTGATAGCATTCAAGTTGTTGGTGTTATGACCTTTGGAACGTCATTGAGCAAAGCAGTATTGCCTATCGACCGTTTCTTCCGTGAACGTGGTATCACGACCTACATGGCAACTGCCGACACATCTGGATCAGTGCGCCAATTGACTAAGCTAATGGGCACGCTATCAGAACCAATGACTGACTTGACGCCTGAGGAAAAGGCAGCCAAGCAAGCTGAGTTGGTTAACGACGGTGAGTCAATGTTGATTACGAACCAAGTTGTACCGGAGGGCGTAACGCCAATGCTAACGGTAGCAGTGGGCAAGGACGATATGATTGCTGACGTCCATGTTCGAACGATGACTGACTTGCCAAAGTTGTGGGATACGACCGATGCTTTGCTAGGAGCCGACACAAAGGTTTTGCTTTGGACAAGTGTCGTTGTGCTACTAATTGTCTTGATTGCAGCCGGTCTTGGCATCTTCGTCACACCATGGTTGTTCGTGGCGCCAATCGTTGCCACTATCATTCGTTTGGTATTGTCATTAACTTTGCGTGCCGTGGTTGCACCCGAAAATTAACAAATGATTACAACGTGAAACATATGGCCCGTCATGTCCCCGAAAGGTTGATATGACGGGCTTTTTGTAACCTACAGCAATTCCGGTATAAATTGACTTATGTTGTGGAAAAGCCTAAAATGAAACATGTGTTAATAAAGCGCAAAAAACACTATTGATTTGACATGAAAGTCAACTCTATAGACAGGAGATACAAGATGAACATTGCAATGATCATCCTGCTGTCGCTTGTCGCAATCGTAATTGGCGTTGCGATTGGTTATCAAGTTGCGAAGACTCGCATTAATCACTCGCTAACCATTGCACGCCAAACCGCATCAGATATTACGAGTCAAGCCGCTAACGATGCTGAGCAGATGAAAAAGACTGCCATCGTCGAAGCGCGAGATGAAAGCCAACGTTACCAAGAACGCATTGAACGTGAACTACAAGACCGCCGTGCGGAAGTGAAGTCACAAGAAGAGCGTCTGGTAAGTCGTGAATCTGTATTGGACCGAAAGGATGCTTCATTGCAAAAGCGTGAAGAGGTCATTTCGGAAAAGGAAACGAAACTTGATCACCAACGACAAAGTGTCAACGACAAGCAAAAGCGTGCTGAAGAATTGATTACAGAACGCGAAGCGAAGTTGGTTGAGATTGCCAACTTGAGTCGCGATGACGCTCGTGAGCAAATCTTGTCAGAAACGAAGGATGCCTTGGTTTCTGAACGTGCCGTTATGATTAAGGAAAGCGAAGAGCAAGCTGCAGCCGAAGCTGAAAAGCGGGCTAAGAACTTGGTGGTTAGCGCCATCCAACGTTCTGCTGCAGACATGGTTGCCGAAACAACGGTATCAGTTGTGACGTTACCTAACGATGACATGAAGGGACGAATTATCGGTCGTGAAGGTCGAAACATTCGTGCCATCGAGACAGTTACTGGTATTGATTTGATTATCGATGATACGCCAGAAGCAGTCGTATTGAGTGGATTTGATCCGGTTCGTCGTGAAATTGCGAAGAATGCTTTGGAGAAGTTGATTGCCGACGGTCGCATTCACCCAGCTCGCATTGAAGAGATGGTTGAAAAGGCCCGTAAGGAAATGGATGAGCACATCCGTGAAGTTGGTGAACAAACAATCTTTGATTTGGGCATTCACAACATGCACCCTGACTTGATTAAGACAATCGGCCGCATGAACTACCGTACGAGTTATGGACAAAACGTACTCGTACACTCAATTGAAGTCGCTAAACTAACAGGCATGTTGGCTGCTGAGTTAGGTGAAGACGTTACGCTTGCCAAGCGCGCAGGATTATTACACGATATTGGTAAGGCAATTGATCATGAAGTTGACGGTTCTCACGTAGAGCTTGGTGCAGAATTGGCCAAGAAGTACAAGGAACGTCCAGTTGTGATTAATGCCATTGCCTCACACCACGGTGACGTGGAAGCTGAGTCTGTTATTGCTGTCTTGGTTGCAGCTGCTGATTCAATTTCAGCTGCTCGACCTGGCGCACGTTCAGAGTCACTTGAAAACTACGTTCAACGACTACAACAACTTGAAGCCATTGCAAATGACTTCAGTGGTGTTGAAAAGTCATTCGCGATCCAAGCGGGTCGTGAGGTTCGTGTTATCGTTGAGCCAGCTGCTGTTTCTGATTTGGAAGCAACGGTTTTGGCCCGTGATATTAAGAACCAAATTGAACACGATTTAGATTACCCAGGCCACATCAAGGTCACAGTTATCCGCGAATCACGTTCAGTAGAATATGCGAAATAATAACAAAAACAGCGAACTGCATTAGTGGTTCGCTGTTTTTGTGTATTCAAAACCGTAATTGTCTAAATTTTAGCGAACGTTTCGGATGTGATTGTGCCTTTAAGATTGTTAAAGACGAACGATCAATCGGAGACAGAACTTTATAAATAAAAGGACTTACATTTATTCAGATTAATATATATCATGGTGGAAATCATTAGTTCAAGGGGGAAGCATATGATTTACTTTGATAATGCATCAACGTCATTTCCGAAGCCGGTGGAGGTAATTCAGGGGGTTCAGAGTTTAATGGAGAACTCATCAGGGAATGCCATGCGAACAACTAGTACAGAGAAAACGGATATTGTTTTTGAAACACGCAAAAAAATTGCAAAACTGTTTAACGTTAAATTTCCAACGAGTATAGTTTTTACGTCCAATTCAACCGAGTCACTAAATACGATTATTGAAGGTTACTTAAAGCCAGGTGATCATGTTGTGTCCAGCGCCATTGAACATAATTCTGTTGTTAGACCGCTGGTTCGATTACACAAGGAACGAAACATTGCGTTAAGTTGGGTACCTGTAAATGAATTTGGATTAATAAACCCTAATGATGTTATTGAAGCGATAACGGAAAAGACTACGCTAGTAATCATCAACCATGCATCTAATGTAACAGGGACTATTCAAGACGTAGAATCAATTGGAGAACAGTTACAGGCGTATCCTGATGTGAAATTCTTGATTGATGCGTCACAGACGGCTGGGCATATTCCAATTGATAATCAAAGAATTAAAGCTGATTTTATTGCTTTTACTGGTCATAAAGCGTTGTTAGGTATTAGTGGTGTTGGGGGATATTACATAAATCCTGAAATTAAGATTCGACCACTAAAAGTTGGAGGTACAGGTGTTCTATCTGAACTTTTAGTTCAACCTGAGGGAATGCCCTTGCATTACGAAAGTGGAACTTTAAATACCATTGGAATCGGCGCACTGTTTTATGGAATTAATTATATAGATAAGTTTGGAATAGAAAACATTTCAAAAGAGCTAATTGAAAAAACGGCGCAGGTGATTGAGAGACTGGGGAGCTTTTCTGAAGTTAAGATTTATTCCCAGAAAAACGCTTCGGGAATTGTCTCTTTCAATATAGATGGAATTATTCCATCGCGGTTGTCCACATTTTTGTCAGAAGATGCCAATATTAGCACGCGATCAGGATTGATGTGTGCACCGTTTATTCATGAATTTATCAATACGAACCCATTCGGATGTGTGCGTATTAGTATGTCGCATTTTACAACTCAAAAAGAAATAGATACTTTTGTTGATTACATTGCAAAGGTAATACACAATTTACCGGAAATCCGAAACATTAACATTCCCAAGGTATATTCAAATCCCAGTATCTATGATTTTAATGAAGAAGGAGCATAATTATGGCTAGCATTGTGGATTTTTGTACTTTTTGTGACCAAGATGATTTAAAAATTTATCACCGTACCAAAAACTTCACGGTATGGTTAGCATTGGGACAAATTACTGAGGGGTATTCTTTAATCATTCCTAACGATCATTATAATTGTATTGGTCGATACCTACGGACTTGCAAAAGGAGTATCTCGAACTAAAGGATTTAGTTCGAGAAAAATTAACCCAAGAATATGGTGATGTTATTTTCTATGAACATGGACGTGCAGGGTATTGTAATGTGCAACCGGGTGAACAATTATGCTACCATGGTCACACTCATGCTGTCCCATTGAATGTGGATTTAGTTGAACCGATGATTGAGGAAGGACTATATCCCATCAAACTTGAAAATCCAGAAGATATTTTCAAAAAGTATTATGAACTGGGACATTATCTATACTTTGAAAATTCTGATAGAGAGGCATATATGTTCCAAATTAACCAACCAATTCCGCGTCAATACTTGCGTAAATTAACTTCAAATGCAATCGGGCGACCTGAATTAGCTGATTGGGACAAGTACCCTGAAATAGAAGTTCTTAATGCAGCTAAGAAAAAACTTACACCGATGTTTTTAAAAATAAAGGAGGCGTAATGTCTAAACTTGTACGAGATAATATTCCAAATTTTGTTCCGACGGGAAAGTTTAAGCAATTAAGCGGGAAAGAAATAGAAATAGCAATTAAGGTAAAGCTGGCAGAAGAAGTGAGAGAAATTCAAGAGGCAAGTACGAAAGAGCATTTAATAGAGGAGTTAGCAGATTTATATGAATTATTGAAAACCTATGTTAATCAACAAGATGTTACTTGGGATGAGTTCGAAGAGAGCGTAAAGAAGAAAAAAAAAGAAAGAGGCGGTTTTTCTAAATCACTCTATATGGTGACAGATGAATAATGTGACATTGATTATTTTCTTTGCACTTCTTTCAGCTTTCGCACGGGGGGGAATTACTGTTATAGATCGTTATCAAATGGGTTATCGAAAAAGTTCGGTGGTAACGGTGAATTTTTTCAATAATCTTTTGAGCATGATACTCGTGACAATATTATTTGCTGTTCTATTAAGTAAATATGGCATGGGTCTTAACATAACATTATGGATGATTGTTCGCATGATGATTTATGCAACTTTGGTTCAGGCGGTGGCCTATGGATATAGTGCTATCTTTAAGAGCGTTAATATTCTAGAGTCAGTACTACTTAGTAAGCTGACGGACTTCCTTATTCCATTGGCAATCTTTGGAACGACATTGTACTTTAACTGGCAAACATATATTGTGTCTGTTCTATCAACGTTCATGGTGGTGGGATTATTTCTGTCTTCAAAGAGTGATAACCGAGAACGATATAAAATTTTGTTGAAGAATTTTTGGATAATTGGTCCATTGCTCGTCGTTCAAGCAGCGCTTTCGCCTTTCTTAGTACACGGGTTAGAATCTATATATTCATTGATTATTTTCACAATATGCACAATATATTTCCGGTTTTTATTTACATTGTGCGGATTTATAAGACAGATTAAGGCTACACCTAGTTTGGAATTTAATCTTACGATTAAAATTGGTTTCTTATACGGGAGTCGAGCTGTGCTAACGCTCATTGCTCAAATTGCGTTTACACTTGCAACATCAAGTTCTTTATCTGGAATAGCTTGGGTTTTTCTGAATATGACATCATTATTTAGCGTTGTGTTGGCTGGGATGATTTTGAAGGAAAGAACCCAATTGAAAGATATATCTACATTGATAGGGATAATTATTTTAAGTGTTATCGCTAATTTGTTTTGAAGAATAGGTGTGATCAGATTCCGTTTCATTAGATTTTAAAATCAAGTCTTACTAAAATAAGCGTCTTAACCAGCAAAGTTCGTTTTTACGAGATTTGCTGGTTTTTTGTCGTAAAAGAAAAAAGAAAATACAATGAAAGGGTTTACATTTCTTTTGAAACCGCTTACAATAATAAATGTGTTAAAGACACGGGGGAACGTAACATTTGGTAGACATTAATTAAAAGCGTAGAAGGGATGGGGCCCTAGTTGGTATCACGCCGTCATATCTCACTCTTGCTGCTTGAAAACATCGTTCAATATCTAAAACTAGCTGAAAACTCTTCTCCTTCAGAAAACACTAGAACGATATAATTTCTCTCCAGAAAATTCGAGCAGCAAGAGGGTGATGCGACGACTCTTTATCAACATCAACGCTTTCACAATCAAAAATATTTTGTGGGTCGTCAACCATAACCTAAAGCCATATTGCGGATACGCAGTATGGCTTTTATTTTTGTCGTAAATTGTTTGTGGTTAGTGTCGACGCGGTGCGTCGAGGCATGAGGACTGGGGACTACCAATCTTTTCATGACAGTTACATAACACAACTCTGCAAATTCACTGAAAGCACAGAAATAAGTCCTAGTCAATAGTAAGCGGTTTCATATTTTGGTCATAATTAGCCCAAAAATTGACTAAATGTAAACGCTAACATTAATTAAGTAATAAAGATGTTTAAGGATATATTTGAGGTGAAAGCTAATGGCTCAAGATTTTAAGAAGCTTGCTAGCAGCGTGGTTGATGCTGTCGGCGGCGTAGGAAACGTTACTAATCTAACGCACTGCATGACGCGTTTGCGCTTTATTTTGAAAGATGAAGCAAAGGCTAGTGATGAAACTGTAAAGAACATCCCAGGTGTTATGGGATTGGTTAAGCAAGGTGGTCAATACCAAATCATTATTGGTAACAACGTGGCTGCTGCTTACAAGGAAATTTTGGCACTTGGTGTTGATGGTGGGGCTACGGTCGACGCCAGCGAGCAACCAAAGCAAAAGTGGACGTTGAAGCGCGTCGGTATGACGATTTTGGATGCCATTATCGGAACGATGACGCCTTTGATTCCTGCCATCATCGGTGGATCAATGGTTAAGTTGTTGGCAATGTTGTTGCTAATGACGGGTGTTGTTGGTGAAACAAACTCAACGTACGTTTTGTTGAACACAATTGGTGATGCGGCATTCTTCTTCTTGCCAATCTTGGTTGCTGTTTCAGCATCAAAGAAGTTTGGTACGAACACGTACTTGGCGGTTGCCATCGCTGGTTTGATGGTGCACCCAGTGTTCATGGACTTGATGGCGAAGGCTGCTGAAGGGCAAGCCGTAACGTTGGCAATGTTGCCAATCACGTCAGTTAAGTACACGTACACAATTATTCCAGCCATCGTTATGTCATGGTTGCTACGTTACATCGAAGCTGGTGTTGATCGCATCACGCCACTTGTAACGAAGAACTTCTTGAAGCCAATGTTGATCTTGTTGGTTGGTGCGGTTATCGCAATCTCAATCGTCGGACCTGCTGGTGTTTGGCTAGGTAACGGTATCTCAGCTGTTGTTTACGGTATCCACGGTAAGCTAGGTTGGTTGGCCGTTGCGATTGTTGGTGCTATCTGGCCTTTGTTGGTTATGACGGGAATGCACCGTGTGTTCACGCCAACGATTGTGACGACGATTGCTGAGACTGGTTCAGAAGCTATGGTTATGCCTTCTGAAATCGGTGCCAACATGTCACTTGGTGGTGTCTCATTGGCCGTTGCCTTTAAGACGAAGAACCGCGAATTGCGTCAAACTGCCTTGGCAGCTGCTTCATCAGCTTTGATTGCTGGTATCACTGAGCCAGCCTTGTACGGTGTGGCAATTCGTTTGAAGCGACCAATGATTGCTTCAGTTATTACTGGATTTATCGCAGGTGCCGTGGCTGGTTTGGCCGGCTTGGCATCACACTCAATGGCAGCGCCTGGTTTGTTCACGTCAGTTCAATTTATTGATAAGGACAACCCAACAAGCATTTTGTGGATTGCAGCAGTTATGGCAATCTCAGTTGTTGTTTCATTCGCATTGACGTTGATTCTTGGCTTCGAAGACATTCCTGTTGAAGAAGATGAAGCTGATATGGTTACGCCAGCTAGCGTTAAGTTGATGGCTCCTATGAAGGGCGCCGTTATGGGCTTGCACGATGTTGCTGATGAAGTCTTCTCAAAGGGCTTGCTAGGTAAGGGTATGGCAATCGAGCCAGTTGACGGTAAGGTTGTTTCACCAATTGCTGGAACGGTTACGACGGTTTTCCCAACGAAGCACGCTATCGGTTTGACTGATGATCACGGTATGGAAGTTTTGATTCACGTTGGTTTGGACACGGTTTCACTAAACGGTGAGCCATTCGAAGCATTGGTTGAAGCTGGTGACCGCGTTGAAGTTGGAACTGAATTGTTGCAAGCTGACTTGGACGCTATCAAGGCTGCCGGTTTGCCTACGACGACGGTTGTTGTTATTACGAACACAGACGAATTTAAGGACGTTACGCCAGTAGAGCCTGGTAACGTTTCATTTAAGGATCATGTCATGGAAGTCTTCCACCACGAGAAGGAAGACGATGCACAAACGGCTGTTGCAGCTGACGCATCATTGGCATAAACGAGAGATTAAGAGAATTAAGGGGAACTGGTTAAATGACTAAGAATGTATTTCCAGAAAACTTTTTGTGGGGTGGCGCAATTGCGGCCAACCAAACTGAAGGTGCTTGGCACGAAGGTGGCCGTGGCACAAGTAACATTGACATGTTGCCAATCGGCGAAAAGCGCATGCCAGTGAAGTTGGGACAAGTGGCACATCCTGAATTGGATGACACGCTTTACTACCCAAGCCACACGGGTATCGATTTTTACCACCGCTACAAGGACGACATTGCGGTGTTGGCCGAAATGGGGTTGAAGGTCTTCCGTACATCAATCTCATGGAGCCGTTTGTACCCAAATGGTGATGAAACGACACCTAATGCTGAAGGAATTGCATACTACCGTTCATTGTTCGAAACTTGCCGTGAACACGGGATGGAAGTCTTGGTAACGTTGGCGCACTTCGACGTGCCAATGGGCTTGGTAGAAGGTTACGGTTCATGGCGCAGCCGCGACATGATTACGTTCTTCACGCGTTATGCCAAGACATGTTTCGAAGAGTTCGGTGACTTGGTTAAGTACTGGATCACGTTTAACGAAATCAACATCATCTTGCACAGCCCATTCTCTGGGGCTGGGTTGGCCTTCCAAGAGGGTGAAAACCAAAAGCAAGTGACGTACCAAGCTGCCCACCACGTGTTGGTTGCTAGTGCGTTGACGGTTAAGATGATTCACGAAATGTTGCCAGAAGCACAAGTTGGTTGCATGATTGCCGGCGGAAGCTTCTACCCATACACAAGTAAGCCAGAAGATGTTTGGCAATCAATGCTTGATGATCACGACAACACGTTCTTCATTGACGTGCAAGCGCGTGGTTACTACCCTTCATACATGAAGAGTTTGTTGAAGTGTAAGGGTGTTGACGCTATCGAAATGGCCGAGGATGACGAAGAAATCTTGAAGAACACGGTTGATTTCGTGTCATTCAGTTACTACGCATCACGTACATCAGCGCACAACTTGGATGAGTTGGTAGCGAACGAAGGAAACGTTGTTAAGTCAGCCAAGAACCCATACTTGCCAACAAGCAAGTGGGGTTGGGTAATCGACCCACTTGGATTGCGTATTACGATGAACCAATTGTACGACCGCTACCAAAAGCCATTGTTCTTGGTTGAAAACGGTTTGGGTGCGGAAGACGTGGTTGAAGCTGACGGTTCAATCAACGATGATTACCGCATCGACTACTTCCGCGATCACATCAAGGCCATGGCCGATGGAATTGAAGACGGTGTGCCACTAATGGGCTTCATCGCCTGGGGTGTTATCGACTTGGTTGCTGCTTCAACAGGTCAAATGACGAAGCGTTACGGTATGATTTACGTTGATAAGAGCAACGACGGATCAGGAACGTTTAACCGCTCAAAGAAGAAGTCATTCGACTGGTACAAGCAAGTTATCGCATCTAACGGTGTAAATCTTTAATATATTGAACGCAGTGTCTCGCATATGGGGCACTGCGTTTTTATTTTTTCTTACAACATGTTAGACTAATGAACTAGTGAGATTTATGTGGATTAGATTTATTGGGAGATATATACGATGGTAGGAACGATTTTGACGGTACTTGTCGCTCTTGAAGCCTTGTACATTATGGGATTGGAAATGTTTGGCAAGCCAGCAAAGCAAGCCGAGACATTTGAACTAGACGAAAACATCACGAAGATGCCTGAAGTACGCTCATTGTTGGGTAACCAAGGAATTTACAATGGTATGTTTGGTGTGTTGATTTTGTTGACGTTGGTTGTTATTCACGGATCAGCACAAGACATCATGTTGAAGTTGGAGATGGCTTACATTGTGATTGTAGCTGTGTACGGTAGTTTGACGGCTACACGCAAGATTATCTTGGTACAAGGTTTGCCAGCATTGTTGGCTTTGATTGCCTTGGCATTGCACATCTAAAAATTAAATCCTGGTTTCGAGACATATTATTAGCAAAATAAAAAGGGGGTCTATATACTATAGTTATTCCCCGTGGTAGTTACGCTAATGACTATCTTGTACAACCAGTTGTACAGCGCGCCGTAGATATACGGCGCGTTTTTTAATGCAGTTTTGTGGTTTGTGTCGACGCGTTGCGTCGAGGCATGAGGGCGGGGGGGCTATCTCCGTTCTTCACACACCGTTCACATCTTAAATTAAATTCTTCATTGACTTAGATTAGAAATACATTAGAATAATAAACAATAACAAGTAAGGGGAAGCAAAAATGATGATTAATGCAAAGACAACAATTGCAAACTCATATTACTTTTGGTTTTTTGGATAGCTATCCGAATCAAACCAAAAGCATTTTTGCATGGTTCTCGGATAGCGGTAAACTTCCCAGGACCAAATACACAACCTGAATTGTTAGGACAACAAGAGGTTATGAGGTTACTGGGTGGTTTCGAAATGAAATCGCCCAGTTTTTTATTTTAAGGAGTTCGGTTATGCCACACATGAAAGCAACACTAGCAAATCGCTTGAATCAAGATTTGAAGAAGATTCAACCTAATGAAATTCGTGCATTTGATATGCAAGTTAGTCAAATTCCTGACATCATCAAATTAACGTTGGGGGAGCCTGATTTTGATACACCTGAGGTCGTGAAGCAAGCAGCGATTGATAGTATCGCCAACAATGATTCACATTACGCACCAGGTAATGGTACGGTGGCTGTTCGCCAAGCAGCAGCGCATTTCTTGTCAGATCGCTACGATTTGCAATATGACGCCATGACAGAAATCGCCGTGACGGTTGGGGCAACCGAAGCCATCTACGCTTCGTTGACGGCCGTCTTGAACCCAGGTGATAAGGTTCTGATTCCAACACCAACGTTCCCATTGTATGACCCAATCACATTGATGAACGGTGGTGAGCCGGTCCACTTGGATACAAGTGCCACGGACTTCGTTTTGACACCCGAGATGTTGTCAGCTGCGATTGCCGAACACGGGGATGCGATTAAGGCCATTATTCTAAACTATCCTGGTAACCCAACTGGGGTAGCCTACTCATCTAAGCAATTGCTTGAGTTGGCTGCCGTTTTGGATGACACTGACATTATTGTAATTGCTGATGAAATTTATTCAGAGTTGGCTTATGACAGTGAGCACCGCTCAATTGCCACGTACTTGCCAGAACAAACGTTGGTCTTGAACGGCGTGTCAAAGATACACGCGATGACTGGTTACCGTATCGGCTTTATCGCTGGACCGGCTGAGTTGATGCGCACAGTGGGAATGGTGCACCAAATGACAGTGACGACACCATCTAACCCAGCGATGGCCGCTGCAACGGTGGCATTGGGAACCGAAGCTGGACGTCGCGCAACGTTGGAAATGAAGTCGGCTTATCGCAAGCGTCGTGATTATGTGGTTGCACAAATGCGTCGTGCTGGCTTTAAGGTGATGAACCCAGATGGTGCCTTTTATGTCTACCCTGGTATTCCAGAAACGCATAACACAAACGATCGTGAATTTGCGTTGGCCTTGGCTGAAAACGCAGCGGTCGCAGTAATTCCAGGTTCTGTCTTTGGTCCTGGTGGGGAAGGTTATATCCGTTTGAGCTATGCAACGAGCGACGCGCAACTACAAGAAGCGATGGCGCGTATTCAAAATTACATGCAACAAGTGCAAGAAGTCAGTGAATAAGGATGGGGATGCTTATGAATAATGTGAAACAATACATGCTTGCCGTTTTGAACGGTAATGCGTTGGCAATTATGGTTGCTTTGGTACCAGCTGCGTTGGTGAATCAATTGTTGGGTGCCATGCCACAAAATGGGGTAGTCACATCATTGGCGATGATGGTCACGTTGGCGCAAAGTGCGTTGCCGTTGATTGCAGCGTTTGCCGTAGGAACGATGTTGAAGTTGGGTATGATGGAGACGGCGTCAATGGCCTTGGCTACGTTGGCTGGTTCGGGCGTAACAACGTTTAAGGATGGTGCCTTCACGTTGGCTGGTTCAGGGGTTATCTTGAACGTGATGCTGACAACGGCCGTGGCAGGGTTGGTTGCGATGGGGGCAACTAAGGTGCTTGGCCAATTGCGTGTGGTATTTGAGCCATTAATCGTCTTGGTTGTTGCTGGTGGTATCGGATTGATGACGTTGCCAGGTATGGTTGCAGTCCAAGCGGCCGTTGGTCAAGTTGTCGCCTCAGCTACAGCAGCTGCACCATTGGTGATGGGTATTTTACTCGGTGTCATTTTCGCCTTGTTGATTGTGTCACCAATGTCTTCAGTTGGTATCGCAACAGCCATTGGCTTGGTGGGAATCGGTTCAGGTGCTGCCAACGCTGGTATCGTCGCAGCCGGTTTGACGTTGGCGGTCATGGGGGCATCAGTTAACTCATGGGGTGCCACAATCGCGCACTTTATGGGCTCACCTAAGATTCAAATGGCGAACTTGTTGTCACGACCAAAGCTGTTCTTGCCAGTCGTGATTGCCGCAGCTATCTCAGGTGGGGTTGCCTCATTGATGATGGTTGAAGGAACGGCCTTCTCAGCCGGATTCGGTATGGCTGGCTTCATTGGACCTTTGACGGCGATGACAGAGTCTACTGGTAGTGCCTTGGCAGTCCGTGTGTTGGTTGCCTTTGTGGTTGTACCACTAGCAGCTGCCTTCTTGATGAAGTTGATCTTTATCCAAAAAACACAATTGATTAAGGCAGAAGAATTGAAGTTGCCTGAAGTTTAAAAGTCACGAAGGCGTCGAGCAATCGACGTCTTTTTTACTGGAGAAAATTATCAAAATTGACATATTGTTTTGACATCTTATATTGTACGTTGTATAGTATTGTTTGTAACATGAATGAAACATGAGATTGGGGATTAAAAACATGACAGAACCAGTATTGATTGCAAACAAGTTGAACAAGACTTATACCAGTGCGGCCGGGGTAGACCAGCACGTCCTTAAGGATTTGTCTTTGACGGTGCCACAAGGGGAGTTCGTGGCCATCATGGGGCCTTCAGGATCAGGAAAGTCGACGTTGTTGAACGTGCTTTCTACGTTGATGAAGCCTACCACTGGTGAAGTCATGATTAACAACAAAGATATTTTGCACATGACAGATGATGAAATCGCAAACTTCCGTGGTCGCGATATGGGATTCATCTTCCAAAGCTATAATTTGATTGAAAGTTTGACGGTCAGCGAAAACATTGCGTTTCCACTGACTTTGCAAAAGATGAAGCCTGCCCAAATCAAGGCAGCGGTCCAAAAGGTGGCCGATTTGCTACACATCAGTGAGTACTTGAACAAGTATCCAGCTGAGTTGTCAGGTGGACAACAACAACGTGTCGGGGCAGCCCGTGCCTTGGTTCACGAGCCAGCATTGATTTTTGGAGACGAACCAACTGGTGCGCTTGATTCTGAAAATGCCCGCGAGATGATGAACTACCTAACGAAGATTAATGACGAACGTGACATTTCAATCGTGATGGTAACGCACGATCCGTTCTCAGCATCATTCGCATCACGCATTCTATTCTTGACTGACGGACAAATCACTAAGACGTTGACGCGCGATGATCGTTCACGTGAAGATTTCTACAACTATGTATTATCTGAACTAGGTAACTTTGAATAAGGGGGCGGATGACCATGTTTTCTATTGCAATGAAGTCACTCCGCTCAAAGTGGCGTGACTACCTCGTACTATTTGTTGGCCTAATGGTGTCAGCAGCCATCTTCTATATGTTCAGTGCGATTGCCTTGAACAAGGAATTCTTGCTGGCTAACTCAACGACCGGGATTATCGTCCTTGTGTTTACAATCGGTGAATTCCTACTAGGATTGATTACATTTGTTTATTTGAATTTTGCAAACAGCTTCTTGCTACGTTTGCGTCAAGCTGAGTACGGCTTAATGTCAATGCTTGGGGCGAAGCGCAAGCAAATCGGGATGATGTTGATGCAAGAGACGCTGGCATTGGGTGTTATCTCAACGGTAATCGGAATCATCGCTGGAATTGCTTTGACGTCATTCAGTGGCCAATTCTTGATGGACCTGCTGGGCTTGCAACTCGCTCACTGGACAGGTTTCTCATTCCACGCCATCTTGGTAACCTTGGCATTCTTTGTGGTCTTGTTCTTCTTGAACGGCCTTTACAACAGTGCTCGTTTGAGTCGCCAAGATACGTTGACATTGTTGACGGCTGACAAGCAAGTTAAGCAACCAAAGCGTCGCAAGATTTTGGATCCACTACTTGGTTTGATTGGGTTGGCCTTGTTGATTGGTGGTTATGCCATGATGCCAAACGTGTTGAGCTTGGGTATCACAGGGTTCATCTTGATTTTGATTATCAATGTCTTGGGAACGTTCTTCTTTGTGAGTCGTTCATTGAAGATGTTGACGTACGCCTTGCGTGGTTCACGTTTTAACAGCCGTGGGTTGCGTTCATTCTTGAATGGACAATTGATGTTCCGTTTGCCTGATTACCAACGTTTGTTGACGGTGTTGTCAGTCATCTTCGGTTTGGCACTTGGAGCGATGTCAGTTGGACAAGGTTTCTACCGTGCATTGCCAGAACAAGCACAATCTAGCCAACCTTACACGGCAGCTTATACAACGAACGCTGATGTGAAGGATTTGAAGAACATTAAGTGGCAAGCAAGTTATCACTACGTTAAGGGTGCTGATAAGGTTGTTTACTTTGATGGGGATGAGATTAATGCGCACCACATCCCAACGATGATTTATGATGGTGTACCAAACAGTACGCCAAAGGTTAAGTGGATGTCTGGGGATGAGATGATTCAAAACCCTGACGCAACAACGGATACTTTGATTGGTTTGGCAAACCAAATCAATGGTGTGCAATTCGATTCTAAGGCAGTGGTGCTTAAGAATGCGGATGAGTTGGCCGAGAAGGGAACAGTTAAGTCAGCTGAACTAGTGAAGGTCGCTGACTTGCACGAAAACGAAACGGTTTTGGTCAAGAACGCTGAACGTGAAGCGAAGGCTTTGGATTCAACGGTGCAAAAGTTGTCAGGATCATACGGTTTCTATGCATTGGCAAAGAGTTACTTTGGCGGCTTTGAGTTTATGGGAATTTTCTTGGGAATTGGTTTCTTAGCAATGTTGGCATCAACTTTGATGTTCAAGGTGTTGTCTGGTGTTGCTGATGATAAGCGTCGTTACCGTATTCTAACGATGATTGGAACAAGCGAACGTCAAGTGACAATGACGGTTGCGAAGGACTTGGGAACCTTGTTCTTTATTCCATTAATCATCGGACTGCTTGACGTTGTATTTGGATTGAATATGTTCAAGGCAATCTTGAGTGATCCATACGTTGGCTTCGTGCCATCACTAATCGGCATTTTGGTCTTGTACTTGGCGTATTATTTCTTGACGGTTGTGATTTACCGTCGCTTGATTAAGGCCTAGTTCTAAAAATGTTCATGTTTTTTTGACGGTGGATAAGGTATAATATAAGTATTCAAAATGCTGTGGAGTAAATGACAATAAAAACATTTTATTGAGACATCTACGACACCTAAAAGGCGGCTACCTAAACGCGCAAGGTAGCCGCCTTTTTCTGTGTAAAAATTTGTGTAAACTAAAACCCGTGTTAGTTTCTTGCCGGAAATCCCACGGGTGACTAGTTTACTCATTATGCCGGCCTCCTGGTTAGGATGTGCCTTGTACGGTAATTATACCGTGCGGGCTTTTTTTAGCAATTAAAGTGCAAATAAAAACCCGTGCGTTTTTTCATGGCGGAATGCACGGGTAACTAGTTTATCTATTCTGCCGACTACCGTGTTAAGGATATGCCTGACAAAATCAGTATAACCTGATTTTGCGCCGCAAGCAAAGAACTACAGCAATCCGCAGTTCCGTGGTATGATTGCGAAAATAGCAGTAGTTGGGGGTGTTGATATGAGGCTTGAAACAAAAATTGATTCGACGATTCAGGGAATCGATATCACATTCAATGAGTATGGGTCTGAAACGACAATTAGTTTGTTCAGAACGGTGCTTGGCGAAGGTGTACTACGATTCGTTGGGCCGAACAGTGAGCGTACGGTCGTTTTGACCGCAGAACAGTATTTAGACTTTATCAACTACGTTTATTTGCCGGCTAATGTTGCTGAGTGGCATTCAGTGCCATGGGCGTTTGAGGCCGAAACTTGGTGGCGCGTGATGATTCATGATGGGGACAAGAGTCACAACATGCGTGGTAGTGAAGAGCAAGAAGGGTATGCCCACTTTAAAAAGTGGTTGGAACTGTGGTTGGCAAGATTTGATATTGAGCTAGGTAATATTATCTACAAGCCAATCGAGGTTATCTATGAAGACGCAGTTCATTTGCGTACGCTACCGGTGGTTGGCTATGCGTATCTAACTTACAAAGAGCGGTCGATTTACGATGGCCTAGTTGAAGATGGCATTGTGGATGATGCAGCACCACAAGTTGACTTGGTTCGTGATCCAACAAATGCGCATGATGAAAATGCCATTTTAGTTTTGTATAAAGGTACAAAGCTAGGGTATTTGCCTAAGAATAACAACAAAATTTTGGCGCGCTTGATGGATGGTGGCGTCAAGTTGCAGTCGGAAGTGAATCCGGACATTGATGACGAAAAAGTTTGGGTGTCAATTGCGTTGGCAAAGTAAAAACCAGAGGAACGTGTGTCCTCTGGTTTTTTCGTGTTCTTACAAGATTGATCCAACCCACTTCTTCATTGCGATGTTCGTGAAGTCGAACTTTTCCAAAGCTTCAAAGCCTTCAGTTTCCAAATCAACGTTTGAAACGGCACCGTATGACAACATCAAGTTAACTGGGTGCACGTTACGATCACCAACCGTTACCAAGATGGCAGGCTTGTTTGAAGCTGTCATGTAGCCGATTTCGAAGGCTGTTCCTGAATCAGGGTCTGCAGCGTCAATGAAGGCAACAATCAAGTCAGCGTTGTTCATTGCCGTGATGTCAGCCTTGTACGTCATCGTTCCCCATTCGAAGTCAGGCTCAAAATCACCGTCTGCTTCGATAACTTGACCACCGTATTGGTTCAACAATGGGACGTAGATATCGTTAATCGTAGGGTTGGCCTTCAATGCTTGGTAACCTTGCATCAAAATGTTTTGTTGTTCTTCGTTGAACCAACCAGCACCCAAGTAAATGTTGCGCGTGCGTTGGCCAACCTTTTCACTAGCTTCAGCGATTTGAGCAAGTTCAGCAATCAATTGGTGTTCAGTAAGCATTAAAAATTCCCCGTGTTTCTTTGTTTGTAACCAGGATACCAAATTTCCGTGACGATTTTATGAAAATGTAGAATGATGCATTATGTCACATTTGAAAGTTAGGTCTAACCGTGCTATATTAAGTTTAACTTAATGATAAAGAGGTAGATGCATATGGCAGATAAGCAGACTGAATATCGTATTTGGCACGGACGATTGTCATCTATGTTAGAAGGGGAAATCGAAGATATTAGATATGACGCGTTTAATGAATTTGATGCCAAAGTCGCAAGTGGTTTGATTCCGGTGTTGGCGTTTAAGACGATGCAACGTGATTTTGTGTTGCCAATTATTCGTGATCACGGACTGGATATGAGTGATTTTTATGATGCAGAGGCTAGCGTGTTGGGGGCTGCGTCATTGTCAGACATTCGTTTCTGGGCTGGCTTGGCTAAGAAAATCGGGGTGAGTGCTGCCAACGGTAACTGGCGCGCACGTGATAACCGCATGTATGTATAAAAAAATACACCCCAAGATTGAGGTGTACAAATCACTAATTCTTCTTAACTGCATCGCCGTAAGCGGTGTAATTTTCATCGCCCATCAAGCGAACGTTTAATACTTCATCAGCGCCAAGTTTGTCAGCTTCCTTGGCCAAATCAGCTAATGCGCCAGTGGGTGACATAGCAATTGATGTGACGATTTGAATCGCTTCAAATCCGGCTGGAATATCACCAACCGTCATTGGCAGTGAGAAATCTTTGTTTCCGAAAAGTCCCATAGTCGTGGACCACCTTTCTACCTAATTGTTGCCTTCATTATACAAATTACGGTGGCAAAAAGGGTGGCTGGTGTCTTAGCGCGAAACCGAGATTTCTAGCGTGACGTCAATTTCACGACCCAAGGCATCATAGTGGCCATACGTTGGGTAGGTGGCAAAGAATCCAATCGCAGTGGGTGTTTCATCTGACAATTGGGCAGTCAGATCACGAATTAATTGTTGCGTTTTCTCCAAGTCGAAGGGGATGTCGCGAATATCAGCATCCAACTCGACAGCTCCAAGAAAACCATCGATATCATTATCGGTGAACAAGGGCTCACGTTCATAAAGGTAGGTGTAAGTCATGCGGTTACCATCCGTCTGATTTTTAGTTAGTAAAGCTATTATAGCCCACTTTAGCCAAGGGTGCTTAATTCTGAAGAAACAAGCGCTTACATGGTAAAATGTAAGTACAAAAGAACGTGACTACGGAGGAAATGATTATGGTTGATGTTGCACACCAAGAAGCGATTGAGCAAGTTATTTTGAACTTGAAGGCCCAGGTGGCCGGTTTGAACCAACAAATCGAAGCCTTGTCTAGCTTGCTTGAAATGAAGACAGAAGATGTTGATATCCACGATGTGCCAGGTCAAATTAAGCGCGCAGCGGCAGCGGTGGCTGGCACTGACCACTTGAACATGATTTTGGTCCGTGGTGAAAGCTACGAGATGCGTGAGCGCATGATTAAGGAAGCGCTGGACGCCCAAGTTCACGTGACTGGCGTTGAACAATTTGTAGAAGACTACGAGGCTGGTTTGCGTGGTGGTCAAGTTGGGACGCAAAAGTTCAAGGATGAATACGATGGCTACGAAGTATTGGTCATTGAGAACTTGGAGCAATTGGCTGGTGATAAGGCTAAGCTACAAGAACAACTCTTTGATCGCGTTTACCAACGTTCAGAAGAAGGCAAGTTGACTATCTTGTCAGGAAACGCAGCGTTCATTATCGGAACTGAATCAGAAGAATACCTACACATGTTGAGTTTGGGAAAGAACGTCTTCGTGGGTTAATGATTAAGGGATATGCCAATTCGGCGTATCCCTTTCTTGTATCATTCAAACATTCTTGTCATACTAGTACCGAGGGAGTCGAGGAAAGCACGGAAAGACTGGGGGACTTTTGATGGCATTTCCAAAACTAATTGCAGTTGACTTGGATGGGACTTTCTTTGATAAGCACCAACAAGTGAATGCACACAAATTTACGAAGCTACTGGATTACTTGGATGAGCGCGATTACCATTTTGTGGCAGCGACGGGTAATGATCGCGCAACGGTGGACCGCTTTTTGGCACCGTTTGTGGGACGATTTGATTACGTTGTACAAAATGGTGGCCAAGTCATCACGAAGGATAACAAGGAACTGGCGTTGCACAGTTTGTCACGTGAACACATGGAAATCGCGATGAAGGCGGTGGCTGAATCACCACTGTCACCGGGTCACGGAAATGTTTATAGCACCGCAACTAATGGGTACATGCTACGTGCTGATAAGGGCCAAGGGGAACTTTATCACCACATGGTCGCTGAGTTTCCGAACTTGATTTTCATCGACAGCTTGGACGAAATTACTGAGCCGGTCGTGAAAATCATTGTGAACTGGCCGGAAGTACATGCGGAGACCTTCAGGGCCCAGCTAAACCGTGAGTTGGCTGGAACCGCGCACGTGACCACGTCAGGCTTCGGCATGATTGATATCGTGGCGCCGAACATCAACAAGGCAGTCGGCCTGCAGGAACTTGGTGCCTATTATGGTATCGAACCAGCAGAGATGGCAGCGTTTGGGGATGGTGGTAACGACATCGAGATGCTACGCCTAGTTGGCCACCCATTTGCGATGACCAATGCAGCGCAGCCGTTGTTGGATGAGTTCCCACCAACGGTTTCAGATAATAACCATGATGGTGTTTTGGACACAATCGGGACATGGCAATAACCATAATTGGACGGCTTGAAAAAGTCGTCCTTTTTCTATGCGACAAAACGGCTCACTTATTTCGTTAGTATAGGTGTCGACAAAAACAGGTGGCCACCTAAACGAATTTGGAGGAATTACGAAATGACGGGACAAATGAAGGTACGATATGTGACGAAGGCAGCAGAGACGGGAGCTGAATACGTCCGCATGTTCAACGTAAAGGTGGGCACAACGGATGATCAACTGCGTCAACTTGGTCAGGTTATCGTGAACCTTGGTGTTGAAACGGAAATCGTGTCAATTTCGGCGACGGAAGTGAATGCGTATGATGCAGGCTTGGCAGAATAATCGGAGGTAGCGAAGATGAAGAAGTTGGATTTGGTATTTGAAGGGAAGTTTGCGAAGATTGCGGGTGCGAAGGTGCATTTGAAGATGGTGAACATCGATCCTGATTTGACGCCTGAACGCGTTAAGGCTGCTATGACGGAGTTAGCATCGTTTGATTTCTTGGTTGATGCGGCCGGTGTGCCGATTTACGGCAAGCCATTAGGTGCCAATGTGATTGAGACCACGACGGAAGAATTGGTTGCATAATTTTGAAAATGGACCGGTCTGCATAGACCGGTTCTTTTCGTATTGGGTGTAAAACTAGGCAGAAGTGGGGTAAAAACGGTATAATTTACTTTATGAAAGTGAAACTTAAGAGAGGGGCTCAAGATGGTAACTGTAATTAAGCGTTATGAAGACGCAGACGTGATGGCGTTTGATTATTTCATCGAAGCCCATCATGACGTTTACGAAGATACTGGTCACATTGTCATGAAATCAAGCGGTGGTATGGCGACTTGGCGTGCGGTGAACGATGGGGATGAAATCTATCTTAAGACAGCGCTAACAGCATTGTTTGAACGCCGTGACGAAAATGGTGGTGTGTACCCAGAACAAGTTGGGGCAGCAACCGCCTAGCGTGTGATTTGACTAGGTGGGAAAATTTTGGCGATAAAAGCGGTCAATCTTATACCTCGTTTAAGTTTGGCATCTTAATATAATACGTGTTGAGAGGGGGAACTCCTCAACATACCCATAGCAAATAACTACTCATGCTGATTGAGGCCCACCTCAATCGAACCCTACTCCTAAACAATTAGCGGACGCCCATCTGCTGATTTCAAACGCCACTGGATTGCCCGTCCGGTGGCGTTTTCTGTTGGTTAAAACAGAAAATCGGAATTTAAGCTACGTTTCAGGAATCGTTATTACTCCTTTAAGGTTCTGACCTTATTATTAATCATGTCGAAAGGGGATAACCCTTAAGACGCGAAACCCATAGCAATGAAAACATACTCCCGTTTTAAGCTTGATATCTTAAAACACTCCTACTCCTTATATAAATAACGAACAGATCGCTGATTGCCCAATCAGCTAGATCCGAAAACGCCACTAGTATCCCAGCTAGTGGTGTTTTTGTTTGCAACCGAGTTGAGAAGCAATTTGGACAATACCCAAAATTAAGCTAACTTTCAGCCACAGTTATTTCTGAGTTAAGGTTCCAGCTATATTATTAATCATGTCGAAAGGGGATAACCCTTAAGACAAGAAACCCATAGCATAGCAATCAACATATCTCATACTCCTTGTCTGTGAATCCCATCGCAGACAACCCTACTCCTTAAAAATAACAAATAGATCGCCGACCTCCCAATCGGCTTGATCCGAAAATGCCACTAGTTTCCCACCTCGTGGCATTTTTGTTTGCCGTTAAACGTTTAATTAAAAATAAATTAGAAAATAGTGTTGACATTATCATTTTGGTTCGCTATTCTTAACACATCAAATAAAGCAGGAGGCATTATCATGAACAATTCAGTACAAACAACAGCATATTCAGTTAATGCCTTTACGTCATTCGCGTTTTTCTTTTTTAAGAAGCGGTGAATGATGGCTTTTAAGCAAGCTAGCTTTCACCGCGATAGGTGAAGGCTAGTGGATTATTCGATATTACACACGAGTAACGACTAGTATCTTCCGGATGGATACTGGTCGTTTTTTATTTTGACTAAAGCGCTTTAGTAACTCGCCAAACCATGAGGAGTTACGAACATGAACACAAAGACACTAGCATTGATGACACTTGCAACGGCAACGCTTGGATGGATGGTTACACCAGCGGGGGATGTTGCAGCATCAGACAAGATTATTAACTGGACGCAATCGGCTGACTTAAGCACACTTGATCCATCTCGTGCGCCAGATGTCGCATCTTCACAAATTATTGACCAGTCGGGGCAAGGCTTGTATCGCTCTGGCAAGAACAACGAGCCAAAGCTGGCGGATGCTAAGAAGGTTGACGTTTCTGAAGATGGCAAGACTTGGACCATTACCTTGCGGGATAACTTGAAGTGGTCAAACGGCGACCCTGTGACGGCGCAAGATTACGTTTACGGTTGGCAACGCACGATTGACCCGAAGAACGCGTCAACATCAGCCAACTTGATGTACAACATCGAAAACGCCAAGGCACTTAATACAGGTGAGCAAACTGATTTGTCAGCGTTGGGTATCAAGGCACTAGATGATAAGACGTTGCAGATTACCTTGGTGGCACCCGAATCGATGATGGCCAAGATTCTAACGGAAAAGGGCTTTTACCCACAAAACCAAGCTTTCGAAGCGAAGGTTGGCGACAAGTATGGGTCAACGTCAACCGACACACTCTATAACGGTCCCTTTAAGGTCGTGGGTTGGAACGGTTCAAACAAGTCATACCGCTTGGTCAAGAACAAATACTACATCGATGCCAAGCAGGTGAAGCCTAAGGAAGTTCACTTCCAAACGGTGACCGACTCATCAACGGGTTACAACTTGTACCAATCGAACAAGGTCGATTACACCGAGCTGTCAGCAACCCAAATCAAGGGCGTGAAGGGCAAGGCCGGTTATCACCAAATCAAGCAAGCGCGGACGCAATACTTGGCCTTCAACGTGAAGACGGGTATTTTGTCTAACCAAACGGCCCGCCAAGCCATGCAACGTGCTATCAACAAGGCCGCGATGGTGAAGAATGTGATGTCTGATTCAGCGACGATGAGCAAGACATTTACGCCGGTTGGCATTGTGACGGACCCGAAGACAAAGACTGATTTTGCGAAGGCGAATGCGGTTAAGAACACGGGTTACAACACAAAGGAAGCTAAGCGCCTTTGGCAAAAAGCAATGAAACAAGAAGGACTCAAGAAGACGTCACTGACTTTGTTGGCTGACAATGATGATTCATCAAAGAACCAAGCCCAATTCTTGCAGTCACAACTAGAAAGTCACTTACCAGGTTTGCAAGTGACGGTAAAGACGCAACCGAAAACAGCTCGTGTGAAGGCTATGTTGTCATCACAATTCGAAATGGTTTTGGTGGGCTGGAACGGTGATTACGCCGATCCACTAGCGTTCTTGGCTAACTGGCAAACGGGTGCAACGGCCAACTTTGGTAACTGGACTGATGAGAACTATGACGCTGCGTTGACGGCAGCCCAAACAACAGACGTGATGGACAACGAAGCTCGCATGGCTGACCTGGGACGTGCCGAGAAGATTTATCAAACGCAAGTGCCAGCTACGACGTTATTCGATGTAACGAATTCAGTGATGATTAACCCTAAGGTAACCGGGGTGCAGATTAATACAGTCGGCGCAACGTTCGACTTTACAAAAGCAGTTAAGAAATAAAAGCGTGGGGATAATGATATGACAATTGTTAATTATGTTGGTGGAAATGTGTATGTGACGAACGAGGGGTTCAAGTCACAAACGGTTTCAGTGGATACGGTATCCGGTCAGGTGGTTGAGACCGTCCGTGAGGCTGATCAAATAGTTGATGTGCAAGGCAAGTATTTGGTGCCGGGATTGATTAATGCGCATACGCATATTGTAATGGCAGCTGACGGTCGCGAACGCGCGGGTCAGGATGTCACGTTGGATACGCTGGTTGCGTTGCAGAATTTGCAGGATGCGATTGCGAGTGGGGTGACAACCATTCGTGACGCTGGCTCAACGGATAACATCGATTTGAAGTTGGCGACCAAGATTCGTCAGCAACGCCTACAATTGCCAGACATCATCGGTAGTGGTGCAGCGTTGACGATGACTGGTGGTCATGGTTCAAAGATTGGTATGGAAGTTGATGGTGTTGATGAAGTGCGCAAGGCGTCCCGTTGGAATCTTAAGCACGGGGCGCAAACGATTAAGCTAATGGCAACCGGTGGCGTGAGCTTGGATGGTGAGCAACCAACGGATGAGCAACTATCAGTGGAAGAGTTGACGGCAGCAGTACTTGAAGCGCACCACAAGGGCAAGCCTGCTATGGCTCACGCGCAAGGGACGCAGGGCATTAAGAATGCCATCCTGGCTGGTGTTGATTCGGTTGAACACGCGGTGTATTTAGATGACGAAACGATTCAAATGTTGTTGGATACGAACACAGCAATTGTGCCAACAATGGCTGCACCTTGGCAGATGTTGCAACACAAGGATGATATTCCAGCTTATATGTACGATAAGGCGTCAGCGCTATGGGAGGCGCATCAACAAAGCATTCGTGACGCAGCTGCGGCTGGCGTGAATGTTGTGATGGGGACAGATGCTGGTACAAGTTATAACGATTTTAAGTCTGGACCTGGTGTGGAAATTCGCTTGTTGGCGAGCGTGGGGATGACGCCGGAACAAGTGTTGCTCGCATCAACGGTTCGCGGGGCAGAATTGTTGGGGATTGCGGAACGCGTTGGTGAACTGGTGCCAGGCAAGGATGCGGACATGTTGATTTTGGACCGTGATCCTTTGCAAGATTTGGCTGTGTTAACGGACGCGCCACGTGTTATCAAGCGTGGTCAGGCTGTAACTGGTAGTTTGAATTAATCGAGAAAGCGTCGTTAGTTGGGGGACTAGCGGCGTTTTTATGTGAGCTGGAAACCAGCATGTTTTGGGGATGACGCGTAAAATTGATGTGATATTAAATAAAGAGGTGAACAGTGATGTACATCATTGAAATTAATGGTCAGTACGTACAAGACATCAGTAACGGTATGCCACGATTTGTCTTTGGCAAGTTCGGCGCCCGTCAGTTTTACAGCGAATGGGAAGCACAAAATTATGCCAATATGAATGGGTATTATGGCTTCATGAATGTAGTTAGTGCGTACTAATTAAGCTAACTTTCAGCCCCAGTTATTGGTGCGTTAAGGTAGCAACCTTATTATTAATCATGTCGAAAGGGGATATAACCCCTAAGACAATCCCTAAGAATGACTCATATTCTCGTTTGAGAATCCCAACTCAAACTCTCTACTCCTTAAAATGTAGATCGCCGGTAACCCAGCCGGCTTGATCCGAAAACACCACTGATCGTTTTGATTGGTGGTGTTTTTGTTTTGAATGAAAAATGAATATGAATGTTGTTTGTATGAATAGTAGACTGATTATATATGAGGAGGTATTTATGAGAAGTATGAGTAAGATAGTTAAGCGATTGTTATTGTTGTTTGGGCTATTTGTGTTAGAACAAATAGCCACGATACCATCGTTTTTTGCGGCTGATGAAGCTAAAACGATGGCCGCTATTCTAATTGGCGTTGGTCTAACGGTATTATTGAGTGCATTATTTATCCATTATTCATGGCCAAAACAATTGTGGCCATCGCTAAAGAATATTGATTGGAAAGCAGTGGGCATTGCATTTCTGATAATTCTAGCTTTTCAAGTTTTGTTTGGGGTACTAGCTGACCTGTGGCATATCCCGACGAATGAGAATCAAAAGTTAGTCATGGATGAACTTCGTAAAACATATTATTTGGCGGCAGTTATTGATATTGTGATGGCGCCAATAATGGAAGAGATTATTTTTCGATTTAAATTTTTTGAGTACTTTGGTGAGTTCATGAGTAAATGGGTTGGCATTATCGTGAACGGTATTTTGTTTATGGTCATTCATTCAACTGATTTGAACGTCGTGACACTAGTGTATTTTGTAATTGGTGCCGTACTTGCATATGTCTACCGACGTCGCAACAATTTGGGTGATTCGATTGCCGTTCATATGCTGAATAACGCATACGCTATTCTTCTTTAATATTATTTTTGAAACACTGCTGATTCTTGGATCGGTGGTGTTTTTGTGTTGTTAGTTGATCGATTTAAAAAAGTGATCAACAATTAAGATCCAATTTGTCAGATAAGAGGATCACACGCATGCTTAACCAACCAACCAACTAGGTGAGATCCGCCCATTTATTAAGTGGGTAGGTGGAAAAAGGCAGCTCCTTCCGTAACTGGCCAAGTATATTCCTGAAAACTTTGGGACATACTTTGAGCCGTTTCTGGGTGGGGGTGCCTTTTTGCTGTCTTTAGAACCAAATAAAGCGGTTGTTAATGATTTCAATCCAGAGTTGGCGAACGTATGGCGTGTGGTACGCGACCGACCGGATGAATTATTAGCTAAGTTAGTTGAACATCAGGCTAACAATTCCAAGGATTATTATCTGGATTTGCGTTTAACTGATCGCGATGCTCGCTTAGAACAGATGACAGAAATCGAGCGAGCAGCGCGTTTCATCTACATGATTAAGGTAGGATTCAACGGTTTGTGGCGTGTTAATAGTAAGGGGCAAAACAACGTACCATACGGCAAATATAAGAATCCGAAGATCGCTGATGAGGTGACGATCCACCGTGTGTCGGAATATTTGAATAATGCAGATATCGACATTTTGACGGGAGATTTTGAGAAGGCAGTTGAAAAAGCACAGACCGGGGACTTTGTGTATTTTGATCCGCCATATATCCCAGCAAGCGATACGGCTAGTTTTACAAGTTACTCAAGTGAATTTGGTTACGACGAACAGGTACGCCTGCGTGACTTGTTTAAGACGTTGAAGGATCGTGGCGTTTATGTATTGTTGTCTAATAATGATGTGCCGTTGCTTCATGAATTATACGAAGGAATCGGTGTAATTGAGACGGTTGAAGCACACCGATTTGTAGCTGCAAAGGCAAGTAGTCGTGCAAAAGTTTCTGAGGTACTGGTACGTAGTTGGGGGTAAACGATCATGGCCAAAGTAAGAAGTAGAAAGCAAGATATCGCATGGCAATATTTATTTGACCGCTTTGACATTCCTAACCAAATTGAAAAGTATGGTGGGTTTGAAATCACGAGTAGCGATATTAATAAATACGTTCGAGAGTATTACGCTAATCGACCTGATAATGCACCAGATGCTCGAAATCTGTTGAAGTTCGACTTCAGTAGCGATTTACCGGAAGTGTTTAAAGAGTCGGTTAATAAGGAAGTATTTGGTAAGAAGGCACAATTCTCATTGATGCCTAAAGGGAAAGATCGCTATGAAATTTCAGACTTCAAGACTTTTGAAAATCTGAAATATGAAGTGCTTGAACCGGTACGCATGACGTTTCCAAAATGGATTTCTGGTATTCGCCCGGAGAGTCCAGAAACAATAAATAGTGAAGCAGTTGCACAATCGGTTGCTGAAATGAGTGGCATGTTGAAGTATGTCATGAATGATTTAGATGCTGATGTTGTTGCAACACTTAGTGGTAAAAAAGGAACCGGACTAATTGACTTCCAGATTAGTCATTTTAGGGATGGACAAACAAAATTCGTGATTGATGGCTGGCAATCTGAGATCGATGGAGTTTATGAATCACCAAGTCGAGTTTTGATTATCGAATCAAAGAAGAAGCGACCAGAGGATTTTAATATTCGTCAGTTGTATATTCCAACTCGGATTTATCATGACCAAATGAAGTTTCCGAAGGAAATATATTCGGCATACTTCACTTACACAGATGATGTATTTTCGTTCCACGTTTATCAGTTTACTGATATCAATGACTTTAACTCGCTTAAGAAAATTCGAGAATATGAATTCGTGTTTGAGGAAGAATCGAAGCCAGTTACGCGCGATACGTTGAAAATGTTGTTAGCGCAGGAACCGAACTCGATGGAACCAAGGCGAGAAGATGGTGAGTTAGTACCCTTTATTCAGGCTAACGATCCGGAGAAAATATTTGAAATTCCAGTTGTATTGAGTGGTAAGTCGATTCAAAGCGAGCAAGGAGATATCTTTTCTGTTGGAACGAAAGAGTATCTGGCAGAATCGTTTAAGTTCGATATTCGACAGTCCGATTATTATGCCAACGCAGCGGAGTACTTCGGATTAGCGCAGAAGAAGGACGGTTATTTTAAAGTTTCTGAATTGGGTAGCATGTTTATCAAGTGCGATTACAATACAAAGTTGGGTTTGTTTGCAAAGCAATTAATTCAACGACCAATATTCCGGGCGATGATTGAAGTGTGGATTGCAACAGGGTATTTGCCAGAGAAACCTATTGTTGAAGATTTGATTCGACTTCATCGACCTGACATTGGTGGTAGTACAGTACCACGTCGAGCTAGTTCAGTTAACTCAATTATGAATTGGTTTATTACACGAATACAGTAAAAAGCAGAGCGTCGAAAAATTGACGCTCTGCTTTTTGTCGGAATTATTTCATAGCTACTTTAGTAATATTGTGATCTAATAAATGTAAACAGTATTTACAAAGAGGTGTGATAAAAATGGCAGACATGAGTTTCGAGCGTGTAACGATGGGGACGTTATTTACCGATCATAAGAATTTAGCAGTTCCAACGTATCAACGTGGTTATGCGTGGACAAACCAAGAGTGGGAAGATTTTTGGAATGATTTGGCTGAGGTGCTCGACGAGAATGAAGAGGATCATTTCTTGGGGCAAGTTGTTACGAATAAGCTTGATAGCAATGATTATGTCGTAGATGGTCAGCAACGAGTAACGACTTCGACGATCTTCTTAGCTGTGTTGCGAGACAGTTTTACTAACCTTGATTCGGAACGAGCACGTATGCGTGCCCAGGATCTTCAAAAGAAGTACATTGGTCGTCGTGGCCATTTTAACTTTACGCAAGCGGAACAGGTTGCGGATTTCTTTAGCCGGTTGATTCAAAATGAAGCATTTTCTTTCAATGAGGTTAAGGGACAAGCGAGCCAAGATAGTGAGCGCAATTTCGTGAAGGCGTATGACTATCTGTACAAGCGAGTAGCTGAGCGACTAAAGGACTTTGCGACGGTAGATGACCGAGTTGAGTTCCTTGAGGATTTGCAAGATGCGTTCTTGGATCATATGTTTGTGATGAAGATTTCAACACCAGATGAGGCAAGTGCTTTTGTCATTTTTGAAACGCTTAATGCTCGTGGTCGAGACTTGAACAGTTCCGATTTGTTGAAAAATCATTTGTTCCGTAAAGCTAGTGGTGACCCAGATATCCAACGCCACTGGGAAGAAATGATGACGCCACTAGACTTCAATTCTGACCGTGCTACAAAGTTTATTCGTGCATATTGGAACGGAACCCACGACTTTGTTACTGAGAAGAAGTTGTATCGTGCCTTGAATCGAAGTGTGGTGACGAAGAGTGATGCAACTCGATTGGTTCAAAAGTTATCTGACTTGTCAGATGAATTTGCATCTATGTTGGATCCGAAGAACCAAATTTCTTTCCATAATGAAACGTTGATTAATAATTTGTATATTTTGAATCAACTAGGAGCAAAGACATTTTATCCTTTGATTTTGGTTATGGTTGAAAAGGAGTTCGACGAGACTGAAATCGGGCAAGTTTTGCATAAGATTATCTCATTCACGATTCGCAATTTTACGATTGGGGGATTGGTTGCGAATAAGTTTGAAAAGTCATTTGCTAACATTGCGCGACAGCTGAGTGATGGCAAGATTTTCACTGTGAATGAAATTAATTCATTAATTGCAGAGGAAATGGTTGATGACCAAAAGTTCGAAAATGATTTGGCATTAGCAACGCTTCCGACTGAAAAAACAGCGAAGTATGTTCTTTCGGAGCTGGCATATCCTAATGATGAAAACAAGATTGTTCTTCCTGACGTGAAGGTAACTTATATCAATGAAAATGTTGAGAATAAGGACCGAATTGGTAATAAGTTATTAGTCACGAAGGAAGAGGCTAAGGCGTTTAAGGATTCTGCATCCCGCAAAGCGGAAACTATCGCGAATTCAAAGTTTGAAGGTACTCGTACTTGGGCTAACAAACTGAACGTTATGACCTCGGAAGAAATCGACGCACGTCAACAAGAGTGGATTAATGCTGCTTTGTTGATTTGGTCAAAATAACTAATCAATTTGGATTGAAAGCGACGCATAAATTGTGTCGCTTTTTATTATGCGTAAAGCATGTTATGACACATTAAAAATAAGCTAATCCAATAGTTCATGAATTGGTAAAGTTTGTAGGTATAGTAACAAACGTTTTAAGGTTATAATGATTAATATTGGGTTGAATGTATAGTTTTTGGAGATATCGATATGTATTACGTAGTGCTCACTGATTTTAGAAATGTGGGGATGCTAGTTCAAGTTTCAAATGAAAGCGCCAAAGTGTTTACTTATAAAAATGGGTGGGTGGCGTTTAATTTCTCACCATACATAAATTCGGGTGATCTGGAAGTTGAAGATGAATATCGAGAAGTATCCAACGAAGAAAAGAACAGGTTAATCAACAAACGTGGTGTGGTTGATGGTTCTGATGCGTACAACTGGTTATAAAAATAAAAAGGGAATTAACGACGATGAGTATTAGTAATAATGATAAAGATAAAGCGCGAGACTATATCGAAGCAAAACATTCAAATGGTGTTTCGTGGGATGATTTAAAAAAGGTGAATTTCCATCCTTTTTCAAAATTTGTTCCGCAAGAAGGGATTGAACGGTTTAATTGCTCTTATGCTAGATTTACGGACAGATTTTTCTCTGCCCTGTAAACTAATAGTAGAGGAGCATTTTTTATATGATTCGATATTCACCAGAATTTAAGCAATCTCTTGTCGAGATGCACAACCAAGGGCGTTCTTACACGGAACTAGCCGCTGAATACGGGCCTTCGGCCGATTCAATCCGTAACTGGGTCAAATTGTACACAGTCCACGAAGTGGACGGCGAAAAATGGACGCAAGCT
>SKDY01000208.1_pt1 | contig 53314 bp, 51 predicted proteins | sample 4826591 | NCBI WGS metagenome assembly SKDY01 (sample SAMN11008823, study PRJNA524170) | human gut metagenome | biome: Human fecal sample; material: Feces; isolation source: fecal sample from pouch patient p10, p22 | host: Homo sapiens | place: Israel: Tel-Aviv | collected 2016-06-15 | reverse complement strand
AGCTATCAGAACGCGTAGAGGGGTAAGCGATAATGGCTGAAAAGATTTTGATCTGGGCACAAACTAACAATGGGACAATTGCATTGAATGGATCGATTCCATGGCGTCAAAAGGCCGACATGAAGTTCTTTAAGGAACAAACGATTCACCAAGTGGCGTTGATGGGACGTAATACCATGCTAAGCTTTGGCGGACGTGCATTGCCAGAACGCATTAACATGGTGTTGACGCACGACGAAAATTTGGCAGTGCCAGCTGGTTTTGACAAAGTTTATAGCATGGATGAAGCTGAGCGTATTGCTGATGAAAACAACATGAAGCTTGCGGTTATCGGTGGTAAGGCGATTTATGATAGTTACTTGCCAGTAGCCGACATTCTATACGTGACGTACTTAGACACTGATTTTATGGGTGACGTTTTGATGGCACCTGTTGATAAGACGATTTGGCTTGGTGAGGAGATTGCTTCTGGTCCAGCTAATGACGACAATCAATACGATTGGCGCATTGTGAAGTACACGCGTCGCTAATTTTGGCAGGCGTGGCAATTAACGTGTGACTTTTTTCGAAAATAGGCGTAAACTGTTCAGGTAAAATCATTTTGGCCGAAAGAGGCTAAGAGGTAGAAAAATGAAGTACGTCGTAACTTTCTTCTGGACGTTCATCTTGGGTGAAATTATCGGTTACATCGGTAGTGCCCTTGAAGGAACTTCATACAACGCAACTACTACGTCATTGTTTGCGATGGTGATTGGTGTAATCGGTACGGTTGCATTTTCAGCTATCTCAAAGTCTGCTGCTCCTAAGGATGCGGCCAAGGCGGAAGATTAATAGTTGTACACACGACTCTAAAAGACCATCCGTTCTGCGGGTGGTCTTTTTTTCGGGTTATCGCTATAATGAAATTAAGTTAAAACGAATTTGAACCATGACGTTCAGGAAGGGGCAGATATGGTACCACTACAAACAAAAACGGCATTCAGTTTGTTACAAAGTCCCATGATGCCAAGTCAACTCGTGGCCTCTGCAAAAGCAAAAGGGTACACCGCGGTTGCTATGACGGACAATGATGTCTTATACGGCATGGATAATTTTTACCGTGCTGCCAAGTCAGCTGATATCAAACCAATTCTCGGTCTGACAATTACAATTCAAGGATTGGCCACTTCACAGCATTATCCAATGGTGTTGTTGGTTGAGAATCAAACCGGTTATCACAATTTGCTGGCAATCAGCAGCTTGTTGAAGACGACATCTGAAGCTGTGACGTTTGACATGTTGACGGCTTATTTGGCTGGCCTATATATTGTGTTGCCAAGTGTTGGTGAGTTGCCCGTTATTTTGGGAGCCGAACCGGAACGCGCAATGGATATGGTGCAAAGTATTAGTGCAGTGACTGATGCAAACCATGTCTTTTTGGGTGTGTCGACGGGAATGCGTGATGAATTAATTATGCAATTACGCCAATTGTCAGAGAACACCGGTGCCCGTTTGCTAGCGTTGACGGAAGTTGACTATGCTGACCCACAAGATCAATTTGCGGCGCAAGTGATTCGCAAAATTGGTCAAGGTGAGGTCATTGCGAATGTCGCCCAGGCACAACGCGAACCTGCCACAGCTTATTTGGAATCTGCTGAAGAGTGGACGGCTGAATTTGTGGCACGTGGTTTGGGGGATGCGGTCGCGAATACCGATTGGATTGCTGAGCACAGTGAATTTGAATTAGTGAAGTCAAAGGTAACGTTGCCACCGTTTGAAACGCCGAATGGTCAAACGTCAGCCGACTACTTGCGTGAATTGGCGACAACTGGGTTAAAGAATCGTTTGCATGGTTTGTCAGTTGATGAGACGGTGTATCAAGAACGTTTGGCACACGAATTGGATGTCATTGTTGAACTGGGATTTGCGGATTACTTCCTGATTGTTTGGGATGTGCTGAACTTTGCGCACAAAAGCGCTATCCGCACTGGCCCAGGACGTGGATCAGCCGCTGGTTCGCTAGTGGCATACACACTTTGGATTACCGATGTTGATCCAATTGCGTACGATTTGCTGTTTGAGCGTTTCTTGAATCCAGAACGTGCGCAAATGCCGGATATCGATATTGATATTCCTGACAATCGTCGTGAAGAAGTATTGTCATATTTGCACGAGAAGTACGGTCATGAGCGTGTGGCGCAAATTATCACGTTCTCAACGATGGCACAACGCGCGGTTATCCGTGACGTGGCGCGTGTGTTTGGCTTAAATCCAACGCAGATTGATGCGCTATCGAAGTCGATGCCACGTGATGCTGCCAATCTGGAAGCGGCGTATGAATCATCACAACCTTTCCGTAATGCGTTGATTGATTTGCCAGTTGATGGTGAATTGTTGTATCAAACAGCGCGTAAATTAGAAGGGTTACCACGTAATTCATCACTGCACGCTGCCGGTGTCGTCCTTTCAGCTGATCCGCTAGTGCAAACAATGCCAGTGCAGCTGGGTGAAGATGGGCGTTTGGTGACGCAATTACCAAAGGGACCAGTTGAAGCGCTTGGCTTGTTGAAGATGGATTTCTTGGCACTTTCAAACCTGAACATTTTGGATATCGCGTTACGTGAAATTCAAAAGACCGAAGAGGGTGCCAACTTTAACATTGCCAACATTAACTTAAATGACGATGCGACACTACGTTTGTTCCGTCACGGCATGACGAATGGTGTGTTCCAGTTTGAATCAGCCGGGATGAAGAACATCTTGCGTCAGTTACAACCAGACAGCTTTGAAGATATCGTGGCGGCGAACGCACTGTTCCGTCCAGGTCCCATGCAAAACATTCCACATTTCGTGGCTCGTAAGCATGGACAAGAGAAGCAAGACGTACCAGACCAAAGTATGGCGGATATTCTAGCGCCAACCTATGGCGTTATCGTCTATCAAGAGCAAGTTATGCGTGTGGCGCAACAATTCGCTGGATTCTCACTAGGCGGTGCCGATTTGCTACGTCGTGCGATGTCGAAAAAGGACGGTGCTAAGATTGCCGCGATGAAGACGGACTTTATTGCTGGGGCGGTAGCAAACGGTCATGACGAAAAGGTCGCCGAACAAGTATTTGGTTATATTGAAACGTTTGCCCAGTACGGTTTTAACCGGTCACACGCGGTGGCTTATTCAAAGCTGGCCTTCCAGTTGGCTTATATCAAGGCGCATTATCCAGCCGCTTTTTACAAGGCTGTTTTGAATGATGCTATTGCTGACAAGAAAAAGGTTGGCGCGTATATTGCTGAAGCGAAGGCATCTGGCGTTAAGTTGCTGGGGCCAAGTATCAATCATTCGTGGCAAGGTTATTCAATGAACAAGCAAGGCGAGCTCCAGATGGGGTTGGCTTCAATTGCGGGTATGCGTCGTGATTTCCGTGAATCAATCCTGAAGGAGCGCCAAGAAAACGGGGCTTACAAGGATTTGGGCAACTTGATTGGCCGTCTTGAGAGCAAGTATCGTAAGGTTGAACAACTTGAGCCGCTGGTTTATGCGGGTGCGCTCGACGAATTTGGATTCAATCGCAAATCAATTCTAGCGTCATTGCAAGGATTCATTGATGCAATTGGATTGGCAGGTGAGTCGATGTCGTTGTTTGCTTCGTTAACACCAAAGGTTCGTGAAATTGAAGACTTTACGCCGGCTGAAAAGCTAGGGTATGAGCGTGACTACTTGGGTGTTTACCTCAGTGGACACCCAATTGAGCCATACTTGGCGGCGATTCCTGACAACAGTCACACTGATATTTCGTCATTGGCAGTTGGCATGAATCAGGCGACGGTCGTGATTTACGTTGAGAATGTTAAAAAGATTCGCACGAAGAAGGGCGATCAAATGGCGTTTGTGGATGGGATGGACTTGTCAGGTTCGATTTCAATTACACTGTTCCCACAACTCTTCCAACGCGTGGCGCCATTGTTAGTACCTGAAAAGGTTTTGGTAGTGACGGGTAAGGTCGAGCAACAACGTGGTCGTGATGATATTCAGATTGTCGCGAATACGATTGTTGAAGCGAGCCAGTTTATCAAGCGTTTTGAGAATCAGACCGAGCAAGTTGCGACAACTGAGCCAGGTACTGGGCGCTGGTATTTGCGTATCACAGCCGCAGCTCAAGCGGCTGGTGCACTTGATGCACTGAATGCGGTTGTCATGTCGCACCACGGTAATAATCCAGTGTTGGCAGTATACGAAGCCGATGGTAAAAAGTTGGCATTGGGTCAACGCAATTGGTTATCGGCTGGGGATGCGACAATGAAGGCGCTACAAGAAGTTTTGGGCGCCAACAACGTGGTTTTCCAGGCGGATTAAATGACTGTTTCTAATGAAGCGAGTTCCGAATTATGAGAACTCGCTTTTTATTTTTCTCAGATTAACTGCAGGAAGAATAAATGACTTATGCTTGTAATACGAATAACTATTAAAAATGGGTGTGAATGCGTTACAATAAACAATAACTATCCGGATGGATATATCACGAATGACACGCTGCGGGTTCGAATCCCCATCGGCGGTTGTTTGGAAACAGAGGATAAATATATGGCAGAAGCAAAAGTGTTGACCGCACAAGAAGTGCATGACCTCGTTGCTGGGTACATGAACGAGGACCATGTTAAAAAAGTTGATAAAGCATACGACTTTGCTTACAACTTGCATAAGGAACAAAAGCGTAAGTCAGGTGAACCTTACATTATTCACCCGATTCAAGTCGCTGGCATCTTGGCTGACTTGCATATGGATCCAGATACAGTCGTGGCGGGTTACCTGCACGATGTTGTCGAGGATACTGAAGCAACGTTAGAAGATGTTGAACGTGAATTTGGTCATGATGTGGCTGTAATCGTTGATGGCGTGTCAAAGTTGTCAAAGATTGAATATAAGTCATCACGTGAGCAACTAGCAGAAAATCACCGTAAGTTGTTGTTGGCAATGTCACACGATATTCGTGTCATCATCGTTAAGTTGGCGGACCGTTTGCACAACATGCGTACGTTGAGTGCATTGCGTGAAGAAAAGCAAAAGCGCATTGCGTCAGAAACGTTGGAAATCTACGCACCGTTGGCTGATCGTTTGGGAATTATGACAATCAAGTGGGAGCTTGAAGATATGTCATTGCGCTATCTTGAGCCAGAAGCCTACCACGACATTGCTAAGTCAATGCAGTTGCGTCGTCAAGAACGTTTGGAAATTGTTGACCAAGCGGTTAACGATATTGAGCAAGCAATTACGGAATTGCATTTGCAACATGCAGAAGTATACGGGCGTCCAAAGCACATCTACTCAATCTACCGTAAGATGGTGGACAAGAAGAAGAAGTTCGACGAAATCTACGACTTGTTAGCAATCCGTGTCTTGGTAGATACGATTCCTGAAACATACGCCGTATTGGGTGCTATCCACGCGCGTTGGACGCCAATGCCAGGTCGTTTCAAGGACTATATTGCGCTACCAAAGGCAAATGGGTACCAATCATTGCACACTTCAGTTATCGGACCGGGTGGTCGTCCACTTGAAGTGCAAATTCGTACGTACCAAATGCACGAAGTCGCTGAATTCGGTGTGGCCGCCCACTGGGCATACAAGGAAGGTAACTTTGCTGGGGCGGATGTCCAAAATGCGGACCAGCAAAAGTTGAATGTGATCCAAGGAATTTTGGAATTGCAAGAAGACGCGCGTGATGCGGATGACTTCATGGAGTCTGTTAAGGGCGACTTGTTCACGGACCGCGTGTTTGCCTTCACGCCAAAGGGTGATGTTATTGAGTTAGCAAAGGGTGCTGGACCATTGGATATGGCGTACAGCATTCACACCAATGTTGGTAACCACACAACGGGAGCCAAGGTTAACGACCGCATGGTGCCGTTGGATTACCCAATTAAGACGGGTGACATTGTTGAAATTGTGACGTCACAAAACGCCAAGCCAAATCGTGATTGGGTGAATTTGGTGTCAACGCGTCGTGCCCGTAACAAGATTAAGCAATACTTCCGTAAGCTGGATAAGGACGACAACATCGAAGCTGGTAAAAAGATGGTTGACGATTGGCTAGCTGAGGAAGGCTTTGATGTTGAAGAGTTGATGCAAGCTGACAACGAAGCAAAGGCAGCTGAAAAGTTGCACTTCCTAAGCGTTGATGACATGTATGCATCGCTCGGATTTGGTGATTTGAAGCCTCAAGGTGTAGCAAACAAGTTCACAGAAGAAAAGCGTGCGGAGCTTGAAGAAGCCCGTCAAGCAGCCGAACAAAAAGCCATTTTGGAAGAACACCAAACGATTGAAAACGAAAGCAAGAAGTCGAAGGAGAAGCCACAACACGGTGAGGATCGGATTGTGATTCAAGGTGTCGACAACTTGTTGGTTCGTTTGGGTCGCTGTTGTACACCAGTACCCGGTGATGAAGTTATCGGGTATGTGACCAAGGGTCGTGGTGTATCAGTACACCGTTTGGGATGCCCAAACTTGCGTGCGGCTGAAACGGAAGGTCAACGTTTGGTTGATGTTGCCTGGGAAAAGCCAGAAGGTGATACGAAGAACGAGTATGACGCTGACTTGGCTGTGGCAGCAACTAACCGAAACAAGTTGTTGAATGACGTTATTCGTACGGTGAATAACACAACGAAGTCATTGAACTTTGTTAACGGTCGCATTGATCACAATAACAATGTGAATATTTCATTGAGTGTTGGCGTGCGCAACTTGGAACAATTGGAACACATCATGGATTCAATTAAGAATGTCAAGGATGTCTACGAAGTAAAGCGAGCATTTAAGTAATGAGAGTTGTCTTACAACGAGTATCATCAGCGAGTGTGACGGTTGATGACCAAGAGTTGGGTGCAATCGCGCAAGGGTATATGTTGCTGGTCGCGATTCAAGATGCGGATACGGAAGCGGAGTTGGATTACTTGGTTCGTAAGATTACTGGCTTAAGGGTCTTTGAAGACGAAGCTGGTAAGATGAACTTAAGTATTCAAGATGTTGGCGGATCGATTCTGTCAATTTCTCAATTCACGCTATATGCCGATACGCGTCGCGGTAATCGACCAAGTTTCACGGATGCAGGTGCACCTGCGTATGCTGAAAAGATGTATGACCAATTTAATACAAAATTGGCAGCGACGGGCTTGACGGTTGCTACTGGTGAGTTTGGCGCTGATATGAAAGTCAGCTTGGTCAATGACGGACCAGTTACAATTATCTTTGATACCGATAATAAATAATATGAATTTTGACGTGGTCAAACAAAAGTCATAGTTTCGCCCTACAATTTCCTAGTAATATGCAATGATATTGATAGTATTGTCTGTTGCGCGTGTGCTACAATACAGATATACAAATTAAGACAATTGCGAAGGGAAGTATCGTTATGGCAGAGAAGCTGATTCAATTGCGCGTCGAGGACAATGTCAAGGACAAGGCAGATGAGATTTTCAAGTCACAAGGTTTGACAACTCAAACAGCCATCAAGATTTTCTTGACGCAAGTTGCGAACACTGGTGAGTCACCATTTAGCAACTTGTTCTCACGCAATCAATAATTTGTAGAAGTGAATAGAGATTTCGGTTGGGCGTATGCTTCAAGTTTCCTGGGTGGGTAACCAGGGGAATTTGGAGTGTGCGCTTTTTTGTTTTTGTTGAACTTATATTAAGTAAGTTGTAGGAGGTAGATATGGAAATAGTAATGATGTTGGGATTACTGGTTGTGACACTGGGATTTGGTTGGATTGCTGGCAAGTTAGGATTTGCAAAAGTTGTGGGACAGTTAATCGCCGGTGTGGTTGTGGGACCGGCACTGCTTGGATTGGTTGCCCCATCACATTTGATGCACGTTGTCTCAGAATTTGGGGTGATGTTGCTGATGGTGAATGCTGGTTTGGAAACTGATGCGCGTCAATTATTGCAAAATTTCAAGGCATCTAATTTTGTTGCTTTGATGGGAGTTGTGGCACCGTTAGCGGTATTCCCGGTTGTTGCCTTGCTATTTGGTTACGAGTGGCAAATTGCGTTGTTCTGGGGTGTCGTGTTCGCCGCCACGTCAATTTCAATTACCATTTCAGTTTTGGGTGAGCAAGGGAAGCTTGGAACTGTTATGGGAGCTGTTGTACTGGGTGCAGCCGTACTAGACGATATCTTGGCTTTGCTATTGGTGACGGCTTATGCAGCCTTTATTGGTGGATCAGGACTAGGACTAAACACGGTGATGCCAATTATTGCGTTTGCCATTGGTGTGTTGCTCCGTCAGCTGCCAAAGTCAGATAAGTTGTTGCATACGACTGAATTGTTTGGTGAATGGACGGTGTTCCCAATCTTCTTTGGATCAATTGGGTTGAACGTCGTCTTTAATAACCTGGCTGAAACATGGTGGATTATGATTTTGCTAACAGCCTTGGCAGTCGCAACAAAGTACTATGGCGCTGGATTCGGTGCGCGTATGGCACGACTGGATAAGTACACCAGTAACGCAATTGGCGCGGGGATGGTTTCACGTGGTGAAATGGCGTTGGTTATTGCCCAAATCGGTGCAACTGGCCACATTTTGTCGAACCAGGTGTTTGGTGAAATGGTAATCGTAATCATTGCCTCAACAATCATTGCGCCGTTGATGATGCGTCCGTTGATTGCAAAAGTTAAATAAAATTGGAAAAAATTAGCTTATCTGTCTCTTTCTTGTCGAAGCGTAAAAAAACACTGTATTGCATACGTGTTTTTTACGTATTAAAATGAAGGGGCAGGCTTGTCCAAGAAACATGGGATTTAGGGGGTGGCTTCGATGAAGGATACAGTGGTTTATCCGATTATTGTGCACACACAGACCGATGATGATTACTATTTTGTAGAAATTCCAGCGGTTAATGGTATGACACAGGGAAAGTCAGTAGCGGATGCAATCGAGATGGCGCGAGAATACGTTGGAGAAATGGCGGTTGAGTTAGCTCACGACGGTCAAGATTTGCCGGATTCTGTCTATACGTTGCCAATAGCAACTGAAGATGAAGTTGTAACGTTAGTAGATGTAAACGTCAAAGAGTACATTGCGTTAAGCGATAATCGCCCCGTTAAAAAGACACTAACGATTCCATATGCAATTGATCGCATGGGACGCGAGGCGGGGATTAACTTTTCCCAAACACTGGCTGAAGCGATTCAAGAAAAATTACAGAATTAAAAAACAGGACCTGAGAACTCGTTGTGAGTCATCAGGTCCTGTTTAGTTTATATCTTACAATGGGTCAACGTCGTAACGCTTCGTACGCAATTCTTGCTTTTGCGCCTTAGTTGGCTTGAACAAGAAGTCGAAGTAAGCTGCACGCCAGTCATCGAAAGAAATGGCCAATTCAGCAATGTCTTCAGGAATGTCGGCACGTGGGATACGGTCGATGTCTGGGTGCTCAGCAACATAGCTTTCCATCCAGTCAGCAATCTTAGCGTGACCTTCGTTTTCCTTTTCAACGTTGAACCAGTTCGTTGGCTCGTAGTGAATCAAGTCATCTTCAACGTCGAACAATTCCATCGTTCCGTGAACGCGGAATGGGCGAATCAACTTAACATCAGGGTTAAACTTCCAAACGAAGTTACCGGGTGCAGTTTCTTCAACGTCTTCAAGTTGCACGACAGCACCAGCCATGTTTGATGGCAAACCAGCTTGCTTCAATGCGTATGATGTAACGACCAAGTCGCCACGGTGATCAGTTCCAAATGGGTAAACCACACCAATCTTTGATCCGACCAAGATGTCGATCAAGACTTGTGGTTCCATACCAACAGCCTTCATAGGATGTATCTCACTTTCAAAATAAAATATATGTCTACTTATTTTATCAAAACTCTGGGAAAATGTCAGAAATGAATTCGAATTAGTTTACATATAACGCCTAACTTCTGGTAAACTAGAGTAGACAGAAAATGGGTTTACTGACGGCATGTCAGTTGAACAACGGCTTTGCCAGCGCTGTGGCATCGGACTACCTTAGGTTGATGCAGCTGATGCAAAGAGATATATGGAGAAAATAATATGACACACAAAATTGGAGAAATCATCTCAGCCAAGGTGACGGATGAGAACGACAAGTATTACTACGCACAAATTGACGGTTTGACATACGAAATCGACAAGAGTGAATTGCAAAAGCCATTGAAGATTGGTGGCGTTGTAACTGGATTTGCATACGAGAACGAAAAGCACAACTTGCAAATTACGAAGAATATTCCTGACGTTCGTCTTGGTCACTATGCATGGGGTGAAGTAACGGATATTCGCCGTGACCTTGGTGTCTTTGTGAATATCGGTTTGCCAAACAAGGATGTGGTTGTGTCACTGGATGAGTTGCCAACAATTAAGGAATTGTGGCCACAACGCGGTGACATGTTGATGATTACGTTGCGCATTGATAAGAAGGACCGTTTGTGGGGTGAATTGGCCTCAGCTGACATCCTACAAGCTGTGCGTATCCCAGCTAAGCCTGATATGAAGAACAAGCAGGTCAAGGCAACGGTTTACCGTTTGAAGATGGTCGGAACGTTGGTTATCACACCAGATTATAACTTTGGGTTCATTCACCCAGATGAGCGTCAACGCGAACCACGTCTTGGTGAAGAAGTTGATGCACGTGTTATCGGCGTGCGTGAAGACGGTGTGTTGAACTTGTCATTGCGTCCACGCGCTTACGAGGCAATTTCAGATGACGCTGCGATGTTGTTGACGTTGTTGCAACGTTCATCAACGCACAGCTTGCCATTTACTGATAAGTCAGATCCAAAGCAAATTAAGAAGTACTTTGGTATGTCAAAGTCACAATTTAAGCGTGCTGTGGGAAACTTGTACAAGCAACGCAAGATTACGCAAAACGAGAACGGCTTGTTCTTGGTAGAAGAAAGCGACGGCGAATAAGATGTTACATCAGGTAGGTCCATATGAAGATAATATGGTTGACTACCTGCACTATCTGACGGTGGAGCGGGGGTTGTCAGCCAATACGCGGGCATCCTATCAGCAAGACCTGCGTCATTTCTTTACGTATTTAATTGAACAAGAAAAGTCGATGCCGTTGGCAAATATTGATCGTTTTACGATTATGGCGTTTCTAGGTGAACTAGAGAAAAACGGCAAGTCACGTAACACGGTCATTCACATGGTGTCGACATTGCGAAAGTTTTTCCAATTTGCGACCAGCAATAACTGGGTGGCCATTGATCCAATGACACAAGTTGATCCGCCTAAAAAGGCGCAACATTTGCCAGCTGTTTTAACGCTCACTGAAGTTGAAGCTTTGTTGGCGGTGCCTGACCCAAACACGCCGTTGGGGTTGCGCAATCGTACCATGCTCGAAGTGATGTATGCGACGGGTTTGCGTGTGAGTGAGTTGGTTAATTTGCGTTTGGATAATTTGCACCTAGAACTGGGGCTGATTCAGACGCTTGGAAAAGGTGACAAAGAGCGCATCATTCCAATTGGGGATGTAGCGTCACACTGGTTGCAACGCTACCTAGCCGACGGACGACCATTCCTTGGTAAGCAACAAGATGAGCAGGTGATTTTCCTAAATGACCATGGTCATCAATTGACGCGCCAAGGTGTTTGGAAGCTGATTAAGGGTTGGGTGAAGGCAGCGGGCATTACGAAAGATGTGTCACCACACACGTTGCGCCACTCATTTGCGACGCATATCTTGGAAAACGGTGCTGATTTACGCATTGTGCAAGAGTTGCTTGGTCACGCCGACATTTCGACAACTCAGATTTATACACACATTTCAAATAAGCGTTTGACTGAAGTCTATGGCAAAAGTCATCCGCGTGCTTAATTAAGAAAGGAGGCCACACATGCTAGTTGTGGTACGCAAAGATCAACCGAAAATTGCGATGGGATTATTGTCATACTTGCCACGTTTACATGATGTGGCTTCTGTGCAACGTGAAATCGAGTGGTATCAAGCAAGCGAGGCGCGTGAAATCTTGCTGTGGCAGTCAACTGAAACGCAACATTACGTTGCTGTTTTGGGTGTTGAAGCGGTATTTGATTCAATCGTGTTGCGCTTGGTTGTGTTCGGACCGGAAGTACCGGTTACGTCACGCATTGCTGTCGGTTCAGACATATATGAGGCGATGAAGTTGCGATACCCTGACAAAACGATTGTTGGCACGATTAGCACGCAACCAATCTTGACGGAATGGCGGAAGTATTTGCATGGCTGAAGATTTAACTTATCGCTTGAATGACTTTGAAGGACCACTAGACTTGCTCTTGCACCTAATCAAAGTTAACGAGATGGATATTATGGATATTCCGATTGTTGAAATTACGGCGCAGTACTTGGCGTTTTTGCATCAAGCGGAAGAACGGAACTTGGATATCGCTGGCGAGTTCTTGGTGATGGCTGCTACGTTGATGTCAATTAAAGCGTCATATCTGATTCCGAAGAATGAGGAACTAACATATGACGAAGAATTGGCGGAGTTTGTATACGAAGAAGATCCACGTGAAGCCTTGATGGCACAATTGCTGGAGTATCAACGTTATCAACAAGCGGCTGATGACTTGCGTGAACGTGAAGAAGGGCGTCAATTGCAATTTTCACGTGCACCAATGGCGATTCCGGACGATATTGACGTTGCGCCGTTGCCAGAAGGACTTGGCTTGTTCGATTTGCAGCTAGCATTTAATCAAATGGTCGCTAACCGAACGAAGAAACAAGTTCGTCCGCGCACCATGCGTGGTGAAACGTGGTCAATCAGCGCGCAAATGAAAACCATCGTGTCACGAATGACACCTGGTGAAACAATAGAATTTGAAACATTCTTTGGGGAGCATGATAGTCGCGATAAGATGGTGACGACCTTCCTAGCTATGCTAGAGTTGGTCCGTCATCAACATTTGCGGGTTACCCAAGAAGATGAATATGGTGCAATTTACCTGACACTAGGTGATGTACCTTATGACGAAACTGCAGATGAGGGAGTCGATTTTGACGATGAAGACTAGCTTACAACAAATTGAAGGTTTGCTTTTTGTAGCCGGGGATGAAGGCATCACGGTTGCGGAAATGGCTGATGCGACTGGTTTCGCAAAGCCCGCCGTCATTGGCTTGTTAGAAGATCTTGCCGCCAAATATGAGAGCGACGAGAATAGTGCGCTCGACGTTTTGAAGACTGATGATCAGTATCAACTGGTGACTAAGTCAGAGCTTGCTGAGACGATTCACCGTTACTTCACGGCGCCGTTGACGACAGCCTTGTCGCAAGCGTCACTGGAAGTGTTGGCAATTATTGCATACAAGCAACCAATCACACGCGTTGAGATTGATGAAATTCGTGGTGTGCAATCACAGGCAACGATTCAAAAATTGGCACTACGTAATTTGGTAGAAGGACGTGGTCGTTCTAATGAACCAGGCCGACCAATTCTGTATGGGACAACGGCATATTTCCTGAACTACTTTGGTTTGAGTGATTTGCAAGAGTTACCACCGTTGGTAACCGCTGAGGCACTAGATGCCTTGCGTGCCCAAAAGGATGTGGCATTGCCTTTGATGCCAGGAGAAGAAGGCGGGTCTGCATTTGATGTAGCCTTGCCAGAACTTGCTGAAACAGCAGAAAGAGATTAAGAATATGGCAGAACGATTGCAAAAAGTGATGGCTCAAGCGGGAGTTGCATCACGCCGTGCATCAGAACAATTGATTTTGGATGGTAAGGTAACGGTCAACGGTAAGACGGTTCGTGAATTGGGAACCAAGGTTGAACCATCAGATAAGATCGAAGTAAGTGGTGAGCCAATTGATTCACGCGAAAAGTTGGTTTACTTCTTGTTGAACAAGCCCCGTGGCGTTGTGACGACAAATAGTGATGATAAGGGCCGTGCAACGGTTATGGACATCGTTGATGAGCCTGAGCGTGTTTACCCAGTTGGTCGTTTGGACTACGATACGACCGGTGTTTTGTTGTTGACGAACGATGGTGAGTTGGCAAACAAGTTGATGCACCCTCGTTACCGTATCGACAAGGTCTACGTGGCTAAGGTTAAGGGCATTCCAACGAATGAAGAATTGGAAAAGCTTCGTCACGGTGTCACGGTTAAGACAAAGCAAAACGGTCGTTACACGACATTCAACGCTGCGCCTGCTCGTGCTGAAATCCAATCAACGAACACAAAGAACCACACGGCGATTGTGAAGTTGACGATTCACGAAGGTAAGTACCACCAAGTCAAGGAAATGATGAAGGCGGTCGGGCACGAAGTTTTGAAGTTGACTCGTGAGCGTTACGGTATGCTTGATTTGACTGGCTTGACACCAGGTGAGTACCGTCCTTTGCGTTACGAAGAAGTACAAGCGTTGAAGGCTGGAAAGCAATACCGCAAGTCAGCAGGACGCTGGTAAGCTATAATAGAGGCGTCTGGGGCTTCCTGGAGGCCTCTTTTTTTGTCGATAAAGGGGAAGGTTATGAGTAAAAGTCGATTAGAAGCGTTTAGTGATGGTATCTTTGCAATCATCATCACAATTATGGTGTTGGATTTGAAAATTCCGTCAATCGGTACGTGGGCGGGGATTGGCAATGCTGCGTGGCTAAGTACATTCTTGGCTTACTTGGTGAGCTTCATTATCACGGCTAGTTTTTGGGTTAGTCACCACTTGATTATTAGTAATATCGAGAAAGTGGATAGTGGTGTGTTGTGGACCAATGCCTTGACGTTTTTGCCAATGTCATTGGTGCCAATTACGACAGCTTGGTTTGGTGAATTCCCAACCCGTGTGGCACCGAGTGTGACGTATGGCATTGTGTATGTTATGTCCGTGATTGCTTTGTACAATTTGAGCCACGTTATCGCTAAGCATTTGGATGATCCGGCACAACAAAAAAGAATGTGGCGCGTTAATCGCAGTCGTCTTTGGTTGATTGGCATCGGGCTCATTGGTACTGGCTTGGCATTTGTTTGGCCACCGATTACTGGTGGTATGGTCTTTGTTATTTCAGGTGGTTGGCTATTTTTGCGTAATGTCATCCACGTTCGAGCTATCCAGGACATGTAACCGCTCGACTTTTGTTACAATTACAGTAAGATGAAGAAGTGTGAAGGATGATTGATTGCTTCACAGAAACGTTTCACAGTGATCGTGATGAAATATGAATGGGGGGATGCAAGATGGCAACACCAGATACACGTTCTGGCCGTAATTATATGAAAACTGGCCCTGGCATGTACGCCTTTGCGAAGGAACACAAAGTTGCCGGTTGGCCTTGGCTGTTGAAGCCGATGGGCTGGCTTGGCCGTAAGCATTTTAAGAATATTGAGAATTCGCTTGCTGATGACGAAACAGTTGTGGTCGCTTTCCTAACGAAAATGGCTGGCTTGACCGACGCGGGAGAACCTACTGGTCGCTTCAAGTGGTATGCATTTGCGCTTGGTGATTCCGGGACTTTGTATTTTGCGCATTGGCGGCCATTCCATTTGGACTCTTTGCGTATGACGCTTGATCAAGTGAACACGATTAATCCGGACACGGGTATTGTTCGTGGTCGTTTGCAAATTCAAACGTTGCAAGGAACCCAAGATTTGACGTTGAAGTGGTTCGCCCCACAGATTCGTCGTATCTATGATTTGTTGAATAATGAGAAGCACGCCTACGACAAGCTACGTCACAAGGTTGACCTAGACGGTTGACCGTTAGTTAGTCGCGTGATAGTCTTAACCTACAATTGAATATCTTCAGGGCAGGGTGAAATTCCCGACCGGCGGTAACTGCGTTTTGTAGAAGTCCGCGACCCACATCCGTTATTGGTGTGGCTGACACGGTGTGAATCCGTGACCGACAGTAAAGTCTGGTATGCAGAAGAAAAAATAGATTGACTGGTCACAGCCGGTTTCTTTGTGTCGCCCTGGCACGAAGGAACCGGCTGTTTTTACGACCAGGTGGAGGTTTGTTGTTATGAATAAGACGCGTCGATTGACCGTTATTGCATTATTGGCTGCGATATCATTTGTTTTGATGATTTTTCCGCAGTTTCCATTAATTCCTGGGGCATCATTTTTGAAGATTGATTTTTCATTTGTACCTGTCTTGTTGGGTGCGTTGATGCTTGATTTGAAAAGTGGTTATGCCATTTTATTGCTGCGCTCACTATTGAAGCTACTGTTGAATAACGAAGGCGTGAACGACTACATTGGCTTGCCGATGAACATTATTGCGATGGCAGTCTTGTTGACGGTCATCATGGTGATTGTGAAGCGGCAAGATATTTCGCCGAAGCGTTATGTCGTTGGGGCTGTACTAGGAACACTTGGTCTAACATTGGCGATGGTGATTTTGAACTACGTGTATGCAGTACCACTATATGCGATGTTTGCCAACTTTGATATTGCGAAGACGATTGGTCTTGGAACGTACCTATTATGGATGGTTATTCCGTTCAATTTGATTGAAGGGGCTATTCTGACAGCCGTCTCAGGTTTGGTCTATTTGGGGTTGCGTCAAATTATTAACACGACCCGCTCACAACTTAATTAAATAAGTCCTATTCTGCTTGCACCGTTTTGGTTTCTTCATTACACTTGGAAGAAATACATGAGAGGTGGTCAAGCAGTTGACAAATGATTTCTTGATCACCCTGTTTTCGGCGTCTGAACCTCGTCGTCACAGGGTGATTTTTGGTTTATTGAAGCGTCAGGTGACAGTGTCAACGGAATATTGGGGTTTGCGCTATGGGTTGTTGCAAATTTCAGGTTTGATGCCTCGCCTAGATAAGGACACATTTGATGCCCGTATTGCCGCATTGGAGCAAGCAGGATTGCTGGCTGAGGCAGGAGAAGGTCAACTTGTTTTGACGCCAGCCGGTCAAGAAGCACAAGCTGAGTATGCCGCAAATCACTATATGCCAGAGCATTTGAGCACGTTGCTTAAGGTCGATGTGTTGACCTTTATGCAAGCCTTTTGGTTGGCAAATCAAGTGGTGTCAGAAGTGGCGTACAGCAATAAGAAGTACTATCCATTGCAAATTGATCCACGTACGATGCTGACGGTTAAGACGTGGTATGGCAATATGAATTCACCACGCTTGGTTGCAACTTGGGCATTGACGATTCAACGATTCTTGCAACGTCGCCCACAAGAAGATGCAGATCGTTTGGTTGCAACTTGGGTCGGCCACGAAACGCCAGGACTTAACTTTGAGCAATTGGGATTCCCGGCAACTTGGACCGAAGATGACTTCTATTTCTGGCAAATTGATCAATATGCCATTTGGTCGGAAGAGTTGCAACGTGGGGCCAATACGCCATTGAAGTTGTTGTGGGATTTGGTTGCGCACCGCCCATTATTGCCTAATAGTGTGCAGGCTTCATACAACGGCGTTATCGCTGGTCGACCAATGGATGAAATGGTCCAAAGCCGCCGTTTGAAGATTGGTACAATTCGCGAACACTTGTTGACCGCGGCAATTTGGCTACCAATGAATGATTTTCCATATAAGAACTATTTGACACCGGATGTGGTTGCGCATTTTGAACAACACCTAACCGGTCCAATTAACGATTGGGAGTTTAGCATGGTTCGTACGTCTGACGACCCACTCGAATTCTTCCTATTCCGTTTGTACGAGATTTATTTGACGAAGCAAGAGGAGGCCGCTCGTGGATAAGACAGCTTTGACTGCGGTTTTAAAAGAAAAGTTTGGCTTCGACTCATTTAAGCCGGGTCAAGCAGAAGTGCTTGAAGCATTAACTGCTGGAAAAAACACCTTGGCCATGTTGCCAACTGGTGGTGGTAAGTCATTGATTTATCAAATGATGGGTAACATGCGTGATGGCTTGATTATCATCGTGACGCCATTGTTGTCATTGATGCAAGATCAAGTTGCGCGTTTGAATTACGCCGGTGAACCAAAGGTGGTCGCGTTGAATTCAACGTTGCCACAGGATGCCCGCCGTACGATTTTGCGTAGCTTGGATCAATACAAGTTCTTGTTTGTGTCACCAGAAATGTTGGGACAAACCGTTGTGCAATCTGCTTTGCGTAAGGTGAAGATTAACTTACTAGTCGTTGACGAAGCGCACACAATTGTTAGCTGGGGACCGGATTTCCGACCAGATTACTTGGCTTTGCCACAAGTCCACAAGAAACTTGGACAACCACAATTGCTGTTGTTGACGGCAACTGCGACGCCAAAGATGATGACGGATATCACAGTGCCATTTGGGTTGCCTGAATCAGATTGGTTTATCTATCGTCAATCTGTAGACCGTCCGAACATCTATTTGCACACGGAAACGCTAGCGAACGAAGGCCAGAAGCGTGAACGCTTAGCTGATTTGGTTCGCCAACTACAAGGACCAGGGATTGTTTACTTCTCAAGTCGCAAGTTGGCAACGTCAATGGCGGATTGGTTGGCTGAGAATACCGGCCGTCGTGTCGCTGCTTATCACGCTGGTCTTGATACGATGTCACGTTACCGCATCCAACAACAGTTCATGTTGGGGCAAATCGATGTTATTGCAGCAACGTCGGCGTTTGGGATGGGTATCGACAAGGATAATGTCCGTTATGTCATTCACTACCACTTGAGTAATGACTTGGCTAATTACCTACAAGAAATTGGTCGCGCTGGTCGTGATGGTGAGCAATCGGCTGCCATCTTGCTTTATGTGCCTGGTGACGAAAACCTACAACTTAACATGATCGACGGTACGATTCCGAACCGCGAAGTTGTCATGGGATACTATGATAAGCGTTTTGGAGCCGATGAAATTGGCCGTGACAAGGCAAACTTGCTTGATTTTTACGCAAAGCAAGGTATGAATCCAGATGAGGTTGCGACGATGTTTGAAACGCGCCGTCAACAACGTCAACAAGATTTGTACAATCTCGTTAATTACGCGAAGTCAGACGCAGGGTTGCGACGTCAATTACTGGATCACTTTGGCGATGATGCACAGTCTAACGATGATGCTGAGTCTGTTGGTGTCGTAGATTGGCACCCAGAAGAACTCGCGTTGGTGGCAACTGAAGCGCCTACAGAACTAGCAGGTGTGACGGATTGGCGCACGCAAGTCGCAAAACTTTTTAATTTAGGTTAAGGATTAGGTGTGACACTCAAAATTGAATGCGAGTTAGTGTATGCTTAGAAGTATTCAAAGAGAGAAAGTTAGGAGACCAATCATGACCGAGAAGAATAATGAACAACAGCCATGGGAGGCATCTTTTAAAGATGAAGCAACCGGTCAATACTCACGAACGCAAAACCGACGCAAGTCTCAACGCGTAAGTATGGTTGTTGGGATTTTGGTATTGATTGTGATTGCTCTGTCATTTGTGCCTGTCTATAAGTATTTGCAAGCGTTGAACAAGCCAGTTGATGCCACAACTAGCACTGAATTGCCAGCAACGACTTCAACAAAGACAACCACTACAACGAGCAAAGTTACGGAAACTGCAAAGTCAGAGTCACGCGCTAAGAAGGCGGCTAGTGCTTCTGAGAAGAAAGCCAAGGCAGCAAGCCAATCAGCAGCAGAAGCGTCAAGCAAAGCTGCTTCAGAGTCAGCTGCTTCGTCATCTGAAGCCTCATCATCCTCAAGTTCTAGTTCAGAATCTGATGGCAATACGGTGAAGTTTGAATCTGGTACTTTGTACAGTTTCGCAGTTGCCAATGGGACGACGCCTGAAGCGTTGTACTCATTGAACCCAGGATTGACTGCCTCAAATTATTCAACCTACTATGGTCAAGATTTGAAGGTTAAGTAATCCCAAAAAGACACATTCCGCTGGGAGTGTGTCTTTTATTTTGTGCGAAATTAACGTACAATTAGTTGGTATCTAAATGAGTGAGGACAATTGATTATGAATCCGATTCAAATCGCAATTGACGGACCAGCCTCTGCTGGAAAGTCAACGATTGCCAAGATTTTGGCATCAGACTTAAATTTTGTGTACGTTGACACTGGTGCAATGTACCGCGCAATCACGTTGGCTGCTTTTCAAGCCGGTGTGGATCCAAATGACGAATCAGGCGTAACAGCTTTGTTGCCTGACTTGACCATTACGTTCCAACCTGGTGAGCCAGTGCAACGTGTTTTCTTGAATGGTCAAGAAGTAACTGAAGAAATCCGTTCAGTCGAAGTAACGGCTAATGTTTCAGCTGTTTCTTCATACGCCGCTGTTCGTGAAGCAATGACAGCCTTGCAACGTGACATTGCTTCAGAGAACGGTGTTGTCATGGATGGTCGTGATATTGGCACGACGGTTTTGCCAAATGCAGAAGTCAAGATTTTCTTAATTGCTTCAGTGGCAGAGCGTGCCCAACGTCGCTTTAAGGAAAACCAAGCTAAGGGGATGGACACAGCACTTGAAGAGCTTGAAGCAGCCATTGAGAAGCGTGACTATCTTGATTCACACCGTGAAATTTCTCCTTTGAAGAAGGCGGATGATGCGGTTGAATTGGATACGACTGGTTTGTCAATTGACGGTGTTGTTGACGCAGTTAAGGCCATTATTGCGGAAAAGACGCAAAACTAACAAAAAACATAAAGAAAGTTGTAAAAGACTACTAGTAATTTATAAAAGGATTCGGTATAATAACTACTAGAGTCGTGTGACCAGGAGGATATATTGTAATGAACGAAGAGAACAACGAGCTATTGGCAGCTCTTGACAGCGTAGCCGAAGTTAAGGTTGGCGATGTAGTTAAGGGTGAAGTCTTGGCAATTGACGATGCTCGTCAAGTTATCGTAGGTATCGAAGGTGCCGGTGTTGAGGGTGTTATCCCAATGCGCGAATTGACGGCTGACCGTGATGCAAACGTTAACGACCTTGTCAAGGTTGGAGACGTATTGGACTTGGTAGTTGTATCAACTATCGGTTCTGACAAGGAAGGTGGATCATACCTATTGTCAAAGCGTCGCTTGGAAGCTCGTCGTGCTTGGGAAGAAATCGCAAGCAAGCACAATGTTGATGACATTGTGGAAGCACCAGTAACGCAAGTCGTTAAGGGTGGATTGGTTGTTGACGTTGAAGGTGTACGTGGATTCGTACCTGCTTCAATGATCGAGAACCGTTTCGTGCAAGATTTGAACCAATACAAGGGTCAAACTATCCGCGCGAAGATTATCGAGATCAACGCTGCTGACAGCCGCTTGATCTTGTCACGTCGTGACGTTTTGAACGAAGAGCGTTCAGAAGCTTTGTCACGCGTATTCAACGAATTGTCAGTTGGTGACGTCGTTGAAGGTAAGGTTGCCCGCATGACTAACTTCGGTGCATTCATCGACCTTGGTGGTGTAGACGGATTGGTACACGTATCTGAAATCTCACACGAGCGCGTTTCACAACCATCAGACGTTTTGTCAGTTGGTGAAGAAGTTAAGGTTAAGGTTTTGGGATTGGATCCTGAAAAGGAGCGTATCTCATTGTCAATCAAGGCTACGCAACCTGGTCCTTGGGAAGCTGCAGCTGCTGAAGCTCCAGAAGGAACTGTTTTGGAAGGTACTGTAAAGCGCGTTGTTGACTTTGGTGCCTTTGTTGAAGTGTTCCCTGGTGTTGAAGGTTTGGTTCACGTTTCACAAATCTCACACAAGCACATTGCTAACCCAAGTGATGTTTTGAAGGCCGGTGACAAGGTTAAGGTTAAGGTTTTGGAAGTAAACCCTGACAAGCAACGTTTGTCATTGTCAATCAAGGCTTTGGAAGAGGCTCCTGCACGCGAAGAAGGTTCAAACAACAATGACCGTCCTCGTCGTCAACGTCGTCCTCGCCAAGAGCAAGCACCAACTAACTACTCAACTTCAGAAGAAGAGGGTTCAGCTACGTTGGGTGACGCCTTTGGAGATATCTTCAAGGACTTCAACTAATAAGCTTTAAATAGCGCAAAAGATTAAGCGTGTGTTGGGTTGTCTCAACGCACGCTTAATTTCGTTAAAACACGATTTTCTACTGGTCACGACAACAGACAGTGCCGGTGAAAACCGGTACAATAGAGAATAGTAAGTAACCGTTAGTTATCCATTTGGGTGACTGACAGAAAAGAGGGTAACATGGGATTTCCTGTTGTGGCCGTTGTTGGCCGCCCAAACGTTGGTAAGTCTACGATTTTTAATCGTATTGCCGGCGACCGTATTTCAATTGTCGAAGATACCCCAGGTGTAACGCGTGATCGTATTTACACACGCGCTGAGTGGTTGACCCGTGAATTCCGTTTGATTGACACTGGTGGAATTGATATGGCTGATGAGCCATTCATGACACAAATTGTGCAACAAGCTGAAATTGCGATTGACGAAGCTGATGTTATTATCTTCATGGTTTCTGCCCAAGAAGGTTTGACTGAAGCTGACGAACGCGTTGCAAAGATTTTGTACCGTTCAAAGAAGCCTGTTGTTTTGGCCGTAAACAAGGTCGATAACATCGAGATGCGTTCAGAAATCTACGAATTCTACGCACTTGGATTTGGCGATCCATTCCCAATCTCTGGTGCTCACGGTACTGGATTGGGAGATTTGTTGGATGAAGTGGTATCTCACTTCCCAACGACTGATCAAGAAGAAGAAGACGATTCGATTCGCTTCTCATTCATTGGTCGTCCTAACGTTGGTAAGTCATCATTGGTTAATGCCATCCTTGGTGAAGAACGTGTTATCGTTTCAGATATTTCTGGAACGACGCGTGATGCCATCGACACGCGATTCACATCTGCTGAAGGTGATGAATTTGTGATGGTCGACACGGCCGGTATTCGTAAGCGTGGTAAGGTATATGAGAATACTGAAAAGTACTCAGTTATGCGTGCCATGCGTGCCATCGATGATTCTAACGTTGTTTTGATGGTTTTGAACGCCGAAGAAGGTATTCGCGAACAAGACAAGCACGTGGCTGGATATGCCCACGAAGCTGGTCGTGCGATTATCATCGTCGTTAATAAGTGGGATACGCTTGAGAAGGACAACCACACGATGGCTGACTTCGAAAAGCAAATTCGTGATGAGTTCCAATACTTGTCATACGCCCCAATTATTTTCGTTTCTGCTAAGACGAAGCAACGTTTGAACAAGTTGCCAGAGTTGATTAAGCAAGTTAACGAGAACCACCAAAAGCGTGTGCAATCAGCAACGTTGAACGAAGTTATCATGGATGCCTTGGCATTGAATCCAACGCCAACGGTAAACGGAAAGCGCTTGCGTGTTTACTACGCGACTCAAGTTGCTATCCAACCACCAACATTCGTGGTCTTTGTTAACGATCCTGAATTGATGCACTTCTCATATGCACGATTCTTGGAAAACCAAATTCGTAAGTCATTCGACTTTACTGGTACGCCAATTCACTTGATTAAGCGTGCTCGTACTTAATAGATGATAAAAAACCTCGTAGCGATTTTCACTACGAGGTTTTTATTTGGCTGCATACCTAAGAATACCGAACAATAGACAAGTACTGAAAAACAAACATTCAGTGAATAAAACGTGAAAATGTGGGAAAAACCGCGTTATATCAACGTTTTTAGCACATTGTGGGTTGTTATGGGGTTTTAACTATGCTATTCTAAATAACGAAATCAAAGAACGATTCGTTCAATTTCGTACATTTGGGAAATTCCATTAAGCTATTAAGCAGGAGGAACATTAGCATGGCTAACAAGCAAGATTTGGTAGAAAAGGTTGTTCTTTCAACTAACTTTACGAAGAAGGATGCAAACGAAGCTGTTGATGCAGTATTCGCCGCAATCCAAGAATTCCTTGCAAAGGATGAAAAGGTTCAATTGATTGGCTTCGGTAACTTCGAAGTTCGTGAGCGCGCTGCTCGTAAGGGTCGCAACCCACAAACTGGTGAAGAAATCGAAATCGCAGCTTCAAAGATTCCTGCATTCAAGCCTGGTAAGGCCTTGAAGGATGCGGTCAAGTAAGACTTCCTGAAAACGTGGTGGCCCTGTGTGGGTTGCCACGTTTTTATTTTGGCAACGGCCAAGTTTCTGTGAAATAGACAGTTTCAAGTGAAGTATGGTAGAATTTTGACATACAAAAAGCCCGCTGAAGGGTCGAGCTTCAACGGGCGACAGGTTCCTAGGAATTAGTTGGTTAGGTGTCCATCACTAGTGTGGTGGACGCTTTTCTTTTGTCTCGAAGTTTACCCGCTTGATTGCCACGTATAACGTTGCAATCGCTCGAATAATACTTGGCGAGGCTAAGATAAGCACGATCAGCGCAGCCCACGGACTGGCTTCAACGAAACTAATCACACAAAATCCTTTTAATAGTCTTAGGAAGCATTTTGTTTACCCTCCTCGGTTCCTAGTAAGTTACTGAAGGTGGGAAGGGACGCTATGAACCTAGACACACTGCCGTGATGCGCCGGGGATCAATCCATTGCAACCACGTTATCCAGTATGCCTTAGTTTCAGAGTACTGTAAATAGGACTTAGAACGATACTGTGCGCATATTAGTTCTTCATACTCTGACAATATATTCTGTGATAAACTACATGTATGACTTGTGAAGGGAAGCGAAGTTGATGGAGAATCCAAAGAAAATGGTGACGATTGCTGGCTCGGATATTTTAGCCGGCGGTGGGATACAAGCTGATTTGGCGACCTTTAATGAGTATGGCTATTTTGGGCTCAGCGTGATTACGAGTATTGTTACGGTGACTAAGGATGACTTTACGATTCATCCTGTGCCGTTGGACGTCCTCGATGCGCAACTACAGTCAATCTTCGCTTTGGATGATATCGCTGGTGTGAAGGTGGGGTTGTTACCGACTGTCGGTCACGTACACATGGTGGCGGATTATCTACGTCGGTATGCGACGAACATGCCGGTGATTATCGATCCAGTGATGGCTTTCAAAGAAACGGACGATGTGGATGTTGCCGAGTTGGTGGCAGCCTTCCAAAAGGATTTGTTGCCACTTGCATCTATGACGACACCTAATCTGGTTGAAGGCGAATTGTTGTCTGGCATTAAGATTAAGGATAAAGCCGATTTAGCACAAGCTGCAGAAATCATTCGTGGTTTTGGGGCTGACGCAGTTGTTGTAAAAGGTGGGGCACGCTTAGCTGGTAACGAGGCGACGGATGTTGTCACGACTGGGGCAGAACCTACCTTTCTAGGCTCTCAGAAGCTCGATAGTGCGTTTAACAATGGTGCTGGATGTACATTTGCCTCAGCCATTGCAAGTCAACTAGCGACCGGTAAAACGCCGGTAGACGCTGTGAAAGATGCTAAAGATTTTGTTTATTGGGGAATTAAAAACGGTGTCGCATTAAACGATGATTTTTCCGTTGGTAATGTGTGGCAAGCTGCCCGCCGTTTAAGGGGTAAATAACATGAAAACAAAGCAATTAACGATTGCAGCGGTTATTATTGCTGTTAATATTGTGTTGAGTTACGTGGTGAAGTTGCCAACGCCAACTGGCTTCGTGTCATTGGTCGAAACAGGAATCTTCATTGCGGCTTGGCATTATGGTTCAAAAACTGGGGCTTTTGTTGGTGGATTGACGGGCTTACTGCTTGATTTGCTAGCTGGTTACCCACAATGGATGATTTTTTCATTCATTATTCACGGCCTTGAAGGCTGGGTGCTTGGTAAGTTTGCGATGGACGAACGCATTGGCAAGCGTGTTTGGGGTAACTTCTTAGGCGGTTCGGTCATGGTTGTTGGTTACTGGATTGCCGGCGCTTTCTTGATTTGGCTAACCGGTGGCGCCAAGATGACTATGCCGAGCGCAGCTTTGGCAAGCTTGACTGGCGTACCGGCAAATATCATGCAAGTCTTGGTTGGCTTTATTCTAGCGTTGCTACTTAGTGTGCCATTCCGCAAGGTGTTGCGTAAATAATACAGAAAAGCTGTCATTTCGTCGGATGACGGCTTTTTTACTGCCCGAAAAAATGATATTCTAGAAATCTAGGTTTTTTACGTTTTTGAAAGCAGGGTGAGTATGAGTAATAAAAAAGTAGCGTCAAATGGCGCAATTTTAGCAGCAAGTGTCCTCTTGATCGGCTTGATTATGCGATCACCCATTACGACACTCCCCTTGATGTTAACGCAGATTTCAGGTGAGTTGGGTGTTGATAAAGGACAACTGGGAATTTTGACGACGATTCCGTTGGTCATGTTCCTGCTGATTTCTAATTTTGCGTCAAAGACGATGGCGTTCTTTGGCTTGAAAAAGGCGTTGGGGTTGTCATTGGCATCAATCTTCTTGGGGACAGCGTTGCGTTTGGTCGTGACGATGCCAACGATGCTGATTGGTACAGTGCTGGTTGGTGCAGGAATTGCGCACTTGAACGTCTTTATGCCAACATTCGTCGCGTCATATTTCTCACATAAGGTGGGTGTATACACATCAATGTACTCACTCACGATTATGATCGGGTCAGCGACATTTAGTTTGTTGACGGCGCCGGTGGTGGCAACGTTCGGTTGGCACGCTGTCATGTGGTTACTAGTTTTGTTGCCAGCCATCGTGCTTGGATTCTGGATTTACACGTCAATGCGTGTGCCAGAAAAAGTGCCTGCAACGCGTGGTCGTCATCACGATGCTAACACACCCAAGAAGAAGATTTGGACCAACATTAAGGCGTGGCCATTCTTGGTTGTCTTCGGGGTACAAGCGATTATTAATTACACAGGTGTGGCTTGGCTACCAACCATGATGGCGCAGCATCATGTTTCAGCCGGATCAATCTCGGTGATTATGTCATTCTATTCATTTATCGGGATGCCAATTTCAATTTTGGTGCCAAATATTCTGGTAAACATGCGTCGCAAGGGGACATTGGCGACTATCGCAGTCGCTGCCGTGATGTCGCTAATTGGTGCTGTGATGCTATTTGATCAAGAAACGTCTTCAGTTGTGTACTGGTTCTTCTTGACGATTTTGATTGGTTTCGCAACGTCATTCTTCTTCTTGTACACCATGACAATGTTTGCTGCTAAGACATCTTCGCCAGTTGAAACGGCCCGTTTGTCAGGTATGGCGCAAGCTGGTGGTTACTTTATGTCTGCATTCGGTCCAATGCTTTACGGTATGGCTTTTACCGCAAATCCGAATGGGGTCATCCAAAATGTCGTTTATTTGGTATTAGTGATTGTGATGATTGTCGCTGCCGTGATGATGGCGATGACTAAGCATTTGTTTGACTAAAATAATGATGAGATGTTGTTCAGTGGTGAACAACGTCTCTTTTTTGTATAATGAACATACGACAAAAACGATTTGGGGGATATTATGGCACGTAAGATTGGAATTATCGGCCTTGGAAACGTTGGGGCTGCGGTAGCACACGGATTGATTGCACAAGGTGTAGCCGACGACTACGTCTTTATTGATGCAAACGAAGCGAAGGTGAAGGCTGATCAAATTGATTTCCAAGACGCAATGGCGAACTTGGAAGCGCACGGTAACATTGTGATTAACGATTGGGCAGCCTTGGCTGATGCTGATGTTGTGATTTCAACACTGGGGAACATCAAGTTGCAACAAGACAACCCAACCGGTGACCGTTTTGCTGAGTTGAAGTTTACCAGCAGCATGGTGCAATCAGTCGGCACAAACTTGAAGGAATCTGGTTTCCACGGCGTATTGGTCGTGATTTCAAACCCGGTCGACGTGATTACGGCCTTGTTCCAACACGTGACTGGTTTCCCAGCTCACAAGGTTATCGGAACCGGTACTTTGCTTGACACGGCGCGTATGCAACGTGCAGTTGGTGAGGCGTTTGATTTGGATCCACGTTCTGTTTCAGGTTACAACTTGGGTGAGCACGGTAACTCACAATTCGTAGCTTGGTCAACTGTGCGCGTGATGGGTCAACCAATCGTGACGTTGGCTGATGCCGGCGATATTGATTTGGCGGCCATCGAAGAGGAAGCACGTAAGGGTGGCTTCACGGTCTTGAATGGTAAGGGCTACACGAGCTACGGTGTTGCAACGTCAGCAATTCGCATTGCCAAGGCTGTTATGGCTGACGCGCATGCTGAATTGGTTGTCTCAAACCGTCGCGATGACATGGGAATGTACTTGTCATACCCAGCGATTATTGGTCGTGATGGTGTCTTGGCAGAAACGACGCTTGATTTGACAACGGATGAGCAAGAAAAGCTTTTGCAATCACGTGACTACATCCAACAACGTTTCGACGAAATTGTGGATACACTCTAAAAACACAAAAAGTGGCTTCAATCAGGTGATTGGACCACTTTTTTCTAATTGTGCATGAAAGGAAGGCTTATGAAGCTTTTGCATACTGCCGATTGGCATATCGGTAAAGAACTGGGTGGCTTCTCATTGTTAGAGGAACAAAAAGCCGCTTTTAAGAAGATTTTACAGTTGGCGCTGGATGAACAGGTTGACGGTATTATTGTGGCCGGTGATTTGTATGACCGTGCCATTGCACCGACAAGTGCTGTGACGGCATTGGAGGCGATGCTACGCGAGATGAATTTGACGCATCATTTGCCAATTTATGCAGTCTCAGGAAACCACGATGGGGCAACGCGTCTGGGAGCCGGTCACGAATGGCGTGAACAAACTAATTTGTACATCAATACGACTTTGGCGGAAGCTTTTACGCCGGTCGAAACTGAGGAAGCACAAATTTTCATGCTGCCATTCTTAGAACCAACGGCTGCGCGTGTTTACTATCAAGTGGCTGAAGATGAAATTGCGGACTATCAATCAATTGAACAAGTCATGGCGCGTATCGTGCCCGAGATGGTCGCAAACTTTAATCCAGACAAGCGCCATATTTTGGTAACGCACTATTATGTGACGGGTTCAGACAACGAAGATTATGAATTTACGAGTGAGACGAACTCACGTGTCGGTGGCTTGAAGGACATTACGGCGGGACAATTTGCAGACTTTGATTATGTTGCTTTGGGCCACTTGCACTTGCGCGAAGCTAGTCCAACAAAGACGATTCGTTATTCAGGTTCACCGGTTAAGTTCAATACCAAGGAAGCCCAAACTGAAAAGGGTGTTTACATTGTTGATGTAACTGAAGCAGGTGTGACGACAAGCTGGCATCCAATTGCACCGACAAAGGATTTGATTGTCTTGCAAGAAACGTTTGAAACGTTGACTGATCCAGCATTTTACCAACAATATGAACGCGCCCACGCAAACTTCTTTAGTATTCGCATTCAAGGTGCGGCGCAATCGTCAAACGCGCGGGCGGATTTGACGGAGATTTACGGGGATGTCGTGGAATTGCAGTATGACATGCCAAAAATTGCATTGGATCAGCAAGTTGTGCCGGAACCAGTCGATGATGATATCTCGAATGAAGACTTGATTAGTCAGTTCTATGAAGAAGTAATGGGGGAATCGTTGACGCCGATGCAAGAAACATTGATGTCAGACACGTTAGTTGCGATTTCACAAGCGGAAGAGGGATAATATGCGACCTATTAAATTACATCTTGAATATTTTGGGCCGTATGAGGATACGACCGTTGATTTTGAACGTTTTACGGAGTCCAAGCTGTTTTTGATTACAGGTGATACTGGTGCTGGTAAGACAACCATGTTCGACGCCATGACATATGCACTATTCGGTGAAGGAACAGGTGATCGCAAGCCAGAAGCGATGCGTAGTGAGTTCGCACCGACGACGGCTGAAACGGCGGTGACGTTCTGGTTTGAGCATAATGGTCAGTACTACCGTATTGCCCGTAAGCCAACACAACAACTGAAAAAGAAGCGTGGTGCAAAGTCAGATGACGACACGACAGAACGCAAGGCTGAAGTGTCATTTGCTGAAGTGGACGATTCTTTGCAAACGCCGATTGCCGATTTGGGTGAAAAGGCAACCCTAGTTAATGAAACTGTCCAGGAGTTATTGCATTTGACAGCGGACCAATTCCGCAAGATTATTTTGCTACCACAGAATCAATTCCGTGAATTCTTGGCGGCTCAAAGTGATGACAAGATTACGATTTTACGTAGCCTATTTGGCACAGAAATCTTCGATGCGTTTACTGAAGCATTGAAGAATCAACGTAAGGATACGAACAAGCAGATTGAAAGTTTGACGAATGAGTTGCGGGCGGCACTGAAGCAAGTTAGCTGGGATGTGCCAAACATTGCTGAAATTGCCCCAACACCAACAGAACAAGTGGCATATTTAGCCACTCAAGTTGCTAACGCCCAAACCGCGGTTGCGCAACAAACGGCGGTTCATGAGCAATCGGCCGCTGCTTTGACGACTGCCCAAGCCGCATTGCAGGCTGGTCAAAAATTGGCGCAAGCGATTGAACGTCAACAAACTTTGCAGGCACAAGCAGAACAGTTGGCCGCTTTAGCAGAAGATGTGGCAGCAAAGCGCGCGGACTTAGCGCTTTTAAACTGGGGAAATGAACAACGTGACTTAGTGGCTAAGGTTGCCGATGCAAAGCGAACGGTCCAACGTTTGACTGACGAAGCGACGCAAACAGCCAACAAGTTAGTCGAAGCGGAAAAGACTGAAGCAACTGCACGTCAAGAACAGGAAACTTTGGTAGCCGGCGAAACGGCAGTTGTTGCGCAACGTGAGCGATTGACGTTAGTGACGGAAACGTTGCTACCAAATGCCAAGCGTCAAGCCGATTTACAAAAGACGATTCACGCATCTGAAGAACGTTTGACGGCATTGCATGACATGCAAGCTGGTACAACAAAACATGTTGCAGAAGTTACCCAAAAGATGACGGATTCAAATGAGCGTTTAACAGCACTAGCCGATGTTGCAACGCAACAAACGGCGCTGGCTGGTTTTGCTGGTCGTATTGCATCACTTTCACAGGCACAGGCGCGCTTGAATCAACAGCAAGCTAGCCTGGCAAGCACACAAGAATCATACGAATCCGCACAACACAAGTTAGCCGCGGCGCAAACAACATTGGCAGAAGTGATTGCAATGCGTGAGTCCAAGGCAGCGCTTCGTCGCGATGTGATGATTCAGCAATTGCATAATGAGCTGAAGGTCGGTGAACCTTGTGCCGTCTGCGGTCAGATTTACACTGGTGAGAACGAAGACCCCCACGCTGTGCAAACAACGTACGAAGATTTGAAGGTGGCGATGGCTGCCGTTGAAGAGGCTGAAACAGCTGAGCAACGTGCTATCGCGGATGAAGCGGGTGTGAAGGCATCGGTTAATGAACTGGAAGACGCGGTTGCGAAGGCGACGACATCGTTTGACCAAGCAAAGGCCGACCTAGCGGAGTCATATGAAACGCTGTATGCCGATTGGCGCCAAGCATTCCCAACTGATTTATTGCCAGATACCTATGAGTCAGAGGCGGTGACTGCACGGTACGATGCCGTGAAGGCTACAGTTGAACAGAACGCGACGTTGCAGGCTAAGACAACACGCGAAATTGCTGATTTGACATCAGAACTTGGTAAGTATAAAGAGCAAGTTGCATCAACAACGGCGCAATTGCAAGAACAAGAACGCCAATTGCAGGCTGATCAAGAGGCGTTGGCACAATTGAATGCGCAAGGTGAGCTAGGGGATGTTGCGACGTATGAAGATGAGCGTCAAACATTAGCGTCAGAAATTGCGACATTTGAAAAGCGCCAACAAGCCGTGCAAGAAGCCGTCCGTAGCGCCCAACAAACGGTCCAAGCACTGCAAGCCCGTCAAGCCGAACTAACGGCTGAATTGACGGCAGCTAATGATCAATTTGCGTTAATGTCAGGACGCTTGGGTGCTGAAATCGTGGCCGGTCCGGTGGCAGATGAGACAGCGTTCAATGATTTGCTGGCGCGCTTAGATGCCGATAAGTCTTTGATTACGACGTTGAGTGCTGAAATCGCCACGTACGACACGCAAGTTGCTGAAAATAAGCAACAATTGACGTCCGTTACTGCTGAAATTGGTGACCAAACGGCGCCGGATCTTGTCGCGTTGCAAGACCAGCAAGAGAAGGCTAACGAAGCAGAGACGATCGCACGTGACCTTAAGGCTAAATTGCAATTTGAATTGGATAAATTGCGCAAGGAACACGAAACGGTCGTTGGTTTGGAAGAACAAATTGCGGCGATTACCGCAAAGTCAGCTGATTTGATTAAGTTGACGCAGGCTGTCGATGGGGTGAACACCAAGAATCTTCGACTTGAGCCGTATGTGTTGCGCAGTTTCCTATACGAAGTGTTGGCCTATGCGAACGAACACTATATTGGAAATTTGTCAGCTGGTCGTTACCAATTTGTGCTCTCAAACCGTCAAGCTGGTCGTGCCAACCAAAACGGTTTGGACATCGATATTTACGATCAAGACGCCGGTAAGGTACGTTCAACGAGCACACTGTCTGGTGGTGAATCATTTATCGCAGCGCTGTCTATCGCACTTTCGATGGCTGAAGTTGTGCAACACCGGGCCGGTGGGGCGAAGATTGATGCGTTATTCATTGATGAAGGATTTGGATCGCTTGACGGAACCACATTGTCACAAGCAATGGAAGCCTTGGCATCAGTCGAACAAAGTGGCCGCTTGATTGGGGTTATCTCACACGTTGAGTCAATGAAACAACAAATTCCACAGCAAATGGTGGTCACAAAACAAGGTAGCGGACGCAGTAAATTAACTTATCGCATGGTATAAGGGACTGTAACCGATTTCATGGAACTTTTAGATTGAAACGACCTTTTTTCTGGTTAATAATGGTTTTCGCACAGAGAAAAAGTAAGGTAAAAAGTTTCATGAAGGAGGTGCGCTATGCTTTTTCTAGTTCAAAATCAGGACGGCCAAATCGTATTCCACTTCCAGGGTGAAAATGGCTACCAAGTTGAAAAAATTGACGCAACCGACTTATACACAATGATGCCACGCCGTCGTGCTGAATTATTGGTAACGCTAACGGCTGGCGAAAATATGACGGATGTGATGCTCTTGAAGCATGAAGCGGGCTTAACACATGCAGACACGGAGATTTTAACGATCCCTCAACTACATGATATAACATTAGTAGAGTACAAAAAGGCCGATGCACGACAAACGAATCGTGAAAATACGTTGATGATGACGCTAACGTTGGTGATTGTGGCGCTTATCTTGTTCACGTTGTTGGATAATGTTGTGTTGCGCCACTTCGGACTCTCGATTTTAGATTCAGAGATTGGTGCCTTTGGTATTTTGGTGGTAGTTTATCTGGCATGGTTTATCATGACCTACACGAAGCTTGGTGAACGCATTGAAGAGTGGGTGATGATTCACTTAGCGCAAATTCGACGTACGGGTGAACAATAGCGTATAATAACCTTATTAACTGAAAAGAGGCATTTCACCCATGAAGAAGTCAGAAAAGCTAGCTAAGAAGCAAGCCACTCGTTTGACAAAGGAAACAGAATTGCAATTGAAGCGTGGATTGATTCACATCGAATTGGTTGATACGCCAGATGAAATTGCATCATTCTTGTCAGAAGATAAGTAATTAAAAAGCACTGGTAGGCGATTGTTAAAGTCGTCTGCCAGTGCTTTTTTGCTAGTTATACCAACCGTACGGAACCTCAGCGATTAGCTGATCGATAGCGAGTTGGTGTTGTACGTTATACATTTTCGGATGACTAGCGAGCGGAACGAACTCTAGGGCAAGCGTTTCATCCCCATCAGCCTGCAATTCCCCGCCAGTCTGCGTGACTTCAAACAAAAACATTGGGATTTGGGCTTTGTCACCACTTGGGAAGACGTGGTGGAAGTTTGTGTCAACGCCGACCAATGCAGCGATTTCAACATCGATACCGGCTTCCTCTTTGAACTCACGTTGCAAAGAGGTCATCGCTGACTCACCCAGATTTTGCATCCCCCCAACCAGACTCCAACCGATTTCGCCGTCGCCACGCTTCTCTAGGAGTACTTTTGCGCGTGTTTCGTCAAATAAAATACCAGCCACGCCTGGCATAATAATTTCATCGTGCCCAATTTTGGCGCGCAGGTCTTTGAAATAATTCTCCATTACCATTGTGAATACCCCGAATCGTCGTTTTCTCAATTGTATCCGTTCGGTCGCAGAATTTCAAAAAGCACTTTTGCCTGTGATACAATAAGTGCAACAAGACTACTAACCTTTACACAGGAGATTTTGGCATGACTTTTGATGAATTTAACATTGAATTGGGAACGGTACTCTACCTTGATAGTGTTTCCGAGCGCGAGGAGGCCGAAGTCGCTAAGGGAAAGTTGCCGGAAGCTGACGTACGTGCCGACTATCAAGCACAGCGTGAAATGATTATGCGCTCATTCTTGGTGTTCGCTGATTTGCCAGCTGACGATGGGGCGGTTGCCAAGGCTTTGGCGAACTTGCACACTGATTTATCAGATGGCGAGCGCACAACGTTGTTAACCATTCGCAACCTACACAATCGTGAGGCGGTTGGCAACTTTACTGAAGATGATGCAGAAGAGCTTGAGGATGCAGTCGAAGCAGCCGAGGCTTACTTGATGAACCGCATGGCCGATGTGCTAGCTGATTAATAGAACGAGGACAACATGATGAAAGCACTGATTGTGCCCCAACCAATTGCAAATGACGTGATGCTTGGCCAACAAGCACTCATTGCCTTTCCGTATGCACCTGATGAAGGGGTAACGGAATTTTTGATGGTATCCGGTAAAGAGCCACTACCAGAAGAATATTCACTGGGCTTGGCAATGGGTTACCAACTTGGCATTGTCACGATTAACCAAGTGTCAAAGTCACGTGACGTTCCTGGTTTTTACGAGTGGGAAGTCGCCCCTAAGATGCTAGTGGCACCTAAGGCAATGGACATTGCACCAGATACGTTTGTTGACGTTGCGCCAACTGATTACGAAGAACTTGAATTGGAAACAATTGGCTTGTTCGCTTGGATTGCTGAACCGCACGCTGACTTTAGTGAGGCTCTTCAAGCCCATGCGGATGCTTTGATTGCGATTGGGTCAAAGCAAATGCCAGCGAAGTACCGCGAAATTTTGGCTCGTACTGGCTCATGGCAAGAAGTGGATGCGGCATGGGAAGATGATCAATTTGAACACCGCAATCACCACATGTTGGAACACGGTATTCCAGAAATTAATTTCGGTCACACACACGCACATGATGACGTGCCAACATTTAAGTTGAAGTCAAAGCACGATTCTGAATAGTAACAAAACGGGCGTCCCACGCGGATGTCCGTTTTTTCGTCTAGTAACTCAGGGCGGTTTAAGCTAAAATTAAACCTATCACAAACGAATTACAGGAGTTCTTATGCTAACCTCATTTTTGGTTTTAGAAATTACCGCCCTAATCTCATTGATATGGGCTTTGAAGTTTAAGATTACAAAATTAACATGGGTGACGATGTTGATTGTGACAATCTTGAACGCGGGTTATGTGTACTGGTTGATGCCAGTACCAACGTTGTCACAATTGGTGATGCCGGTTGCGGTTGAATCGGCAATTGTCGTTGTGTGGGCGTTGATTACCGGCGCATCAGCGCAAGTTGTGCAACGTGTAACGAAGCGTGGTACGCACATCAGCCTTGAAGGGTTGACGATTTGGCCATTCATTATCCCAATCATCGCGTTTTTGATTTCATTGGGAGCTGGTGTTTCACAAGCGTTGACGGTTCGTCCAATGTACAACTCTGTGCAAGCGACGGTTAAGAAGGAAGCCCCCTTGACTAAGGATGATCAACCAATCGCCTTGTCAGCCCAAGCCTCACAAAACATGATGAAGAAGGCTTTCTCTCAAGTGCCTGATTCTTCAATGTACCGTTTGGGTGATTTGTCAGCTCAATATATCAACGGTAAGCCATACTACGTGGCACCAGTTGAGTTTAACGGCTTCATGTCATGGTTAATGAACCGGACGTTGCCAGGATACTTTATTATTTCGGCAACGGATATTAATGACACGGCACACTTTGTGAAGGAAAAGCTGGATTACTCAGAGACTAGCTGGTTCTCACACAATATCGCGCGTAAGATTTACATGCGTAATCCAAAGTACGCCCAAGTGGGTGAACCAATTTTGGAAATCGACAACAATGACCAAGCTTACTGGGTACAAACGTTGCTTAATGTGCGTTGGGCTGGTCAATTGATGTACGATGATATCCACGTGTCATTGACGAACGCTGATACTGGTAAGACGACGGTCTACAGCACCAAGGATTTGCCAGCATGGGTTGATGCGGGTGTGTCACCAGAAGCAGCAACGCGTATGAACCGTGCTTACGGTAACCCGTATGCATTTAACTTCCGTCACAAGAACCAAATCAAGCCAACTGAAAATGGTTCAGAGAGTGGTGTAACGCCAGTCTTTAACAACGACCGTTCAATTTCATACTTTGATGATTTCACAACGGTGACGTCAAATGCTGATTCTGATAAGGGATACTCATTGATTAGCACGCGTACGGGTAAGCTGTCATTCTACACGGGTAAGAACGTTGGTATCATGGACTCTGATGGGGCGATTAAGGTTGCTAAGCAATTGCATCCCCAAAACAAGTGGCATGGTTCAAACCCAGTCATCATGAACATTGACGGCACACCAACTTGGGTGGTTTCAATGATGGATCAGAATGAACGTTTCCGTGAGTACGCCTACATCAAGGGGGCGGACCAAAACGTTATTGGTGAAGGTGCTAATGCCTCAGACGCGTTGGCTGCTTACCGTAATGCGTTGGCTGGTAGCGTCCAAACGGCCAGTGCTAACGATGCCTCAATTAAGACCGAAAGCATCACTGGTAAGGTTGCACGTGTTAACGCGAATGCCACGTTGGATGATAAGCAAGTGGTGATTTTCAAGCTGGAAAATGATGAGACAATGTACACGCTGGATCCTTCTAAGATGCAAAACGCGTTGTTAATGCAAGCGGGTGACGATGTCACATTGAAGGTGAAGACGGTTAAGGGTGCATCAGTTGCCAATGTTATCAATTTGACGAACAACTCTTTGAAGTAGTTTGGCAATCTCGGGTATAATGTAAGTAACGAGATTGAAAAAGAGGTAGACATGATGGGCAAGGGAACAATCAAGTCAAATGATTTTGCACGTGGGGCAGCGTCAAAGGGCGCTGTTACCCGTGATCAAAAGCTGTCTGCACGTGAGGCTTTGTTGGCCAAAGCGCGCGCGAAGGCAAAGGCTGCATCTGAAAATAAGTAGCATTTAGCGCTAGGTACCTTTTTATTGGCATTCCTAGCGCTTTTTATGTATGATATATTATTGACTTTATACAAGAAGGAAGAGTGGTACATATGGCAACATTTGCAGAACGAATGCTTGATGAATTGTCTGGTGGACAATTGGAAGATGCGAAGAAGTCATTCGCCTCATCATTACGTTATGATGATGACGACACGATTTATTCATTAGCGGAAGAATTGTATGGTTTGGGATTATCAACCCAAGCTAAGCGTGCATACCAAAAGTTGTTGGAGAAGTATCCCGACGAAGATCAATTGCGTACGGCTTTGGCTGACATTGCGATTGATGAAGATAAGACGGATGAAGCGATTACTTATCTAGCCGAGATTTCACCTGATTCAACGGCTTACATTGAATCATTGTTGGTGTTGGCTGACTTGTACCAATCTGAAGGCCTAAACGAAGCGGCAGAAGCCAAGTTGCGTGAAGCCTTTGACCTAGCACCTGAAGAAACGATTATCCAATTCGCTTTGGCTGAGTTCTACTTTGCTACGGGTCGTTATGAGACGGCCATTCCGTTCTACCGTGACTTGTTGAAGGCCGGTGAGCGTCGCTTCTCAGGTTTGGATATCGCATCACGTATTGGTGTTGCTTACGCTTTGACGGGTAACTTTGCGAATGCATTGGGTTACTTGGAGCAAATCAAGGATGCCGATTTGACGCCAGACGTGCGCTTCCAATTGGGAATGACGTACGCCGTTGATCCTGAAAAGGTCGACAAGGCCATCGATACGTTGGAAGAGTTGCAAGAACTTGACCCATCATACGCTGGTTTGTACGAGCCTTTGGGACAATTGTACGAAGACAAGAACGATTTGGAACAAGCATTGATTACGTACCAAGCCGGTATTGCGGTTGATTCATTTAACACGCAATTGTACACGCGTGCTGCTGCCGTTGCACAAGCACAAGGTGAGGACGAAGAAGCTGACCGTATCTACCGTGAGGCCTTGGAGAACAACCCTGAAGATTTGACGTTGACGATTGGATACTCAAACTTGTTGGTTGCCATGGGAGACCACGTTGGAAACATCAACTTGTTGAACGAGTTCTTGGCTGACGACGATGCTGAAGCTGATCCACAATTGTACTGGAACTTGGCACAAAGCTACACGGCTTTGGAAGACTTCGAAATGGCAACGAAGTACTGGAATGCCGCTTTGCCATTCTTCTTGGACAACATTAACTTCTTGAAGCCTGCATACTTCTACTTCCGTGAAGAGGGTGAAACGGCTTTGGCTGAAGAAGCTTTGTTCAATTACACGCAATTAGCACCTAACGACCTTGAGATGGCTGAACTATACGACCAACTCAAGGAGGAAAAGGGACTATAATTTTCTAAAATTTAAAAATAATAACCGGATGGGTATTATCACTTCTTTTTAAGCGATAATACCCATCCTTTTTTTATTCCCGTTAGAATGACAACGTACATATTAAAAATAAATAGCGTACAAATACAATCAGCTATTTGTTTTGAAGGGGGATGAGTTGTTTTGCATAAGAAAACTGTTATCGGGATCACGATTGCGTTGGTATCAGCGATGACAATGCCAGTTTTAGTGGAAGCTAATACTGACACAGTGACTTATCAGACACAAGGCGTCGCACGATTTACAGGAAGTTATACGTATCCTGCTGATAGTGTGGTCAAGCCGACTGACACGCATAATCCATTCTACGGGGCAGCAAATGAACAACATGGCCAACCAGTATTGCCAAATACAGGTGCACCATCATTTGTGGAACAGTTTGGATTAGCGCTCGCGACTTTCGGGCTCGCCATCAGTCTTGCGTTCTATCGCGTGACACGAATGCATTCAAATCATTTTTCAAGCCATTCTTAACAATGTGTCTGAGCTAAATGAGGAGGAGTAATGAAGATGCGCAAGATGAAGTCGTTATTTTCCGATTCTAGTCCGGGGATTGGCGCAGTTTATAAAGTGTCGACAAACGACAAAGGTTAATTAAGAGGAGCACATAATGGGAAACAAACTGTTTGCTACCGCCTTGGTTGCCACGGTTTCTCTATTAGGCGTGTCAACTGTGACATTCGCAAGTTCATCACTACCAAGTCAGGGAACGGTGGCCTTTACGCCGTCTAACGGTGTGACGCCACCTTATAACCCAAATCATCCAAATCACCCAGTTGGACCAGTTGATCCAAAACAGCCAGAACCGGGTACGGCTGGTCCGCTGTCGTTGGATTTTGCATCGAATTTTGATTTTGGGACGCATAAGATTCAAAATGCGGATGCGAGTTATGCAGCGAAGGCGCAAAAGGTGACTGACGGCGGTGCCCAGCAAGAGGTACCAGATTATGTTCAGGTAACTGATGATCGTGGGACTCACGCTGGTTGGTCGTTGCGGGTTGCACAAAACGGTCAATTTAAATCAGACGATGCCAAGCGCGCTAAGGTGTTGACGGGTGCCACTGTGACTTTGAATGGGTCACATGCTATTGGGCGCATGATGACGCCTGCACCACAAACGCGTGATGAAACATTGCCGCCGGCTGGTGATCAAACCGTAGTGATGAACGCAACCAAAGGTGAAGGTGCCGGAACTTGGTTGATGCCTTGGGGTGCAGATGACATTTTGAAATCTGAAAACCAAGTCCTAGCCAATAATCAGCCAACCACTGTCTTAACGGATCCTGATGTCATTTTAAATGTGCCAGGGTCAACGCCACGAGAAGCGGTTGCGTATACAACAACATTAACGTGGACATTGAACAATGTCCCCATGTAATTTTTAAGGAGTAACACAATGAAGAAGCAATTTACATTATTTGCTGCTACAGCATTGGCAGCTATGACGGTTGTACCAACGATTGGATTCGCTGATGATTCAGCATCAAAGACCCCAATTACTTACGATTCAAAGGGAACGGTTGAGTTCGTTGCACCAACAACACCAAACAAGCCATTGGATCCAACCAACCCAGATCCAAACAAGCCACTTGACCCAAAGGACCCTGATGGTAATGATCCAAAGCCAGGTACATCCGGCCCATTGTCGCTTGATTTTGCGTCATCATTTGACTTTGGAAAGCAAGAAATCACGTCAGTTGATAAGACATACAACGCTTCAGCGCAAATGATTGGTACTGGTAAGGATGCTAAGTACGTACCAGACTACGCCCAAATCACTGATAACCGTGGAACGTTTGCTGGTTGGACCTTGTCAGTTAAGGAAACTGATTCATTCCACACGTCAAGTAACGTTGAGTTGAAGGCAACGCAAATTAAGTTTGCCGACTTGAACCACGCAACGACTAATACCCTAAAGACTGACGTCACAATGCCAAGTGCCGGCTTTACGCTTAACCCAGCTGGTGCTTCAGTAAACATCATGTCTGGTGCCAAGGCTGCTGACGGTAAGACTAACGGCACTTCAGGTACACACATTATCCGTTTTGGAAATGACAACAGCTTGAAGACTGATGACACACAAGCTAACGGCGAAAAGCGCGCTAACACAGTTGACCCATCTGTAACATTGGCTGTACCAGGTGCATCTGACAAGATGGCGCAAAAGTACACAACGACCTTGCAATGGACGCTTGGTGAGACGCCAACCACTATCGATTAGTTCAATTAATCAATAAAAAACGACCGAGACAATTGTGTCGGTCGTTTTATACATACTTAGAAGAAAGGAACAGAGGAATGGAAAATACAGCTAAGTGGACCAAGGTGTTGGGGGCCACTGTTCTGGCTATGGTGGCACCGTTGGTAATTGCAACTGGTGTTTCGGCTAATCAATTGACGTTCTCCGTCACGCCAGTTTTGCCGGATAATCAAATTGATAAGACGGACGGTTTTTTCAATCTTAAGTTGGATCAAGGCGCATCAGAAGATTTGATGTTGCATTATGCTAACAACACAAAGCAACCGATTGAAGTGTCAACGAGCGTGGCACCTGCGTCGACAAATCAAAACGGGGTCGTTGAGTATGGACCGAACACGATTAAGCCGGATGTTTCATTGAAATATAATATGAAAGATTTGGTGAATGTACCTGATAAAGTTGACTTGAACGCGGGTGAAACGAAGGATGTGCCAGTCCATGTCACAATGCCAAATGCACAAGTGCCAGGTATTATCGCCGGTGGTCTAACTTTTTCTGATAAGGCCGCTGATAAGGCGAATGAATCCACAAAATCAAAAGGAACGTCGATTAAGAATATCTATTCATTCCAACTCGGTCTTTTGATGCGTGAATCAACGGATGCACCATATAAAGACCAGATGCTGTTGGAAAACGGATTGAAACTAAAGTCGGTTAAGCCAACACAAGTGAATTACCGTAATGTGATTGCGGCTAATTTGCATAATCCGGACGGCATTTACTTGAACAACTTCGCGGTCGATGCCAAAGTGATGAAGGCGAACAAGTCGAAGGTTTTGTACGAGTCGAAAAACAACAGCATGCAAATGGCACCTAATACCAACTTTGATTACAGTGTGCCACTTGGGGATGGAACACGTATGAAGCCGGGTAAGTATAAGCTGGATTTGACAGCATATGCGGATAAGGATAATACGGGTGCGTTCAAGACGGCCATGTTTGGCGAAAAGACGGATTACCGTTATTCATGGCACTTTACCAAGACATTTACGATTGCTGGTGCGACAGCTAAGCGCTTGAATAAGCGAGATGTGACGATTAAGCCATTTAACTGGCTACTAGCGGCTGTCATCGCAGTTGTGATTGCGTTGCTATTGCTTTTGCTGTTGCTAAAGCGTCGTCGTGATAATGAAAAGATCACGATTGAAGAAATGGCTGAAAGTGCCAGTGGTGAGCAAGTTAAGATTGTTCGTGAGGTCAACCAGGCGGAATACCGCCGTTTGAAGAAGCAAGGTCACGTGATGACCATCGTTAGTCACAATGCGAAGTAAGCGCGAAAATCGAACGGATCAATTGATTAAATACGCAATTATTGGGTTAGTTTTGGTTGCCGCGGGGTTTGCCATTTGGACGTTTTTACAAAAGTCACTTGTGACAAGCAAAATCGTGAATCAGCGGGTGACTTATACTGAGCAAATGCCGAAAAGCATACCGGCAACTGAAACGATTCATGCGTTTGACGGCGGTAATCCGTTTGGAAATAATCAACAACCCCAAACGGCGATTGGTCAGGTAACCATTCCCAAAGTGGGGCTTGTTACGAATGTATTTGCAGGGTTAACAAATGCTAATCTGAGTTTTGGGGCTGTGTCATTGTTTCCTGACCGGCCGCTTCAAAACCATAATGTTGTGCTGATTGGTCATAATATGGGTGTGCGTCATCTACATTTTGGGGCGCTTCAAAATGTTTCGATTGGTGATAAGGTGTATTTACGATATTTAGGCCATAGCTACCAGTATCAGGTACGACAGAAATCAACAATCAAAGAGACGCAGATTGATCGTGTCGCAGATACGATGACATCAAAGCTAACGCTAGTCACTTGTTCAGCAGCAACCCGAACGCCTAACCGAATTTTGGTTTCGGCGGATTTGGTGAAGGCCTTACCTGCACGACAGGCGCAAATGAAAGTAGCGGGTGTTCTAAAAGAACAAAAGCAACAAATTTGCCATGACTTATGGTGGCGTAATTGGTTACCAATTATTGTGATATGTTTACTCGCGTTGATTATTATCATGCTTGTGATGCGATTTCTTTAATCTATAGCTAAAGCCAGAACTACTCACGGTTCTGGCTTTTTTGACATGATGGCGATAAAGATTTTTAAATATTAAAAATAAACAACAGCACGCAGGATAATGTACTAAAAAAGCGGGAATTCAATATCGCATATACGGTGCATATTAAACTGAAATTAAATAAATATGTATAAGGGGATTCAGGTATGAATATAATGCAAAAAGCAACTAAACATGGCCTGTCTGGCCTGTTGTTAGCAGCTACCGTGTTGGGGTCGGTAGCACCGTTAGCAGCGATAGGTACGCCGATATACGCTGATAATAGTCAACAAACAGGAAACTCCGATGAAGTGAGTGGCAAGCCAGCATTGGCTGATCAAACTGTTTTTGGTGTTCCGCAACCGGATTATAAGTCATATGAAGACTTCACCAAAGGTTTTAAGAGCCAAGGTCAAGCGTTGCCTATGGAAAAGGATAAAACAGTAAGTCTGACACAAAATAAACAACTGCAATTTGGAAGTTTAACGTTCCGACGTGCAATTGATATGTCTCATGACTTTACCTTCACTGGTAGTCTGAACATTGATCAGCCTGGAAATACTTTGGGAGATTCACTTGGATTTATTTTGGCACCAGTTGAGCCAGACCAAATTGATAACGGATCAAGTGGTGGATACCTCGGTATCGGAAAGCTTGCCCATCCTGAAATGTACGGTGATAAAGGGTTTGACAATGCTTTTTATTGGGGTGCTGATTTGCACTATAACGTCGAACCTTGGGATGTGGATCCAAATTCAAACCCGGATACAAGTTTTGATGGGAAAACTGAATTTGGAGATCCGAATGTTATGAATAGTGGCAGTTACCCAGGCAAAAACTTTGTGATGTTTCGTCGTACTGATGGAAAAGGGCAATTGGATAACATCCGTAATCTAACCCCTGATGCCCATCCAGAAATTCTTTATCCGGTGCAGTTAAATAAGCACGGATCAAACGAGGTTACGTTGACGTGGACACCGGACAAAGCAGATGAGAACAAAGAAAGCGGTCCAATCTCAGGTACGCTAACAGCGACTGGTTGGGGACACACGTGGACAGAGGAAATCACAACTGCTCACGAAATGTCACTAGCCGTCAACGCTGCTACCGGTGGTGATACGTCAAATATGGGACTGACTGCCGGTGAGTTCAAGCTGACAGTTGGAACTGCAGATGTTACGTTTAATGGAGCGCCCGTATCAGATGATGACAAAGCAGCATTTAAACAACCCGATTTTGGAAAGAGCCCAAAGGAAGCAGTTGTTGGTACGCACATTACCGTAGTTGATTCTGCCGATGGTCTAGCCGCTGCTAAGAGCGATCCATTGTTTGAGTCCGCTTATGTTTATAGGGCGCCTAAAGTCGCGGGATATGGTTATGTTGGAAATGGTAAAGGCTACCAAATCTTTACTGTCACGCGCACTCCCGACCAAACATTTACGTTGAAATATAACCGTAAGTCAACCGAGCACGTGGATTACCAGTTTGCTAACCAATCAGGTGTTTACTTCAACAAGAAAGACGACTCTGGTGATGACGGGCAAACGTACACTGAGGACACACCAGCTGTTCCTGGATTCACACCTGATAAAGCGACTGTTACAGGAACCTATAGTGGTGACCACAAGGATTTGGTGACGTATTACCCAACGCCAAGTTTGCCATTGAATGCGGGCGCAAACGGTGTCGTTGATCCAACAAAGCCAGTGACACCAACCAATGGTACATCTACTAAGCAAAACTTAAATACGTCAAATGGCTTGTCGTTAGATTATGTGCCTGATTTTAATTTCGGAAAACACGAAATTGAGAGTGGCACAACGACTTATGCGGCTGATGATTTGAAGACTAATCAAGGTGATATGCCGTTGTTTGCACAGGTGACTGATGTGCGTGTTGACCCAGGCAACTGGACGCTAGACGTGAAGGCCGGTCCAATGACCAATAAGGCGACGCAGAGTGTTTTGTCAGGTGCGTACATGACGTTCGGGTCATCTGACGTCAAGACGACATCGAAGGATAACGATGTTTCTAAGGTAAAGACGAATTTTGCTGGTCAACAACTTAATTTTGATGACAAGACCGAGATGAATGTTGCGTCATCAACCAGTCCTGAACAAGCAACGTGGCTAACTCGTTTTATCAAAAAAGATCAAACGGATGCTGTAACGTTGCATGTGCCAGGCGGTGCAGCCCAAAAGGGAGATTATGAGGCTGTTTTGACTTGGACACTTGGTTCAAAGCCAGGCGACAACCAACAATAGAATATAAGTTAGAACACGCAATGCTTGTCACTGCGTGTTTTTTCATTGAAAAATCAATTTCCTGAACAGTTTGTGACCTTGAGGGCTATCGTTTTAATTCCATTGGTCTGACGTGATACAAAAGAACCATAGAGAAAAATATTTTGTATTTACGGGAGGATACATAACTATGTCACATGATTTGCTACGTCGTCACGACGCATTTGGGGATTTGTTGGATAAGATGAACGCGTCATTGATGCAAGCACCAGCGTTTGGGGCTGATGTAAAGTCAGACGTTGTTGAAAAGGACGATCACTATGAAGTGGTTGCTGACATTCCGGGTGTTGATAAGGATGACATCAAGGTTGATTATGAAGATGGCACATTGCAAATTTCAGCAACGCGTCACGAAATCAAGGATCATTCTGACAAGGATGGTAACGTTCTGCAATCAGAACGTAGCTTGGGTTCAGTCGGCCGTTCTTACTACCTACCTAACGTAGACCGCGAAAAGGTTTCTGCAAAGTACAAGAACGGGGTGTTGCACATCACGTTGCCTAAGGCTGAAGTCGCTAAGAAGTCAGCAATCAAGATTGAGGATTAAAACCATATCGAAAACGTCGGTTCGTTTAGCAGACCGGCGTTTTTTGTGCTAAAATTAGAATATTATCATATTAGGAAACGAGGACACTGCCATGGATGCATTGCAATTATCACGACGATTGGCGACTGTAGCGTCATATGTTCGCGATGGTGCGCGTTTAGCAGATATTGGTTCTGACCACGCTTATTTGCCAGCAAACTTGTTGTTGAACAAGCACATTTCATTCGCGATTGCGGGTGAGGTGGCACAAGGACCACTGGACAATGTCCAAACTGAAATTAACCGTCACCGCCTTGGGGATGTTTTGGTACCCCGCTTGGCGAATGGCTTGGCTGCTGTCACGCCAGAAGATTTGATTGATACGGTCACGATTGCCGGTATGGGTGGTCGCTTGATTGCACAAATATTGGCGGACGGTCACACAGACGGGCAACGTTACCAACGTTTGATTTTGCAACCAAACATCGATATCGATGTGGTTCGTACTTGGTTGATGGACAATGACTATCAACTTGAAGACGAAACGGTTGTTGAAGATGATGGTCATTTCTACGAAGTCTTGATTGCAGTTCCTGGTCATGCCGAATACTCTGAAACGGAGTTGAAGTTCGGCCCATTTAACTTGGAAAAGCGACCTGAAGCTTGGCAAACCAAGTGGCAACGTGAATATGACCGTGTGAAGACAATCATGGCTAAGTTGGAATCAGCTAACAAGCAAGATTCAGATGCATACCGTGAGTATCAACAACAAGTAACTGAAATTAGTGAGGCGTTGGGGCTATGAAAGCAACTGAGTTAATCGCCAAGATTGAAGCTTATGCACCACGTGACCTAGCTTGGGAACGTGATCCAATCGGGCTTCAACTTGGTGATCCAAATCAAGAGATTCATACAGTAATGACGGCATTAGATGTTCGTCCAGAGGTTGTGGCAGAAGCGATTGCGAATAATGTTGATTTCATTTTTGCACACCACCCAATGATTTTCCGCCCAGCGAAGAATTTGGATTTGTCGGTGCCACAAAACAAGATGTATGCGGATTTGATTAAGCATGACATTGTCGTTTATGCGGCGCACACAAATTTGGATGCAGCAGCAGGTGGCATGAATGATTGGTTGGCAGAAGCACTTCAGCTGACTGATGTGGCACCATTAATTCCGAATGCTGATGGCAAGACAGGCCTTGGTCGTATCGGGTCACTAGCGACGCCACAAACAGTGACAGATTACGCAACGTTCGTGCGTGATTTGTTCAATGTGGCGCACGTGCGCGTGATTGCGAACGACATGAACCGTTCCATCCAACGCATTGCGGTGCTTGGTGGGGATGGCGGTAGTGAATACCCAGATGCCTTGGCAGCTGGTGCTGACGCTTATGTGACAGCTGATTTTTACTACCACACGGCGCATGACGTCTTGGCCGATGATTTTGTGGTGATTGATCCGGATCACCACATGGAGGCCATTGCCAAGGATAAGCTAGTTGAACTGGTTAATGCTTGGCAAACCGAAAACAATTGGGACCTAGACCGTGTCTTCGCCTCAACTGAAAACACGGATCCATATACGTATATTTAATTTAAGGGGAATTACTATTATGTCAGAAGAACTATATCCAAACTTGGTTGACCGTTTTATCCGTTACGTGAAGGTCAACACGCGTTCAAACGAAGAGTCAACAACGGTGCCATCAGATCCTAAGGAAGTTGCTTTCTTAGCTGATTTGGCTGAAGAATTGAAGGGTCTTGGCCTAGAAAACGTGCGTACGATGGCTGACGGTTATGTCTTTGCCGAATTGGCTTCAAACATTGACGCTGATGTGCCTGCAATTGGTTTCATTTCACACGTTGATACGGCTGACTTTAACGCTGAAGGTGTTAACCCACAATTCGTTGAAAACTACGATGGTGAATCTGACATCAAGTTGAACGATGACTACACGTTGTCACCAGCTGATTTCCCTTCATTGAAGAAGTACAAGGGTCACACGTTGATTACGACTGACGGAACGACTTTGCTTGGTGCCGACGACAAGTCTGGTGTTGCTGAAATTATTTCAGCTGCTGAATACTTGATTGCCCATCCTGAAGTAAAGCACGGTAAGGTTGTCTTTGGATTCGGACCTGACGAGGAAATCGGTATTGGTGCCGATAACTTCCATGTTAAGGAATTCGGTGCTGACTTCGCTTACACGGTCGATGGTGGCCCATTGGGTGAGTTGGAGTGGGAGACGTTCTCAGCTGCAGCTGCTAACATCAAGATTCAAGGACGTAATGTGCACCCTGGTTCTGCCAAGGACACGATGGTTAACGCCTTGCAAGTTGCAATGGACTTGCACGCTGCTTTGCCAGCCGGTGATCGTCCAGAGTTGACGGAAGGTCGTCAAGGATTCTTCCACATCTTGAAGTTGAACGGTACACCTGAAGAAGCCGAAATGTCATACATCATCCGTGACCACGACCGCATCATTTTCGAAGAACGTAAGCAAGCCTTGCGTGACATTGTTGAAAAGATGAACGGTGAATTAGGTGTTGAGCGTATCAAGTTGGATATGTACGACCAATATTACAACATGGGTGAAGTGTTGAAGGATGACATGACGTCTGTTGATTTGGCCGAAGCCGCTATGAAGGCTTTGGACATCGAGCCAGTTATCGAACCGGTTCGTGGTGGTACTGACGGTTCAAAGATTACGTTCTTGGGCTTGCCAACACCAAACTTGTTTGCTGGTGGTGAGAACATGCACGGTCGTTTCGAGTACGTTTCAACGAAGGTGATGCACCAAGCAGTTGATACGATCTTGAAGATTGTTGAATTGAACGCAGCAAAGTAATTTTAAATAATTTCAAAAGGCTAACTAGTTAATCTAGTTAGCCTTTTTGTTACAAAAAGTATGGTAATGGTAACGCTTACATGTTACACTAATCCTATTAACTGGATTTATTTCCAGCGTATTAGGGAGCATGAATTATGGCTAAGACATTAGCAATTAACGCCGGATCTTCATCATTGAAGTTCCAACTATTGGAAATGCCGGCTGAAACAGTGATTGCCAAGGGACAAATCGAGCGTATTGGTTTGCCTGAAAGTGTATTCACGATGAAGTTTAACGGGGAAAAGACTGAAATCGTCCGTGACATCGCTGACCACAAGGAAGCAATTGAAGAAATGCTTGAGCAATTCCGTGCACAAAACGTGGCTGACAAGAGTGAAATTACAGGTGTTGGGCACCGTGTTGTGGCTGGTGGTGAATGGTTCAACAAGTCAGTTATCGTGGATGAAGAAGTGTTGCACAAGATTCACCGTTTGGCGGACTACGCACCATTGCACAATCCAGCCAATGCAACGGGAATTGAAGTATTCCAAGAGTTGTTGCCAGATGCTATTTCAGTAGCGGTCTTCGACACGGCTTTCCATCAAACGTTGCCACGAGAGAACTACTTGTACCCATTGCCATACGAGTACTACACGAAGTACGGTGCGCGTAAGTATGGTGCCCACGGAACGTCACACCGCTACGTTGCTGAACGTACGGCGGATATTTTGGGTAAGCCACTTGAAGAGTTGAAGATTATCACGCTTCACTTGGGTGCCGGTGCCTCAATCACGGCCATCAAGGATGGTAAGTCATTTGATACATCAATGGGCTTCACGCCGTTGGCTGGTTTGATGATGGCAACGCGTGCTGGTGATGTTGATCCATCATTGATTTACTACATCCAAGAACGCGAAGGCTTGTCAAACGGTGAAATGTTGAAGATTTTGAACAACAAGTCTGGTTTGCTTGGAGTTTCAACGTTGTCATCTGACATGCGTGACTTGGAAGAAGTGGCTGATACCAACGAGCACGCTAAGTTGGCATTGGATATGTTCTTGAACCGTGTCATCCGTTACTTGGGTCAATACACATTCGAAATGGGTGGCGTTGATGCCATCGTCTTCACAGCTGGTATCGGTGAGAACGCTGCAAACGTTCGTGAAGATATCATCGATCGTTTGGACTTCTTGGGTATTAAGTTGGACAAGGAAGCGAACAATGTTCGTGGTGTTGAACGTGTCATTTCAACTGATGATTCAACAGCTAAGGTATTGTTGGTACCAACGAATGAAGAGCTTGAAATTGCCCGCGATGTTGAACGTTTAAAGGCACAAGCAGGTAAGTAATCGTTAAGGTTCGCCTGTTAGACTATTGTCATTGAAACCGAAAAGGGGGAGTCTAAGATGTTTACATTGATTGTCATCGCAGTCATTGGCCTCTGGTTCTACGGCAAGCACCGCATCAAGCGTGCGGTGGCCCACGTTGAGCAACAAATGCCATTTTCTGATCAAAGCATGAACGGTTCCCGCCGTGATGCCTTTGAAGGACAATTCGAAGAAATTAAAACTACGAAAATTAAGTAAGCAAATACGCCATAACGTACTCGTTATGGCGTATTATTTTTGCTATAATGGTTAGAAAGTTCTGATGTAGATGGAAAATAGATTAATCTGCGCGTATGGGACGTTTTAAGCGGTCGTCAGAGAACGGCCAAAACGATATAAGGGGACACTTCATGAAGAAATTGTTGATTGCTAACCGTGGGGAAATTGCCGTTCGTTTAATTCGAGCTGGTAAAGAATTAGGGATTAAGACGGTAGCTATTTTTGCCAAGGAAGATGAGTTTGCCCTTCACCGTTTCAAGGCGGACGAATCTTATCTAGTTGGTGAAGGTAAGGCACCGATTGCCGCTTATTTGGATATTGACGATATTATTCGAATTGCTAAGGAAACTGGCGCTGATGCCATTCACCCAGGGTATGGGTTCTTGTCTGAAAACGACGAATTCGCGGCGGCTGTTGAAGCGGCTGGCATTAAGTTTGTCGGGCCACGCGTTGAACACTTGAAGATGTTTGGTGACAAGATTACGGCTAAGCAAGCCGCAATTAAGGCTGGCGTGCCAACGGTACCAGGAACTGATCACCCAGTTGAATCAATTGAAGAGGCTTTGGCTTTTGGTGCCAAGCACGGCTATCCCTTGTTTGTTAAGTCAGCAGCTGGTGGTGGTGGTCGCGGTATGCGTGTTGTTGAACACGATGATGAACTACGTGAAGCCTTTGAACGTGCGGCTTCTGAAGCCCAACAAAGCTTTGGTAAGGCTGAAATTTATCTAGAAAAGTATCTACAAGATCCTAAGCACGTTGAAATTCAAATTTTGGCGGATGAACAAGGCGAAGTGATGCACTTGTTTGAGCGTGACTCATCAATTCAGCGTCGTCACCAAAAGATTATTGAGTTTGCACCAGCAGTTTCTGTATCTGTTGCCATGCGTCAACGTATTCAAGATGCAGCCGTGAAGTTGATGCAAAGTGTCGATTATCAAAGCGCTGGAACCGTTGAGTTTTTGGTTGATGGAGACGATTTCTACTTCATTGAAGTTAATCCACGTGTGCAAGTTGAGCACACGGTAACCGAAGAGATTACAGGTGTAGACATTGTGAAGTCACAATTGTTGATTGCCCAAGGCTACGGGTTGCATGAAGCACCATTAAACATTCCAGCCCAAGATAAGTTGTTGGCGGTCGGTGTGGCGATTCAATCACGTATTACGACGGAAGACCCAGCCAACAACTTTATGCCTGATACAGGTAAGATTGATTGGTATCGTTCACCAGGTGGAACGGGCATTCGTCTGGATGCAGGTAATGTGTATGCTGGTGCTACCGTGACACCGTTCTTTGACTCATTGTTAGTTAAGGTTGTGGCACACGGTACTGACTTCACTGAAGCGGTGGATAAGATGCAACGCGCCCTAAACGAGTTTGCCATTCGTGGGGTTAAAACAAACATTCCATTCTTGAAGAATGTTTATGCGCACCCAACGTTCCGTGCAGCTGATGCACCAACAACGTTTGTGGACAAGCACCCAGAATTGTTTGAAATTGCGCCAGAAAAGGAACCGGACCGTAAGTTGTTGCGTTATGTCAGTGAAACGACAGTTAACGGCTTCCCAGGCATTGATCACGATTACCAGAAGCTCTATGAGCCATTGCATTATCAAGCAAGCACTGATTTGGTGTTGCCGTCTGATTTGGTAACGGCCAAGGATATCTTGGACGCCCAAGGACCAGATGCGGTGGCGCAATGGGTGAAGAACCAAGATAAGGTTTTGTTGACGGACACGACGATGCGTGACGCGCACCAATCATTGTTCGCCACACGTATGCGTACGAAGGATATGTTGACAATTGCGGATGAAACGCAATTGGCGATGCCGAACCTCTTCTCAAACGAGATGTGGGGTGGTGCCACATTTGATACGGCCTACCGGTTCTTGGGTGAAGATCCATGGGAACGTCTTCGTGCGTTGCGTGAGAAGATGCCACGTACATTGATGCAGATGTTGTTCCGTGGTTCAAACGCTGTTGGTTATCAGAATTACCCAGATAACGTACTTGAAGAGTTTATTCGCTTAGCAGCGACGAACGGCATGGACGTGTTCCGTATCTTCGATAGTTTGAATTGGTTGCCACAAATGGAGAAATCAATTCAATACGTGCGCGACAACAATAAGATTGCCGAAGTTGCGATGGCTTACACGGGTGATATTTTGGACCCAACGCGTAAGAAGTACACACGTGATTACTATGTAAACTTCGCCAAGGAGTTGCAGAGTGCCGGTGCGCACATGATTGCAATCAAGGACATGGCGGGCTTGTTGAAGCCTGAAGCAGCTTATGAGTTGGTTAGCGCTCTGAAGGATGCGGTTGATGTGCCAATTCATTTGCACACGCACGATACAACGGGTAACGGGGTTTACACGTATGCTCGTGCAGTTGATGCGGGTGTTGATGTTATCGACGTGGCGATGTCAGCCTTGTCGGGTACAACGTCACAACCATCAATGGGAGCGACGTACTACGCGTTGAGTGGTAATGCCCGTCAACCGGAGTTGAACATGCCAGCCGTTGAGCACATTAACAGCTATTGGGCCCAAGTTCGACCATACTATGGTCAGTTTATGAGCAAGATGGTCGGTGCCCAAACGGACATTTTCGAAGTTGAAATGCCGGGTGGCCAATACTCTAATTTGCAACAACAAGCGCAAGCATTGCGTTTGGGTGACCGTTGGGATGACGTGAAGACGATGTACGCAACCGTTAACCAAATGTTTGGTGACATTATCAAGGTGACGCCATCATCAAAGGTTGTCGGGGACATGGCGCTGTTCATGGTTCAGAATGATTTGACGCCAGAAAAGGTCTTGTCAGAAGGTCAAACGTTGGACTTCCCACAATCAGTTGTTGATTTCTTTGCTGGTGATCTTGGTCAACCGGTAGGCGGTTTCCCAGAAGATTTGCAAGAAGTCGTGTTGAAGGGTCGTAAGCCATTGACGGTACGTCCTGGTTCATTGACGCCAGCGGCCGATTTTGAGGCGATGACGGCTGAAATTGAAGACATCTTGAAGCGCAAGGCGACTCCAGAAGAGATTATTTCGTACATCTTGTACCCACAAGTGTTTAAGGACTATGTGGCTAACCAAGAAAAGTTTGGTCCAATGACGTTCTTGGACACACCAACGTTCTTCCAAGGGATCCGTGTTGGTGAGCGTGTAGATATCGAAATGGGACCAGGGAAGCTCGTTAT
>SKDY01000205.1_pt1 | contig 54008 bp, 63 predicted proteins | sample 4826591 | NCBI WGS metagenome assembly SKDY01 (sample SAMN11008823, study PRJNA524170) | human gut metagenome | biome: Human fecal sample; material: Feces; isolation source: fecal sample from pouch patient p10, p22 | host: Homo sapiens | place: Israel: Tel-Aviv | collected 2016-06-15 | reverse complement strand
TGTAAAGAAATCAAAATTATTAGGATCAATATTGTTAAGTACCGTAGGTTGCTTTAACGAGCTAAATACTTTTCCTAATTCATTAATAAAATCATTAGAATCAGCATATTCCACTGTATCATCAATTGATCCGACAATATTATATTGCTTTAAGTTCTGATTATCATAACAACTGATTTGCTTTTCTATGAGATCGATTATTTCTTGTTGAACACTTTTCGTAATAGTTGGAGTAACACTAAATAGACTGCCGTTATATTTTCTTCCCGTTAAATGAAGCATTAAGCTATTACTGTTAAAAGCACTCAATAACTTTGCTGAATTAAATTTTTGTGTATTCATAACTACTAACACTCCCTAATATTATTTCAACACTATTCTACCAAAAAAGAGAGCATAGTTACTCTCTTCAGTGAAATAATATTAGGTGTAGTTTAACGTCATCTCGGACAATCAAGGCTAATGGAAGAAACACGAGTAAGTAGTACTTCCTCCTTTCGTTGAATGTTGCTTTAATCAAAAATAGGTGTGCCTTGAAAGCTAACGAACAGATTTGAACTGCTATCTTCATATTGGTTGAAACGGAGCAATGGTGACGCTCTACCGTTGAGCTACGTCAGCATAATACAGAAATGCTTGCATCCACTAATCGTTTTTAAATTTTGTTACTCATTGCATCTCTGTATTAAATCACGGCTTAGACAAGAAAGTACTATGTTAATTACAAAGAGGAGCGTTCATCTCCTATCATAGTTAAATTTGCCGTGATAAAGCCGAGAGGTGGATTCAAACCACGCTTTTGCCACACGAGACCGGTTGTGTGCCCATCTTGGTTCTCAGCTAAGCAGTGCGACTCGTTAGCACTGCAATTGCGAATATCGGGAACTGCCCCCACAAGTATTGGACCACTCCAGGATACTTGGCATCTAGTTTGCATATTCGCATAATCAGGACCACCCAATCACCGCACCCGGTCGTAGTTTTCCGCCTACTCCTGTAACGGTATTGCTGTCCCTTCATACGGTAATCCTTTAGCCGCTGAGTTAGATTACGGACTCTTTTGCTGATACAGCATGGTTGCTACGAGACTATCAGAGTAGCATTGAAATAATATAAGTATTGGTGTGTTTATTAGAAAATAAAGTGATAGTCTCAATGTGAATTATGGTCCCTGCCACCATCGCGTCGGCTTGGTTACCGGATTCTACACAGCTTTAACAAGCCAAGTTGCGGTACACATCTGTGAGTATACGTACCGAACAATTTATTTTCCGTGGGGTTGTCGTTATTTTTTCGACAATACAATAATATCCCCTTGAACTTCCCGTTTTGTTCCCGAAAACGTCCTATTTTGTTCCTGTTTTATTCCCGTTTTGTTCCTGATTTGTTCCCGCTTTTTCATCATCGTCCTCAAAGTCGAGGAATAAGGGGAGAATTTCGAGGTTACAATTCATTTGCATCGAGATACGATCACAAGCTTCGGCAAATTCCAAGCAAGCTACTTCATCAGCATCCTTGAAGGTTGAATGCCCCAAATGATGATTGATATGCAGTTTAGTTTCTACGACTGTCAATTGCTTAACATAATGCCAATTAAGTATATCTTGGCTTCCTATGCTACAAGCGCTGATGGCTTTCTCAACAGCTCGCTTTGCTCTTGCACATTCGGCATAGTAAATCATCATTTTTTCTGATCCATTGCCTTTACGTGAGCCCCGAATACCAGTTACATCATTGACTTGTGACTTAATCCCGTCCATCCATGCGTTACGACAGATTCTTGGATATCTTTTCTCATTACTGAAAAACTTACGGACGTTTTGAATGGTTTTTTTCTCATTGAATTCTGGAAATAGCCCCACGATATTTCGCTTCCCTTATGATATAATAATTTTTGGTATTTTGCTTTATTTCATAAGAGGGCGTTCTCCATAGTGAGGACGCTTTTTTTGTTTACAACATGCTAATAATCCAGTGCCATAGCAAGATATTTGCTGAAATTAATCCACCAAGTACTAGCCCACAAATACAGGCACAGAACATCAGCACAATAACAGCAACTAAGGCACCCCATGCAGTTTTAACTTTGCTTGCCATTCTTACTCTCCCGCTTTAATTTATTTTCTTCTCGCCGTTGACGTTTTTTGCGTCGGCGGTTTTTGCTTTTACTTTTCGATTTCGCCATGCTTGATCACCTTTCTTGGCAACAACGCAGCTCGTGGATGAGCCATCACATATTTCTGCGCATCATCTAATTGCTCAAAGACTTTGATAATCTCTAAAACACCGTAATCATCTACTAGTTGATCTTTGACAACGTAAACTGTGCCAAAATCACTTTGGCGCTTGAACTCACCATTAGTGATTGCTTTAATCGCTGATACCTGCGCTTCGTTAAAAAGCATCCGGTTGTTTGCTCTAATGCCACTCCCTGACTCAGAGTAGACAACTTCGCCATCATATCTAATCATTAGTCGCACCTCTCATAAGTTTTACGAAATTTTTCATCACTCATTGTTTTCCAATCAGTGAATGTATAATCAAATACGGTAATCTTCCCAAGATTAACAATCCACCAACCACGTTTTAGCGGTAAACAATTATTATCTTTCCGAAAAGTAAAGGTTTCACCAAAGCCATCATCGGTAATACAATATTTCTTCATCATTTCATCTGACCCATCGAACTGTTCAGCCTTAATTGGAACTATCTTTTTATATTTGTGTAGCATTAAGCGATCACCTTTCTTCCACAATAATTTGCGCCTTCTTATAGTGATTTGGCGCCAACATAGTAATTTCATAGAATGCTTCTGGATCAACAGGATCTCCAAAATCACGCTTAGAAGCAGCACGCCAAGCTTCATCCTTTGAATGAGCAACAATGACTTTAGATGAGTTGTCATCATCAACTAGATAAAAGTGCATTACAAACGCTCCTTAATCTCATCAATCCGTTGCAAAAGTACATCAGCATACACTTGCATAGCGTTGTACTGAATAATCATTAAGCGCTGCTCTTTATCGCTTAATCGGTTGTACTCGTCTGTGTGCATGAACTCATCTAGTCGATTCATTCTGCCTGCAACTTCCGCATTCTCTTTTGAAAGTTTATTAGCTAATTCAATGTTAGTGGCAGTTTGTTTATCAGTAATTTCAAAACTAAATGATTGAACATTGTCTCTGTTGCTTCTGCATACATTAATAATTTGGAAGTTGTCCCATTTTACTTTTTTGATAAAATCATTGAATATTTCTTCTTTTGTCATTATTTTTCCGCCTCGTTCAGTGGTCGACCACACATAGGGCAACAATTAATAGTTAAATTCCAGCCGCCAAACACATAGCCATCGTCATCTCCAATGACAATATTGTTATCTGTCATGTCTTTGTTCGATGCATCATATTTGATAGTTAAGTTGCCATTAGAGACCTTAGGATCTATTGAGACACACAATCCCGGTATGTTGACAATATTCTTTTTGTGATGGCAATACGGGCAATTCTTTTGCTTTTCAGTTAATTTCATTAGTTGCCTCCAGATATGACCTCTTCAACGTTCATATTCTTAATGTCTAGTTCTTGAACATCATATTCATCTATCCACGATTCAGATATTACTTCCATCTCATTAAACCAAGCTAGTTCTTTAGCTCTTTCCTCATTAGCAGCCTTAACAATATAGCTATCAAAAAAAGCGTTAACTCTATACAGCTTTATCATTCTTTATAAACACACTCCATTTCGTCTTGCTCTTCATACCGCCTTATAAATCAATTAAGTTGGCAACTACAAAAGCAATAATCATCAATCCAATAATCAGACTAAATATTGTTTCAAGGCTAACCTTGCAGATAATTATTGTGATAATAATTGCCGTTACACAGACAATCCCCACACATAACGGTAATTGCTTCATTACTTCCACCTCTTTCGATTCGTCACACTATGGTGTTTCTTTGATTTTGATAGCTCATTTATCGATATTCCACAGGAACAAATCGCATTAGCAATTATGTTTAGTGCTTTGTATCGCTTTCTTTGATAAGGCGGCAGGCTCATTAATTTTGCTTTCATGATTTGTCGCTTACGAGTACGCTTGCTCATTCAATCCCCGCCTCTTTCAGTTTTTGATCTACCATGATTTCAATACGCTTATATCCGCTGTCTATTTGCTTGGCTAGTTCTCGCAATGAATGAATAGGTCTTCCAGCGTCAACTTTCTTTTCGTAGAACTTGATAGCTTGGCCATACGTGTTGAACCACCACTTTTGTCCCGATGGAGTACCGTTCTTTCGCATTTTGCCATCTTTCTGAACAATGTTGAGCGCTTCGCCGTCACTGACGATGGCAAACTTATTATCTAAATCAATCGTTATCATTTTTCTTCTCCGCTAACATTTTCAATGCTTCTAAGTTAGTTCTTGTGCTTATTGATAATACTTTTACTTCTGTGCTCATTGCGCTACCTCCTCACAGTCATTTAGTTCTTCTAACGTACTCCAGGGCCATGAGCCATTTGGGCTATCGGCTTCTGAAACGTATTTAAAAGGCTGGTGATTTATAGCTAAGTAGGGCATACGCTTATGAATCCAGCCCCCGTCATTTAAATTTCGTTCGTACCAAGAGTGATCTTTCATTACGATTACAAGATCAACTGCTAACTCTTGTTTGGCGTCTTCTGGATCATGATTGAGCTGAGAAAAATGAAAACTAAATTCTTCCCAATTCATTGCAAGCTTGCCATCTGCTGACCCAATCCATGCAATCTCCTCTTCTGGAGCAAAAATTAAATCATTAATCTGCTTAATTAAGCTATTGTTTTTCATGCTGTCTTTGCCTCCTTGTAATTCCAATTGGTGCAGGCTTTGTCACGTATTAAACAACACTGATGGCACCATTCTTTAGCCTGTTGTTTCTTTTTATCCCCGACAGGCTTTCTAAGTAGCCATTTAAATTGTTCTTTATTCCAAGGTACTTGATACTCGCAATTATGCTCATCAAGCATTTGCAGATAATAAACTGCTATTTGTAGCTTAGTTTTGATAAAACGCAGGTTAGCAGCTTCTTGTGTTACACCGTTATATTCACTATCAGTTACTTCTAATAGCTTCCGAGTAGAAGCCCATTTCTTTTTCACTTCTTCTTTAGTCATGTGGCATCGGATCCCCACTATCATCAATTCTTTCGTAGTGTTGTTTGTTAGGCTGTTCTTCTTGTTGCTTTTTGAACCACTCTGGCATTGGTTCGTTAATTGGTTGACGTTTACGTGAGCCACTCTTTTGCTGATATTCACGGCTCATTTGTTGCTCGTGTTGTTGTTCAGACTTTTTAGCTTGTTCCACCGTTTTAATTGACTGTTGATCGTATCGTTCAAACGTTTTTGCTAAATAGCGATCAGCGCCCTTAGAAGCTATATTTCTTCTTAATGCATACGTAATTACATGAAGAACTAAGTCAGCTCCATATTTATTCGTCCACTCAGTTAAATCTTGTTGAGCAATTCCATTAGGAAATCCCCAGTTGTTTTGCCAAAGCTCGAAAACATCTTTGACGGAATGCTGTGCATCACTTAACACTTTATTAGTATTATTTAAATCAGTATTAGTGTTATCAGTGATTAGTAGTCCTTGATTTTCCGGAATCGGTTTTTCCGATTTCGATTTTTCTGGTTTCGGTAAATCGCCTTTCGGCACCGAACTGTGATTTTCTGGTTTCGGTATTTCTTGGAGAACATAATCATACGTTGAAAATTTACCGTCTTTCCGATTTTGAGTTCGCTTCAAATAGCCAAGTTCCATTAACTCTTTCATCGCACTGCTTACAGCTGATTCACCATCTTTAAAATGTGTAGCAATCTCACTGATATAGAATTGCCAATCATCTGGCTTACTCCACATATACGCAAAGAGTCCTAAGGCTTTAAGGTGCATTCTTGGGTCATTGATTATGTCATTATCAATGATCGTGAAGCCTTTAATCTTAATTTTTTTAACTCGTGCCATCGCTATACCTCGATTTCACTTGCGTGTACAAATCCACTTAGAATCTTCGTTTCACGGCAATAATCACATTTTCCGCAATAGGTAGGTTCTTCTTCTCCAGTCATCACTTTCCAAAAATGCGGTTGAAGCTCTTTTACTTTTTCCATATCGGCTTGCATCTGGTAATCATCATCTGTTCCTCGAAAGTCAATTGCCATTTTATCTGGCGGGGTTTGCTTGCTAATGGCAAAGATTAATGGTTTACACATCTTGCCAAATGTTTGTTTAATCAATTCACGATAAACAGCCATTTGAAGATCGTATTCCCTATCATGGATAAATGGCACATATCTATGTTCATAAGTGTTCCAGTGCCCTTTATGAATATCGTCAACAGTCTTGAGATCACAAAAATACCCTTTATCAAGTACAAGGCTGTCAATCTTGCCCTTCCACAAGTAACCGTCAATCATACCCGTGACGATTACTTCTTTGTCACCTGGAGCGTAGAAGTAATTAAACATATCATCGGCTTGTAGTGTCTGAATCATACTATTAGCACTCTTAAATTCAGCTCTGAGGTGGCCGTTTGGGTTAGTTTTTGTCGGTCGGGTCATAAGTGCTTTCTTATTCTCTTCGATAAAATCTTGATGGCTCTTGGCACTCTCAAAGTACGAATGCACGTAATTACCAACTAAAAGTGATACCGGACTAGAAACAGGTTGCCAATCCTCTTTGAGCTTAGCTAATGCACGAGCTTCACATTTTTCAAAATCTTTGAACAGTGATACGCTCATGTATTGCCAATCAGTCTCATGAGAGTAGTAATTATCAGACGTCAGCTTCATCGGCTGGCTTGATTGTTCCCTCGTTGAAGAGTTCTGTTTGTCCGTCTGCGATTTCTTCACTTGATTCTTCTTTGCCTTCGTTGCTGTTGCCATTATTGCTTACCCCCTTAGCCTTCGCTTCTTGTGACTTTTGAAATCCTTCTAGTAATTCATCAGTGCTTTGCTTTTCATCTTCAACAGGTGTTACATCACGGCGCTCATCGTCATACTCGTTGCTGGTAGTGTCGTTGATAGCACCAGTTAAAAGGTCACTATCATCGGACGTATTAATGAACATCTTGGCAGCACGATTTAGCACAGTACGCTTTGCCATTTCTTGACTAAAATTCTGCTGCACCTTGTTGTTCTTTTGACGTGTTTGTGCCCATGACTGATCAATCTCTTTCTTGGTCATAACAGTAAAGTCAGTACCTTCATTAGTCTTAATCATGGCGAAGGCTCCAACGATTTGATTATCTTGATTTTCAAATTTAGGAACGAACCTCTTAACAACTAGTTCCATATCTTCATTAGCGCCAATTTCAAAGTCATCTTTTTCATGAACAACTTCTGCCCTAACTTTCTTAACTCCATCCAGTCGCTTAACTGCTGCTACTGTTCCAAAGTAGCTTCGTTGCATTTGAAGTTCATTGCCGTATACGATGAAGTAGCATTGATCTTTCGCTGGTGACAATCCTTGCAGTGTCATATCTAACAAGGATTTAACGATTGAGTCATGTGTACATACTTCTAAGGCTGGCCGATGATTGCGGTCTTGTACCTTTTGCAATTCAAGGAAGGCTGCATTAAGTGCATTAGAAGCGTTGTAATTCTTAGGCAGTGATAAGTCCTGCGTATCTTGCATTTGTTTAACACGATCTAATACAAGATCGGTTAGCTTAGTCGGTTTCTGCTGTTGTGCTACTTGATTATTCATGAATTAGTCCCTCCTCATCAGCTAGGCGATATGCCTCAGCTTCTACTTCTTTGCAATCTTGTTTAAAGTGGCTTCCTTTATCAGTTTGATTAAGTAATAAACTAAGCTCCTGTGCTATCTCTAAGTCAGTTGCTTGGAAGTCTAAGGCCATGTCAATTGCGTTGACGTGACGAGCTAAAATGTCACGAATTCTCAAAAGTCTAGTACGTGTGTATTCATTCATGTTATAATTACCTCAAATTCTATTTACATATAGGTTTTACTTATCGCCATCGGATGTGTCGGATCCGGTGGCTTTTTTGTTTGGGTTATCTGGATCACCGAGCGCCCCTAAGATTTGCCAGAAAAGAACAAATCCAAAGACAAGGAACAATCCAGACCCGCAAAACAATGAGATTAACATTGCAGCAGTTAAGCCTGTACAAATTAAAGCTGGTTCATTCATTCAATCACCGCCTTTCGTTCAGCTAGCCCATAGCGAATCAAGTTTTCAAGATAGTGTGCTTGTTGCCAAACATAGCCATCAGTTGGCTTTCCGCCACTGATAAACCAATCACCTAAGCGTTCCCGTACCATTTGTATGGCATTTAATGGGAAATCATACTCATCAAGCAGCTGGTTAATTCGTTCCATTCCGTCTTTCATGCTGTAACCTCCATTCTTGGATCAACTAGAAACAAGAAGAATCTAGCAACTTGAGTAGTAATTGCTGAACTCCCTAAGTTGTTATTGCGATAAATTGCGATCGCATTGCTAACGAACTCTTCTTGTTCCTCAATTGAATAATCCTTGAAGTTAACTAACTTCTTTGATAAATCGACAAACTTGTTTAATTTCTTTGTGCTCAAAATCATTACCTCCTAATGTTTCTTTCTGTACTTTTCTTTCAGCACATTCAGCTTTTCACCTTCGATAACGTTGACGATTGCTCCAATTAAGAAGCAAGCCATAATTGCTAACACGCACCACGATAGATATGCCATCTAATCACCTCTCAACGCTTTTACATATGGACTTTCATGATCTTCGTAGTATCTTTCTGATCGAAATGTTTCAAACTTTTGATATTCCTTCAGATCAACGCGACCACTGGCAAGAAATACTTTTTGCCAATCTGGATAGTTTTCTTGTGCCCATGACCTGCGTCTGTTAAAGGTTGATAATGACATAGGAACTTCAATTTCCTTATTTCCAACCTTTTTTATTGACTTCCAAACATTGCAAAACTCTAGCCTGTTCATCTGGTATAAATATGGGCTCATCTAATCACCTCCTAAGCCTCAATTACTGGTGCATTTAAGAACTTATTAATGAAATATTGTTGTCCTTTGCCAGTCACTTTCGTTGTAATGTTGACAGTTGTATGCCCATCAGAATGATTAATTACTGTTTCTTTAGTCTTAAACAGGCCTAATTCCATCGAACGCTGAGTAGGAACATTACGATTACTTCCTCTTGTTCCCAAGTAGCCATTCTTTCTCATCCAAGCAAACAGTCTATTTTGCCCAATATTTACTCCGTTTTGGCGAAGGATTTTGGCAAGCTGTCCAATTAGAATGCTTGAGTTGCTTGTAGAAACCGCGTCCGCAAACAGTGCCTTTGGCTTCATCTGCTCGTTCTCTGCTTGAAGTTGCTTACGTTGCTCTTGTTCCCTTTTTAACTGAGTAGCAAGATTAATGATTGTATCTGGATTAAGCAGCGCTTTTTCAATCGTTTGTGGTGTCATATAGGCACCATGCTTACGGATGGCTGGTAGCACTTCACTTGTTACCCAGTGCTTGAATTCTTTGGCGGTTGGTAACTTGCTACCAAGGATTAATGAATAAAGACCCGATTCATTGATGAGTGTTACCTCTCGATGTTGGCCTGCCAGAACGATTCGTTCAGTCAGCTTGTCATCTGCATCAATGTGGTCTCGGATTGCCTTTGGACCATTTGAATACTGGAGGATAGCCGTAAGATCACGTCCAATAAAATATGGTTCCATTGTCCGGACTTGTTGTCCATGAAAATTAAATAATTGTGGTTCGTTCACACGAGTCATCTCCTTTTCAGTAAAGTTCATTTCGATAATCGCAATATTTTATTTAAAAATTTTTTCAATAGGTATCCCTAGTTTCTTTGCTAAAGGCGGTAATTCGGTAGCTTGAAATCTATATTTCCCTTGTTCACGACGATAATATTTTTCTGGTTCCTTAAGGCCTAAAGCAGAAGCCATATCACCATACGTAAAGCCCTTTTTTGACCGTAATTGTTTAATTAAATTAAGATTTATAGTACCTGGCATTTATTAACCTCCTTCCATTACATTGCGATAAGCGCAATTAATTTACGATTATTATATTACATTGCTATTTTCGCAAAGTCAAGGTTTTTATTGCAAAAATAGCAATATATATTAAAAACATTTGCGAATTGCGCTATACTTATTGCGTAAAGCGCAACAAGAAAAGGAGGCCATCCGTTTGAACGATGACATTTTACGAGAAAAGATAATAAAGCTACGAGAAGAACGTGGTTGGAGTCAGGCAGAACTCGCTCGACGCATAAACATGAATAATACTGCCTTAAACAAAGTTGAAAAGGGAACTCGCAAATTGTCTAGTTCTGAACTCAGTGAGTTGGCTTCTGCTTTTAACGTTACTACTGATTATCTCCTCGGTCGGACACCTACACCTCAATTTACTCGGCGAGATGAACGTGACGTACAAAAAACACTTGAAGAAATGTTCAACGGTTTAAGCGATAAAAACGCCCTTTCCTATATGAAAAACGGCGACCAAGAAATTGATGAAGAAGATGCTGAACTATTACGGGCTTCTCTTGAAAATGCAATTCGTATGTCAAAAATTCTTGCAAAAAAGAAATTCACCCCTAAAAAGTATCGAAAGAACGATGACTAGGGGTGAATGTGAATGCGTAATGCTGATTGGATAAAACAAAAAGCGTTAGAAGTTGTATATGATGCTGGTACAAATAATCCTATGAAAATTTGTGAAGAGAATGGGATCTACGTTTGTCACCAAGATCTTGGCAAAGCTTTTCTTGGACACTATACAAATATAAGACGCATCCCATTAATCACGCTTTCATCGCAAAATAGTGAATTTGAAAATACTTATACATGTGGTCACGAATTAGGTCATCATTATTGTGATCATGGGAATAACACCGAGTGGCTTTCAAGGCAGAATTTAAAATTTAATACTTGGGGTTCAGAATATGAAGCCAATCTTTTTATGGTTAATATTATGTTAGCTGACGTTGACTTATCTGAATTTGAAACAAAGGAACAACTACTAAAAACATATGGTATTCCACTCTGGGCATCACGATACGTTGATCTTTTAAAGTAAAACTTTTCAAACAAAGGCGAAGAACGAAAAGAAATTATCAACTGGGTTAAAGAGGATGACTAACTTTTATGACCAAAATCTGATGTCGTTAAAAGCTGAATTTTATTTATATTAAGGAGTGTCATTTTATGGCTAAGAAAATTACGGATAAAGATGGAAATGTCTATGTGCAGAAAAAGGCATGGTATAAACGTTGGTGGGTATGGGTAATAATTGTACTTGTACTATTATTTGGAATCGGATCAATGGGAAGCGATGACAATAGTACTTCTTCATCATCAGATGCAGCTACCGAAAGTTCAACTAAATCTTCAAGTAGTAGTACCCATGCAACTTCACAGCAAACTGCTGCACTTCATTCAGCCGAAACATACGCTAATGATATGAATATGTCTAAAGCAGCTATCTTAGATCAATTAACTTCAGATGCTGGCGACAAATTTGCCCAATCAGATGCTCAATATGCTGTTGATCATGTAAAAGCTGATTGGAATAAAAACGCCTTAAAATCTGCAGAATCCTATCAAAAGGATCAAGATATGTCAACCGAAGAAATCCGCGATCAATTAACATCCCCTGATGGAGATCAATTTACTCAGGAACAGGCTGACTATGCTATCAATCATTTATCAAAATAAGCAATAATTTATATATTATTACCGGCATTATGCCGGATACATAGTTGTCCAACCAAATTGATGACATTAAAAGCTATTTAATATTCAAGTTTTAAACCGGTCGAAATCGACCGGTTTAAAAAGCACTATAAAAGAACGTATGTACGGGAAGGACTGTTTATTATGAATAAAAATGAACTGCTGGAATATATAGATACTAACTCCACCGCCATTACTATTTTCAAGGATAAGGTACGAACTGAGCAGGAAGCCAAAAATAAAAAGCGTCAACCCGCTAAGCGATGGAACGAAGCTAAGATTGAGCGCACCGTAGATAAATTTACCGATGATTTTATCAGTAATGTTTACGACAAGTTATATAAGGGGGTGAAAGCCAATAGAAATACACCAAGAAATAAATGGATTGAGTTTATCGAAACTAACGAAATCCTTGATAGTTTAGAAGAATCAGTAAGTATGATGGAGATTGGAGAAGATTAATTATGTGGATGCAAGAACGCAATGGGAAATTCCGCTTCTTTGAGCAATATAAAGATCCTCTAACTAATAAGACTAAAATCATTAGTATTACAATGAAAGACCATAAAAAGAGTACTGCTAAGCAAGCTCAAATTATTCTAGATAATCGCATATCCAAAGCTTTATCAAAAGTCGGTATCGGAAAAATAATTCATGGAATTACACTCAAACAGTTACTTGGTGAATATACTAAATATGAAAAGCCGCGAATTAGGAGATCAACGTATTATAGCCATCAAACAATGGTTAATACCTTACTAGATATTTTTGGCAACGATGCCTTAGTTGAAAAATTTACCCCGCTTATCATTACTGAAAAACTAGAAAGTCTAATGTATGGGGATAGAGAGTTGTCCAGTGGCTATGTATCACGATATAAGTACTATCTACACAAGTTATTTGATTATGCCGTAAAACACTCATATACAAAAGATAACCCAGTTGATAACGTTAAAATTGATTATAAGGCCCCTGCTAATGGTCAACAAATTAAAGATAAGTTCCTCGAAGCTGACGAACTGAAAGCCGTGCTCAAGTATCTATATAACAATACTAGAATCTACGGAGAACTTTGCGAATGGTTATATCTCACCGGGCTACGTTTTGGTGAAGCAGCCGCTTTAAGTTTTGATGACGTTTACCAAAAGGACAATCATTGGTTTGTAGATATAACTGGCACATTAGAGTATAAACGAATTAAAATCAAAGAACAAAAAAAGAGTGACGCACCTAAAACCTCATCCTCAGTCCGTAGCGTTGTACTACCAAAGAAAGCCGTTCAAATTTATCTTGATCTGAAGAAAAAATCTAATGGCAAAGGTTTTATCTTCGCAACCGAAAACGGCACACCGATCCAAACGGCATCAGTAAATACTGTTTTAAGATCAGCAAAGAAGAAACTTAAACTTAATAAACCACTAAGTACTCATGTATTCAGACATACCCACATCTCGAAAATGGCCGAGTTAGGAATTCCGCTATATGTAATCCAACAAAGAGTTGGTCACTCCAGTAGTAAGATTACCTCCCAGATATATCTTCATGTGACACAAAAAGCAATTGAAAAGGAAGCGTCAAAACTTGATGAACTATAAAAACCTACCAAAAACCTACCATTTGCTTCGAAAAATTATTTTTACTCTTTCTTTTTTCTTAAAAATGATTTTAAAACAAAAAAGAACCCTTGATACACAAGGGTTCTGCACTACTAGTTGTCGCGACGACGTTCAGCGATACGAGTAGCCTTACCAGTACGTTCACGTAAGTAGTAGAGCTTAGCACGACGTACACGACCGTAACGAAGAACATCAATCTTGTCAACACGTGGTGAGTGAACTGGGAAAGTACGTTCAACACCTACACCGTTACTGATCTTACGTACAGTGTAAGTAGCACTGATACCAGCACCGTGGCGCTTGATAACAACACCTTCGAACATTTGGATACGTTCACGTGAACCTTCAACGATCCGAGCGTGAACACGAACAGTATCACCGGCACGGAATTCTGGAATATCATCCCGTAATTGACTAGCAGTAATCTTTTCGATTAACTTATTTTGACGCATAATATATTTCTTTCCTTTCGCCGACATTCATGTCCTGTATGACGGGCAGCGGAATACCGTTATTCACAGCTAAACAGCCAATAACTACTATACATTGTTTTCGGCTGTCTTTCAAGGGTAAATTAATGGGTTTCTTTATTAATGATTGAATGACGAATTCCATAGATAAAGTAAATTAACAAACCGATCACAAACCAACCAACCATTAAAATTTTTGCATCAGTATTTAGGCCCCAGAAGATCACTGCCGAAAAGATCGCTGAAATTGCTGGAAGCACTGGATATAATGGCATCTTAAACTGAGCTTCGGGCAAATCTACCCCTTCCCGCGGACGCAAGGCATAGATTCCCAGAGAAACAAAGATAAATGCGACCAGAGTTCCCGCAGAAACAAGGGTTGCTAAGAACGTAAACGGAAAAACAGAACCCAAGATCATGGCCAAGAAAGTAATCATCCATAATGCATGATTAGGGACGTGCTTATCATCGATTTGTCCAAGTGATTTTGGTAGTAACCCGTCCCGTCCAAAGGCATAAATTAGTCGAGAGGAAGCTAAAAGAATTGCGATTAATGCCGAGAAAATACCAACAATCGCTACAACGGAAAGCAAGTTCGCCGTAATATAGTGTCCCGACTGTCTTAAAGCCCAGGCTGCTGGTTCTGCATTATTTGCATAACGGCTATATTTAAACATCCCCACTAATACGAGCGAAACTGCAATAAAGAAGCCTGTTCCTAGTAATAGCGTCCCGATCAATCCTCGTGGCATTGTCTTTTGCGGATTAATCGTTTCAGCGGTATTAGCCGCAATCGCATCAAAGCCGACATAGGCAATAAAGATTTGCGCAGTCCCAGCTAATATCCCCTGCCAGCCTCCAAAAGTGGTGCCTGGTTGATGAGCAGGGAGAAATGGGACATAGTTTTGCGGATGGATTGCAGTTGCCCCCACAACGATAAACATTAAAATTACTAGTAGTTTTACACTAACAATAATATTTTCAATCCGGCTAACCTGATGAACGCCACGGGAAATTAAGATTCCAACAATTAGAATTGCAAAGGCGGCCAGAATATCAATATAAGACCCTGTATGTGGATCAAACCCACCAGTTAAGGCATGCGGTAATTTAATCCCAAAGCTGCCTAAAAAGCCTTGCATATAAGCTGACCATCCAGACGCAACAAAGGCGACTGAAATAAAATACTCTGCTAAAAGCGCCCAACCAGCAATCCAGCCAAAGAATTCACCAAACAAAACATTGATCCAGGAAAAGGCGGAACCAGCAAAAGGTAGTACCGAGGACGTTTCCGCATAAGCTAATGCCGATAATCCTGCACCAATTGCGGCTACAATGAAGGCCAATGGAACCGCGGGACCAGTATGCTCAGCTGCCACAATCCCTGGTAAAGTAAAGATAGCCGTTCCCACGACCATCCCCGTTCCTAATCCAATTAAGTCTCTTGTTCGCAAGCTAGGGGTTAGTTGCGCATCCTTTTCTTCATAAACGCGGGGGTTCTGCTTAAGAAATAATCGTTTAATTAATTTTTTCATTCACGTCACCTTAGTCTGGAACAGTTGGATCTTCATCCAGCTTAATATCTTCTAACATTAATTGTTGTTCTCGACTGAGCTTAGCGGTTTTTAAAAGATCTGGTCGGCGGTGAAGAGTCCGTCGTAGTGATTCGCGCATCCGCCATTCTTTAATTTTCTGATGATTACCACTCGTAAGGACTTCCGGTACTTTCATCCCCCGAAAATCTGCTGGACGTGTATATTGAGGATATTCTAACAAACCGTTACTAAATGAATCTCCCATTGGTGAAGACATATTACCGAGGACACCAGGAACAAAACGAACGGTTGCATCAATCATCACCATCGCTGCTAATTCCCCACCTGTTAGTACATAATCACCAAGAGAGGCTTCATCGGTGACTAAATTACGGATTCGTTCATCATATCCCTCATAATGACCGCAGATAAATGTTAAGTGGTCTTCTTGGGCTAATTCTTTGGCGTAAGCTTGATCAAACTTTCGACCAGCGGGATCCATTAAAATAACCCGTCCCTTTAAATACTGATCTTTCGTTTGTTCATGAATTGCATCCATTGCGTCAAAAATCGGTTGCGCTTGAAGAAGCATCCCCGCTCCCCCACCAAATGGCGCATCGTCAACATGATTATGCTTATCGGTAGTATATTGACGAAAATCGGTCACATTAATGTCGATAAATCCATTATCTTGTGCCTTACCGATAATGGATTCCCCCATTGTTGCTTGAAACATATTGGGGAACAAGCTTAAAATATCAATCCTCATTATTCAAGTCCTTCCATTAATTCGACTGTTACAAAATTCTTATCAAGATCAACGTTTTTAACAACCTCATCAATCACTGGTAATAATAAATCCCGTTTTTCTGGGCGTTCAACAACCCACACATCATTCGCACCAGGAGATAGAATTTCCTTAATTTTCCCCAGGTGACGGCCATCTGTTGTTTCAACGTCTAATCCAATAATCTGGTGGTAGTAATATTGACCATCGTCTAAGGGTTGTTGATCATCAGCACTGACCATTAATTCATGGTCACGGAATTGTTCAACATCATTGATATTATCGTAGCCGACAAACTTAACAAGAACAAAGCCCTTATGTTGCCGCGTACTTTCAATCGTCAATGGTAAAGGTTCGCCTGATTGTTGTAGGTACAAGGTATTTCCCTTGGCAAATCGTTCATCAATAAAATCAGTAGTTGCTAATACGCGCACTTCTCCGCGAACACCATGAGTATTTACAATTTTACCAACATTATAATATTCCATAAATTCCTCCTTAAAAGACAAAAACTCCCACAGATTAGTGTGGGAGTTTTAAATTTAGTGACGATGGTCATTAATTAATAACCGGACTCGCTTAGAGTTAGCCCGTCGAGATTGAGTACCCTCGACTATTGTTCGCAATGCTGCGGCAACGTGTCCCTGTCGACCAATTAGACGGCCTACATCATTGGGAGCAACATCAATTATATAACGATGGTAACGTCCATCATCTTTTTGGGTAATTGACAATGCCTGTGGCTGCTTCAATAGCGGAATAACTAAACTACGAATTAACGACTCAATATCTGTCTCAGCCATGACTGATTATCACTACTTCTTAGCGTACTTTGCTTCGTGGTACTTCTTCATAACGCCAGCTGCTTGAAGCATGTTACGAACAGTATCTGAAGGTTGAGCACCCTTTTGTAACCATTCCATAACAGCGTCTTCATCAAACTTGACTTCCTTAGGAGTAGTCAATGGGTTGTAAGTACCTACTGAAGTAATAAAACGACCATCACGTGGGGCACGTGAGTCAGCTACAACGATCCGGTAGAATGGACGCTTCTTTGAACCCATGCGCTTTAAACGAATTTTAACAGACATTCTTTGCACCTCCCTGATTTCTTTTAACAGATAATAATATACCAGTGTTCAAATAGAATGTAAAGTATTTTTTCTTGACAGGCTTAAATTTTTTGAAATTATTTTTTCTTTCGTAATTTGCGAAGCTTTTTAATGCGCTTTTGCTTGTCTTTTTTCATTTTTCGCGCCATGCGGTTCATTGCCATTTGTCCCATCTTGCCACCTGGCATTTGTCCGCCAAACATATTTTGCATTCCATTGAAGTTACCGTTTGTAACCTGCTTCATCATCTTACGCATTTGATTAAATTGCTTAATCATCCGGTTAACTTCAACAATTGGCCGTCCCGCACCAGCTGCTAAACGACGACGACGACTAGGATTCATTATATCAGGGTTTTCACGTTCTTCTGGCGTCATTGAAAGAACAATAGCCCGGATATGAGCAAATTGCTTAGGATCCAAATTAAGATTCTTCAAGGCAGGGTTATTAGCCATCCCCGGCATCATCTTAATAATGTTTTCCAACGGTCCCATCTTGGTAACCTGATCCATTTGTGCCAAGAAATCATTATAGTCAAATGTGTTTTCACGCATTTTATCCATTGTTTCTTGGGCTTGTTCTTCATCAAAATTCTTTTGGGCCTTTTCAATTAGGGTCATCATGTCCCCCATACCCAAAATCCGTGAAGCCATCCGGTCAGGGTGGAAGACATCAAGATCCTCCATCTTTTCCCCTTCACCGACAAACTTAATTGGCTTACCTGTGACTGCCCGGATTGACATGGCAGCCCCACCACGAGTATCACCATCTAACTTGGTTAAGATAACCCCGGTGATATCAAGCTTATCATCGAATCCTTGAGCCATATTAACTGCGTTTTGACCAGTCATCGAATCAATAACAAGCAAAATTTCATTTGGATTTACTAGCTCTTTAATGTTTGCAAGCTCATCCATCAATTGTTCATCAATCTGAAGCCGACCAGCAGTATCAATAATGACATAATCATTATGATTTTTTTGGGCTACTTCCATCCCTTCGCGAACAATTTCTACCGGATCAACGTCTGTCCCCTTTTCAAAAACAGGAACATCAATCTGATCAGCAACTTGTTGTAACTGCGTAATAGCGGCGGGACGGTAAACGTCGGCCGCAATAAACATTGGCCGCGCATGATTTTCATTCTTTAATCGTAATGCCAATTTACCGGCAGTGGTCGTCTTACCTGCCCCTTGAAGACCAACCATCATGATAACAGTTGGAATATGCGGTGCTTTGTTAAGCGGAACCGCTTCTTCCCCCATCAGTTTTGTCAATTCATCATTAACAATTTTAACGATTTGTTGGGCTGGATTTAACCCTTTTAATACTTCCGCCCCGGCTGCTTTTTCCCGAACGGTCTTTACAAAGTCTTTTACAACTTTAAAGTTAACATCGGCTTCTAAAAGGGCAAGCCGAATCTCACGCATCGTTTCCCGAAGATCAGCTTCCGTAACTTTGGGTTTGCGTCGTAATTTTTCCATCGCCTTTTGCAGACGATCTGTTAAACCTTCAAATGCCATTTTATTCTTCCTCCAAGCTTTCCAGATGATTTACTAAGTGATTGAGCGTTGCATCATCTGGATAGTTTTCTCGGACGTATCGTTGAATTCGATCCGCCTGTTGATTACGAACTTGAAATTCAGCATACAAATGCAATTTGGCCTCGTAATCTTCTAGTATGCTTTCTGTGCGCTTTATATTATCATATACGGCTTGACGACTAACATGGAAATTCTCGGCAATTTCGCCCAATGAGTAGTCATCCCCGTAATAAAGCTCTAAATAATCATTTTGTTTTTTGGTTAATAAGGGTTGGTAAAACTCAAATAATGAATTTATCCGATAATTCTTTTCAATTTCCATATCGTCACACCTGCCTAGTCAACTTCGACTAACCCCTTGAACAGGCCATAAACAAAGTCGCCAGCATCAAACTTCTGGAGGTCGTCTACCTTTTCACCAAGCCCCACATACTTAACCGGTAAGTGGAGCTCATTACGGATAGCAAGGACAATTCCCCCACGAGCAGTTCCGTCTAGTTTTGTTAAAACAATCCCCGTTACATCGGTACTTTCCTTGAATAGTTTAGCCTGGTTAAGAGCGTTTTGCCCAGTTGTTGCATCCAAGACTAACAGTACTTCATGAGGAGCATCTGGAATTTCACGAGTAAGGATGCGCTTCATCTTAGCTAACTCATTCATCAAGTTAACCTTGTTTTGGAGCCGACCAGCAGTATCAACAAACAAGATATCATAGTTTTCATCTTTTGCCCGTTTTACTGCATCAAAGACGACAGCCGCTGGATCACCGTTTTCTGGCCCTGTAACGATGTCAACACCGTCACGTTTTGCCCACACATCTAGTTGTTCAGTTGCCCCAGCCCGGAATGTATCAGCAGCCGCTAAAAGAACTTTCTTACCTTGTTTCTTAAAGAGGGCGGCCATCTTACCAATCGTTGTTGTCTTTCCGGCACCGTTAACACCAACAAACATAATAACAGTTGGGCCTTCCTTTGCCATGGTTAAGTCAGGATTTTCATCTTGACCAGCTTCATCGTAAAGTTCGACCATTTTTTCAATAATGACGTTGGAAACATCCTGCTTGCTCTTAGCGTTTTGCAGTTTTACTTCTTCTCGTAATTCATCACTGAGTTTCATTGCCATATCATAGCCGACATCAGATTCAATCAGCATATCTTCAAGATCATCAAAGAAGTCTTCATCGACATGCCGGAAGTTAGCCAAGAACTTATTTAACCGTGCTCCGAAACCTGTCCGGGACTTCTCAAGCCCGCGATCGTATTTCTTAACCGTTTCAGTTTCTTGATCCTCTTCTGGTTCAGGAGAAGGTTGTTGCTCCTGCTCCTCATCACCATCATTTTCTTCAGAATTGTCATCCTCATTTGATCCTTCAGCAGCTGATGCTTCTTCTGCCGCTTCCTCTGTGGTTGGCATTACTGGTTCTTCAACTGTTTCTTCTTCTGCAACAGGTTCGGTCGGTTCTTCAGTCGGTTCAACGGCTGTCTCAGTTTCAGCAATATTGGAAGAAGATGGTTCTTCTGCAGAAACAGTTTCATCCGGAGTACTAGATGATGATACTTCTTCTTTAGAAATACTTGAGTCTGCCACCTCTTCTGAGTGACTTTCCTCGCTAGTCTCCTCTTCTTTAACCCCGTTATGGAGCGTTTCACGAGTTCCATCCGGGTTAATCTTTTCTTCATAGCTATCGGCAGGAGGAATATTTACCGGTTCCGGATGAATTGGAGCAGAAGCCGGCGCCGCACTCGTCGTATCTGCTGATTCATCTTCAAGCGCGGTTTCAGATTGAACAACTGCGCTTGAACTATCAGGCGTTTTTTCCTCTTCTTTTTTCTTATGACGGCGGAAAATATCAAATAATCCCATACTTGAAGCCTCCTAAATTTAGTTAATTATCACTCTCTTGTAAAGTATCAACAACGTCCACTGATACCATCTTTGAAACTCCTGATTCTTGCATTGTAACCCCGTACAATACATCGGCGTCCATCATCGTTCCCTTGCGGTGGGTAATGACAATAAATTGTGGACCTTCAGTACCAAATTTGCTGAGGTAGTGCGCAAAACGTTGTACATTAACCTCATCCAAGGCGGCCTCTGGTTCATCAAGAATTGCAAATGGAACTGGGCGGACTTTCAAAATAGCGAATAGTAAGGTAATCGCCGTTAATGCTCGTTCCCCACCTGATAACAATGAAAGATGTTGATTTTTCTTTCCTGGTGGCTGGGCCATAATATCGACCCCGGTTGTTAATAAGTCATGGGAATCGGTTAAGACAAGTTTAGCATGACCACCAGAGAAAATTTGTTGGAACGTCTCATCAAACTTTTGTGAAACCTGATTAAAGGTTGTAATAAACCGTTTCTTGACTTGGGCATCCATCTCACCCATCGTTTGATTAAGCTGAGCTCGAGAGGCGAGCAAGTCGTCTTGTTGGCCCTTTAAGAAATCGTACCGTTCACGAACGCGCTCATATTCTTCAATCGCTCCCACATTAACTTGACCAAGATCATCTAATCCCCGCTTTAATAGCTTCAACCGGGTCGCCAAGGTCTCTTCATCCAATTTACTCATCTGCTGACGAGCTTCATCAATGGTCATGGAATATTGCTCAGATAATCGATTAAGAGCTTGGTCAACCATGGATTCATACTTCACGCGCTCTTCATTTAAGTTATTACGATCATCTAGGGCTGCCCGCTGAAGTTCTTGCAGACGATTATAATGTGCTTCGGCTTGTGACAGCTTTTGCTCAAGTTCTTCAAGAGCAACTGAATTATCTTCCAGTTGCACCTTAGCTTTTGCCTGCTCTTCTTTAGCATCTTTTAAGGCTGTCTGTGTCGATTGTTCACTTGTTGATTGACTAGCTGATTGAGTCGTTAATTCAGCGATTGCAATCGTGACCTTTTCTAAACTCTCTTCAACTTCTCGCCGTTGCCGGTTATACTCTTGACTTTGGCGTTGATATTGTTGAAGTCGTTCTTCCGCTACCGCGATTTTTTGTTGCATTTGCGCCAATTGTCGTGCCTGAGTCGACTCATCATTCTGTAATTCATCAATCTGAGTAAGGATTTGCTTAATCTTTGCCACAACTTGCGTCAATTCCTGGTTTACTTTATCAGCTTGTTCATTATTTTGTTGAACTTGTGATTCGTAATCCTGATGTTGAGTGTCTTGCTGTTTATTTTGGGTTTCTAAAATCTGTACCCGATTAGTAAGCGTCTCATACTTACTTGAGATCAACTGACAACTACTTTCTTGCTCATGAAACTTATCTTGTAAAGTCTGAACTTGTTGCTGATAATCAGCTACTACTTGTTCGTTCGCCTTTTGCGCTTGTTGTAGTTTAGCAACTTCTTGCTCTAAGTTTGCTGCAAGCTGTTCCTGTTTTTTTAGCTCCTCTTCTAGTTGTTTAGCCATTTGCTTTTGACTTAAGAGTCCTGTCCGTTGGCTACGGGTGGCTCCCCCAGTCATTGCTCCACTAGCATTGATCAACTGACCGTCAAGGGTTACCACCCGTACCATATGACGACCTGCACGGGCAATCTCAGTTGCATGATCAAGGTTGTCAGCAATAACCGTTGTTCCTAGTAAGTGGTCAGCAATAAGCTGAAACTTTTGATCAAACTTAATAAGTTCTGTTGCACGACCCAAAAAACCAGGAAGGCCAGTTAATTGCGGCCAAATACTTAATGGTCGCCGGTGACTAAGCGTATCAAGCGGCAGAATAGTGACCCGGCCAGCGCGCGTCTTAATCAAGAAGTTAATAATTGCTTTGGCAGTAGCTTGCCGATCAACAACTAATTGCTGAAGCTGACTTCCTAATACTGTTTCAATCGCTTGCGTGTACTTGGCAGGAACATCAAATAATTCGCTGACTGCTCCCGCCAATCCAGGAAATTGCTGCCGTTGCCGAAGAACCTCTTGAACGCCCCGATAATAGCCGCTATATTCATCGGCCATTGACTGGTAAGCATTAATTCGCGACTTAAGTGACCGCACATCTCCTAATGCTGCATACCAATCACGTTGTTTTGTTTGATACCCGTAATTAAGTTTTTCACGGTGATCTTGAGCCGCCTTTAGTTTTTCACTGACATTCTGCAGACTTTCCTTAGTAATAGCCACTGCTTGTTGGTAGCGGTCGAATTCCTGATTAATTTCTGCAAGTTGATTCTTAGTAGCGTCAAGTTCCTCGACATTTTGTCGTTGAAGACTCATCGCCTGTTCATGATTACGTGACAAGAAAGATTGCTGATTGTGAATCGTTGTTCTTTCCTGCATCAAGCTAACTTGTTGGTTACGTAAATCCTCTACTTGCTGTTTTAGGGTCGCGATCCGCTCACTGCTACTCATCTTTCTGGCTGCTTCGAACTCAGCTTGCTGACTATTAATCAGCGCTTTTTGTTCAGCCAATTGCTCGTCATTTGCCCGTTGGCTTGCCTTAACCTCTTTTAAGCGTGCATTGAGTTCAGCCTGTTGGGCAGTTAACCGTCGCTGCTCATTTTCACGCTGCTCGCGGCGAACACTGGAAACAGATTGCTGATTTTCGTACTTAGCAATTGCCTCCGTTTGGTTTAAGATGATTGCTTGAAGTCGATCCTTAGTTGCGTTTAGTTGTTGGCGCTTTTGCTTTAAATTATCAAGTTGTTGCCGATCATGGCCTGCTTGTCTTTGATAGTCCTTCACCATCTCTTCTGCTTGTTTGAGCTTGGCACCTAATTTAGTTAACTTTCCATAGTACTCATCATAATGACGAACTGTTTGTGTCCGATCAAGCACATCAAATTGTTTCTTTTGTTCCAAGTAATCTTGGGCAATTGCACTTTGTTCTTCTAAAGGTTCAATCTGCTTTTCTAACTCACTAATAATGTCATTTACCCGGTTAAGGTTTTCCATTGTCGTAGTAAGTCGCTTTTCAGCTGTTTCTTTGTTCTTCTTATACTTAGCAACTCCCGCAACGGTTTCAATAATTCCCCGCCGATCAATTGGTTTACCATTAAAGATCTCTTCAATCCGTCCCTGGGAAATAATGGAAAAGGATTCTCGACCTAAACCAGAATCAATAAATAAGTCTGTAATGTCCTTTAAGCGAACGTTTTGGTCGTTAATTAAGTACTCACTATCACCATTGCGATATATTTTACGAGTAATGGTAAGCTCAGTAAATTCACTAGCTAAGTAATGATCACTATTATCTAGCGTAATCGAAACTAGGGCCCGGTTTAAAGGTTTACGATCTGATGACCCATTAAAGATAACATCAGCCATCCGATCTCCCCGCAAATGATGAGCCGACTGTTCGCCCATTACCCATTGGATAGCTTCGATAATATTACTCTTTCCACTACCATTCGGGCCAACAATCCCTGTCATCCCGGGCTCAAATTTAATTGTTGTTTTTTGGGCAAAGGACTTAAAGCCGTCCAAAGTTAAAGACAATAATTGCATCAGTTATTCCTACTTACTATTTATTTTTATTTCTCATATTATCAAGTGCCTGTTGTGCTGCTTGCATTTCAGCATGTTTCTTTGATGAGCCCTTTCCTTCACCGATAACGTCACCATTAGCAGTAACATTTACTTTAAATTCAGGGTCGTTTTCTGTTCCGCTTTCCTCTACCAAATGATATTCAATGGCAATATCACCGTCACGTTGGAGGAATTCTTGGAGACTAGTCTTGGCATCAACAGCATGATCAAACCAGCCCATATCAAGTTTAGGAAAGATAACTCGTTGAACAAATTTTTCGACTGCTGGTCGGCCTTGATCTAAATAGAGGGCACCAATAAATGATTCAAAAATATCACATAGCAAGCCTGGACGTTCTCTTGCGCCAGCCATTTCCTCACCATGACCCAAGCGAATATATTGATCAAAGTGACATTCCTTGGCAAATTTAGAAAAACTATCCTCACATACCATTGCCGCTCTTAAGCGGGTAAGTTTTCCCTGTGGCAATTCAGGGAAACGTTTATAAATATATTCTGAAACGATCAGTTCCAACACAGCATCGCCAAGAAATTCAATCCGTTCGTAATATTTTAATCCTTGGTTAGGATGTTCATTTACATACGAAGCTTGAGTAAAAGCTTCTGCTAATAAAGCAGGATTATCAAAATGAATATTAAATTCCTTGGCCAGGTAGTCTTGTAATTCTTCGATCATAAAAAATTCCTTTCGTTTTTGACTTAAAATTATAAAAAATGTCTAAGGCCTATTATACTAAACAACCCGCTATTCCGCAGGTAATTTTAATAATATTCAAAAAATTAAAGGCTGTGAAAAAACTTTCGCCTTTTCTCAGCCCCTTACTTTTCTACCTTAATAATTAAACAGTTCGATTAGTTGGCAGTGTGTTCTGCGATGTAATCAACAACTTCACCGATTGTACTTAATTTTTCAGCATCTTCATCATTAATTTCTTCACCAAACGTATCCTCTAATTCGAGAACAAATTCAACAAAATCAATTGAATCAGCATCCAAATCTGTCTTTAAGTTCAAATCATCAGTAATCTTAGCCCGATCAACATCAAAATGGTCAGCAACAATCTCTGAAACCTTATTAAAGATTTCTGTTTTCTTATTATCAGCCATTATTATTAACCTCTCTTTACTAGTTCGCTACTTATTCTATTCGTTTTTCTGAGAATTGTCTAGATTTTCGGTGCTATCGAAAAATTCAACTGTTTTTTCAATTACACCTGTTTTGAGCATTGTTCTAATTTGACTAATTGTATTTTTCACGGCTAAAGCATCAGCAGATCCATGAGTTTTAACAACTGGTGCCTTAAGCCCTAATAAGACCGCCCCGCCATAAGTTGAAGCACTCATTTTTTGACCGATTTGATGGAAAACTGGCTTTAGCATGAGATAGCCCAACTTAGCACGGAGACCACCATGTAAGATTCCATCTTTAATTAACGTCATCATCATCTTAGCAGTTCCTTCAGTCGCTTTTAAGGCCGCATTTGCCGTCCACCCATCGCTTACAACAACATCTGCCTTGCCAAACAGGAGGTCACCAGATTCAATATTGCCGACAAAATTCAAATCATCTTTGCTATTGAGGATTTGCCATACTTCTTTATGTAACTTGTCACCCTTATCTTCTTCTGCCCCATTGTTTAATAGCGCAATTCGAGGGTTCGCAACTCCCAATACATTTTCGGCATAGAATTTACCAAGGTAGGCATATTGTTCCAAATTTTTCTCTTTACTTTCAGCATTTGCACCAGTATCGAGGTAGACAAAATTGTGCCGACTAGCACCCGGCTTGGCAATTGGCAAAATACTAGTAAGTCCTGGACGATCAATCCCTTTAATGCGGCCAACAATGAAGAGGCCAGCCGCCAAAATTGCCCCAGTATTTCCCGCAGAGAAGAAGGCATCAGCTTTTCCTTCTTTAACTGCTGTTGCCGCGCGAACAATTGACGAATCTTTTTTCCGCCGAATCGCCCGGACTGGTTCTTCACCCATTGAAATTTCTTCACTGGTAGCAACAATATTAAGCCGCTCGTTATTTTTTATTAAGGGTTTTACCTTGTCTGGATTTCCATAAAGATCAAATTCTAAGTCGGGGTAAAGGTCTCGAGCCTCTTCTACCCCTTCAATGATTACTTGGGGAGCATTATCTCCACCCATTGCATCAACAGCAATTTTCATAAAATCTCCTCCTCATATTAGTCAAAGTGCGTCTCCAGTTCATGACGCTTTAAATATAAAACAAGTGGCTGATTTTCATCGACCTGATCCCACTTGGACATGCCTAATAGGTTTCCAGCATCTGCACGGGCAATTTGCAGCATCTTTAAATCAGCAACCGGATCACCCACTTTAAATTCTGGCATCCCCGATTGCTTTTTTCCTAGAACATCTCCAGATCCACGCAGTTTCAAATCTTGCTCAGCTATCTTAAATCCATCATCGGTAGCAACCATCGTTTTCATCCGGGCTTTTCCTTCATCAGTTTTCGGATCGGCAATTAATAGACAATAACTTTGCCGGCTGCCTCGACCAACCCGACCACGTAATTGGTGAAGCTGTGCAAGCCCAAAACGATCAGCATCATATATAACCATTACCGTTGCATTAGGATTATCAACGCCAACTTCAATAACCGTGGTTGCAACTAAAACTTGAAGCTCACCAGATTTAAACTGGCGCATCGCTTCATCTTTTTCTTCCGTCCCCATTCGTCCATGGAGTAAGCCCACTTTATAAGCTGGCTCAAGATCGGCCGATAGCTGATTATAAAGATCAGTTGCGTTTTGTACATCTAGAGCCGCTGATTCCTCAATCAACGGACTCACAACATACGCCTGTGCTCCCTGCTTTAATTGTTCACGCAAAAAATGGATTGCTGCGGCATGTTGGTTAGACTGCAGCCACTTTGTTTGAATTGGTTTTCGACCAGCCGGTAATTGGTCAATTATCGAAACATCCATTTCACCATAATTAGTAATCGCTAGTGTCCGTGGGATAGGAGTTGCTGTCATGGCTAATACATCAGGATGTTCGCCTTTTTCACGAAGTTGCTGACGCTGGTTGACCCCAAAACGGTGCTGTTCATCAGTAATTACCAGACCGAGATTAGCATATTCAACTCCATCTTGAATTAGCGCATGGGTTCCGACAATGAGGTTGACATCTCCTCGCTTCATCGCCGTCAATAGTTCCCGATGTTGCTTAGCAGTCAATGAACCAGTCAGGAGAGCAACCTGGACATGGGTTCCTTCAAAAATTTTCGCTAATTTCTTAGCATGTTGTCCTGCCAGAATTTCTGTCGGCGCCATTAAAGCTGCTTGATAGCCCGCAGTAATAGCTGCATAAATGGCAATAGCAGCAACAATTGTCTTTCCAGAACCAACATCCCCCTGCAACAAGCGATTCATCTGGTATGGTTGACGCATATCACGACAAATTTCATTAACAACCCGTTTTTGGGCATCAGTTAATTCAAATGGGAGTCCGCCAATAAATTCTTTTAACTCGTCATTATGGTATAAAATCCGCTCGCCATCTTCTTGACGGTGGGCACGGCGAATTGCTTGCAGTCGTAACTGAAACAGGAAAAACTCTTCGTAAGCTGCTGTTCGGCGGGCGGCTTTTGCAGTTGCCTGAGTTTGTGGAAAGTGAATTTCCCTAATCATTTGTCGCCGATCCATTAACCGGTATCGTTGACGAATCGTTTCTGGCAAATACGTTGGAATGATATTGGCATATTCCTCGTAAGCTTGACGAATAAAACTTTGGAGGACATTTTGCCGGATATGCTTATTCACCGCATAGACCGCACCAAACTCATTTCGATCATCAGCTTTTTCCTTAAGAAGTTTGTTTCCTGTTACTTGACGGCGAGGTGCATCCCACTTCCCCATTACAGTTACTTGCTGATTTAGTTCGATTTGCTTTTTAATATAGGGCTGATTAAAAAAAGTTGCGATTACCACTTCATTACCTACCTGCATTCGAAAGGTAAGCCGGTTGCGCCGATAACCATAGCGGACCAAGAGCGGTTCTGATACCACTACTCCTTGAAGAGTAATTTTCTGTTTATCCTTGGCGCTTTCAATGTCTGTAGGCGTGAAATCGTTATAGCGAGTGGGATAATACGTCAACAAATCTTCAATAGTATCTATTCCCAGAGTAGCTAGATCTGCTACTCGCTTAGGACCAACTCCTTTTAAATTGGCGACGGAATCCGTTAAACTCCGCAAATCTTTCACCTCTTTTTTAACACAACCAGTAACCAAAATAGGAGTGGGAATAAAAGTAGTCCTTTATTAACCCACTCCTATAGGAATTAATTTAATGTGCCGCTATTCAACCGAAATCAGGTATGGATAAACTGGCTGACCACCATCGTAAATCTGAATATCTAATTCATCATCTACTTCTTCAACTGCTGCTTTAATCTCTTCAGCAGTTTTTTGATCACCACCAGCTCCATATAAGATCGTTACAATTTCACTATCCTCGTCAAGCATGGCTTTAACCATCTTAATAGCGGCTTCTTTCAGATCCAGATCCGTAGTGACGATTTTACCATCAACAATTCCCATGTAGTCATCTTTCTTAATTTCACGACCATCAATCGTTGTATCACGAACAGCATTAGTAACCGCTCCACTGGCAACCGTATTTGTATTAGCTTCCATATTTGCTTGATTTTCGTCCAAAGATGCTTCTGGGTTGTACTCAAGCAGTGCGCTCATCGCTTGGGCAATCGTCTTACTGTGGACAATCTTTGTTGGAATATCAGCAACCTCGGCAGCCTGATCAGCAGTCATAAAGATGTTGCCGTTATTTGGCAGAACAATAGCTTGCTTAGCACCGCTATTATTAATGGCATCGAGAATATCTTGAGTGCTTGGGTTCATTGTTTGACCACCTGTAATGATATGGGTAACACCCAAGCTCTTTAATAATTTCGCAATTCCTTCTCCTGATGCGACAGCAATAACAGCTGTCTGAAGGTCATTTTTAGCTTCTGCAGCTGCTTTTGCCTTCTCAATTGGCGACTCACTGTCAGCGTCTTCTTCATCTTTTTCCATGATTTCTTCTTGTTGCCAAACCATGTTATGAATTTCAATTGTCTGTAAATCACCGAATTGTTGACCCCAAGATAATACTTTACCGGGATGCTCGGTATGAACATGGACCCGCACAACTTGATCATCGTTTAGAACAAGTAAACTATCGCCTAAGTCAGCTAAGTAGTTATAGAAAGTATCATAGTCAAACTTTTGAGTCACCTGCTTACCCTTACCAAGTCGTACCAACATTTGAGTACAGTAAGTATACTTGATATCTTCAGGATTAAGCTTTCCTTGAACGCTTTGGTGATCCATAGCGTGAACCATCTCATCAATTTCAGCATTGTCAGGTTTATAGTCATCACTTTTATCTACGCGGCCACTCAAGGCTTCGTCAAAGGCTTGAAGTACAAAGACGAGTCCTTGTCCACCAGAATCTACCACGCCAACTTCTTTCAGGACTGGCAATAAATCCGGCGTCTTCTTAAGCGCTTCTTCACCTGCTTCATAAATAGTATGCATAATCTCAACAAGATCATCAGTCTCTTTAATCTTATTGAGGCCTGCTTGAGCTGATTCACGAACAACAGTTAAAATGGTACCTTCTGTTGGCTTCATCACAGCCTTATAAGCTGTCTTTGCACCATTAGCATAAGCATCAACAAAGTCAGCAGTAGATAAAACATCCATGCCTTCTGTTGCCTTTGCAAAGCCACGGAAAATCTGCGATAAAATGACCCCAGAATTTCCGCGTGCTCCCATTAAAAGGCCCTTTGCTAACGCTGCACTCAGGTCGCCAACCTTCTTACTGGTTTCGTTGCGTTCGTACTTGGCACCGCTTGCCATTGAAGAAGTCATGTTTGTCCCGGTGTCTCCATCTGGAACTGGAAAAACATTTAATGAATTAATAAATTCAGCGTTCTTACCAAGTTTATCGGCGGCCGCCTGGACCATTTTACCGAATTCAAGGTTTGTAATTTTTGTTACAGCCAATTCGAAATTCCTCCCCAATGCTCGCTTAATCTTCTAGTGTCCGTACACCTTGGACACATACATTAACTGAATTTGCCGTAATACCGAGCATTGTTTCAAGATTATACTTTACCTTTGCTTGGACACTTTTTGATACTTCTGAGATCTTTGTGCCATAGCCTACAATAATATTTACGTCAACAGCTACACCATTATCTTGCTGCCGAACAACAACGCCGCGCGCAAAATTTTCACGACGAAGAATTTGGTTAACCCCATCACGGAGGGGGTTTCGGCTTGCCATTCCAACAACACCGTAGTTATCAGTAGCAGCCCCACCAACAACTGATGAAATCACATCATTATCAATGTCAATTGTACCTGACTTAGTTTTGATTTTTACTGCCATCGTCATGGCCTCCTTATAAAATTACCAATTGATTTTAGAATCCTATGATACTAAAATTCACAATTAAATCAATACCATCATACCATAGCATATTTCACTAAAAAAGTAACTGATGGATATTTTTGCAATCAATCAATGGGGTTAATCAATTAGTGTAAAAAATAAGCCGCCCAAACTGGACGGCATCATTTTAATTAAACCCGAGTCACTTTACCTGACTTCAGTGTACGTGCTGAAACGTATACCTTCTTAGGCTTACCATTAACTAAAATGGTTACCTTTTGCAAGTTAGGCTTCCAGCTACGCCGACTTGAGTTAAGGGCGTGAGAACGCTTGTTACCAAATTGCGTCCGTTTACCGTTGATAAAATCTTTAGCCATTGGTGATACCCTCCTCTTTGCTTCATAATTTTTTCGTTTACGCAAAACTGCGATGTAACTCACCTAATTAATCTACCATAGGCATCGTAACAATGCAATAGTTTTCTTTCAAGTAATTTTCCTTGACAGGGTATTTTCCACTCAAAAACCTATTTTAATTGGTCGCTACACTGAATTACAGAAACAATTCCACTTTCAAATGAAAAATGATTTTCTTCAGCTGTAAATTCATTGCTTGTCCACGAAAATGGAATTTGACTACTCCAGTTTTGCAGTGGATATTTTTCGTCTTTCAATGTAAGGCCTTGAACAGGAGTAAGATTGACAAAGGCCAGATACTTCTTATGCGGCAGGCGAGAAATAGTGTAATCCCCTGGCAAGTAATAAGAGACAACATTTTGACAGTCAATAATCTTAATCCGGGTTAAGTATGGTTTAAATTCACTCTGCAGCGGAAGAAAGAGGTTAGCTAATAAATGGTCTAAGCGCCCTCCCGTTGCACCAAAAATTTCAATTTCATCAGCCTGTTCCTGAATTGCAAATTTCACGCCCAATTGCGTATCGGTATAATCTTTTTCAGGAGGATAAGTTTTTATACGAGTAATTTTACCTTCCAAACCTTGCAATTCATCCCCGGTAACGGAATCAAAGTCACCAATTGCTAATACCGGCTTAATTCCCCACCTTAATAATCTTAAAGCACCCCGGTCAACCCCAATCCATTTTTCATCTTTACGTTGCAAAATCAACTCGGTTGGAACCATTTCAAGCGGACCGCCAACTAGTACATTTACTCTCATTTTTCACTCCTAAAAAAATAGATCTTCAATATTCAGATAAACCCGAACTAGAAGATCCATTTTATTTTTTACTTAATATAACTAATTACTTAGTAGCATCTTCAAGAGCCTTGATTCGTTCAGAAGGATCTTCAGCGTTAAAGACATATGAACCAGCAACTGCTACCGTAGCACCAGCTTTGTAGCAATCTACAACCGTCTTGTCGTTAACTCCACCGTCTACTTCAATATCGAAATTGTAGCCCTTTTCTTCCTTAATTGCGTTTAATTGGGCAATCTTGTCAACAGTTTCTGGCAAGAACTTTTGACCACCAAAACCAGGGTTAACCGTCATTACTAAGACTTGATCAACCATGTGTAATACCGGTTCAATCATCGCAACTGGTGTACCCGGGTTAATAACAACTTCGGCTTTTACGCCACCGTTTTTGATAATTTGAAGAGCACGGTGAATGTGTTGAGTAGCTTCTACTTGAACACCAATAATATCAGCGCCAGCATCAATGAACATTGGCAAAATGTGTTCTGGACTTTCAACCATCAAGTGCACATCCAATACCATGTTTGTAATTGGACGAATGGCCTTAACAAAGCCTGGTCCATAAGAAATACTTGGAACAAAGGTACCATCCATAACATCAATGTGTAAGTATGGTGCACCGGCCTTTTCTACCTTTTCAATGTCCTTTTGTAAATTTACATAATCTGCACTTAAAATTGATGGTGCAACTTTAATCATCCTGATTCCCTCATTTCTTATAATTTGGTTTTTGATTAGCAATCAATTCATGGAACTGAAGATAATCATTATACCGACTCTTCATGATTATACCATTGTTTACCGCTTCCTTCACAGCACATTGTGGTTCTTTTATGTGAAGGCATCCCCGAAACTTACAATCTGCTGAAATCTTAGCCATTTCAGGGAATAACTGCGGCAAATCATTTACCGTCATATCAAATGTCTCATACGACGAAAAGCCAGGGGTATCGGCTATCAGAGCCCCGTTAACATCTAGTAAGCTTACTTTTCGTGTTGTATGCCGTCCCCGTTGAAGTGCTTGGGAAATTTCGCCAGTCGCTAATTTTAATTGGGGAGCCAAATGGTTAAGCAAAGTTGACTTCCCTGCTCCTGTCTGCCCCATCATTGTTACAATATTTCCCTTTAATCCTTCCATCAAATTTGCTAATTGATCGGAATCGAAAGGCTCACGGGCCGCATAGACCTGGTAGCCGATTTTACGATAGCCCTCAATCGTTGGCAAAAGTTGTTGGTATTCATCATCTGTCAGTAAGTCAGTCTTTGAAAAATAAATTAAAGGAGTAACATCTTGTGCTTCTAAAGCAATCAATTGCCGGTCTAAAAGGTTAGCGGAAAATGCTGGTTCTTTAGCTGAGGTTACAACAACTGCCATATCAACATTAGCAACAGGTGGCCGAACCAACTGATTGCGGCGGGGCAGGATTTTTAATAAATACCCTTCCTGTTGATTTTCAGCACTGAATTCAACGTGATCGCCAACTACCGGCTTAATCTTTCGTTGACGGAAATTTCCACGTGCCCTTGTCCGGTAGATCTTTTCATCTGCAATTACATCATAAAAGCCACTTAATGATTGTTGGATTATTCCTGTTTTCAAACTGCACCTCCATTATCCAGTAATATTTGTTGCACTCATAATCGTTCGTCCATTGCGAACAACACGGTATGCACCTGTTTCTCCTTGTTTAAGGGTAAATGGCACATTAATTGTTGTTTCCTGATTAATTGTAATATCTTGATACTCCATCGTTAAATTATGGTTGGCATCTCTAATGTATACCTGCACCCGGTTTTCGCGCTGCCCACCATTTCCATCGAATGGAATGTTAATCTGAATATTCGTCGTTTTTGTTTGGTTACCAGAATTAGCAATGGAAACTGTTAACGTATCACCATGATTTAATGTTGACCCAGCTCGTGGTGTCTGATTAATTACATGGTTAGTCGCAATTATTTTTGATTTTTTCTCTTGAGTTGTCAATTGCAAATTATTTTTATTTGCAAACTGTTGCACAGCACTAATATCTTGATTCTTAAAGTTCGGAATCTTAATTGGTTCTTTCCCTGCACTTACCCGAAAAATAATTGTGTTAGCAGCAGGCTTAACAATCGTACCTTTTTTGTGGTTTTGTCTGATAATCTGTCCCTTATCGATATCATCCGAATACACTGGTTCTTGATGAACTTGAAATCCCTTGCGACGAAGGTTAGCCGCCACTGAAGAATAGTCATCACCAACATAATCAGCCATTTGCAATTGCTTAACTCCTGTACTAACCGTTAGATTAATCGGGGTACTGACACGGGTCTTATGGCTGACGTCAGGATTGGTTGAAACAATTCGGTTTTTATCCACTGCCTGGCTATTTACCAGAGTAATCTTACCAATCCGCAAGTTTTGCTGGTGCAATCGTTGCTCTGCCTTTTGTACCGTCATTCCTTCTACATCGGGGATGATTACTTGACGGATCAAGAACCACCAACTGCAGACTGCAATCAGCACAATCATACCAAGCGTCCCGCTAACAATCCCATATTTTTTCCACTTTTGCGGTTTAGTTGATGGATCAACGGTTGGTGAATCAGTTGACTTCTTTGGTTGATAATCATCAGCTTTTAGGTGTTTAATATCTAACACCTTAGTTTCTCCATTATCATCTTGTTGGATCTTTAACCGCGGCTCATTAGCTCTTTCTGGATCAAGGACGGTTTTCAAATCAGCCGCCATTTCATTAACTGAACTATACCGCTCAGCTGGTTCCTTTGCAGTCGCTTTAATGATTACGTTTTCGAGTGCTTGAGGAATTTCTTTGTTCTGTTCACGAACAGAAGGAATTTCTTCACGGAAATGCTTCAAGGCAATTGAGACAGCCGTTTCTCCCTCAAATGGAACCTTTCCAGTTAGAAGTTCAAACAAGATAATTCCTAGTGAATAGATATCTGATTGTTTAGTAGCAATGCTTCCTCGCGCTTGTTCTGGGGATAGGTAGTGAACTGACCCCATCAAGGTATTAGTCTGCGTTAATGAGTCTTGCGATACAGCAACAGCAATTCCAAAATCAGTAATTTTAACGTTTTTATTTTCATCAATTAAGATATTTTGTGGTTTTAAGTCCCGGTGGATAATCCCATGCGCATGGGCAGTCGCAACTGCTGAAAGCACCTGTTCCATAATATCAATAACTTGTGGAAGTGGAATCGGATAGTGCTTTTTTATATATGCTTTAAGGTCTGTCCCCTTTACATATTGCATTACCATGTATTGCAAGCCATGATCCTCACCAACGTCATAAATTCCAACAATATGAGGATCATTTAACTGCGTCGCGGCCATTGCTTCCCGGTGAAATCGCCGTTTAGTACTTGGATCGTCCCGTAAGTCAAGACGCAATAGTTTAACAGAAACGTCCCGATCAAGAACCATATCATGTGCCAAGTAGACATTAGCCATTCCACCTTCACCCAGTGACCGAATTATCCGATATCGGTGACCAATTTCATATCCAGGATTCATTTCCTATCCCTCCTGGTTACTATTAATCCCAATTAAAACGGTAATATTATCTGGTCCGCCGGCATCATTTGCCATTTTTATAAGTTGAGCACATTTCTCTTCAAGCGGTATCGGCAATTCAAGCACCTTGATAATCTGCTCCTTAGAAACAGTCTTAAACAAGCCATCAGAACACATTAACAGTTGATCACCCTCGTTTAATTCAAAGCGGTTTACATCAACTTGTGCATCAGGAGAGATTCCAATTGCCCTTGTAATTATATTGCTCTGGGGTAGCTTTAGTGCTTCATCTTCTGATATATCTCCCGTTTTTACCAATTCATTAACCAATGAATGGTCTACTGTAATCTGCGTTAATAGGTTTTGATGAAGGATATATCCTCGACTATCACCAATATTAGCAACCACAACCGCATCCTTAAATGTAATAGTGGCGACCATTGTTGTTCCCATCCCCTGCAAGCGAAGATTACGTTTGGATTGCGCTAAGATTTTATTATTGATTAATTGGGTTTCACGAGCAAACCAACGGATCCCCTCCATTGATGTCTGCGGGGGCCGTTTTTTAAACTGACTCCCCAAAGTCGCAACTGTTTGCTCTGCAGCGATATCTCCGCTACGATTGCCGCCAATTCCATCAGCAATAACCATTAATTGATTGCCTAGCTTGTTAGTAAACACAGCAACCCGGTCTTGATTTTGCTTTCGTTGGTGGCCGATATCTGTTTGATAAGCAGCTTTCATTAACTTATTATATTCCCTTCTTAAGGCTACTGATGAAGAAGCCATCAGAATCAAAGTCACTCGGTAATATAGTTAAGGTTGGTGAGTGACGATTATCCTTAACTTTTCGTGCAGTTGTTGTTTTTACTAACTCAAACTCCGGATGTTCAGCTAGAAACGCTTGAACAGTATCATCATTTTCTTGTCGTAAAATTGTGCACGTGCTGTATGTGATTATACCGCCTTTTTTAACTTTTGCGGCAACCGCATTTAAAATTGCTAACTGAATCTTATGTAATTGCTTGCTATCATTTAGCGTCTTTGTATAACGAATTTCTGGCTTCCGGCGTAAAAGTCCGATCCCACTACAAGGTGCGTCAACTAAAATCTTATCGAAACTTTCATCATCAAAAAGTTGATCAACCTCCCGTGCATCAAGGGCATGAGCGGTAACTCGCTTTTCAACCCCTAGTCGACGAGCATTTTTTTCGATCAATCTAACCTTGTGTTGGTGAATATCAAGCGCATCAACGTGACCGTCTTCATCAGCGAGAGTTTCTGCTATTTGAACAGTCTTCCCACCAGGAGCTGCACAAGCGTCCAGGACTTTATCCCCCGGTTCAATATGCATGCTTTCCACGGCTAACATGGCACTTTCATCTTGAATAGTGATTTCGCCATTTTTGAAGAGATCGGAACTGATAATTTCACCTTTCGTAATTACTAAGGCATTTTGCGCAACTTGGCCTTCTTGATATTCAATTCCAGCAGCATCCAAAGTTTGTTTGACGGTCGGAAGGTCAGTTTTGGCGGTGTTAACCCGAATTACTTGATGAGCTGGCTCATTAATTGATTGGAGTATTTTTTCAGTATCTTCTTCGCCATATTCCCCAGTCAGCTCATTGACTAGCCACCGTGGCACACTGTTTTCGATACTTAACCGCAAATCACGTTCATTAATTTGTCGCAGGTCAGGTAATCCTTTCCGCAAAATGGCATGTAAAACACCAGTGACAAACTTTCGAATACCTGGATTTCCTCGGCGTTTAGCTATTTCAATACTTTCGTCAGTTACCGCCCAATCTGGGACTCGTTCTAAATAATGGTACTGGTAAAGTGCAGACAAAAGAAGCGTCTTTACCCAAGGATCAAGCCGTTTTCCCTGGATAAACCCATTCAGCCAATATTCGAGGGTAAGTTTATGCTGCAAAACACCATAAATAATATTGGTTGCCAACCGGCGATCTTTATCTGCCAACGGGTACTTTTTTAATAACTGGTCAACCTGCAAGTTTGAGTATGCACCATTTTCGACAACCCCTTCAAGCGCCACTAAAGCTAATTCACGCGCATTTTGCGGTTGAAATTTAGTCTTCACTTACAACTTGGCCTCCCTCTGTAATATCTTTATGTCCATTAAGGTAGGATGTAATGTCCATCGCCTTTTTCCCTGCTGGCTTTAACTTATTAATCTGGTATGTCGTTCCATCTCCAGCAGCAATTACTAATTGATGTTTCGTGACCCGCACTACTTTTCCTGGTTCAAGGTCTGTTTTTTCTTCTAATGGGGTCACATCGTAAATTTTTGTACGTAATCCATCAATAACCATGTTACCAAGAGGAGCCGGCCGTAATCCCCGCACCTTCGCATCAATTAAATGTGCTGGAAGGCGGAAATCAATCTGTTCTTGTTCACTAGTAATATTGGGAGAAAAGACTACGTTATCCGGATCTTGAGCGACCGGATTAACATCCCCGCTAATAAGTTTAGGCAACGTTTCTAACAGCAAGTCTCTTCCTAGTAAACTAAGCTTCTTAAACATCGTGCCACTATCATCAGTGTCTTCAATCGGAATAGACCTTTGTGAAATAATATCTCCCGCATCCATCTTCTTAACCATGTACATAATGGAGACCCCGGTTTCTTTGTCACCATTAATGATGGAATATTGAATTGGAGCCCCTCCACGATATTTTGGCAGTAATGAACCGTGAACATTGATTGCCGCAATTTTAGCAGCCGCCAATAACTTTGTTGGAAGGAATTGCCCATAAGCAGCAGTAATCATTAAGTCAGGCTGTAAACTAATAATTTTCTCCATTTCAGGACTTTTGCTGAGTTTAGCCGGCTGTAAGACTTCGATATTATATTGTTCAGCTAACTCTTTAACTGGCGATTGATGAAGAGTACGTTTCCGGCCGATATGGTGGTCTGGCTGGGTAAGAACTGCTTGAACATCGTATTCTGGATTATCAATTAAACTTTGTAAAATCGGAACAGCAAACTCCGGTGTTCCCATAAAAACGACTGATGTTGACATTAATAACATCCTTTCTTTTACATAAAATACTGTGGATCTGGATCGATGCTTACTTGGACATCCTTAAAACCGCGACTTTGCGTATCCTGAAGAATATCAAACAATAGCTGATGCAAATACGGATCCTTCTTATATTTGATGACAATTTGGTAATAGTAACGACGCTTCATTCGGGCAATCGCTCGCGGGGTGGGGCCAAGAATAACCGTCGAAGATAATAATCCCTGCTTTAGGCGGCCATAAATATCTGCCATTGCCCGAGCTGCTTTGGCTTCTTCAGGATGACTAGCCATCAAACGAACGGTGTAATAGTATGGCGGATAACTGGCTTGTCTTCGCAGCATCATTTCCTGGTTAAAGAATTTTTCGTAATCATGTGTTTTGGCATCTTGAATAGCGTAATGATCGGGGTTATATGTCTGGATAATAACTTTTCCTTGCTTATTTGCCCGACCAGCCCGACCACTAACTTGACTTAGCAAATCAAAAGTCCGTTCACTAGCACGAAAATCTGGTAAGCCTAGACCAGTATCAGCATTTAAGACTCCTACTAAGGTAACATTAGGGAAATCAAGCCCCTTTGCAATCATCTGGGTTCCTAATAAAATATCCGCTTGGTGTTGACCGAACTGTCGCAATAATTTTGCATGCATTCCCTTCCGCCGAGTGGTATCAACATCCATGCGAATAATCCGGGCTTGGGGTAATAATTGATGCAATTCTTGCTCAACTTTCTCTGTTCCGGTCCCATAGTAGCGAATCTGATGGCTATGGCAATTGGGACATTCACGGGGGATTGGTTCTTCATGACCACAATAGTGACATTTCATTGTCCGCGTATCCATGTGAAGTGTCAAAGAAATATCACAATTCGGACACTTTAAGACATTTCCACAATCACGACACATCATAAAGGACGAAAATCCCCGTCGATTTAGCATTAAAATACTTTGTTCGTTCTTTTGCAGGCGGTCATTTAAGTCGGTTAATAGTTTCTGCGAAAAGTTACTCTCCCCGTATTTTTTAATTTCATCCCGCATATCAACCACTTCAATTGGCGGCAATTCCTGTTTATTTACCCGGTGCGGAAGACGCAACAAGTGATAAACGTTTTTTACTGCTCGCGCACGACTCTCCAGACTAGGAGTAGCAGAACCAAGGACTACAGGCGCTTGATTATATTTCCCCCGCCATTTAGCTACTTCACGCGCTTGATAACGGGGTGATTCATCTTGTTTATAACTAGATTCATGCTCTTCATCAAGAATGATTAGCCCTAAATTGGTCAATGGAGCAAAGACTGCTGAACGGGCACCCACAACTACTTGCGCTTCTCCTCGCTCAATCCGCCGCCATTCATCATACCGTTCCCCGTTTGATAAACTACTATGTAAAACAGCAACCTTGGAACCAAATCGTCGCCGCACACGGTTAACAATCTGGGGAGTTAATGAAATCTCAGGTACAAGCATTAATGCTGTCTTTCCCTGTTGAAGAGCATTAGCAATCGATTGCAAGTATACTTCTGTCTTGCCACTCCCCGTAACTCCTTGTAAGAGGAAAACTTTAGGGTCATGATTGTCGATTGCTTGATTAATCTGGTTAACGGCATTTTGTTGATCGGCGTTGAGCTGCAGGGGGGCTGCTAAATGAGCATCATCAGGAGTGACCTGCATAGCCAAGGGTTGTCGATATACTTCAACTGGTGTTTTCTCTAACCATCCCTTCTGTTGTCCCTGATTGAAGGTGGCTGCTTTTAAACCAGTTTTATGTTCAGCATCCTTTTGCTTAACAACTTGACTGCCAATTGATTGTAAATATGAAAGAAGGCGGTTTTGAGCATGCGCATTGGCATGAAGGGATGCGCGCTCATCTTCCAGTTGTTCAAAGTTAAGTAAAGAGCGAATACCAGTCACCGTTTTAGCCTTGGCCCGGTCTTCCACTTGGTATTCAATCGCTATCTTTCCTTCCTTTTGCAGTTTGAACAATTCACTTAAAATTGCCGGTTTATCTTGTACCGCCGCCATCTCTAATTCATCTCGACCATGAAAAATATCAAAGGCAACATGTTCGTCTACTTCATCTATAATTCGAATAATTCTGGTAGTCTTAGCCTTCAATAAGTTAGGCAACATCGTATATAAGCAAGAAATCCAAAAAGAATAAGTAGTATCAGCCAACCATTTGCTAAGATTCATTAATTCAGGATTAATTACCGGTTGAAGATCCATTATCGCCTGAATTGGTTTAAGTTCTCCCTCATATTGGGATGCATTGTCAAGGGCAACAACGAATCCTTGAACAGTCCGTTTTCCCTTTCCAAAAGGCACAATCACTCTTACCCCGACCTGGATTTGTTTTTCAAGCTTTGGCGGAATCTGATAAGTATATGGTTGGTTTGTTTGCATTGTTGGAACGTCAACAACTACCTGTGCCAACTCTGGCATTTAATCACCTGACTTTAATTTTGCACTAACTAGTTCAATAATCTCGTTTGCAATTTTAGCTTTAGATTGCCGGGCTAATTTAATTGGCGTTTGATCTTTTTGTAAGATGGTCACTTGATTCTGGTCACTGCCAAATGCCCCTGTCTCCCCTGCCACGCTGTTTGCAATAATCATATCCGCATTTTTGCTAGCAAGTTTACGGTTAGCATTTTCCAAGAGATCATTTGTCTCCGCTGCAAACCCAACGACGTATTGACCGGTTTGCTTCATCTTCGCAATATTCTTTAAAATATCAATCGTTTCAGTAAGCGTAATGGTAAGATGCGGGTCACCATCTTTTTTCTTAATCTTATGACCAACTGTTTCAACTGGTCGATAATCAGCAACCGCGGCCGCCATGATTAAAATGTCTGCTTGCGAAAATCGTTCTTTTAAACTGATGTATAAATCTTCAGTTGTGGTTACGCGCACAACTTCAATCGCTGGTGTTTGTGGAAGCGAGACGGTAACTTGACCGGCAATCAAGGTTACCTTAGCTCCTGCTTGAACCGCGGCGTTGGCAAGTGCAATCCCCATTTTACCAGAGGACCGATTACCAATAAAACGAACAGGATCAATATTTTCACGTGTTCCGCCAGCAGTAACAATCACGTGCTTGCCCTTTAAAGCTTGACTGCTAGTTAAAAAGTCCTCTATATATTGGCAGATTGCTGCTGGCTCTGGTAAACGCCCGCGGCCAGCATATCCTTCAGCTAATCTTCCGCTAACTGGCGGCATAATATTGACCCCGTCTTGTTTAAGTTGAGTAATGTTTCGTTGAGTTGCGGGGGCCAACCACATATGGCTATTCATTGCTGGAACTACAATTTTAGGAGCACTAGTTGCTAATAAGGTGGTAGAAACAGCATCATCAGCCAGTCCTGTTGCCATTTTAGCGATGATATTTGCTGATGCTGGTACCACTACTGCTAGTTCTGACCAATCAGCTAACTCAATATGAGGAATAGGCGTTGAATGCTCATCCCATAGGTCAGTAAGAACTGGTGCTTTCGTCAAGGCAAAAGGAGTAGCAGGAGTGACTAACTTAGTAGCGGCGTCAGTCATTCCTACGCGAACCTCATGTCCCATTTTTTGCAGCCCACGCACTACTTCGATTCCCTTGTAAGCAGCGATACTGCCTGTAAGATACACTGCAATTCGTGTCATTATGTCACCTCAACTTATTTTTTCTTAATTGATTATAGCATTTTTAGAAGCAAAAAAGGGGCCAGTGACAATCCTGCCCTAGTCCCTTACTTTTGTTTATCCAGCTTATTTTAATCCTGTAAGTCTTCAGTATGATCAGGATCGATCGTAACTTTTCCAGCCAAAATCTCTTCAAGGGCCTTCCCAACTGATTTGCTTGAATCATAATGTTCAAGTAATGGGGCAGCTCCTGCATCTAATTCATTGGCACGCTTACTAGCAAGCATAACTAATGAATAACGAGAATCAATATGTTTTAATAATTCATCAACTGATGGAAAAAGGATCATTTTTCGGCATCTCCTAACATTTCAAGATAACGTGGCATTACACGGGTAACACGAAGCCGTTCAGTACGAATAATGTCTTTAATCTTTTCAACTGCATTTGGTACTTCGTCATTAACTACTGCATAATCATAGTTTTGCATCATTTGAATTTCACCAAATGCTTTATGAATTCGTTTATTAATGACTTCCATACTATCAGTTCCCCGGTGAATCAATCGTTGCTTTAATTCATCCAAATCAGGAGGGGTTAAGAAAATAAACACGCCATCTGGGCACTTAGACCGTACTTGCATTGCTCCGTTAACTTCAATCTCAAGGAAAACATCTTTCCCTGAATCTAAGGTCTCATTAACATATTTTAATGGGGTACCGTAATAGTTGTCAACATACTTAGCATATTCCAACATCCCACCAGTTTGAATTTGGTGTTCAAACTCTTCTTTGCTTACGAAGAAATAATCAACACCATTAACTTCTCCAGGACGTGGTTTCCGAGTTGTCATCGAAATTGAATATTGAAAATCATTATCATTTGAATCAAAGATAGCTTTTCGAACAGTCCCCTTCCCAACCCCGGAAGGACCTGAAAGAACAATTAACATTCCACGATTTGCCATTATAACGCTCCTATTTATTTAATCGTATTAATACTATAATGCACTAGATTAGTACTGAAATCAAGCATCTGAATAACAAAAAATTATTGAGCTTTTTGCTTGCATTTCTGAATGTATGTTCGTATACTATAATCAAACAAATGTTCGGAGGCGCGATTATGCAAATTGAACAAAAGTCTATTTTTAAATTTACGCCACAAATTATTAGTAAGAAACTTCGCCATATTTTTGAAGAAACACCTGCTGACGATCAGCAAGCAGGGTTGCTTACTCCCCAACCTGCTAAACAACGACAATTATTTTTAAAACGAGCTATTAAAGATAAGATTAAAGCAACGTTTCAGCTAATGCCGATCAACAATGATGGCTATCCGGTAAATGTTACTGGTAATATTGCCCAATTAGCAAATAGCAATCGATACCTTATTACGAATCAAAATGTGAGTTACGTTGTTAACTTTGATCAGATTAGATACATTGCGAATTTATAATATTGGATTTAAAGAGAGTGGAAAATAACCTCCTCGACAAGGCGGTTGGCTAAGCTAGGACGATGATTAGCACGGCACGGGCTGATTATCGTTCGTACTTAGACTCGAGCCTTGTGGTTATTTTCCACGTTATCTTTCTATTGCTCATAAAAGTAGTGGAGGATGAGAGAAAACAAAAGTTTTTTCTCATCCTCTACTCATTTACGGAATAGTAGCAAGATAACGTGGAACTAGCTTCGCGTCGTTACAAGGTTTTCCCCACTTCTCTCTCCCTTTTATTTTGCCATATTAAGCAATTCTTGCGCATGCTCTTTTGTCAATTGGGTAATCTTTTCACCCGATAGCATTCGCGCAAGTTCTTCAACCCGATCGTTTTCTTTCAATGGCGTAACTCGAGTAGTTGTCCGGTCATCATGGACAGATTTCTTAATAAGGAAATGGTGTTGCGCAACGGCTGCTACTTGTGGCAGGTGCGTGATACATAAAACCTGTGAATGTTGAGCAATTAAGCGAATCTTATCAGCAATTGCTTGGGCAACCCGTCCGCTCACCCCAGTATCAACTTCATCAAAAATGATACTAGTAACGCCTTCCTTTTGCGCAAAAATTGTCTTTAGGGCTAACATTACCCGTGACAATTCACCACCAGAAGCAATTTTTGCTAATGGTCCCATCGATTCTCCCGGATTAGTTCGGATATAAAATTCAACCTGGTCAATTCCCGTCGGTGTAAATTGTTCCCGACTTTGATTAGCAAAGCGAACTTCAAATTCTGCTTTTTCCATGTAAAGCTCTTTAAGCTGCTGGTGAACCTTTTTACCAAGTTCATGAGCAGCTTTTTGTCTTACCTGACTCAATTTACGACCGGTCTCTCGAATCTTATTTTCAGCTTCTCCTAACCGTTGCTCTAGGTCACTGCTAGAATCAGCCGCGGCCTCCATCGAATCGAGTTCTTTTTTGATCTTATCATAATACTTCAAAACATCTGCCAATGTATCGCCATATTTATGTTCAAGATCACCGATAGTAGTTAACCGTTGTTCAATCTGAGCTAACCGTTCATCATCAAATTCAAGCATATCTAATTGTTGACTAGCTTCATTCGCTACATCTTGAAGAGCGTAATAAGCATCATTAAGTGCCTTACTAAGATTATCATAAGCATCATCAAATTCAGCAATTGCATTGATTGAGTCCATCACCGTGGCAACTTGATCTAAAACAGGCGCTTGCTCACCTTCATTAAAGGTCGTCACAGCTAGTTGAAGAGCATTATTAATTTGTTGAAAGTGTTCCAATCGATCACGTTCACTAATTAATTCATCTTCTTCATTTTCTTTTAGATTAGCTTCTGCAATTTCATTAACTTGGTACCGAAGCATATCCAATCGCTGCGCCCATTGTTGTTCATTTGCTTGTTTTTTATTTACAGCAGCTTTGAGTTTAGAATAAGCTTGATATTCTTCTTGATATTTTTGAAGTAAAGGCTGAACCTCTTTAGCCGCAAATTGGTCGAGCATTCCTAAATGAGTCTCAGGTTGCATTAATTGTTGATGTTCATTTTGCCCTTGAATATCAACTAATCCCGCACCAATTTGACGAAGAGTTGCCGTGTTAATCAGTTGCCCATTGATCCGGATAATATTACGACCATTACGATGAATTTCCCGAGAGACAATTAAGATTCCATCTTCATGGTCAATTCCTAGCGATTCAAGTAGATTATCAAATTCAGGATCATCAGGAATCGCAAATTGCCCTTGAAGACTTAATTTTTCTTCTCCACGGCGAATAAATTCCTGCGACCCACGACCACCGGCCAACAACCCGACTGCATCAATAATAATTGACTTTCCGGCACCAGTTTCCCCCGTTAGAACAGTCATTTGGTCAGCAAAAGTTAAGGTTAAGTGCTTAATAATTGCTAAATTATCAATCGTCAATTCTTGTAACAAAAATTTTCACCTCGCCTAGTCGAGCATTGCATTAAGCTTTTCTTCTAATTTAATTGCTGCTTCTGGAGACATACAAACTACAAGGACATTTCCATCATCACCAATTGTTGTGAAAACCGTTGGAAAATCCATTTTGCGAATTAAGGTAGCTACTACCGGGCCATTCCCGGGATGAACCGTTAACGCTAAGAAACAGTCATTACGTTTTAATTGCTCCAAACTGTCTTGAAGGGTTTGTGCTAATTGGTTTTCATGTCCTTGGTGATGATATGCTGGCAAGCCATAACGATAGCCCCCATTATCAGCAGGAATCTTTATCAGTTGCATTTCTTTAATGTCGCGCGAAATAGTCGCTTGAGTAACTGTCAATCCCATTTCACGCAGATGCGCAACAAGATCTTCTTGCCGCTCAATGCTCTCATTAGTAATGATTTCCCGAATTTTTTGTTGTCGTTCTGCTTTTTTCATGGATTAAGTCACCTTTATTTATTCCTTATGATTCAAATCATCATCCGCGGCTGCAATAACCTTATCGATATTTACTTTTTCGGCAACGATCCCCGGATTCTCACTTAGGCGTAGGTGAACTAAAAATTCCATATTTCCTTGTCCCCCTTTGATTGGTGAATAGTCTAATCCAAGGATGTCGAAATGATCTTCACGGGCAAAAGTCAGTACTTCTTCCAAAACGGCCCGGTGAACTTTATGATCATGAATGATCCCATTTTTGCCAACATGCTCTTTGCCCGCTTCGAATTGCGGCTTAATCAGCGCTACTACTTCACCACCCATTTTCAGTATCTGTGCCAATGGTGGTAAGATCAAACGAAGGGAAATGAACGAAACATCAATCGAAGCAAATTCTGGTTGACCACTGGTAAAATCTGCTAACTTGCTGTAACGAAAATTGGTCTGCTCCATAACAACTACCCGGGGATCCTCCCGTAATTGCCAAACTAACTGATTAGTTCCGACATCAAGAGCGTAACTTAACTTCGCCCCATTTTGTAACATTACATCAGTAAAGCCACCAGTTGATGAACCAATATCTAAAACCGTCTTGTCCTTAACTGAAATATCAAAAACCTTTAATGCTTTCGCTAACTTCAAGCCACCCCGACTAACGTACGGCATTTTATGACCTTTCATGTGAAGGGTTGTGGTAATCGGAATCTTTTGTCCTGGTTTATCTAATCGTTCATTATTTTTGCCAAGAATTTCTCCTGCCATCACTGCCCGCTTTGCCTGTTCGCGAGAGTCAAACAGCCCTTGTTGGACTAACAATACATCTACACGTTCTTTTTTCATAATCCCTTTCCTTATTTAAAATATGCTAAAAAGTCATCATAACCAGCAAACGACTTGCCAGTAAGCTTTTCAAGATTCTTTTGATTTTGGCCAGCAGCCGCTAAAGCTATCTGTAGCTGCTCCTTTGCGCCATCTACACCGAGCAATCCTGGATAAGTATTTTTTTGCTCATCAGCATCTTTGTGAACAGCTTTTCCCATCTCTTCAGTAGTACTGAGGACATCCATTAAATCATCATAGATTTGAAATGCTAACCCGTAGTTTTCACCAAATGCTGCTAGCTCTTGTTTGATTTCAGCAGATTGATCCATCATAATCCCACCTGCCAAAACAGCATAGCGAATCAATTCCCCCGTTTTTTGACGGTGCAAGTATCTCAATTGGTTTAAAGTTAGATGTTGGTGTTCACCTTCAATATCCCGCGCCTGACCAGCAACCATTCCAGATGGTCCCGCGGCTTTTGCAAGTTCAAGGGTTAATTGGCTCCGAATATTAGCTGGAAGGTGATTATCGGCAACCCACTGAAAGGCCATCGTCAATAATCCATCTCCTGCTAAAGTTGCCATGCCCGCTCCAAATTTACAGTGATTAGTTGGTTTTCCGCGGCGTAGATCATCATTATCCATCGCTGGAAGGTCATCGTGGATTAATGAATATGTATGAAGCAATTCCAATGCAGAAGCCGCACGTAGCAGATCATCATTAAGCGTGCCACCCAGCATCTCAATCGTTGCAAGCGTCAATGCTGGACGCAGCCGTTTGCCCCCAGCCATTAGGGAATAATTCATGGCATCCCTTAAAGTTGCCTGATCAACATCTGCGGCCAGTGACTTGCTGAGATAGTTTTCAATCTGTTCTTTTAAAATCGGCAATGGTGTACTCATCTTTTTCTGCTCCGTTGCTTATTGTTCATCAGCGCTACCAAATCCACGGTTACCACCGCCATTGTTGCTTGGGTCATCGGTTTGCTTTTCGTAGACTTTTTCATCGCCATTATCGTCAATTAAGTGACCAAGCGTTTTTTCAGCATTTGTTAGCTTCGTTTGTAATTCTTTAGAAAGCTTGATTCCTTCTTGAAACTGTTGAAGGGCTTCTTCTAGTGGCACATTCCCCTGTTCAAGGTGATTAACGATCTGTTGTAATTGTGCTAATTGTTCTTCAAATGTTGGTTTTGCTGTTGCCATCTTAGTGCTCCTTTACCTTTTTTATTTCTGCTTGAACTTCCCCGTCATCAAAATGCAGGTGAACATTTTGCCCAACCGTTAATTGACTGGCATGATTAACAACCTTTTCATCACTCGTTACATACGTATATCCCCGACTCATAATTTTAAGGGGACTCAGTGAATCTAATTGTTTAATAAGAGTTGTCACTTGTTGTTTCTTTTCATTTTGGCTGGCAAGTGAGGCTGTAACCAATTGTTTTTTTAATTGATCAACTAACTGTTCTTGTTGTTGAACCCGATGCAGTGGAGAAGCCGCCGTTAAACGCCCACTTAATCTTTCCACGTTCATTTGTAGCTCTTGCATTTTATTTTGCGCTGCTTGACCTAACTGTTGAGTTAATTGGTCAACCTTTTGCGCATAATTTTCATATAATCTTGTCGGTTGCTGAAAAATATAGCTTTGCAGCTGTTTATTCAATTGTTGGCGGTCAAAATTAATTTTAGTCCGCATCGTATTTAATAAACGATTCTGATCATCTTTAAGTGTCATTAATGCATCGTTTAGTTTTACCGGCGTTGCTAATTCAGCAGCAGCAGTTGGGGTTGCTGCGCGTTGATCAGCTACGAGGTCGGCAATTGTTGTATCTGTCTCGTGACCAACTGATGAAATTACCGGAATTTTGCTATTGGCAATTGCACGGGCAACTACTTCTTCATTAAAAGGCCATAAGTCTTCCATTGATCCCCCACCTCGACCGATAATAAGGGTATCAAAGTCGCCGCGGTCATTGGCACGGTTAATTTGTCTAGCAATATCCGCCGCTGCCTTATCTCCTTGAACAACAGTAGGATATAGAACAACTTGAGCAATTGGATAACGGCGTCGAACAGTCGTATTAATATCCCGGATAACTGCCCCATCAATACTAGTAACAACTGCAATTCGTTTTGGAAACATTGGGATCTGTTTTTTAGGTAAATTAAATAGACCTTCAGCGCTCAATTTCTTTTTTAGTTGTTCAAACGCTAAGTATAAAGAGCCCAGACCATCTGGCTCCATCCGATCAATATAAATCTGGTAGCGACCACTTTTTTCATACAAGCTTACATGACCGACTACACAAACTTTCATCCCCTGTTCAGGAGTAAATTTAATTTTCCGGAATTGATGCTCAAACATTACAGCATCGATCACAGCATTATCGTCTTTTAAACTAAAATACTGATGCTTTTGCCGTAAACGAAAATTAGAAAGCTCACCGGTTAAATAAACCGTATGTAGGTATGGATCCCGGTCAAACTTCATTTTCAAATACTTAGTTAATTCACTAACTGTTAAATACTGGCTTCTATCCATGATGCCTCCACCACGCTAAATCAACTGTTTGTTCCATTAATGTTGCAATTGTCATTGGTCCTACGCCACCTGGAACAGGAGTGATTGCCTGAGCTTTTGTCTTTACCGCTTCAAAATCAACATCCCCTGTCAATTTACCATTGCTTAAACGATTAATTCCCACATCAATTACCACTGCTCCTGGTTTTACATCTGTCGCCTTGATAAGGTTAGGCACACCAGTAGCAACAATTAAAATATCCGCTGTTTTCGTTAAAGCAGAAAGGTCGCCAGTACTTCTTCCAGCCATTGTTACAGTTGCGTTAGCATTATTTAAAAGAGCTAAAAGAGGTTTACCAACTAAAATACTCCGACCAACGATAACTGCATTTTTCCCTTGTAAATCAATATTATATTCTGCCAACATCCGCATAATTCCGCGAGGTGTACAAGCCACGGGATAATTACCATGTTGATTGGCAAATAGTTTTCCTAGGTTTAGGGGATTAAGGCCATCAACATCCTTAGTTGGCAATATAGCATTGGTGATTACTTCTGGATCCAATTGAGGAGGAAGGGGTTGTTGAACAAGAATGGCATCAATTGTGTCATCATGATTCAGCTTTTCAATTTCGGCAAGCAGCTCAGCTTGACTAACATCAGCAGGAAATTTTTTTAAAACTGAATTGATTCCTAACTTAATAGCCTTATTATGCTTATTTCGGGTATAGATTAAGCTCGCTACATCATCACCAGCAATCACGACTGCAATTCCCGGGATTATATTTTGTTTTTCTTTTAACTGTGCTACTAGTTCTTTCGTCTGGGAGTTGATTTTTTTAGCAAGGGCCTTGCCATCAATAATTGTCGTCACAGTGATTCCTCCTCGTTAAATTTCCATTTTATATTCTACCATAATAATATTGCGCTTAAGCAAAAAAGGAGTGGAATCAGAAGTTTATCACTTCATTTTCCACCCCATAATTATTGTTAACAGTAATATTAATTATTTTCGTTGACTTGTTTTTCAAATTTACCAAGGGCTCCATTGATAAATTTACGTGACTTATCACTACTGAATGTTTTCGTAAGTTCCAATGCTTCATTAATTGCTACTACTGTTGGAACATTTTCAGCGTATTGAATTTCAAATAGAGCAAGCCGTAAAATCACTAAATCTGGCTTTGCTAAACGGTTAATCGTCCATCCGCTTGCCAGGAGATCATTGATTTGTTCGTCAAGCTGATCTTGATGTTCCCGCACCCCATTTACCAAAGTTAGTAAATAAGGCGGAATTTGCTTTTCATCATGATGAGGAATCGCCTCATATACGGTTTGAATATCAGCTTCAGAATCTGATTGCAAAGCAAAGAGAACTTGGAAAGCCTCCTCACGAATCATGTGTCGGTTCAAACTCATTTTATTCACCAGCCTCGTCGTTAAGATGTTCGCCAAACAAGTCATTAGGGTCTACTTGTTGGTCTTCTTTAGATGTTACGATTCCCTTAATATGAACATTAACTTCTTTTACTTTTAAGTCAGTCATTAATGTGATTTGTTGTTTAACCTTATCTTGAATCATTGCCGCTACTTTAGGAACAGAGACACCATATTCAACATAAACATCCACATCAAGTGATAATTTTTCATCATTGCTGGAAAGCTTTACCCCACGCCGGCGATCAGAGCGTCCCAAAAGTTCACTTACGCTATTTGCAAATGAACCATACATCTTTGAAACACCATCGATTTCACTTGCGGCAATCCCCGCAATAATTTCTAAAACTCGTGGCGAAATTTGAATTGTCCCGAGTGACTTGTCTTCACTACTTAAAACAATCTTTGATTCTTCAGCCATCGTCAGCCCTCCAATTTATTTCTTCTCTTAATTATAGTAATCATTTCTATTCTGCACTATGTTCGAACAAATTGCAACAACTTGGTCAATTAGGAACCTAGCGACAGTATAGAAATTAACCGCGACTTATGATTATACCAATCATGAACGACTAAATCGAGACTAGATGTGGTAAATTGCCCGAAATTAATTGATTTAAATCCTTCTAACGTCTTCAAGAAACGGTCTGCCTGCTGAATAGGACTAGTATACCGTGCAACCGTCACATGTCCTGAAATTGTTGGATATCGTTCTTTTAGCAACAAGTCATGTAACGGCAGTTCTTTCCTAAGTGTGTTCCGTAAAGTTGATAATTCTGCTGAATAATACCCTTTTACAAGAAGCGCTCCTGAACTAGTGATCATTCCTGCTAAACGCCAGTGAATCGGTCCAATTTGTGAAATAATCTGCCCTACTACGTTTTTATATTTTTCCTCTTCAAATGTTGAGAGCAAAAAGTCTGAGCTAGCTGCAATAAGGTCAATAATCGTAATATGCAGGTCAGCAGGAGGATAGAAGTATTGGTTAGGTTCAATTGCAGCCAATTTTTGCAGGCAAAACATAATATTGCGGCTAACATGCGCAGGAAGTGAAGCAGTAAGCGTCAGTCCTCGCCGCATATCTTTATCAGGATTTAGCAAGTTACGATCTAGCTGTTCTTGATGATTTCTAATTGCCGTCATTCCCTGTTGATTAATATTATTATACAGACTAGTAAGTTGCATACTATTTTCCTACGATTATTAGGTCAGTTGGCGCCTTCGTCAGCACTTCAACTCCACCGTGAGTAACCAGAATATCATCTTCTATCCGGACCCCGCCAATTTCAGGAATATAGATACCAGGTTCAACAGTGATAACTTCATTGTTCCGCAATTTAATATTTTGAGCACTTGGTCCATAGCTAGCAGGCAATTCATGAACCGATAAGCCTATTCCATGTCCCATTCCATGGTTGAATTCATCCCCATAACCTGCTATTTCGATTAATTGCCGTCCCGCAAAGTCAAGTTGATCACCTTGTTGCCCAACATGAGCAGCTTGAATTACAGCTTCACGCGCCTCATTGACAATTTGATAAACATCACGTAATTCTGGATCAATTGAACCAACGGCAAATGTTCTAGTCATGTCTGCCGTATAGCCATTGAAGTAGTAGCCAAAATCAACAGTAACAATATCGCCGTCTTCAATCACCTTTTTTGAAGCCGTAGCATGCGGTTTGGCCGCATTTTTGCCACTAGCGACAATTGTCGGAAAAGAGGCCCCGCTCGCTCCATGTTCCTTCATCCAAAAATCAAGTAAGTTCGCAACATGGCGCTCGGTCATCCCAGCGTGAACATTTTCTAAAAGGTACTGGTATCCTGCTGAATGTAAGTCTGCAGAAGCCCGCAAAGCATTTACTTCATCACTATCTTTAATCATTCGCATCCGTTCAAGTTGTTGGTGGAAGGGAACAAGATCTGCTGTCATCTGCTCATCAAGCACATCAAATAAGGCGTAAGTAACTGTATCTTCATATCCAAGAACCGTCACTTTCATCCCCTGACATATTTTATTAAGTGAACCGTAATAGTCACGGGTAATCATTCCCACAACTTCATCATTTTCAAATTCTTCTAATGCAAGTTGGTACCGGTCATCAGTAATAATAATCGCATTATCTTTTGTTACTAAGAGGCATCCATCGCCTCTCATAAGGTTAAAACCAGTAAGGTAATAAATGTTTTTTTCATCCGTTACTAAAAATGCATCGATATATAATTTTTCAAATTTCTTCTGTAGACGTTTAATTCTAGACATAGCACATTTCCTTTAATACTGCCGGTTAGAGTAATCACGAGGGCCAAAGATAGCTGTCCCAACCCGCACACAGGTTGAACCTTCTTCTACCGCTATTTCATAATCATGGGTCATCCCCATACTAAGAACATCTAATTTTAATTGATCATTTTGGTTGTTCATTTCATCGCGCAATTCACGTAGGCGGCGAAAAATCGGCCGTGTTTTTTCTGGGTCATCATAATAGGGAGCACTAGTCATTAATCCCCGCAACTTTACATGTGGCAATTGAAGACTTGCCTCAGCTAATTCCATGCAATCTTGCAAAGTTGGCTTAACCCCAAATTTACTCTCTTCTTCTCCAACATTAACTTCAATTAAAATCGGAATTATTCGATCGTGCTTTCTCCCTTCTTTTTCGATCGTATTCATTAGTTTAAGGGAGTCAACCGATTGAATCATTGTAACGTAATCAGCAATGTATTTAACCTTATTACGTTGAAGGTGGCCAATCATATACCAGTTAATGTCTGCTGGTAATTCATCATGCTTTTTGGCTAATTCCTGAACATAATTCTCGCCAAAATTGTTCCATCCTGCTTTGTAAAGTTCTGCAATATCTGCTGCCGGATGATTTTTGCTAACTGGTAACAGTTGAACGTCTTGGGGATCTCGACCGCTTCGCTTGCATGCAGCAATAATTTTTTCTTGGACTTCTTTAGCTTTATCAACAATCGTCATTAAACATTATGCAGTGAAAGCAAGACTTGAACCAAATCATAAAATCGATTCAGCAGCGCTATTTCGTTCACCGATTAATTTCGCGCATCAAAATAATTGCTGGTTTAAATACCAGACCCAACGGGGTGAAGCAATGCCAGGAGGGGTAAAACTTTGAAGCAGGCCACAAAAAAGCACCTGAAAAGGTGCTTTTTTACGCGTTTTTAACA
>SKDY01000203.1_pt1 | contig 54302 bp, 62 predicted proteins | sample 4826591 | NCBI WGS metagenome assembly SKDY01 (sample SAMN11008823, study PRJNA524170) | human gut metagenome | biome: Human fecal sample; material: Feces; isolation source: fecal sample from pouch patient p10, p22 | host: Homo sapiens | place: Israel: Tel-Aviv | collected 2016-06-15 | reverse complement strand
GTCCCCCGGTGGGTAAGCCCGCCCCAATCAAAGCGGCGGAGGCCCCGCCCCCGGAGATCAAGCTGCCGCCCATGCCGGAGGTGCCGCCCCGCCCGGTAGAGGAGGGAAAGATCGTCTATCTGAAGATGTCGGAGCTCCACCCGTTCCATACGTTCCGGGAGCACCCCTACAAGGTGCAGGACGACAAGGCGATGGACGAGCTGGTGGGGACGATCAGAGAACACGGCATTATGACCCCCGCCACCGTCCGCCCGGAAAAGGACGGCAAGGGCTATGAGATCATCGCGGGCCACCGCCGCCACCACGGAGGCGCAAGGGCCGGGCTGGAGGAAATGCCCTGTATCGTCCGGGAAATGTCCGACCTGGAGGCTGTCCGGGAAATGCGGAACAGCAATAAGCAGCGGGGCGACCCCCTCCCCAGCGAGCTTGCAAAGCTGCTGGACTTGGAATTGGAGGCCATCAAGCGCCAGGGTGCCCGGCCCAAAAACGAGAAAGAGGCGGAGTCCCTGGGCAAGCTCTCGGTGGAGATCGTGGGCAAAGAGCACGACATGAACTATAAAAAGGTGCTCCGCTATATCCGGCTCAACCATCTTGTGCCGGAGCTTTTGGACAAGGTGGACAGCAAGGGCATGGGCTTTATGCCCGCCGTGGAGCTATCCTATATCAAGCCGGAAAACCAGCGGCTCATCGCCGTGTCCATTGACGGGGAGCAAGCCTCCCCCTCGGTCAAGCAGGCCAAGCGGCTCCGGGAGCTTGACCAGGAGGGGCTGCTCAACGGTGATGTGATCGACGGTATTCTGAGCGAGGAGAAAAAGGAGGTTGACAACGTGATCATCAGCACCGACGAGCTCAACAAGTATTTTGGCAAGGAGGTCACGCCCCGCCAGATGAAAGATCAGATCCTCGCCCTGCTGGACGAGTGGAAAGAGAAACAGCCGCCCGAACTGGCAAAGCCGGAGAAAAAGAGCGAGCTGGACAAGTGACCGCCCTGGACTTCTGGACACTTTGTCCAGGAGCAGGGCTCCCCGATCAGGGATGGGCTCTGCGGTGATATATCCCCCGTCGCCGGGCTTTTTTCAGCGCAGCCGGGTGTGGGCAGTCAAGGGGCGGAACGCCCGCCGCTATGCGGCGGCTTGCCCTTGACGGCCTGCCCCGACTGTGCTATGCCCCCCTGGGGCCCCCGCAAAGCCAAAGGCTTTGTGGGGAGAGGAGGGACAAAGGGAGCGAGCGAAGTTTTCGCCAAAGGCGGAAACGCAGCGGAGCGGACTTTGTACTGACGATGCGGCGGGGGTATATCCTCCAGAGCCGCCCCCTTTCCCATGAATGGGAAAGGGCGGGGGGATAGGGTTGATACGATCTATAAAAAGCAAAGAAATGGAGGTTTTGATGATGAAACGCCCTCTTGCCTATGTGACCGCCCCGTGGCGGGGCGATCCTGTGGCGGATATGGAACAGGCCGCCCACTACTGCCGCGTGGTCTATGACGCGGGCTATTCTCCCATCTGCCCGGTGCTCTATCTGTCGCTGTTCCTGGATGACGGGGTGCCGGAGGAGCATAAGAGCGGCATTGATATGGGACGTGACCTGCTGCGTCGTTCCCGTGTGTTGGTGGTGTGCGGGAGCCGGGTGAACGAGGCGGTGAAGAATGACATCGCCGTGGCCCAGCGGCTGGGGATCACGGCTACCACCCTGGACGGCATTTTGACCGTCAAGGGCCAGGGGCGGCGCTGATGTCCACCCTGTTTGAAGCCTACGTCACCAACATGGGGAAGTACAACGAGGGTGCGCTGGTAGGCGAATATCTGAAATTCCCCACTACCATGGAGGAGGTGCAGGCACTCCTAAAACGCATCGGCATTGACGGAGTGCGGTATGAGGAATTTTTCATCACCAGCTTTGACGGTGATGTGCTGGGGCTATACGACCACTTAGGCGAGTATGAGAACCTGGACGAGCTCAACCACCTGGCCTGCCTGCTCTCGGAGCTGGATCAAAGCGAACTGGAAAAGTTCGAGGCGGTCATTGACAGCGGCGAACATACTTCCAGCGTAGCTGACCTTATCAATCTGGCGCAAAATCTGGATTGTTACGAGTTCTATGTTGGCGTGACAGACGATGAAACGCTGGGCCGCATTTACGCAGAGGACATGGAAATGATCGACATTCCCGAACATCTGCGAAACTACTTTGACTACGAGGCATACGGGCGGGACATTCGCATCAACGATGACGGCCATTTTGCCCCCGGCGGCTATGTGCTGAACAATGGCAGCAAGTTCATCGAGCACTACCACGGGGTCGAGGACATCCCCGACGAGCACAAGGTTTTTGCCTTTCCCCGGCTCTCGGTGCGGGAGCAAATGGCAGCCTACAAAGAGATCATCGACAGTTCCTCTTTGGAGGGCTATCGAAAAATCAGCGGAAAGGCCCATGACGACCGATAACGGCACTTCTGGACACATTGTCCAGAGGTGCTTTTTTCACGGAAAGGAGGGATCGGGCTGGTCGATGAAGATGTTTCCCGGCGCACCATAGCGGTATCTATCAAGGCAAGCAAGCTGACGGCCCGTGGGCTGGCGTATGTGCTGGGCGGCCTTGGCCGGAAAATCAAGAAAGCTCACCGGGCCCGCCAGACGCCCCACGGCAAACAGACGGTGCGTCAGCTTATGGGCCAGGGGGCCGCCACCAACAGTATCGAGGTGGAGGCCCCCGCCCTCTTTGACCGGGTAGCCCGGAAGTGGAACGTGGACTACGCCTTTTACCAGACGGGGCCGGACAAATATCTGCTGTTCTTCAAGGCTGGGCAGGCCGACGCCATGACCGCCTGTTTCTCGGAATACTCCAAACGGCTGCTCAAACGCACAAAGTCGGATAAGCTGCCCATCCGGGAACAGCTCAAACGGGCCGCCGCTGCCCTGGCCCGCCAGCCTGCCCGCAAGAGAGAGCGCACAAAGGAGGCCGCACATGAGGACAGATAGCGTGAAAAAGTATGTGATCCCCAATATCCCTTATCTGTTCGTGCTGTGGGCCTGCCTAAAGCTGGGGACGGCCTACCGGCTGGCACCGGGGGCAGACTTCGCCCACAAGCTCATGGGGCTGGGGCAGACCATCGGCCCGGCCTTTGCCGACTTCGCTCCGGGGCTGGCCCCCTTTGACTGGCTGGTGGGTATCGTGGGGGCGGTAGGCTTTCGCCTGCTGATCTACTTCAAGAGCAAGAACGCCAAGAAATTCCGGCGGGACGAGGAGTACGGTTCCTCCCGATGGGGCTGCGAAAAAGACATCAAGCCCTTTGTCGATCCCGTCTTTGAGAACAATGTCATTCTCACGGCCACGGAATTTCTCACCATGAATACCCGGCCCAAAAATCCGGCCAACGCCCGCAACCTCAACGCCTGCGTGATCGGCTCGTCCGGCTCCGGCAAGACAAGGTTCTGGCTTACCCCTCAACTGCTCCAGGCCAGCGCCCAAAAGGGCGGGTGCAGTTTTGTCTGCGTCGATCCCAAAGGCGGGGTGCTCTCCCAGGTGGGAGCCTTTCTTCAACGGCGGGGGTATCGAATCAAGGTGTTCAATTCCATCGACTTCTCCAAGTCCATGCACTATAACCCCCTGGCCTATATCCACAACGAGGCCGACATCCTCAAATTTGTGGATGCCTTGATCTCCAACACCAAGGGCGAGGGCAAGGAGGGCGACCCGTTCTGGACAAAGGCGGAAACGCTTTTATACTGCGCGCTGATCGCCTATATCATCTTCGAGGCCCCCGCCGAGGATCGGAATATGAACACGCTGGTGGATATGATCTCCGGCATGGAGGTCAAGGAGGACGACGAAAATTTCCAGAACGCCGTGGACTATATGTTCAAGGGGCTGGAAAAGCGCAAGCCGGATTGCTTTGCCGTCAAGCAGTATAAGAAATACAAGCTGGCCAGCGGTGTTGTATGCTCTAAAAGACTTCTTAATCAAGCGGTTGGGAAGTCTCTTAGAACACACAACCTAAAACCGAAGAAAGGAGCGCAAGTTATGAGAAAAAATGAGAAAATCACAGCTCTGTACGAACGACTGAGCCGTGATGACTTTGGCAAAGATGATGACCAACAGCGTGAGAGCAACTCCATATCCAATCAAGAGTTACTATGTAGAGGGTGGTTTCTCCCACCTAATACATATGACTGCGGCTCATTTGTGGTGAATGGAACAGCAGTTGTAGGAAAGGAGGCCAAAAGCCTTATAACCGCTGCAAATCAACACAAAAAGGAGCTGATTTATATGAAATCGATATTTGAGCAGATGGGCGGCACTTACCGTCAGGAGGGCGATTATCTCATTCCAAACCTTGCACTGCCAGAGGAACCGGAATACCAGATTGGCAAGTATGGGCGTATGCGCCGCAGCTATCTGAAAGAACATCGTCCTGTTCTCTACGCAAACCTGCTCACAAGCGGAACGCTGCATCGGCACCTCGCCGAGATCGACCAAGCCTGCAACGAGCGCATGGAAATCATCGTTTCCGATATGGCAAGGCAGGAAGATGTGACCGAAGCGCTCAAAGCCGCCGACCAGATGGAATAGGTGCGCCGCATTCTGGTGACGCTGCTGGTGGCCTCCCTGTGCGGCCTCATCCGTGCCTACGGCGGCTTCGAGAGCATCCTCGCCTTCATCCGCCGGGTGTTCCGCGGCAAGCGGGGCGGCCAGCTGGGCATCGGCCTGCTGGTGGGCCTCATGGATATCGCCACCGCCAACAACACCGTGGCCATCGTCATGGCAGGCCCCATCGCCAAGGAGGTGGAGGAGGAATACGGCATCAGCCCCAAGCGCTCCGCCTCCCGGCTGGACACCTTCTCCTGCATCTTTCAGGGCATCATCCCCTACGGCGCCCAGATGCTGGTGGCCATTTCCACCTGCGCAACCCTCGGCTACGCCATCAGCGCCTTTGACATCATCCCCCTGCTGTTCTATCCCTTCCTGCTGTGCCTGTCCAGCCTGCTGTTCATCCTGTTTGACAAGAAATAAAGCGTCTCATTTCGTGTGCTTACAGCGAGAGCCCACCTTCTCAAGAAGGTGGGCTCTCGGCGTAATGCTTCCGCGATACCTGTATGACGCGGTGCTGTGGCCGCTGTCCACTGAAATCGCCATGTAAAAAAGACAGCTTCCAAGGGATATAGGTTTAAGCGCGGCAAATGCTCCGGCACACACTCTGCCAGAAGCCGCCGGTTGGCTCCCCCTTATTCTTCCTTCAGGTGCTCCTCCATCGTTTACAGGTATTACTGAAGCGACAGACCGTTGATCGCCTTTTCCATCTGCTCCAGAGCCTTTGTCAGGGTACACCGGGGACAGGCCACATTCATGCGCAGAAAAGCCTCACCCTGTTTACCGAATTCATAGCCGGCGCAGAACGCCACCTTGGCCTCATTGATCATGAAATGCTCCAGCGCCATGCCCCGGTAGGGCAGCTGGGAGCAGTCCAGCCAGACCAGATACGTACCCTCGGAGGGGATCATACGGATCTGAGGAATGCGCTCCCGCAGGAACTGATCCAGATACGCCTTGTTGTCGGAGACGTAGGCGATGGCCTGATCCAGCCACTCCTCGCCGTCGTTGTAGGCGGCTATGAGGGCGGCCATGCCGAAGATGTTGTCCAGCCGCGTCTGGGCAATGGACATCTCCTCGTTGAACTTGCACCGCAGGTCGTCGTCCGCCAGCACCAGGGTGGCCATACCCAGTCCGCCCAGATTGAAGCCCTTGTTGGAGGAGTAGCAGACCATGGAATGGCGCAGCACCTCCTCGCCCAGCAGACCAAAGGTGGTGTGGGGATGCTCCGGCGGCACGAAGTCGCAGTGGATCTCGTCCACCAGCATGAAGATGTTGTGCCGCAGACAGATCTCCGCCACGCCCTCCAGCTCCTGACGGGTCCATACCCGGCCGGTGGGGTTGTGGGGGCTGGAGAGCACCAGTACCTTCACGCCGGAGGCAGCCTTGGCCTCCATATCGGCGAAGTCAAAGGTGTAGCGCCCATCCTTCCAGACCAGCGGCGTCTCTACCAGCTTCCGGCCGCCCCGGGTGACCATGTCAAACAGCGGGTCGTAGTTGGGCATGGGTACCATGACCCTGTCGCCGGGCTTGGTGAGGATGCGCAGCATCACGTTCATGGCGTAGATCACGCCGGGAGGCGCAAAGGCCAGATGCTCATAGTTGACCTCAAAGCCATGGCGCTTTTTCAGCCAGCCCATCACCGCGTCATAATAGGGCTGCTGGCGCACGCCGTAGCCGTAAACCGGATGGGCGGCGCGCTTCTGCACAGCCTCCACGATGCAGGGAGCGCAGGCGAAATCCATGTCCGCCACCCACATGGGGATCACATCGTCCCGGCCGAAATAGTCCATATCGCAGTCCCACTTAAAGGAGAAGGTATTTCTGCGATTGATGGGGGTATCAAAATCGTATCTCATACAGCGCCACCGACCAGTGCAACGACGATCCACAGAATGATGGACACTGCCGCCGCCAGCAGCGCATAGGGCAGCTGGGTGCGGACGTGGTCAATGTGGTCGCAGGCGGCGCCCAGAGAGGAGAGCACCGTGGTGTCGGAAACGGGGGAGCAATGGTCGCCGAACAGACCGCCGCTGACAACGGCGCCCACAGCGGCGTAGACCAGCGTACCCAGCTGACCGCCGGTGAAGGAGTAGGCCATGGGAACGGCGATGGGAATGCAGATAGCGAAGGTGCCCCAGGAGGAGCCGGTGAAGAAGGAGATCACGGAGCCCGCGATGAAGGCCACAGACAGGAACAGGGCGGGGGTCATCCAGCTCTCGCAGACGCCCAGCAGGAAGTCGGCGGCGCCCATGGACTTGGTGATGGTGTTGATGCAGTAGGCCAGAGCCAGGATCAGCGTGGCGGACATGACGCTCTTCATGCCCTGCACGGCGGTGTTCACCAGATCGGTCACACTCTTGAACACCTTGCGGATGCTCAGCTCGATGGACATATAGATCACGGTGATGATGAAGCACTCCAGGATCTTCACGCCGCCCTTGGCGATGTACGTCCAGATGGCGGTGGCTACCAGAATAATGATGGGGATCAGGAAGTCCAGCATGACGTTGGGCTTTACATCACTGTCGTTGCCCTTCTGCAGCTCCTCCAGCTCGGTGCCCATCATGGGAACGGCGCCGTCACGCAGCAGCTTGCCGGTGGTGCGGGCGCGCTGCTCCGCCTTGCGCATGGGCCCGAAGTCGGGGAAGATCTCCAGTGCGGAGAGTAGTGTGATGAGCACCATCAGAATCGCGTAGAAGTTAAAGGGGATGGCGCTGATGTAGACGCTCACGCCCTGCTCGTTAGAGGTCACAGGGCCGCCCAGATCCGCCACCAGACCGGCCACGTAGGCGCCCCATGCCATGAAGGGCATCAGGGTACACACGGAGGCGCAGGTGGAGTCGAGGAGGAAGGCCAGCTTCTCTCTGGGCACACGCATCTCATCCGTCAAGGGACGCATGACCACGCCGCGCAGCAGGGGGCTCATGTAGTCGTCGATGGTGAACAGGCCGATGAACCAGGTGGCCAGCTTTACGCTGCGGGGGGATTTCACCTTACCGGCGATCATCTCCGCAAACGCCTTGACCACGCCCGCCTTCATGAAGAACGCGATCATAATGCCGATGAATACCTGAATGAGCAGGATCCAGATGAAGTCCTCGTTGCCCAGAGCCTCCTCCGCCAGAGCGGAGAAGCCGAAGGCGGGGTCATGCCCCAGCAGCAGAACGCCGGAGAGACAGCCCATGAACAGGGCAAAGACCGCGTCCTTCTTCCAAAATGCCAGCAGCAGGGTAAGCGCAAGGGGAATCAATGACAAGATACCGTAGTTTGCAGCTTCCATTACAAATACCTCCTTAAAAATATAACGCGGGGGGGATGATATTGAGCCTCCCTTCTGATAATTTTGTTATATTCCTGATTATAATTTATCACACTGCCCTTGTCAACCTTGCATAAGTGCCAAGAAGTTTGATAATTTTTTGTCTAAATCGCTGCTTTAAAGGCTCTTTTCGCCTCGCTCTGCAAAAAAATGTTATATCCCCGCCGCTTTCCAGCATATTAGGTGTTGATTTATCCATTCATTTTCGATATACTGACTTTCAGCAGCACTATGTGACAGTTTTTTATCAGGCAAGAATTATTGTTGAGAAAGTAGGGATACAGTGAGCAACTACGCCAGTCTTGAGCGATACATTCCTCTGGTGGAATTTATGGGGAAGATCTGCGGAAAGAATTATGAGATCATCCTCCATGACGTTTCCACGCCGGAGCGCTCGGTGATTGCCGCCTGCAACGAGCATCTCAGCGGCCGCCGCGTGGGCGACCCCATGACGGAGTTGGCCAAGGAACTGCTGCGAACCGGAGCCTATAAGGAGCACGACTATGTGGCCAACTACGAGGGCCGCACCCGGGGAGGCAAGCGTTTCGTTTCTTCCACCTATTTCATTAAGGAAAAGGGTCATCTGGTGGGGCTGATCTGCGTGAACCACGATGTGGAAGATATTCTGGTGCTCTCGGAGCATCTTTCTAACCTGCTTCATTCCTTTTCTCTTCCGCAAGAGGAGGAAAGCTCCGCCTATACCGAAAACCTGGATGATTCCATCCCGGAGCTGTCCAGCAATCTGATCCACTCCACCATCCTCGGCTATGGTATCCCCTCCGATGCCATGCATACCGCCGACAAGCTGGAGATACTCCGCTCTCTGGAAGCGCAGGGCGTATTCCAGACCAAGGGCTCCATCGGACAGGTCGCCAGGGAACTGCACATCTCCGAACCCACGGTCTACCGCTACCTGCGGCGTATCCGCAGCGAAGCAACATAATCTTCCGCCGCGGCGCTTCACCCGCAGGCGGGACGCTCTGACGTCTCGATGCATAAAGCGGCCGGCCACGGCTACGGCGTTCTGACAAAGACCCCAGAGCTTGTCCGCGAGGAGATCGAGGGCATGATGGCCGAGGCTGTGGCGGCGGCAAAAACAGCCGCACCTCCGGTACTTCCCGATCACTTCCACGTGGAGGTCACCTATGTACACCATTATGACGCCTATGGATGCTCCCACTATCCCGGCGCCAGCCTCATCTCTCCCACCACCGTGGCCTTTGATGCCGATGATTACGGTGATGTGCTGCGCTTTTTCTACTTTGTGATCTAAGAAACGTAGGTATATGCTATGGCTGTTATTGCCTATCAATACCGCGGTGATCTGGTGGATCAGATCCACCGGGGACATATCGCGGTAACGGATCACACAGGCAAGATCCTTTGGAAGCTCGGTGATCCGGAGCGTCTTACGTTTGCCCGCTCCTCCGCCAAGCCCCTTCAGGCGATCCCCGTGGCAGAAAGCGGTGCGCTGGAGCATTATGGTATTACCCCGCAGGAACTGGCCGTCATCTGTTCCTCCCACAACGGAGAGCCCTTTCATGTAAAGGCCGTGGAGAGCATCCTGCACAAGGCAGGTCTCTCCCCTGATCAGCTGTGCTGCGGGTCGGAATACCCCATGTATGTCCCCGCCGAGGACGCCTTGAAGATCGCCGGCATCCCCCGGGCGCCCATCTACTGCGACTGCTCCGGAAAGCACGCCGGTATGCTCATCACCGCCCGCCATTTAGGGGAGTCTTTGGAAGGCTATACTGCTTTGGAGCACCCCGTCCAGCAGCGTATCCTCTCGGTGTTCGCTGAAATGTGCGGCGTAGAGACCTCCGATGTCCAGTTGGCCGTGGACGGCTGCGGCGTTCCGGTCCACGCGCTGCCCCTTTACCGGCTGGCACAGGGCTACGCCCGCATGTCCCTGCCCACGCTTTTTGACCCCACCCAGGCCGCTGTCCTCCGGCGCATCACATCCGCCATGACAGCACATCCGGAAATGGTGGCGGGAACCGGTCGCATCTGCACCCAGCTGATGGCCGCCTTCGACGACCGAATCTTCTGTAAATCAGGCGCCAGCGCATTCTATGCCGTGGGCATCAAGGATAAGGGGATCGGCATTGCCCTCAAAATGGAGGACGGCGCCTCCTCCATCGTCCCGTATGCCATCCTCTCGGTTCTCACCCAGCTCGGCGTCATCACGCCGGAGGAAGCCTGTTCTCTGCCCCGCTACCACGACAAAAACCTTTACAACAACCACCACGCCGTCGTGGGCCGCACCGAGCTGGCCTTTCAACTGGAGCAGCTCTGCTAACGGCACGGACTGCACGCAAAACAGAGCGCATCTGTCCTCTTGCCAGAAAGCAGCATAAACAAAACCACCCGCTTATATGCTCTGCCGTAAGTTCGGCGTGGATGTGAAGAACTTCGCCATTGACCGTATTCCGGAGGAGCTGGCGGGCAAGTCCCCTAAGGAAATTCGTGCGGAGCTTTCCAAGACCCGTTCTGCGATGAGCGAGATCGGCTCCCGTGTGTCGGAGGAAATCTACCGTCGCCGTGCTGACAGAAACAAGGAACAGGAAAGATGAGGTGTGAGCGATGAAAGAGGAACGCTATCACATCGCCTTGGACGATTATGAACACGGCGTAGTGATTCGAGCTTTGAACGATTCCAAAACCGAACTGATGCATGAGGGTAAATCCACCGATGCTGTGGACGATCTTATCATCAAGGTCGGGTATGCCCCAAAGAAAAAGTTCAAGGTAATCGAGCGAAAGGAAAGCTCCGGTCGTGAATCGAGATAACGACAGACAGACCTCCATCATTCTCGCCGTACTCGGCATCCTGCCGATTGTGTGGCTCGGACTTCTCATTGCACCATCCGTTAAGGGTGGCTTGCCGGAGATACTGCCGAGCTTGATGAATGTGATGAGCGACCCATTTCATATAGAGCTTTGCGAGGACAGCGTAAAAGCTGTCCTCGTTTTGCTTCTCTGCTATGGAATGGGCATCGGGATCTACTTCTCTACACGCAGGAACTACCGACGCCGAGAGGAATACGGCAGCGCAAAATGGGGCAATGCCAAAGCCGTGGACAAGAAATACCGGCAGAACCCACCGTCCGAAAACAAGCTGATGACGCAGGCAGTCCGTATCGGACTCAACGGCAAAAAACCGCCGCAATCTGAACACCCTTGTCTGCGGCGGTTCCGGTGCCGGTAAGACACGCTTTTACTGCAAACCGAATCTGATGCAGGCGAACACCAGCTTCGTAATTCTTGACCCGAACGGTTACACTATAAGAGGATAGAAAAAAAGAGCGTTTCACAAACGAAGATTCCTTGAAGAAGGGAAGTCAAAACCGTGGCTAAGAAAGAAGAAATCAAAATCACAGCCTTGTATGAGCGTCTGTCAAGGGACGATGAACAGGCCGGGGAATCAAACTCCATCCAGAATCAAGAGTTAATATGTAAAGGGTGGTTTCTGCCACCTAATACATATGACTGCGGCTCATTTGTGGTGAATGGAACAGCAGTTGTAGGAAAGGAGTAAAAACACCTTATAACCGCTGGAAATCAACACGCAAAGGAGCTAATTTTTATGAAATCACTGTTTGAGCAAATGGGCGGCACATACCGGCAAGAGGGCGATTACCTTATCCCAAACCTCTATTTGCCAGATGAGCCGGACTACCAGATCGGCAAGTATGGGCGTATGCGCCGTAGCTATCTGAAAGCTCATCGACCTGTTCTCTATGCAAACTATCTTACGAGCGGAACACTGCACCAGCATCTTGCCGAGATCGACCAAGCCTGCAATGAGCGTATGGAAATCATCGTTTCTGCTATGGCAAAGCAAGAGGGTGTGACCGAAGCGCTCAAAGCCGCCGACCAGATGGAATGGGTACGCCGGATGAACAACATCCGCAGCCGTGCCGAGGAAATCGTTCTGACCGAGCTTGTATATGAATGACAAATGCCCGTTATTGGCTGTATGGCCGATAACGGGCATTTCTGCGTTTTAATCCTTTTCCTCGGTGCTGGCTACAAGTCGGTCAAAATCGCTCTGATACAGCTGATCCTGAATGACACGGTACTGCTCAAACTCGCTTTCCGCAAAGGCTTTTGCAATGGCGGCGGTGACCTTTCCTTTATCTCGCAGAATCTCTGCATCGTTGAATTGCAGAAAAGCGTCCAGCTTGGAGGCCCAATCTGCCATGGTCATAGGGATATGCCGTCTGGCCTGCCGGGTGGCGTAGTCCAGATACATGGTGACGATTTCGTTCAGCTCCTGCATTTCATCCATGGATAAGTAATTTTTTGCAACGGACACATCTGCCTTGACAATCTTGCCGTCAGGAGCATTCTTCCATGAGGTCAGTCCCATGTGTTCCTTGGTGTGATCGGCTCGTGCCATAATGACCTCTGCCGCTGTGCCGCCATGGACGGCATAGTGCATCTTATTCTGAACTGTGGCAAAGAAATCCTTTGTGGTCTGGCTATTGAGAGAGTAGTCCACAGCGGTGGCGTAAATATCCGTGATTTTCTGATAGAAGCGCCGTTCGCTGGCCCGAATCTCCTGAATCTCGGAAATCAGGTGATCGAAGTAGTCCTCATCAAAAATCTGCCCATTGATGAGCCTGCTCTTATCCAGCACATACCCCTGCTTGGTGAAGGTGTCCAGCACCTTGGTTGCCCACTGACGGAACTGCGTGGCTCTGCCGGAATTGATCCGATAGCCTACGGCTATGATGGCGGGCAAAGAGTAAAACTTATAGTGATAGGTTTTTCCGTTATCCGCAACTTGTGCAAAATTTGCACAAGTTGCATCTTCGGACAATTCACCGCTTTCATATACATTTTTCAGATGCTTTGTCACAACGCTCCGGTCTACATCAAAAAGCTGTGCAATGGCCTTTTGGGTCAGCCAAACGTCGTGATCCTGTACTCGAACCTCAATGCCATCCTCATGGGCATCTTTCGTGAACACAAGGAAATCCACTGTGCTGTTGCGGATTTGCAGTTTATCCTTCTTGGCGTCTGCCATATCGTTTCACCTCAATCTTCTTCGCTGGTTTTCTTCCCACGGCTCTTATAGACATTATACTGATTCTTGCACCGGGGACTGCAAAAAGCGGAATTGGAGCGGCTGCTCAGGAACACCTTCTGGCAGTGCTTGCACAGCCGCAGGGGCTTCTCTCCATCCACCAGCAGGAAGCTGAACATCATCTGGATGCCCAGCAGCAGGGAGTGAAAGTCCCAATAGATAGTCGGCTTGTCCAGCAGCTCGATATGATAGCTGGGCGCAATGCCGCCAAAGGCTGCCATGCCCTTGCGGTACAAATTCCGGGTGTCCTCGTCGATGAGGTCGTAGTCGTTATAGTACAGAATGGAGGTGGTCAGGGTGAAAGCCCAGTCCTTGAACTGCTGCGCCACCCAGTCATAGGCTTCCGCATACTCCCGCTGGAAGCTCATGGTTTTCGCCATGGGTTCATCCGCAAAGGTCATGGTCAGCGCCACCATTGTTCGGTCACCGGACACGCTCCAACTGGACTCAATGCCCTTCTTGACCAGATCCAGCTGGTCAAAGGGATAGAACAGCGCCAGATAGTCCTCGGTTTCCATGGATTCTGCCTTGATGAAGTGGTTTTTTGGCAGATACACCTTTTCATAGTCCATGAAGGACGGCGTGGTGGGCAGTGCCGTCATCAGCCCCAACAGACCGTAGTGGGTCACAAAAGTCAAAATTGCCTTTTCCACCGCATCCTCCGGGCTGCGGTTCATCATCAGCATCCCTACGTTCAGCGCCTCCAACACCATCTCGGAGGATTCTTTCAGCGGGTTATAGATGTCGGGCTTTGCCGTTTTCTCCGGCGTAATATAGCGTTTTCCGGTCTTGCCGGTCTTGATCTCATAGCGGTCATACCGCACCCAATGGGAACGGGATTGCGCAAACAGATTGTTCATGACGCTGTTCCTCTCAATTCGTAATCTATCTATATATTAACCATATTACCATTGTATCAACCGTCCTTGGCATCGTCAAGGGCGGCTTTCTTTTTTCTCGGCTTCGTTTTGTTCTCCCGGCGGATCACGGCATCTTTGCCCATGGTTTGCAGCAGCGCTTCATATTCCTCTACGAACTCGCGCTCCCGCAGGGTAAGGCCATGATCGTTTTCCAGCTTTTCGCTCAGACGCTCATACATCCGCTTTTGCAGCTTTTTCTGAATGGTCATCCGCAGCTTTCGGATGTTCCGGTCGGACTGCCCACGGATGGCGGCAAGCCGTGCGGTGCTGTATTGCTTGACGAACAGGTAATACAGCACTTCTTTCTGTTCATCACTGAGGGTGAAAAAGAGCTTGGAGAGAAAGCGGTTAGCTGTCAGCTCGTGCAGCTCGTAGGGGCAGGAGAAGAGGATGTCGAGAAAGTTTCCCTGACAGAGCTGACGGAACCTTGGCAGATTCATCCAGAGGGGAGCAATCTTCGGATCAGGTACAGCCTGAAACTCCAACGGCACGTCTCCACGCAGATTTTCGTGGTCACGCTCCCGGCGCTCCCGGTTCCTGTCCAGCTTGTTCCATTCGTCTACCACAGTCAGAAAATCCGATTCTGTCCGGGCTGCTTCCTCTAAACGCTTCAACGCCTCTGCACGAATCTCCCGCTTGAGTCGTTTTTCACTGGTGGGCGCGGCTTCTTCCTCCTCGTCCTCCAGCTCGGCATGATAGTCTCTGGGATGCTCGTCCTGCTCCAGCTCGCTTTCCAGCTCCAGCGTGTGTTCCTCTGCAAGCGCTTCCTCCAGCGTCTCATCCACCGGCGCAGTGTCAGACGAATCCTCCCAATCGGCAAAGCCGTCCGCATCTATTTCAAGACCAGTTTCCTCTATTTGCTCCTCGGCATCTTCTTCCTCATCGGAAAAATCATCATCCAGCAGCAGCTCATCCTCCCAAAGTTCCACGACAGCTTCACCTCCCCGAAAAAATATTTTTCTTTTTTTCAAAAACAGTTCCGATTTACACCCTGTATTTCTCCTATTAGTAGAGGAAGTAATCTTAGCACAAGTTACACAGATTACTTATGAGGCGGTTTGCAGAGAAAAGGAGGATATGGAGCATGGAAAAGCAACCGAAAGACACGGTTGGCTTACAGCCAACGGAACCAAACACATTATATCAAGAACCAACCAATCACGCAAGGAGGATGCCTATGGAGCAGAACAAACGAGAACAGTTTATCATCCGCCGCATCGGCGGCACCACCTACAAGGTCAGAGTCGTGTTCAACGAAAGCGGCGGCGAGACCATGGAGGATAAAATTTTACGGATTGTACGCAATGATATGGTTACAAGTGACGGAACCTATGGTATAATGGAGACACCGCAAATGAGCCGACAGTCTGAAAGGAGCGCATCATGAGCGTGAAACAGACTGAAAGCAAAATTACCGCTCTCTATGAGCGGCTGTCCCGCGACGATGACAACGCCGGGGATAGCAATTCCATCGTGAATCAGAAAAAATACCTCGAAAGCTATGCCCAGCAGAGGGGCTACACCAACTGCCGTCACTATACCGACGACGGCTGGAGCGGCGGCAATTTTGAACGCCCAGCTTGGAAACAGCTGGTTGCAGACATCGAGGCCGGGAAGGTAGCCCATGTCATTGTCAAGGATATGAGCCGGGCGGGGCGTGACTATCTGCAAACCGGATTTTACACGGAGGTATTCTTCCGGCAGCACGGCGTTCACTTTGTTGCCATCGCCAACAGCGTGGACAGCGATGACCAGAACAGCAATGAATTTGCCCCCTTCCTCAACATCATGAACGAGTGGTATCTGCGCGACCTGAGCCGCAAGCAGAAAACCGCCATCCGCGTCAAGGGAGAGTCCGGCAAGCCCACCACCAACTGTGCCATTTACGGTTACAAGAAAGACCCGGAGAACAAATACCATTGGCTGATCGACGAGGAAGCTGCCGCCGTGGTGCGGCGCATTTTCCGATTGACCATCGAGGGCAAAGGGCCCTACGATATTGCCCGTATTCTCTTTGAGGATAAGGTGGAAACGCCTGCTGTGTACTTCGGTAAGCAGGGCAAGGGTATCTGGAAAAGCAAAGAGGAATTTTCCAATCCCTATAACTGGAGCGGCTATGTCGTGGGACAGATCCTCTCCAAGCCGGAGTATATGGGGCATACGGTGAATTTTCGCTCCCACAAGCAGTCCTATAAAGATAAAAACGCCGTAATGAATCCCAAGGAGGATTGGCTGATCTTTGAAGATACCCACGAGGCCATTGTGGACAGAGAAACATGGGAGCTTGCCCAGAAGCTCCGCAAGACGCCCAAGCGCATCGACACGCTGGGTGAGGCGAATCCCCTGACAGGGCTTGTGTTCTGTGCTGACTGTGGAGCAAAGATGTATAACCACCGCTCCAAAGGCGGCACGGAGAATAATCCCTATCCCTCTGATTTCTTCGATTGTTCCTCCTATACCCTCGCCCGCCAGAAAAGAACTGCCGCCTGCTGCGGCCATTATATCACGACCAAGGCCCTGCGTACCCTGATTCTGGACACCATCCGCACGGTCAGCACCTTCGCAATTTCCAATCAGGCGGCGTTTATGGAAAAGGTGCGCTCTGCCTCCCAGTTCCGGCAGACGGAAGCGGCCAAAGATGCCAAGCGAAAGCTGAGCAAGGACAAAAAGCGCATTGCCGAGTTGGACACCATCATCAAAAAGCTCTATGAATCCTTTGCTGTCGGACGCATCACCGATGAACGCTTTGACAGTCTGCTGGCGGATTACGAAGCCGAGCAGAAAACGCTGCAAGTTTCTGTCACAGAAGCGGAAGAAAGGCTGTCCGCTTTCGCAGAGGACAGTGCCCGTGTGGAGCAGTTTCTGGAGCTGGCAAGGAAGTATACCGATTTTTCTGAGCTGACCACGCCCATGATCAACGAGTTTATTGAGAAAATCATCGTCCATGCCCCGGAGCGTATCGATGGCGACCGGGTGCAGGAGGTGGAAATTCACCTTCGCTTTATCGGGCAGTTTGAGTTACCCGCACCGGAGCTGACCGAGGAAGAAATCAAGCGGCAGGAGTTTTTGAAGAAAGAGCGCATTCGCAGCCGGGAGCGCTACCAGAAGTTGAAATCTGGGGAACGCACCGTGGGCGTTCCAGTTACGCTGACCTGCAAGTGCTGCGGGCAGGAATTTGCATCCAAGCGGACGAACACCCTGTTCTGCGGCCCCAACTGCCGTGCGAAATTCTACCGTCAGGAGGCGGCAGAGGGCCGCAGCCGGGCGTGTACCTGCGAAAACTGCGGCAAGGAGTTTATCACAACAAGGTCAGACGTGAAATATTGCAGTGACGATTGTCGGTATGCAGCACAGATCAAGCGGCAGGGCGCACGAAAGAAAGCCTTGCGAGAAGCTAAGAACGAGAAAGAAACGAAAACAACATAAGAAGAGACGCAGACGGCGGCTTGCCCCAGATCGGGCAGGCCGCCGTTTTTGCGCAGAAATGGAGGTATCATGCGTATTTTTGAAATCATAAAAGAAAACGTCAATCTGCGGGAAGCGGCAGAGCTGTACGGAATCGATGTAAACAGGTATGGCAAAGCGCTTTGTCCCTTTCACAACGACCGGCACCCCAGTCTGTATGTGGCGGACGATCATTATTATTGTTTTGCCTGCGGGGAACACGGGGATGTGATCGACTTTGTAGGCAGACTGTTTCAGCTTTCGCCGTATAACGCGGCGCGGAAGCTGATGGCAGATTTTCATCTCAGCCCGGACAAACCGCCCAGCGCAGCGGCGCTACACGCAAAGCGCATCCGAACAGAAGCACAGCAGCTCATGGAAAACGAGCGGCTGTGCTTTTCTGTTCTGTCAGATTACGCCCGTGTCCTGCGGGACTGGAAGATGCGGTATACGCCGCAGTCGCCTGACGTGCCTGTTCACGCCTGGTTCGTGGAAGCCTGTCACAAGCTCGACCAGGCGGAATATTACTTGGATATTCTTTGTGCTGGCGATTCTTTTGAACGTGCCGAAGTGGTGCAGCAGCAGATGGCAGGGGGAAAGCTGGACAGGCTGCGGCAGCGCTTAGAAAAAATTCACAAGGAGGAAATCGAAGATGGATATGACACCGCAGGCGTGGCCTGACTGGTACGACGGCAAACACATCAATGAAGTGCTGTTCTGCCAGCAGTTTTTGGACAAGCACCCCATGAAATGTGTGCGTGGGCGGCTGTTCACGGTGGATGGGCTGATTGAGGACGAGGGACAAATCGGCAATCTCATTCTGGAGGAAATCTCCGGAGTTCTGACCTCCGGGCTGTCCAAAGTTGTGACAAATCTGCTTGCCAGCATCAAGCTGCAAGCGTATTCGCCGCCGCTGCCCATTGAGACCGACCGTATCCATGTTTCCAACGGAACGTATTTCATAGACGGCAGCTTTACCGTCGTCAAGAGCTACTGCAACAACCGACTGACGGTTGCCTACAACCCTGACGCGCCCACTCCGAAAAAGTGGCTGCAATTCCTGTCCGAGCTGCTGCAACCGGAGGACATTCCCACCTTGCAGGAGTTTTTAGGCTACTGTCTGCTGCCAACCACCAAGGGACAGAAGATGCTCATGCTCATCGGCAAGGGCGGCGAGGGTAAAAGCCGCATCGGTCTTGTCATGCGCTCGCTGCTGGGCGACAGCATGAATACCACCAGCATCCAGAAGGTGGAGAGCAACCGGTTCAGCCGTGCGGATTTGGAAAACAAGCTCCTGATGGTAGATGACGATATGGATATGAGCGCTCTGCCCAAGACCAACTATATCAAGTCCATCGTGACCTCCGAGTGCAAGATGGATATGGAGCGCAAGGGCGTTCAGAGCTACCAAAGCCAGCTCTATGTGCGTTTTCTTTGCTTCGGCAACGGTGCGCTGACCGCCTTACACGACAAGTCCGACGGTTTCTTTCGCCGCCAGATCGTGCTGACCACCAAAGACCGGCCCGCAGGCAGAGCAGACGATCCGTTTCTGGTGGACAAGCTGCTGCGGGAAAAGGAGGGCATCTTCCTCTGGTGTCTGGAGGGGCTGCACCGGCTGATCGGGGACAACTATCAGTTCACAGTCAGCTCAAAGGCCAAAGAAAATATGGAGACGGTCAAGCGCAGCAGCAACAATGTGATTGAGTTTCTGCAATCCGAGGGCTATATCCGCTTTCGGGCAGACAGCGAGGCCAGCTCCAAGGCGATCTATGAAGCCTACACAAGATGGTGCGACGATAATGCGCAGAAGCCCATGTCTGCCAACCGGGTCAGCTCTGAGCTTGCACAAAATGAGCGGCTTTACAACGTGGAGGCCACCAACAATGTCCACGTCGGCGGCAAGCGGGTGCGTGGCTTTATGGGCATTGAGGTAGTCAATCCGCTGCCGTATTGAAAACGAGAAACGGACTTCAAAATTGCCGTACACGCCGTACACTCTGTACGGCTGTTTTTGATTCCATCCTAAAAAACCCCTTTTGCTTGTGCGCACCGTGAAGCATTTCACGGCAGCGTGTAAAATCTGTCGCCAAATCGGCGGCCGGTACGCAAAACCGGCGTACAGAAGCGTACAGAAGGCGGGCTTGCCGTACCAAACCGTACACCGACGGCTCTATTTTGCTATTCCAAAATCAATGCTTGTGAAATCCGTGAAGATTTTTGCCGCAGGTCGAACGGACTGCACCATCCGGTGATTTACCGAAGCGCGAAGGCGCTGCACCTGACGGCGGCATATTCTGCCGTTCCGTATGCTCTCACACAGAACGATGAAGCCGATAGGGCGAAGTTGTGAACAGGGCATCACGGACGGAAATCTGAGCGGATTTGCGGCATGGCAGATTTTTCACTGCAAAGCGCACACAGTTCACTTACTCAAAAACCAATATCACGAAAAATGGAGGTAAAAAGTTGATGAAATCCAATCTGAGAAATGAGATCAAGTCGTACATCGTCCGTCAGGGCATGACCATGCAGGAGGTGGTCGATCTGCTGCGGGACGAACACGGCTGGTCTGACAGCGTTTCCAACCTTTCAAACAAGCTCCAGCGGGAGTCCCTACGCTACACGGAGGCTGTCCAGCTTGCCGACGCACTGGGGTACGAAATCGTCTGGCAACGGAGAAAGTGAGGAGGGATTTTTATGACAGAGGCAGAGAAGAAACTGTTGCAGGCGCAGCACCGATTGGAGGAAGCGCAGGCACGGGATCGGGTCAAGGAACGAAAGATGCGAACGCGCAGGCTCATTCAGGAGGGTGCGATTCTGGAAAAGGTGCTGCCAGAGGTTCAAACTATTGAGCTGTCTGAGCTGGAGGGGTATCTTTCACGGAAACTAGGAAAACAAATCTAAATTTCAGATAGGAGGTCTCCGGGAAATCGGGGGCCTCCTTCTTTTTTCTCCCGTAAGGGCGCACTTACTCACCACCTGCTAAAGCAGGCGGTGGTAGCCCTCCCGTTGGTCGGGCACGTGCGCTCTCCGAGGGGGATTGCGGCTCCTGCGGGAGCCGCTGGACAAGGCTGCATTTCTACCAAACTGCCAGCCTTGCCCATGCAGTCGGCGCAGGGGTTTCCACTTTGGAAGCCCCTGTTCATGGGGTGGTATATTGCCACCCCATCCCGCCGCCTGCCTGCGTCAACCTGCCACCGGCGGCTTGGCACGGGTGGAACGATTTGTTCCACCCCTGCTGGCGGTACGTCGTATCTCACGACGTACCTGTTGCAATCGAGTACGGAAGAAGGGTTGCTGCGTTTCACAGTAGCCCTTCAGAAAGGACGGTAGACAATGGCGATTTATCATTTGGAGGCCAAAATAGTCAGCCGTGGAGCTGGGCGCTCCGCCGTGGCGGCTGCGGCCTATCTGAGCTGTTCCCGGATGCTCAACGAGTATGACGGGGTGCAGCATGACTATACCCGTAAACAGGGGCTTGGGTGGCGGCAGGTTTTTCTGCCAGCCACCGCCCCCGCAGAATGGCAGGATCGGGAAACCCTGTGGAACGCCGTGGAGGAAACCGAAACCGCAAAGGACAGCCGCCTCGCCCGTGAATTTGTGGCGGCGCTGCCCATAGAACTGAGCCGGGAGGAACAAATTCAGCTCCTGCAAGATTTCATCAAGGAGCAGTTTGTAGCAGACGGAATGTGCGCCGATGCTGCCATCCATGACCCATATCCTCCCGGACACAATCCCCATGCCCACATCCTGCTGACAGTGCGCCCGCTGGATGAAAAGGGAAAATGGCAGTACAAGACCGAGAAAGAATATCTCTGTGTCAAAGACGGCGAGGAACGGGGCTTTACCGCCGCCGAGTTCAAGCAGGCACAGGCCGACGGATGGGAGAAGCAGTACCAGTATAAAGTAGGCAAAAAGAAGGTGTATATGACCCCGTCCGCAGCGCAGGCACAGGGTTATGAAAGGATATCTAAGTATCCCAAAAGCACCAAATATGGCAGGCAGAATCCCATCACGGAACGATGGAACAGCGACGAGCAGCTTGTCCTCTGGCGTCAGGCATGGGCGGATGTGACCAATCTTCATTTGGAGCGCACTGGGCACGAAGAACGCATCGACCACCGCAGCCATGCTGAGCGTGGCCTGCTGGAGCGGCCTACGGTCCATGAGGGTGTGGTTGCCAGAGCTATGGATAAAAAGGGTATCATCTCTGACCGGTGCGAACTGAACCGGCAGATCAAGGCGGACAATGCCCTGCTCCGGGAACTGAGAGGACAGGTCAAAAAGCTGGCGCAGGCAGTCAAAAATACCATCCCGGCACTTGCCGATGCCATGGAGAATCTGCGTAAAAATCTACTGCTGTTCTGCTATCAGCTGGGGTATCTCCGCAAGGGTAAGGAACGCCTGAACACTTCGCTGAATACGCTGCGCCCAGCCCTCGCACAGTACAATCAGGTTGCAAAGGACATTCGAGATAAGACGAAAGAGCGCCGCAGCGTGCTTTCCGAGAAAAAGGCGCTCTCTGCTGTCCATGTGTTCCGGCACCGGGAACTGGCGGCTAAGATAGCGGCTCTGACGGAGGATTTGGAAGAACTGCGTTCGGAAAAGAATCTGCTTCTGGCGTCGTTGGCATATACCGAGGAAGATGCTGCCGAACAATTCCCTAAAGACATTGCCGCCATGGAGCAGAGCCTGAAACGGCTGGAAGAACGGGAACAGAAATATTCTGCCGAACTGGACGCTGCCCTGAACGAGTATGCCGGGCTTCGGGAGCAGGCACAGGGCTTCGATCCGGTGCAACTGTATGAAGCAAGGCAGGCCATCCGCCCCGGCAAGGAGCAGGAAGCGGAGAGCCGGGCACAGCAGGTCTACGGCGAAAAGTACAGCCCGCTTTTGATGTTTGACAGCAAAAAGGCGGTTTCCCGTATGCTTCATGAGGATATGGAGCGACAGGCGGTACGGAGAATGATGCGACGGGCGCAGGAAGGACAGCAAATTCCCCAAAAGAAAAAAGATAAGGGACAGGAACGGTAATGCCGTTCCTGTCCCACTTACCTATTTCATCTTTAATTTGGAAACATAGCAGCCATTTCTTCCGGGGTTTCTTTCATTCCTCTTTGAAACCACACTTCAATCCACCCATATAGGGTGTAAGCGACATAGGCAGAGGCATAGGCGGCCTGTGCGGGTTGTTCCGGCTTTGGAGCATATATTTCAAGGAGCACATTCTTCAACAAATAGATGAGCCCACGCTCGCTCAGCAGGCCGTAGAAATCCCGGTATTTTTCCAAGTGGAGAAAGAGCTCCCTTACCATTTGCGATATCGTTTTAGGCGGGTTGCTCTCATAGGTGTCGATCCACTCCGAGAACAGCTTATGGATATAGACGTTCAAAACATCTTCTTTCACTTCAAAATTACGGTAAAAGGTTGCTCGTCCAACCTGAGCGTGGCTGCACAGCTCGCTGATGGAAATATCATTCAGCGGTTTATCTTTTAATAACTCCAAAAGAGATTCGGTAATATGGGTAATCACATAAAGGTTTCTTCCCTCGTTGCTCATAGGTGATACATTTTTACTGGTTTGTCTCATTTTTCTGCTTCTCCTTGCAAATTAACAGCCTGAATGATACAATAGTAACGCCGATACAAATGTATATTCAATATGGTATCACATAAAAATCGGAAAGTCAAGAAAAGGAAGAAATGAAATCATGACATTACTGCAAAAAAGGCTGATCATCCTGCTGGTTGTCATAATTGTTGCTGCCGTTTTGGGACGATTGGTTGTGCGTGCTTTTCTCAATCTATTGGTGGGTGGCACGCTGTTTGGAGGAAATTTCCTATGAGCAAAAGTAAAACAAAGAAAAAAGGGAGAGTTATGTGGGGATTCATCTATGTTGTGGTATTCCTTACCGCTTTTCTCGCCTCGGTGGTAATGAAAATGACCGCTGACCCGTTTCACGGGAAGTATACAGTAAAATGGGATGAAAGCGTAGGAACAGTCTATGCGGATTTGTCCTATGGGGAGGGCGCAGCGAATAAATTTGATCTCTACGTTCCTGCGGATAGCAGCCGGGACAGCTATGGTCTGGCGGTCTATCTCCATGCAGGCGGTTTTACCACCGGGGACAAGCAGGATGATCAGGCCATGCTGCAATGGCTCTGCTCCAAGGGCTATGTAGCGGCAGGTATCAACTACACTCTGAGGGATGAAGCGCATCCCGAAGCAAGCGTATACAGCCAGTCCGTGGAGATTAGGGACAGTATTCCCCATGTGATTGCCGAGGCAGAAAAGCTGGGATATAAGGTGGATAAAATGGCGATCTCCGGCGGCTCGGCTGGCGGAACACTGGCACTGCTGTATGCCTATCGGGATGCAGAGCAATCACCCGTGCCGGTGAAGATGGTGTTTGAAGCGGTTGGGCCTGCCAGCTTCCACCATGAAGATTGGAAAAACTACGGCTTGGATCAAAATACCGAAGCTGCAGCAAATTTGTTCAGTGTGATGTCGGGAAACGCTATCACGGAAGAAATGATTACATCCGGCAGTTATGACGAACAAGTCAAGGACATTTCCGCTGATATGTGGGTGAATGAAAACACGGTTCCCACCGTCTGTGCGTATGGCGCACAGGATAAGGTGTGCCCGTTTGACAGTGTCAAGCATTTGGTGAACGCTCTGGAAGCGAATGATGTGCCGCACGAATACTTTGAACTGACCCATTCCGGGCACGCTTTGCAAAACGACAACAAGCTGTATGCGGCATACATGGATGCAGTCGAAGATTATCTCGCCCGATATATACCTGTGAAGTAAATAATGATTTTTTACAGACGCTCTTGGATGCCCTAAGGCACCGGGTTGGGCGTATGGTTTGAAAGAAAATACGAGTTTGGAGGAAAACAAGTCCGTGAAAAAAGTTATGATGACAGTATTCAAAATTGTTCTTATATTAATTGCGGTGGTCGTTGTTGGGGTCGTTGCATTGATTTTATTCGCTCTGCACAAAGAATCCAATTACTATAAATACACAGAAGCAGTTGGAGAAATCGAGCAAAAATATACGGCATTCGGGGATAAAGAAGTATCCTGTCAGGAATATGACGCAAATGATGATGTCATTGGGAAATATGCAGTTTGGTATCCCTCTGAGCTTGAAAGCAGCAATACCCAATACCCCGTTGTCATATTTGCAAATGGGACAGGAAGTACCTTGTCTACCTATAAACCGTTCCTAACGCACCTATCTTCGTGGGGCTTTATTTCTGTTGGGAACGATGATGAAAACACGAGGACTGGCGCTTCCCTGGAGGAAACGATAAAATTCCTGATTGCAGAGAACGAAAAGAAGGACAGCATTTTTTATCACAAAATCGACTTAGACAATATTGGGATTGCGGGACACTCTCAAGGTGGACCGGCGGTGTTCAACATGGTCACCAATCAGGAACACGGATCTATGGTTAAGGCCTTATATGCGGCAAGTGCAACATCATCTTACCACACAATGGTTATGGCCGATGGATGGGAATATGATATTTCAAGAGTAAATATTCCAACCTTCTTAACAGCAGGGACTGGCAGTTGGGATGCGGGGAATGCTACAAGCAAGGAGCAAGTTACCGACGATAAAAACGGCGTAGCACAGGGGATTTGCCCGCTGTGGTCTTTGCAGGAGAATTACAGCCTGCTCCCTGAAACAGTAGATAAAGTGATTGCAAGAAAGAAAAATGTAGACCATGGCGACTCATACAAGCAGTTTGACGGTTATATGACGGCATGGTTTGTGTACCATTTGCAAGGTGACACAGAAGCCGGGAAAGCGTTTGCCATTGGAGGAGAATTGTCTGCCAACAGCCTATATCAAGATGTACAGACAAATATCAATGAATAAAGTTTATGGAACAGCGCAGTTCATATGCTGTTCCAAAGATATGAAGCGGCATCCGAAGCACTTGTGGGCGAGGATGCCGAACTTCTTTCAGTATGCTCTATCAGGATGTAGGACAGGATGTAGGAAAGAATTAGTATATGCCTAATTTGAAAAAATTATATGTCATGCGTGTTTTATGGTGAAAATACCCTTGACAAATCGCTTTTCAAAAGGCAATGTTGGAGGAGTTCGCCGCACGGCAGGGCTTTACAAACCTTGTCCATTTCACGGACGATGGCATTAGCGGCACCTGCTTTGACCGTCCCGGATTTTTAGCAATGATGAAAGAGGTTGAAGCCGGGAATGTGGAGTATCTGTGTATCAAGGACATGAGCCGCATGGGTCGTGACTATCTGAAAGTCGGTCAGATTATGGAAATTCTGCGTCAGCGTGGCGTTCGCCTTATCGCCATCAATGACGGCGTGGACAGTGCCAGAGGGGACGATGATTTTACCCCTTTCCGCAACATTATGAACGAGTATTACGCCAGAGACACCAGCCGTAAAATCCGTTCCACTTTCCAGTCAAAAGGCAAGTCCGGCAAGCACCTCACAGGCACGGTCATTTACGGCTATCTCTGGAACGAAGCCAGAGACCAATGGTTGGTTGACCCCGAAGCCGCTGATGTGGTCAAGCGCATCTTTGCCATGACGATTGACGGCTACGGTCCGTATCAGATCGCCAGCAAACTGAAATCGGAAAAGGTGCTTATTCCGTCTGCTTACCTTGCCCAACACGGCGAGGGCGTGAACAAAAACAAGACTTTCAAAGATGTGTACGGCTGGGGTTCTTCCACCATCTGCAACATTCTTGAAAAGCGTGAATATCTGGGACACACCATCAACTTCAAGACCCGCAAGCACTTCAAGGACAAGAAAAGCCATTATGTCCCGGAGGACGAATGGACAATTTTCGAGAATACCCATGAGCCTATCATTGACCAGCAGACCTTTGACCTTGTGCAGAAAATCCGTGGGAATGTCAGACGCTATCCGGACGGCTGGGGCGAAGCAGCTCCCCTCACAGGCTTGCTTTATTGTGCCGATTGCGGCGGCAAGATGTATGTCCACCGCACCAACAACGGCAAGCGAATTTCTCAATACACTTGCTCACAGTACACCAAAGTCCCTTGCGGAACGCTCTGCCCCACACAGCACCGTATCAATGAAGATGTGGTACTGTCCCTTATCTCTGAAATGCTGAAAGCCATTGCCGAGTATGCGAAGCATGACAGAGCCGAGTTTGTCCGTGTGGTGCAGGAAGCGCAGTCCAGCCAGCAGACGGCAGAGGTCAAGAAACAGCGTACACGCCTTGCCACCGCCAAGCAGAGAGTGTCCGAGCTGGAAGTCCTGCTCTGTAAAATCTATGAGGACAACATTTTGGGAAAGCTGTCCGACAGCAGATACGCCACTCTGGACGCTCAATACGAAAAGGAGCAGACCGAGCTTACCGCTGAAATCTCTGCTCTGGAAAAGGCAGTCAAGAGCTATGAGAAGCACGAAAAGGACGCTGACCGTTTTATCGATCTGATTGACAAATACGAGAACTTCGACAAGCTGACGATTGCCATGCTCAATGAATTTATCGAGAAAATCCTTGTGCATGAGCGTGACCGCAAGGGCAGTATTCAGACCACACAGGAGGTTGAGATTTACTTCAATTTCGTTGGGCGTTTCGTTCCCCCGGCGTTTGGAGAAGTGGAGCTTATCCCGGAGGAATTGGAGGAAATCCGCAAGCGTGAGGAACGCAAGGACAGACTTCATCAGAACTACTTGAAGCGGAAAGCCAGCGGAGCGCAGAAGCGATACGAGGATAAAATCAAGGAGAAGAAAAAGGCAGAAATTGAAGCCAAGAAAGCCGCCATTCGTGCAGAGGACATTGCAAAGGGCGTGTTCGTTCCGGTCAGCCAGCTACCCACACGAGAGCCGCAGAAAGGAGTACAGACAGCATGAACATCACTTACTCGCAGAATGGAGATTATCGAATCCCCAACATCGTTATCCGCAAGACCAAGCCCATCGGACACTACGGCAGACTTCGCAAAGCCTATTTAGAAACTTACCGTCCCGTCCTGTTCAATGAGCTGGTCTTGTCTGACACGCTCTATGAGCATTGCGCCGAGATTGACGAAGCGGCACGAAATCGCATGGAGCTGATCGTGCCGGAGCTGGTGAAGCGCAACGGCGTGACCGAGCAACTGAAAGCCGAAAACCAAATGGAATGGGTGCGGCAGATGAACGCTTGCAAGGCACAGGCAGAGGAGATTGTGAAAGCGGAATTGATTTATGATTGAGCGAGGAAGTCCGGGCAGAAAACTGTTCGGACTTTTCTTATATATTCCAAAGTTGCGGTAGAATTGTTCACAAGTTTTATGGTATAATTTGAATGCGAAAATTGAGCAACAAATCGGAAGTTGCAGAGGAGAATGTACTATGAAATGTCCATATTGCCAAGAAGAAATGCAGCTGGGCTATATCCCTAACGGGGGACAGCCTGTGCAATGGATTCCGAACGGAGAAAGACCATCGGTTCTCTCTTTTTCAATTGCAGAACAGGGAGTTCCCCTAATAAATCAGTTCAAACCGTTAAAAGCGAATGGATATAAAGCGGAAGCGCATTATTGTTCAAATTGTAAGGTAATCATTGCACCGACAAAAAACTGATTACGGAATGTCAACTTCCAGTTTGTCGAAGTGATAAAAGCCCTTTAGGAACTAAAGGGCGCACTTCTATACTCTCTGTCGAGAGTAGTGCGTCCTGCGGAGCTTCATTCTCCGTCAGCAGAAGAAAACTGCATGACCGAGAATGTTGCGTCACTTCGTTCCGTCAAGGTGGCTACACCCCCTTGCGCCGCTAAAGCGGCTATCCCCTGTGGACTTGCCGTCCGCAAACGGTTTTGACAAACCGTTCGCCGCCAGCAAGTTTGAAAATCAAGAATCTTAATTTGATAAAGGAGTGTGATTCTATGAAAAAGAAATTACCCATAATCCTCTTGGGTGTTATTTTGGCTTGTGTGTTGGTTTTCGGTTTCCTTTATGCAAACAATGACATTGGTAAAACCGCAAACAGTTTAGAAGCAGACATTCGCCAATCTCAAAAAATTTTGGATGATTGGATTGTTGATGGAAGCATTTCCGACACAATGGCTGCATTTATTTCTTACCCACAGGACAAGACAGACCACACTTTTTCTGTCTATGTAAATCGCCCTGGCTTGTCTTTTGGATATTTCTTCCGTGGTGGTGGAGATATAGTTGAGGTTGATGATTACATTGCAGAGTTTGTTGTTGAGGGAAATAACGAAAGGGCATTTATCTCAATGAATACCCAAAATATTGTTCGACTTGAAGTAGATGATGGCAACGGCATTCAGGTGATTGATATTGATAGTGGCAAGCCTTTCGCCATTGTCCTGCCCCTCAATGTAGGAAACATCTGTTTCTATGATACGAATGGAAATGTTGTGGAATATCTTCGCCAACAACTTTGACCAACTTCAATTTACCGAACTGAACACAACAACTGAATACCGAAAAACTGACCGTTGACTGGTCGCACTATGCGAAAAGTTGACGGTCTTTTTTTATCCCCAAAATCAAAAAAGGAGGTCAATTACAATGACAAAACCGAAAACCCTCGACCAGCTCCAAGCCGAAAAGGAGCAAGCCGAGACGCAGCTTGCACAGGAACAGCACAAGCTGGAGCGTCTTGAGAATAGAAAGAAGTATCTGGAGAAAGGCGAACGCACCAAGCGCACCCACCGCCTTTGCAATCTGGGCGGCACGGTTGAGAGTCTTGCCCCGGAGGTCAAAGATCTCACACGCACCGAAATGACAGAGCTGATGGAACACATCTTTTCTCTGTCCGAAGTCCAGCGAGCCGTCCGTCACATGGCGATTACTCACACCAACCAAGCGAACAGAGAAAAGGAGTTGAAAGCCGATGGCACTATTTCATCTGAGCGTCACGCAGACTAAGCGAAGCGCAGGACAGTCCGCTATCGCTTCTGCCGCCTACCGAGCCGGGGCGCGATTGTATAGCGAGTATTACGGCGAATACAGCGACTACACCAGAAAGGGCGGCGTGATCTGCTCTGACATTCTCCTGCCGTCCCATGCACCGCCCGAATACGCAGACCGCCAGACCCTATGGAACGCCGTGGAAAAAGCCGAGCGTGGAAAGAACGCCCAGCTTGCATACAGCTTTGACATTGCCTTGCAGAATGAATTTTCCCTTGAGGAAAACATCGCTCTTGCAAGGCAATTTTTGTTGGAGAACTTTGTGAGCCGGGGCATGGTGGTTGACTTCGCCGTACACCAGCCAGACCGTGAGGACGGCGGCATACCCAATCCACATTTTCATGTGCTTTGCCCTATCCGCCCCATCGAGCAGAACGGCAAATGGGGGCTAAAGCAACGCCGGGTGTATGAGCTGGACGAGGACGGCAACCGTATTCGAGACGCAAACGGAAAGTTTGTGTTCAACGCCGTTCCCACTACCGACTGGGGCAGTCCCGAAACGCTGGAATACTGGCGGCAGACATGGGCGGAGCTATGCAATGGCAAGTTTGCGGAAAAGGGGCTTGACGTTCGTATCGACCACCGAAGCTATGAGCGTCAGGGCGTGGAGCTTCTTCCCACCGTCCACGAGGGCGCAACCGTCCGGGCAATGGAGAAGAAAGGCATACGCACCGAGAAAGGCGAGTTCAACCGCTGGATCAAGGCAACCAATGCCGTTATCCGGGACATCAAGAAGAAAATCGCTCTCCTGTTCGATTGGATTGCCGAAGCAAAAGCGGAGATTGCCAAGCCGCAGGCACCCGACCTTGTTTCTCTGCTGAACGCCTATTACACCCAGCGCAGAGCCGGGGCGTATTCGCAGAAAGACAAGGTCAGCAATCTAAAGGAGATGAATGAGACTTTCAATTATCTCCGGGCAAACGGGATTTACTCCCTTGAGGATTTGGAACACCGTGTCAGCGAACACAGTGCTGCCACAGAGAGCTTGAAGAAAACGCTGGACGAACAGACCGCTCGAATGAAAGCGATTAAGCGGCTCTATGACAGCTCTGCTGCTTTCCAGAGCTTGAAGCCTGTCTATGACGGCTTGCAGAAAATCAAGTTTGAGAAGCCCAGAGCCAAGTACAAGGCAGAGCATGAAACGGAACTGAAACAGTTCTACGCCGCCAGACGCAAGCTGACCGGAGAATTCCCGGACGGCAAGGTGGATATGAAAAAGCTGACCGAAGAGTATGACGAGCTGGAACAGGCGCACAACACCACCTATGGCGAGTTTAAGACCGTCAGAGACGATTTACACCGTCTTTGGAAGGTCAAGTCATGTGTAGATACTGCCGCCCGATTTAACGAGCGTACAGAGGAACAAATGCTCCAAAATCGACCCCAAACACGACACAAAAAGGAGGATATATCCCGATGAATTACACCCAACCACAGATTGATCGGGCGAACGCCGTCAGTCTGGAAGATTTTCTCCGTACACAGGGAGAGACGCTTATCAAAAGCGGACGAGAATACCGCTGGAAAGAACATGACAGCCTGACCGTCCGGGGAAACAAGTGGTTTCGCCACAGCCAGAGCAAGGGCGGCTATCCCATTGATTTTGTCATGGAGTTTTACGGCAAGTCCTTTCCCGAAGCTGTCCAGCTCCTGACCGGCGAAAGCGGCGAGGGGCAGACCGAAGCCAGCACAACACCGCCCACAGCGTTTCACTTGCCCTTGCACAACAGAACAGCCGACAGAGCAATTCAATTTCTTTGCGAAAGCCGAGGTCTCAACAAAACGCTTGTTGAGGCTTTTCTTCTTTCCGGGGATATTTACGAGGAAGCAAAGCGGCACAATGTTGTGTTTGTCGGCAGAGACCGAAGCGGTACGCCGAGATACGCCCATGTGCGAGGAACGGCAGACCCATTCAGACAGGACATTGCCGGGTCTGACAAATCCTATCCGTTCCACTATGAGGGAAACGGCAACCAGCTCTTTGTCTTTGAAGCACCGATTGACCTTTTGTCCTTTATCTGCCTTTATCCGCAGGACTGGCAGACAAGGAGCTACCTTGCCCTGGGCGGCGTTTCAGGCAAAGCCCTTGACCGTTTCCTTTCTGAACGCAAGGACACCCGAAAAGTGTTCCTCTGCCTTGACAGCGACACCGCAGGAAGCGAAGCCTGTACCCGACTGGCACAGTCCATTCCCGGCGAGATCGCCGTCATTCGCCTTGTCCCGGCAAGGAAAGACTGGAACGATGTTCTCCGTCAGCAAGGGGACATTCCCAGCCGCAAATTCATAGCCGAGACAATCACGCTGCGAGAGCTGCCCACCGCCCAGCCTGTCCCAATGCTCCGTATGGCAGATGTGGAGCTGACGAGCGTGGATTGGCTATGGTTTCCCTATATCCCCTTTGGAAAGCTGACGATTATACAGGGCAACCCCGGCGAGGGCAAGACCTACTTTGCCATGCGTCTTGCGGCGGCTTGCACCAACCGAAAGCCCTTGCCCGGTATGGAAACCCTTGAGCCTTTCAATATCATCTATCAGACCGCCGAGGACGGTCTGGGCGATACTGTTAAGCCCCGATTGATGGAAGCAGACGCAGACCTCGAAAAAGTGCTTGTCATTGATGACAGGGATACGCCGCTGACCCTTGCCGATGAACGCATAGCAAGGGCAATCCGGGAAAACAACGCAAGGCTGGTTATCATTGACCCGGTACAGGCGTTTCTGGGCGCAGATGTGGACATGAACAGGGCAAACGAGGTGCGCCCGATATTCCGCAGTCTGGGAGACATTGCACAGGCTACCGGGTGCGCTATCGTGCTGATTGGACACCTGAACAAAGCCGCAGGAACGCAAAGCACCTACCGGGGATTGGGGTCTATCGACATTACGGCGGCAGTCCGCAGTCTGCTTTTTATCGGCAAGCTGAAGGACAGCCCCACAACGAGGGTGCTTATCCATGAGAAAAGCTCCCTTGCGCCGCCCGGACAGTCCCTTGCCTTTTCTCTGGGAGACGAGAAAGGCTTTGAATGGATAGGAGCTTATGACATTACCGCTGACGAGCTTCTTGCCGGGACAGACACCGCCAAGACCGAAAGCAAGACCGCACAGGCAGAAGCACTGATACTGGAACTGCTGGCAGACGGAAAGCGTATGCCGAGCGCAGAGCTGGAAAAGGCAGTCAATGAGCGTGGGATTTCCTCACGCACCATGAGAACGGCAAAAAGCCGTATCGGAGACAGGCTTGTGACCGAGAAAGACGGCACAGCATGGGTCTGCTATCTCCGAGACTGACAGCAGGAACACGGCAAGCGTGGCAAAGACGGCAAGGTTTTTATAGATACCTTAGTGTTGCCGCCTTGCCTTGTTCCCTCATACCGACACCGCCCGATGATGAACAGTCACCGGGCATTTTTCATTTACAGGAGGATTTTGAATGAACAACAATACCGCAACCAACACCGCCACTTGCCCGACTGTCAGAAAGCAGATTGGCAAGACCACCTATATCGTCCGTGTCCATTTCAGCGAGACCGCAAAAGAGACGATGGAGGACAAAATCAAGCGTCTGCTGCGTGAGGAAGTCCGCAAAATGTAACTTCTTTTTGAATTTGATGAAAAAGTCCTTGACTTTTCGTCTCTGGCAAGACGGCCAAAAGTATTTTGATCTCTTGCGGTTCCCGGCTGGCCCCCTTTGACATCCCCCAACTCCGGGAGGTCATGTCCTATGACGAGCTGGGGCTGGATAAGATCGGGGATCGGAAAACGGCGGTGTTCTTCACCATTTCCGACACCACCCCCACCTACAATTTCATTGTTGCCCTGGCCTTTTCGCAGATGTTCAACCTGCTGTGTGAGCGGGCGGACAATGTTCACGGGGGCCGCCTGCCCCATCATGTGCGGGTGCTGTGGGACGAGGCGGCCAACACGGGGCAGGTGCCCCAGCTTGAAAAGCTGGTGGCCGTGATCCGCTCCCGTGAAATATCGCTGACCCTCTTTTATCAGCAGTTGGCCCAATGCAAGGCGATCTATGACAAGCACGCGGAAACCATCCTGGGCAACATGGACAGTGTGATCTTCCTGGGCGGGCGGGAAAGCTCCACCATCAAGGAAATATCGGAAAACTGGCTGGGCAAGGCCACCATCTCCATGCAGACCGAGGGCCGCTCCCGTGGGCAGTCGGAGAGCTACAACCAGAATACCCAACGCCTGGGGCGGGAGCTGATGACCCCCGCCGAGCTTGCCACCATGCCTGGAGATCACTGCATTTTGCAGCTCCGGGGCCTGCCGCCGTTCTATTCCAAAAAGTACGATCTGAAACAGCACCCCAACTACAAGCACACGGCGGAGGCCGACAAAATCAAAAACGCCTTTGACCTGGACAAGCTCATCAACCGCCGCAGGCGGCCGGGGCTTTCCGAGGTCTGCGAGGTATACGAGGCGGACGTGCCGGACACAGGGCCCATAGGCGAGGACGAGGACATCCTCAACTATGACGATGTGGACGACCCGGACGCCTTTGTATAAAGCGGAAACAAAATTTATTTTTACATTCTTTCTCTAATGCGCTCTTGGTAAGTATCCCACATAAAATGTACTGCTGCAACAGAAGATCCAACAGCCAAGTGAGCATATCGTGAAGGCAATGGCTGAAATGCACGCGTTTTCCCATGCCCATCACCATATAGGTTTCTCAACTCAGCCATTCCGTGTGCAATAGCCGTAAGGTTTCCTAAAATCTTGGCAGCTATTTCTTGACCTTTAGTGCCGCTTTTTATTTTTTTCGCATTTAATCCTATACTATCACACGCCAATTTCATCAGTTGTACTAAGTCTAAATCTGTGGCATACGGAATTTTTTGCTCATCAAGAATAGTCTTACAACATATTTCTAATAGTTCTTTTGCCTTTCCTATGGCTGAATGGGGAGCGGTTTCAATTAGTTCATACATCAAACTCACTTGTGTGTCCACGTATTCGCTATTAAATGCCTCCCTAATATCCTTAATTTGTCCAGATATGATACGTTCGCCAAAGTTAATACACTTCCAGCCATAAGTTGCTCTACCGGAGATAGATCCATTTTGGCAAAGGCAATATCCATCAGGGAATAAAAGTTCATTAGCTCGCTCAAGTATCTTTTTCCAATCTCCAGTTTCAACTCTAACTGCGGGGTGAAACATCTCGCACAAGAAATTTAACAAATATTTATCTTCATTACCATTGCCAAGGCGAAATCTCTCATCACTGAACACCCACCCAAACTCATAATCATCATTGTTAATTGTATGCTGCCATATATCTCCCTCTGCATCATCAAATCTACTATCATAGGATGGTAAACCGGCAAGGTTATAAATTCGTTTCAAAAATTCCAATTCATTATCGAGACGTCCCCAATAGCGTATTTTTGCAGTATAATCCTCTGCTCTTGAAAAGTTTGCAAAGTCTGGGTGAGGTGTAGGAATCCATTCAGTATATGTATAGCCATAATTGATAAGATCAAATATATCCCGTCGTGTCACTTCTGTAATATTCTTCATACGACACCTACAATCATTCACAAGTATTATTTGTATCAAATAGTATTCTCTTTAATTATAAACCAGTTTGTATGAGTTAACAACTTAAAATACAAATCGCTCTAAAAAAGCAGCACAATAGTAGGGAGAGACGAGGACATCTCAAACTATATTGCGCAATTGAAGAAGGGCGTTTTGTATATAAACTTCTGGACAAAGTGTCCAGAGGTACGACCCGCCGCCAGAAATGGCGGCTTTTTTCATGGCCGGGCAACGCCCGGAGAAATGGAGGATTTTATGCCGTTTTTCACTTCTGCTATCGACACTTTGCAGACCCTTGTTGTGGCCCTGGGCGCTGGCCTGGGCGTGTGGGGCGTGGTCAATCTGCTGGAGGGCTACGGCTCGGACAACCCTGGCGCCAAAAGCCAGGGCATGAAGCAGCTCATGGCCGGCGGCGGTATCATCTTGCTGGGCACCACCCTGATCCCCGTTCTCACCACCCTGTTTTAAGGTAGCGCCTTATGGATTTTCTCACCGACTGGCTCACGGACTGGCTCAAAGAGCTACTGATCGGCGGGATCATGGGCAACCTGGAGGGGCTCACCAATTCCGTCAATGCCCAGGTCGGGGAGATTGCGGTACAAGTGGGGACGACCCCGGCGGCATGGCACGCCGGGGTCTTTTCCCTGATCCGCCAGCTTTCCGAAACGGTGATCCTGCCGATCGCCGGGCTGGTGCTGACCTTTGTTGCCACCTATGAGCTGATCCAAATGCTTTTGGAAAAGAACAATATGCACGAGGTTGACGTAGCGAACATCTACAAATGGGTGTTCAAAACGTCCTGTGCCATCCTTATCCTGTCCAACACATTCAATATCGTCATGGCGGTATTCGATGTGTCCCAGAGCGTGATCGCCCAGGCGGGCGGTCTGATCCAGGGCTCCACGGATGTCACGCCGGATATGCTGGCGGAGCTGGAAACCACGCTGGAGGGGATGGAGCTGGGCCCGCTTTTGGGGCTGTGGCTCCAATCCTCCATCATCGGTGTGACCATGCAGGCGCTGAGCATTGTGATCTTTGTTTTGGTGTATGGCAGGATGATCGAGATATATTTGCTCACCAGTCTGGCCCCGCTGCCTGTTGCCACCCTATGCAACCGGGAGCTGGGCAGCACAGGGCAAAACTATCTGCGCTCCCTGTTCGCCGTGGGATTTCAAGGGCTGCTGATCCTGGTGTGTGTCGCCATTTATGCGGTGCTTGTCCAGGGGATCGTCACCAGCGGTGATCCCATCGGGGCCATTTGGGGGATCGTGGGCTACACGGTTTTGCTCTGTTTCATGCTGTTTAAGACGGGCAGTATCGCCCGGAGCATTTTCAGCGCACATTAAAGGAGGTTTGAGCTTATGGCAAAAATGCAGACGGCGGCACCGGCGGCACCCGTCATGGACGAGGCCGAGCTGGCGGAAATGCGCCGCTTGATCTTCGACGCCCCCATCGCAGAGCTGGCGGAGAGCCAGGGTATTTCCATTGACGAGGCGGTGAAGCTCCGGGTGGAGAAAAACCTGGAGGCCGCCGAGGTGCCCATTGAGGTGACGGTGCGGCCCATCGAGCGCATGGGCAAGACGATGGGCTTTGCCAGCGTGAATATCGGCGGCATGGTGGTGGATGATTTCCGGGTGATCGACGGAAAAAACGGGGTGTTCCTGGGTATGCCCAGCAAGCCCGACCCCACCAGCAGAACGGGCTACCGCTCCACGGCGCGGGTGATGGATCGCCACTTGCAGGAGCAGCTGGACGCTGCGGCGGCCCAGGGCTATACCCAGGCCGTGGAAAAGCTGATCGCCCGGGCCGAGGCCCTGCGCCCCGCCCCGATCCGGGAGCAGATGGCGGAGGCTACCCGCGAGGCGGACAAGTCCAACGCCGCCCGGCCTGCCCCCACCAAGGGCAAGGAGGCCAGGGATGATCGGTAAGGGCACCTCTGGACAAAGTGTCCAGAGGTGGCCGGAAAGGGGGCGCGGTGAATACGCTCACCCTGGGGAGCCTGTTTGACGGGATCGGCGTGTTCCCTCTGGCGGCGTTCCGCTGCGGGATCGTCCCCCTGTGGGCCAGCGAGATCGAGGCCGCCCCCATCTCCATCACACGGCGGCACTTCCCGGACATGGCCCACCTGGGGGACATCACCAAGCTGGACGGCGGGGCCATCCCGCCCGTCCATGTGCTGACCTTTGGCTCCCCATGTCAAAATCTCTCCCAGATCGGCAACCGCACCGGCCTTGCCGGAACGAAGTCCAGCCTGTTCTTCCACGCCATCCGCATTATCCATGAAATGAGGGAGGCGACAAACGATCTATATCCAGTTATCACTATTTGGGAAAACGTCATGGGAGCGTTTTCTTCAAATGACCGGATGGACTTTAGAGCCGTCCTATCCGCTTTCGTCGGCTCCGAGGTTCCAATGCCTCCTACGGGAAGATGGGCAGCCGCCGGAATGGTGCGAGGGGGATGCCCCGACCTCTCCTGGAGGCTCCTGGACGCCCAACACTGGGCAAGGCCCCGGCTGGCCCGACGCCAGCGGGTCTTTCTTGTGGCAGACTTTGGAGGGCGGCGTGCTGCGGAAATACTGTTTAAGCCCCGGCCAATGCTCCCACTTCCTGCGCCTTGCGGAGCGGGCGGGCTGTCCGCCCCCGCCGGAGATCGAGGCCCTTTTCTTGACCCAGGGGGGCGCGTACCCGTCACCCGACCCTTTCAAGGGTTCCGTATGCGGGGAGCCGCCAAGGACGGAGCCCACGCCCACTTCCAAAACAGTTTCGGATTGCCAACTGACCCTTTTCCCACTCTTTTAGCAGGCGGCGTCAGCCCCTTTGCCTTTTGGTATGAGGACGACCCGGCGGGCGGCTGCGTCCGTTTCCCTACGGAGCTGGAATGTGAACGGCTCATGGGGCTGCCGGAGGGGTGGACAAAATACGGGGCCGACGGCGGTGAGATCAGACCGGCCCAGCGGTACAAGGCCCTGGGCAACGCCATCGCCCTGCCCTGTGCGGAGTACATCATGGCGGGGATCGTGGAGGCCCTGGCCTAAAATATGGCCCGGACCTCTGGACAAAGTGTCCAGAGGTCTTTCCCTTGGAAGTTTTGCTGAAAATTTGTTGTTGAATTTTACAGCAGATCGGGATATAATCAATCATAGAAAGGGGCTGATGAATATGCCGAATATCAAACCCATCTCCGATCTGCGAAATTACACCGAGGTACTGCACGATGTAGCGGTGGGTGCGCCTGTCTTTCTGACCAAGAATGGCCGTGGCCGGTATGCCCTCGTGGATATACAGGACTACGAGCGGACGCAGGCGACCATCCGCCTGATGAATGAATTGGCCAAGGGCCGGAGGGCTGGCGAGACAGAGGGCTGGCTGACACCGGAGGAGTTGAGGGCGCACTTCCGCGCAAGGGCCAATGAGGAAGAATAAGATACACTATTCCATGGAGGTTCGGCGCGACCTGGACGAGATCTGGGACTATATCGCCCTTGATCTGCAAAATCGTTCCGCTGCGGATCGCATGGTCGGACGTATCCTGGACGATGTGGAGCGCCTGGAAAGCTTTGCGGAAATGGGCGCGCCGCTATCCTCTATCGTCGATGTGGAGAGCGATCATCGGTTTTTGGTGACAGGCAACTACCTTACGTTTTACCGGGCCTATGGCAGCGATGTCTATATCGACCGTGTCCTCTATGGGCGCAGTAACTATCTGCGCATTCTGTTTGGCGATCCCGAAACAACTGAATGATGCTTTGCAATGAAACCGCTTGTAGCAATACAGGCGGTTTTTTTGTTGCCAAAATACCCGGACTTCTGGACAAAGTGTCCAGAGGTGCCGGGCCGGAAAGGAGTGGTCAATATTCCCTATGTAAATGTCCCCAACGACTTGTCCAAGGTCAAGACCAAGATGGCCTTTAACCTGACCCGCCGCCAGCTTGTGTGCTTTGGGATCGCGGCGGCGGTGGGCGTTCCGTCCTACCTGCTGGCCCGCGGCACCCTGGGCAACACCGGGGCCATGTTCCTCATGCTGGTGGTGGCGCTCCCGGCGTTCCTGCTGGCGATGTATGAGAAAGACGGTTTGCCGCTGGAAAAGGTGGCCCGGAACATCATCCGGGCCCGGTTCCTCCGGCCAGGGGTGCGGCCCTATCGGACGGAAAATCTCTATGCCCCGTTCACCTTGCGGGACGAGGCAAGAAAGGAGGACATCATTGGAAAAAACAAAAAGCCAAAAGCGCGGCCCCGGAAAGGCCGCTAAACGGAAAGCGGCGCTCTCCGCCCAGCAGACGATCCCCTATGTGGTGATGCACCCGGACGGGGTGTGCCAGCTCCCCGGCGGGCTCTACACGAAAACGGTGGAGTACGAGGACATCAACTATTCGGTGGCGTCCACCGAGGATCAGACAGCCATATTCAGCGGGTGGAGCGCCTTTCTCAACTACTTTGATACCTCGTTGCCCTTTCAGCTCTCGTTCATCAACCGCCGCTCCCATTCCCGGAGCAAGTACAAGGTCAATATCCCTCCGGCCCAGGACGACTTCAACAGCATCCGGGCCGAGTATGTGTCCATGCTCAAAGGGCAGATCGCCCGGTCAAACAACGGGATCGAGCGTTCCAAGTACATCACCTTTGGCCTGCCCGCCGATGGGATCAGCGAGGCCCGGCCCCGTCTGGAGCGGGTGGAGGCCGACGTGATGGGCAACTTCAAGCGGCTGGGCGTGCCCTCGGAGCCCCTGGACGGCCAGGGGCGGCTGGCTCTGCTCCACGGCCAGATGCACCCCGGCAGCCGGGAGCCGTTCCGCTTTTCCTGGCGGGACATCCCCAAGACCGGCCTGGGCACCAAGGACTATATCGCCCCGGACAGCTTTGACTTCCGGCAATCCCGCCTGTTCCGGGTGGGGCAGTATTGGGGCGCTGCGTCCTATTTGCAGATCATGGCGTCGGAGCTCTCGGACAAGCTGCTGGCGGAAATTCTGGAGCTGGACGCGGAGCTGACCGTCACCATGCACATTCAGACGGTGGATCAGCTCAAGGCCATCAAAACGGTGAAAGGCAAGCTCTCCGACATCGGCAAGATGAAAGTGGAGGAACAGCGCAAGGCGGTGCGCTCCGGGTATGACCCCGACATCCTCCCGCCCGACCTGATCACCTTTTCCAAGGACGCCGCCGAGCTGCTGGCCGACCTGCAATCCCGGAATGAGCGGATGTTTTTGCTGACGTTCACGGTGGTCAACTTCGCCCCCACCCGGCAAAGGTTGGAGAACGACATCTTCACGGTGAACGGGATCGCGCAGAAATACAACTGCGCTCTCAAACGGCTGGACTGGCAGCAGGAACAGGGCTTTGTGTCCTCCCTGGTGCTGGGGCATAACGAGGTGGAGATCCAGCGGGGCATGACCACCAGCTCCACGGCCATTTTCATTCCCTTTATGACCAGGGAGCTCCGCATGGCGGGCCCCTCCCTCTACTACGGCATGAACGCCCTGTCCCACAACGTCATCATGGCTGACCGGAAAAAGCTGAAATCGGCCAATGGGATGTACCTGGGCTCCACCGGCTCCGGCAAGAGCTTTGCGGCCAAGCGGGAGATCGTCAACGTGTTTCTCACCATCCCCCAAGACCGCATGATCATTGTTGACCCGATGGGCGAATATGCGCCCCTGGTGCGGCGGCTGGGCGGGCAAGTCATTGAGATCGCCCCCGGCTCTCCCAGCCATATCAACCCCATGGACATTCAGATGGACATGGACGAGGACGAAAGCCCCCTGTCCATGAAAGCCGATTTTTTGCTCTCCCTATGCGAGCTGGTGGTGGGCGGCAAGGAGGGATTGCAGCCCATCGAGAAAACCGTCATCGACCGCTGTGTGCGGCTCATTTACCGGGACACGGCCCTGGGGATCGGGGACGGCAAGCCGCCCTTGCTCCAGGACTTGTACGAGGAGCTGCTGAAACAGCCGGAGCCGGAGGCCCGGCGGGTAGCAACGGCCCTGGAGCTCTACTGCACCGGCTCCCTCAACCTGTTCAACCACCAGACCAACGTGGACTTGACCGCCCGTGTGGTGTGTATCGTCCTCAAAGGGCTGGGGGAAAACCTGCGGAAGATCGCCATGCACATCACCAACGACTTTGTGACTTCGGCGGTCAACGCCAACTTCCGCAAGGGGCTGGCGACGTGGTGCTACTTTGACGAGTTTCACATTTTGCTCCGGGACGCCCTCACCGCCAGCTACTTTGTGGCCGTGTGGAAGATGCTCCGCAAAAAGGGCTGCGTCCCATCGGCGCTGACGCAGAACGTGAAAGACCTGCTTGCCAGCCGGGAGATCGAGGCCATTCTGGACAACACCGACTTTATGATCCTGTTGTCCCAGGCCCAGAGCGACCGGGCGATCCTGGCAAAGCAGCTCGGCATTTCCGAGCACCAGCTCTCCTACATCACCCATTCCAATTCCGGCGAGGGCCTGCTGTTCTATGGGGACGTGACCATCCCCTTTGTGGATCAGTTCCCCAAAGGCGAGATCTATGACCTGCTCACCACCCGCCCGGAGGATCTGAAACATGAGACGAAACACAACTGACCCCGGCCCACAGGGGGAGCCCCGGCCAAAGGCTGATGGGGGCTCCCCCAGCGGAGCCGGGGCCACTTCTGGACAAAGTGTCCCGAAGTCCCCCAAGTCCAAGTTTCGTCACAAGAGCCAGCAGGAACAGGCCGCCGCCAGCAAGCTCCGCATGGACAAGCGGAGTGAAAAGCTGGACAAGGCCAAGGAAAAGCTCTCCAAACAAAAACCTCCCCAAAAGCCGGGGCCGGTCAAGCGGGTGGGCCGGGCCGCTGGCGGCTCCGTCCACGGCTTTGTGCATGGCAAGCTCTTTGAGGTGGAACAGGAGAACGTAGGCACCGAGGGGGCCCACCGCTCCGAGCTGGTGGGCGAGACGGTGCTGCGTCATGGCTCCCGATGGATGAAACGGAAGATCCGGGAGCACCCGGCCAAGGCTGTCCAAAAGGCGGAGTCCCGCTATATCAAGGCCACGGCAGACTATCACTTCCATACGGCGGCCCAGGAGCACCCGGAGCTGGGGCAAAGCACCTGGAAACGGTTTTGGCAGAAGCGGCAGTACCGCAAACAAGCGCGGCAGGCTGCCAAGACCGGGGCGGCAAAAGCGGCCAAGCAGACCGCCGCCGCCACGGAAAGAGCTGGGGCAAAGGTGGCGGCCTTTGTCAAGCGCCATCCCGTGGGGATGCTGCTGGCCCTGGCCTGTGTGCTCCTGCTCTTTATGATGCAGTCCTGTTCTTCCTCCCTGGTGATGCTGGGCAACTCCGGGGCCGGGGCCGTGGGTGCGACCACCTATCCCTCCAGGGACGAGGACATTTTGGGGGCCGAGGCCGCCTATACGGGCCTGGAGGCGGAGCTGCAAGCCTACCTGGACAGCTACACCGCCACCCATAGCTATGACGAATACCACTTCGACCTGGACGAGATCGAGCACGATCCCTATGTGCTGATCTCGATTTTGTCGGCGCTCCACGAGGGGGAATGGACGGTGGACGAGGTGCAGGGCACCTTGCAGACGCTCTTTGACCGCCAGTACATTCTCACGGAAAACGTGGTGGTGGAGGTGCGGTATCGGACAGAAACCCGGACGGACAGCGAGGGTGATCCCTACACGGTGCGCGTTCCGTATAACTGGTATGTCTGCTATGTGACGCTGGAAAACCGCAACCTCTCCCATCTGCCTGTGGAGATGATGTCCCAGGAACAGCTCTCCCGGTATGCTCTCTATCTATCCACCCTGGGCAACCGGCCCGACCTGTTTCCTGGCTCTGCGTATGTGGGCAAGTACACCGACCCGCCCGCTGACTACGACGTGCCGGAGGAATATCTGGCGGACGAAACCTTTGCGGCCATTTTGGGCGAGGCGGAAAAGTACCTGGGCTATCCCTATGTGTGGGGCGGCAGCTCCCCAGCCACCTCTTTTGACTGTTCCGGCTTTGTGTCCTGGGTGATCAATCACTCCGGCTGGAATGTGGGCCGCCTGGGGGCCCAGGGGCTCTACAACATCTGCGCCCCCACCGGCGCGCCCCGGCCCGGCGATTTGGTGTTCTTCAAAGGCACCTACGACGCTCCAAACCCTGACGGCGTGACCCATTGTGGTATCTATGTGGGGGACGGAATGATGATCCACTGTGGCGACCCCATCAGCTACGCAAACCTAAATTCAAACTACTGGCAATCTCATTTTTACGTCTACGGGCGTTTGCCGTGACAAGGAGGTATCTATGGCGGTAAGCAAAAGTCAGAAGATCGAGGCTGAGATTGAAAAGGTCAAGGCCAAGATCAGCGAACAGCAGGCCCGGCTCAAGGAGCTGGAACAGAAAAAAGTGGAGGCGGAAAACACCGAGATCGTGGACATCGTGCGGGGCCTGAGCATTTCCCTGGAGGAGCTGCCCCTGGTGCTCCAGCAGCTCCGGGGCGGCACCTCTGGACAAAGTGTCCAGAAGTCCGAGGACGGGGGCCCCCGCAAAGTCGAATGACTTTGTGGGGAGAGGAGGAGCAACGGAGCGGGCGGATTTTGGCGGCAACGCCGCCGAAGGAGCCAAAGCGAAGTTTGCGACGACGACAACAAGGAGGAAACTTGAATATGAAACGCTTTCGAGTGATGGCGGCGGCGCTGTGCGCCGCCGTTTTGCTTTGCGCCTTTAGCGCCCCGGCCTATGCCTACGCCGACGAGGACGAGGGCGCGGGCTACGGCGATCCCACCATGGAAACCCCGGCCCCGGAGCCCACCATTGAGCCCGGCCAGGGCTTCACGGAGGAGGGCAACCTTGTGACCCGTGATCTGCTCTACGACGAGCACACCAACAAGCAGTTTATCACCGTCCAGACGGCGGGCGGCAATACCTTTTACATCATCATCGACTACGACAAGCCGGTGGACGAGGAGGGCGAACAGTACGAAACCTACTTTTTGAGCGTGACGGACGAAGCCGACCTGCTGGCGGCGGCAGAGGCCGCCGGGGTAGAACTCCCGGCCTGCACCTGTACCGACAAATGCGCGGCGGGGGCCATTGACACGGCCTGCCCGGTCTGTGCGGTCAATATGGGCAAGTGCGCCGGGGTGGAGCCGGAGCCTGTGGCCGAGCGGTCGCCTGACCCGGAGGAGGCCGAACCGGAAACGGACGGCAAGCCGGGGACGCTCCTGCTCATCCTGGCGGTGGCCGGGATCGGCGGCGGAGCGGCGTTCTACTTCAAGGTGCTCCGGCCCAAACAGCAGCAGGCCGCCCAGCCCCAGGAGGACTATGACGAGCCGGACGGCTATGAGGACGAGGACGACAGCCCGCCCTGGGATGTGGACGACGAGGATGGAGAGGAGGACGCAACATGAACTTCACCAACAGTCCCTATGAGCCCATGATGAAACAGAAGTCGTACATCCGGCCCCCGGCAGCGGCCCAGCCGCCTAAGGGCTCCCGCTGCCACGGCTGCCCCTACTGGCGGGGGATCGGGTGCGTGGCCTGCTACCGGGAGCTGCTGAAAGCCCCGTCTGGCGGGAGGTGACGCGGTGGCCCGTGAGCTGACCCGTGAGGAAAAGCGGGCCATCCGCTCCCTGGTAGTGAAGTGGTGCGCCAACTATGACCGGGATGTGGGCTGCCTGCCTCTGGATTGCGAGTGCTATATGCTGGGCAAATGCTGGACAGGGGCCTATTGCCGCTACTTCCGGGAGACGGTGCTGCCCCTTGATCCGGCGCTGGAGGCGGCGCTCTTGACCGAGGGGCCCAGGCCGGAATGTAAGCCCTGCCCCATCTGCGGCAGGGCCGTTCCCGTGGATGGGCGCATGGCCTACTGTTCGGAGGCTTGCGCCCGGATTGCCCTGCGGCGGCAAAAGCGGGATTATATGCGGAGAAAGCGGGGGTGATGTGTGGAAAATTAGGCCCCGGAAAATGCCCGTGTTACAAGGCTTTCCGGGGCCGCTTTTGGGGTGGGCCGTATGTTTTTATGGTCCGCCCCAATTTTACAAAGATGCTTTCCACATCCGCTTGCCGTCACTTCTGGACACATTGTCCAGAGGTGGCGGCTCAATTTGATACTGACAAAGGAGGATGCCCGTGGAGATCAATGCGGATTATGTGATCCGCCGCACGATCCTGTTTCACAACAAATGCGGCTTTGCGCTGGGGGAAAACCCCAAGGCCCCGAACCCCTATGTGACATGGCAATTCAACGAGCAGGACGGACACCGGGACTACTTTTGGGGCCACTACCACAACGATCCGGAGATAGCCGAGCGAGATCTGCACAACCGGGCCGAGGACTACCAGCGGCGCTACCATGTGTTCGAGGTAGAGCAGGAGCCGGACAAGGAAACCTACAAATACTACTCCACCCAGCGGCCCATCGACATCGGCACCTACCCCAAGAGTTACTTCAACCGCCCGATCCACATGGATGTTTACTTTACCCGCCAGCAGGTGCCTGGCGAGGCGTTCCAGGCGTGGGGAGCTATCATCTATGCCCAGCCCTTGACGGATCGGGAAATGCGGGACTATGAGCTGCGGCCCGCCCGTGAAAATCTGGACATCCGGCGGCAGATGGACGCCCAGGCCCAGGTGGTGGGCAAATGGGAGGATGCCCACCATCTCCCGGAGCAAAAGCGGCTGACCTGGTTTTACCCCAACTTCGGCAGCTATGTGGCAAAAGAGTATGTCACCCCGGAGCAGCTTGCCGTCCGCGTCCGCAGCATTGAACGCCAGGAGGCGGCGCGGGCCCACAAGGAGGCCAAACGCCAGCCCCCGATTATGGAGCAACTGAAAGCCGCCCAGCAGGAGGCCCAGGCTGACTGGGGCCCGGAGGCCCCCACCAAGAAAGCCCCCGACCGGGGCGAGCGTTGAGGAGGTGTGTATGGGTATGGACAAGCAGCGGGAACAGGAACAGGCTGCCCTGGAGATCAAGCGGCTGTGCGGTGTGTTCGGTACGCCCCAGCCCCCGGAGGAGGAAAAGGCGCTGGACAAGGTAAAGGAGCCGCCCCGCCCCTATCGGAGCCGGGAGCGTGAGGAGCGGTGAGCCAGAAAAAGCGCCGCCGCCCTGTTCATTTGCACGTCATGGTGTCCGAGGAGGAGCTGGCGCTGATCCGGGAGCGCATGGCCGAGGCGGGCATTTCTAACCTGGGGGCCTATGTGCGGAAGATGGCCTTGAATGGCTATGTGCTCCACGTTGACCTCTCGGACATCCGGGAGTTGGTGTCCCTCCAGCGGCGGTGCGCCAACAACTTGAACCAGGTGGCGATCCAGGCCAACACCTACGGCGGCATTTACCCGGAGGAGATCAGGGCGTTGCAGCGGGACTATGCCGACCTTTGGGGGCCGCTGTCCGATCTGCTGAAAAAGCTGTCGGCGGTGGTGGGGCTTTGACCCTTGCCGGGGAGCGTGTTTTCGCTCTCCGGCTCTCCCGACTTCTGGACACTTTGTCCAGAGGTGGGGACAGCCGGAGCCATCCTTGTGCGCCCCCCTCGATACGCGGTAAAATATAGATAGAACAGGAAACCCCGTACATTTTGGAGGAGGTATTCAATATGCGTATCGTCTTGAAAATCATCGTGGCTCCCTTTGTTTTGGTTCTGATGCTCGCTGTGGCGGTGATCTCGTTCCTCTCCTGCATCGCGGGGGCGGTGTGCTGGCTGGCGTGTATCGCATTTACTCTGCTGGGTATCTTCTGCTTGTTCGGTGGGCTCCATACAGGCTGCATCGTATCGCTGGTCATCGCGTTCCTGGTTTCTCCCTTTGGGCTCCCAGCCATCGGGGAGTGGCTGTTGGAGCGCCTGTATGGTGCGAAATACGCCTTGCAGGATTTCATGGTGAGCTGATGCCCTCTGGACACTTTGTCCAGAAGTGCCGGGCGGCGGGGATCTCCCGCCGCTCGCTTTTCTCATATCTGGAGGAGGTGAGCTTACGGCCACAACACGCTTGATCACCCACCATATCAGCAAGGGGGAAACCGTTGCCCGCTCTCTGAAAGATCGGTTCGACTATGGGCAAAACCCGGACAAGACCCAGGACGGCGAATTAATTTCCTCTTATGAGTGTGACTACATGACCGCCGATGCGGAGTTCCTGCTGGCAAAGGCAAAATACAAGGCCGCCACGGGCCGGGAGCAGCGGCGGGACGCCGATGTGCTGTGCTATCAGATCCGCCAGTCATTCAAGCCCGGCGAGATCACCCCAGAGGAGGCAAACCGGGTAGGCTATGAAACGGCCATGCGCTGGACAAAGGGCAACCACGCCTTTTTCGTCGCCACCCATACAGACCGCCAGCACATTCATAACCACATTTACTACAACTCGACCACCCTGGACTGTTCCCGGAAGTACCGGGACTTTTTCAGATCGGCGGCGGCCCTGCGGCGGCTCTCTGACCGGGTATGCCTGGAGCATGACCTGTCTGTGATCGCTGACCCCAAACTCCATAGCAAGGGCCGCTTTCTTCACTACGGTCAGTGGATCGGTGAGCGCCCACCCTCGGCCCAGCAGCGGGTACGCCTTGCCATCGTGGAGGCCCTGGGGAAACGGCCCGCCGACTTTGCGGCGTTTCTCCGGCTCATGGAGTCAGCGGGCTTTGCGGTCAGACATGGCCGGGGCGGGGCAATCTCGTTCCTGACCCCTGGGCAGAACAAGTACACCCGCCTGCGCTCGTCCACCCTGGGCTCCGGCTTTGACCTGGAGGACATCCGGGCGGTGATTGCCGGGGAGCACCCGATCCCGGAGCTGCCCCAGGAGGGGCCGCCCCCGCCCCGGCGTGTTGACCTCTTGATCGACATACAGGAGCGGCTGGCCCAGGGCAAGGGCCCCGGCTATGCGCGGTGGGTCAAGGTCTACAACCTCAAACAGATGGCCGCCGCGCTCCAATATGTCCGGGAACATGGGCTCACCGACTATGGGTCGCTGGAGGCCAGCACCGGGGCGGCGGTGGATCGTTTTCATGCCCTGGCCGGAGAACTGCGGGAAACCGAGGAGGCCCTATCCCATACCACCCAGCTCATGGGGGCGGTGGTTCAGTACGCCAAGACCCGGCCTGTGTTTGACAACTATAAGGCGGCCCGCTATTCTAAAAAATATCTTGCGGAGCATGAGGCGGAGCTGGCAGACTACCGGGCGGCCAAGGCTGCTATGAGTGATCTGCTGGGTGGGGCGAAACTCCCGAAGATGGACGTGTTAAAAAAGCGGCGGCGGGAGTTGGCAGACAAGAAAAAGGCCCTCTATGCCGAGTACCGCAAAGCCCAGGCGGATATGCGGGAGGCCGTGGCGGTCAAGGGCAGTATCGACTATCTGCTCGGCCATTCGGACGGGCGGAACAAGGCCCAGGAGCGGTAGCGCCGGGGCCGCAGACAACAAGGACTTCTGGACACTTTGTCCAGAAGTCCGGCGGGTTTGGGGAGCTCCCCAACAAGCATTTTTGCGGGGCCCCCGGCCAAGCAAAAATAGCAAGTGTGGACACACTTGCCCTGCTTGCCAAAATTGCAATTCCACACGCTCTATATATTCCATATATTTCCTTTTTAATTTTTGAAACTACGCACAGTTTTTATGTGATATTAGTGATGCGAGGCGATATGAAACAAATTCTGTCCTTATTGCAACAATCAACTTTATAAAGAATTTTCTTAAGCAACCGTGGTAGATGGAGGGATACTGAATGGAAGTAGAAAAAGAGCTGTGCGAATCATGGCGCGTATGGATTGACGAGGAAAATCACATTGTATCATTTCATACTACGGAAAACGGACTACCGTTAGAAATTACGAGCCGTGAACAATATCTCAAATTCATCGATGAATATTCCCAAAACTGCTACCGATTTCAGTAGCCGTCAAAAGCAAAAATTTTTGAAACCTAGCATCAAAATGGTGTGATATTATAAGCGAAAGCAGCTTTCAAAGACAGTTAGGAGCCTTTCTTATGAGAGAAGATGCCATATTGCACAAAATGCAAACCGGTGATCCGTCTGGGCTAGAATCACTTATGGATATTTACATACCTTATGTTTCTACTGTGGTATGGAATATTCTTCGCGGTGCTATGTCCCAGGAGGACGGAGAGGAGGTCGTATCAGATGTATTTCTGGCTGCATGGCAGCAATCATCCGAATTGAAACCGGGTTTTGTAAAAGGGTGGCTTGCTGCCGTTGCGAGAAATAAAGCAAAAAACAAGTTACGGAAGATGGGAAAAACTCTTCCACTAGAAGATGATTTTCTTGATATTCCCGGCCCCAATGATCCGCTGAATGATGTTGAGCAGGCCGAGGAGCAACAGCTCGTTCGTAAAGCAATCCAATCGTTGCCAGAACAAGATCAAGAGATTTTTTTACGATATTATTACTACGCTCAAACGATTCAAGAGATCTCCCTTAGCATGGCAATCAATGAATCAACCATCAAAACCAGGCTTAGAAGAGGTCGCGCAAAACTAAAAGAAATACTGACGAGGAAGGGATTTGTTAATGAAGCGTAATATTTCCGATTTGCTGGATTCATACCCGGTAGAGGGTTTGGATTTGGGCATTACTACTCCTTACTCCTCGTCACGGATTAAGGAGTTAACTATGAATAAAGTATCAATGAATAAACCGCGGAAACACGTCCGTCCACTTCGTTTTTTGGCGGTTGCAGCAATCATTTCTACACTTACTGTTTCTGCGTTGGCAGTTGGTCATGTACTCGGTGCGGGAGCGCTGCTTCAGAATTTCTTTGCTGAAAAGAATGGCTCTCTTTCGGATGGCCAGATTCAGGTCATTGACCAGATGGGAAAGACTTTTGAGAATGGTGTAACCAGCAACGGCACAACCATTACACCTATTGCAGCTCTGGCCGACGAAAACGTTTACTATCTCCGTCTCCAGATCAAGGCACCGGAAGATATGATTCTACCCGATTATGATAGCAAGACAGATGGATGCTACCAGCTTTTTGGGCCTGGTGAAGCATTGGAGCTTACCTTTGAGGATGGTGCCTATTCCGATAGTGGTTACATCCTCAAATGTGATTGGCTCCCTGATGAAAATCCCCAGGATAATTTGAAAGAAGTTGTTATCTGGATTGGAGCTCAAACCGGAACCGATGTCCGTTTCAATGACGAGGTGTCCAAGCAGCTTACCCTTCATGGGCTATGGCTTCAGACTCCCGAAAAGGAATATACTCAAATTCTGAGTGGAGAGTTTTCCTTCGACATTACCCTTTATAATGATACCGAGATACTCTCGCTGGATACGGCTGGCCTGACCTGGACGGATGAAGAATACGGATATACCAGTACGCTGGAGAACCTGACTCTTTCGCCTTTGAGCCTTACTTTCAGTTACTCCGCTACAGAACCTAACAACAACCGCATTGTTCCGTATGTCGGTCCCTTGGAAGTTGTCTTAAAGGACGGCTCCACAGTAGCTATTAGTGAGACTGCGGGTATGGAAGGCATGGAGTATTATGTGTTCGCCGCTCCGTTGGATCTGTCTCAGGTAGACTATGTGAAATACGGAAATCATCAAATCTCGCTTGAAGCCAACTGACCTTTTGAGGGTATGTATATTTCGTCTGATAGATCCCGCCGATTAACGCAGAGACACGACGGAATAGAACCAGTAAAAAACGATCAACAAGGCTCACTGTGGGTTTGCTGCCCAATTTGTGGTGGAAAGACACGAACAAAAATATTTGCAGATACTGTCCTTGTGAAATTCCCCCTTTACTGCCCTAAATGTAAAAAGGAAATCAGGGTAGATGTCGTACAACTGAAAATGGTAGTAAGCAAAGAGCCTGACACTTAGGCATGAAGAGCCTGCTTCCCCAATATAAGGGACGCAGGCTCTCTTTTTTATGATTAGCCAACCGTAGCAGCTGTTTTTGATCTCAATACAGACAGAATAGACTCTATCGCAGGTGCTAAAGCCTCTGCTTCTTCTTCGCTACATTCTTCTATCAAGAAGCGCAACCGGCGAATTGCTGGACTTTCACGACGCATTTCTGGATAGAAAATCTCTCTAGAGTCCATTTTCAACACACGTACAAGAGGGAAGAGCACTTCCATTTTAGGATTGCCTTTATAGTTCTCTATGTTCAGTACTGTACGCACATCAATATCTGCCGCTTCTGCAACTTGATTCTGGGTGAAACCAAGTTCAGCTCGCGCACGCTTTACTGCGTCGCCTAAAGGCCTAGAATAAGATTGCATTGTAATTCACCTCAAAAATATTTTACAATACACTCTTTTCTGACTAAATTCATCACAGTGCGCCTTTTTTAGGTATTACAATTCATTTGTTTGGTGAAGGGAGGTTTCGATGAATCCCAGGCCACTTTGGTTTTCTGAGTTGTCGAATGTGAATTTCAATGTTGCATAGAAGTTCGGTACGGAAAACAAAGTGTACTGCGATTCATATCAAGAAAAAAGAAACGAGTTGAGTTTCGATGCCGCTCTCCACCTTCCCCCGTTCAGATTGCCATTCACCCCCTAACCATCTGAACGGAGGAATTACAAATGACGACCATCAATCTGAAAGACTTTTACCCGTGGTACACCCACGATGAATACACAGAGGTTTCTGACGAAGTGGCCGAGGAGCTCATGGCCAGCAGGCGGCGCGAAGCCGCCCATACGGAACGGGCGCGCTACAACAAGGCTTATTATTCCCTGGATTGTGACGATGGGATCGAATATTCCGCCTGCCTGCACGAGCCCAGCCCCCAGGAACTCATGGATCGCAAGGAGTTGTTCTTTCGTCTGTGGAACGCCCTCAATTCTCTGCCGGAGATCCAGGGGCGCCGCGTGGACGCCTATTTGATTCTGGGCAAAAGCTACCGTCAGATCGCCCGCGAAGAGGGCGTAGACAAAAGCGCCGTCCGGCACTCGGTGGAGAGCGGTATCAAGCAGATGAAAAAATATTTGCAGGAAAATTTCTAATTGCCATCTCCATTTGGCCCCTTTTTTCTGGGGGTATATGAGAGGAGGTTCCTCTCCGCAAATGGACACCGGGGCCCCGATATAGCGTGGGGAGCTTAGCGGCGGGTGTCTGACACCAGCGCCGCAAGTGGGACAGGCCATCCCACGGCCACGATCCGCCGGGTCAGGCTGGCCACCTGACCGTCCGGGCCGCCGCCCCTTTGCGCGGGGCCGTTGCGCCGAGTATTGCTGTCTAACGACAGGCCAAGGAAATGAGCGCGGCGGCCCCATCTTTAGACCTATGGACACTTTGTCCAGAAGTGAGGCAAGGAACAGGGCCAGCATCGGAAACGGTGCTGGCCCTGTTCCTTGCCCCACGGGACAACGGGGAGTTTGTTTATGTCAGTCCGTCCATGAGAGAGGAGGCCGTATATGCCAAAAGCAAATGCCGTTTTTGCCATTGATGGGTTTGAAATATCCGCCACCTTTGCAGAGTCACAAAACACAGCGGCCATCGGGCAGGTCAAGCAGATTTTGCTTTCGTCCTTTGTGGCGCAGACCTCATCCCCCCGGCCCGGAGTCATCCTTGTCAAGCCCTCGGAACAGAGGGATAATAATGGTGGGGGTAGTCCCTATGCACCTTGACAAGTTCAAAAATCCTGCGTACAAAAAGCCTCTTTTCACCTGCCTAAATGACATTTGAAAGGATGGCTTATACATGGAAAATCAAATGATAACTGGCACTCGCGTTGATTGTTTATACCGGGTGTCTACCGATAAGCAGGTGGATCACAACGATAAAAACCAGGCCGACATTCCCATGCAGCGGAAAGCCTGCCACGCCTTTTGTGAGAAAATGGGCTGGACAATTGTTCACGAGGAACAGGAGGACGGCGTTTCCGGTCACAAGGTACGGGCGGAAAACCGGGACAAGCTGCAAATCATCAAGGAACGGGCTCGGCAGGGCAAGTTTGATATTCTGCTGGTGTTCATGTTTGACCGCATCGGGCGGATCGCGGATGAAACGCCCTTTGTGGTGGAATGGTTCGTCAAGAACGGCGTCCGGGTCTGGAGCACCCAGGAGGGCGAGCAGCGGTTTGACAACCACACCGACAAACTCACCAACTACATCCGGTTCTGGCAAGCGGACGGTGAAAGCGAAAAAACCTCCATACGTACCAAAACTGCCCTGGGGCAGCTTGTGGAGGATGGAGGCTTTAAGGGCGGCGTCGCCCCCTATGGCTATGACCTTGTGAAAAGCGGGCGCGTGAATAAGCGCAAGCATGAGGTCTACGAGCTGGCTCTCAATGAAACCGAGGCCGCCGTTGTCCGCATTGTCTTTGACAAGTATGTGCATGAGGGCTATGGGGCCCAGCGAATCGCCACCCACCTGAATAACCAGGGCTACCGGGCCCGGAGCGGCAAGATGTGGCACCACGCCACCATCCGGGGCATCCTCTGTAACCTGACCTATACCGGCGTACTCCGCAGCGGGGAAAGCCGCTCCCCGGTGCTGCCCCACCTGCAAATCATAGAGCCGGAACTGTTTGAGGAGGCCCAGCGGATTCGTACTAACCGGGCCAATGAAACGGAGCGTACCGTTCCCCGCAACATCGCGGGCCAGTCGCTCTTGTCCGGGAATGTGTACTGCGGCCATTGTGGTGCCCGGCTCAACCTCACCACCAGCGGCAAGGCCTATCCCTGTAAAGAAGATCCCCACCGGGTAATCAAGCGGGTGCGGTACATCTGCTATGGCAAAACCCGCAAGCAGACTGACTGCGACGGGCAGACGGGCTACACGGCACATATCCTGGACAGGATCATCGACAAGCTGGTGCGGCAAATCTTTGAGCGCATGAAGGCAATCCCGAAAAGCGAGATTGTCAACGCTCGCTATCGGGAAAAGATGGAAGAACGAAAAAATCTGCTCCGCTCCATTCGGGTCGACTACACCAAGGCAGCCGATGAACTGGATATGCTCAAAGCGGAAGTCATCAAGGCTCTGCGAGGGGAAAGCACCTTTTCCAAAGACCTGCTAGGCTCTATGGTGTCCGAGGCTGAGGCCAAATGCACCGAACTACAAAAGCAGTTTGAGGACGCACAAGCCGCCTATGAGGAAGGGCAGACCGTTTTGCACTCCCTGGAGGAGCAGTACGACAATGTAATCTCCTGGGCAGATCTTTACGACACGGCCAGCCTGGAGGCAAAGAAAATGATCGTCAACTGCCTGATCCGCCGGGTGGAGGTCTATCGGGGCTATAAGCTGCACATTGATTTCAACATTGATTTTACGCAGTTCAGCCTGGGACTGGACATCGTAGAAATCGCCGCATGAAAACAAAACCTCGCTTCCTTTCGGAAGCGAGGAAAAGTTCTTTCCCTTGATATGGTGGAGATAAGCGGGATCGAACCGCTGACCTCTTGAATGCCATTCAAGCGCTCTCCCAGCTGAGCTATACCCCCAGATGTGGGAAAGAACGTTTATTTAGTTTTGTTGAGGGGTGCTGTTACACGCTT